>Ga0255055_10000289_pt1 | contig 39640 bp, 41 predicted proteins | sample JV7_2_27_MG_FD_188633 | JGI IMG/M metagenome (GOLD analysis project Ga0255055, IMG submission 188633) | Seawater microbial communities from Jervis Inlet, British Columbia, Canada - JV7_2_27 | ecosystem: Environmental > Aquatic > Marine > Inlet | place: Canada: British Columbia | collected... | reverse complement strand
CCTCGGTCGCCCTTCACGAGGCGGCGGCCGACCTCGGCTTGACGGAGGCCGAACTCGCGGCACTCCTCGCATCACCGTCGCTCGGTGTGCGGGTGATGGTCGAGCCCGATCCCGAAGAGGAGCCCCGCCAGATCGGTGCTCTGATCGGACTTCTCCTCCTCTACATGTCCATCATCATCTTCGGCCAGTTCGTGGCATTGGGCGTGATGGAGGAAAAGCAGAACCGGGTCGTCGAGGTGGTGCTCTCGCGAGTAGAGCCCACGCAGGTACTCATGAGCAAGGTCCTCGGCATCGGTGCTCTCGGCCTGCTCCAGCTGTTGCTCGTGGGCGGTGCCGTCTGGCTCGCCGTCAACCTCGTCGATCTCGCCGACGTCTCGTTGCGAGCCATCGGAGCTGAGATCCTCGCCTGGGTGGTGTTCTGGTATCTGCTGGGCTATCTCCTCTACGCAGTGATCTACGCTGCCTTGGGCGCCACCATCACCCGCCAGGAGGACTTGCAGGGCGCGCTGTTGATTCCCGTTCTCGTCATTCTTCCTGGCTTTTTCGTTGCGCAACTGGCAATGTCGAACTCCGAGTTACCGCTCATCGTGGCCGCGTCGTTCATTCCACTCTGGTCGCCGATGGTCATGCCGGTGCGCGCCGCAGTCAGCGACGTTGCGCTCTGGGAGATCGTGTTGACCGTGGCACTGGTCATCGCGACTGCGTACGGGATCATTCGCCTCGGTGCGCGCATCTACTCCGGTGCGATTCTCCAATTCGGTGCCAAGGTGAAGCTGCGTGATGCATGGCGCTCATCGGCGATGAACCGGCCTTGAGCAGTTCGGTCCTGCAATCCTCAACCCGGTGTTCTCGCAGCCGACAATGAGGGGTGGAGTGAAGGAGGAGAGTTGACACTGACGAGAAATGGGCCGACGGCCGAGACGATGGCCGGCCCAACCGGAACTGATTCCATTGTGTCGGAGGCGGGGGTGTTGTCGGTCACGATCATCCCGGATGGTGATGATCCGGCCGTGGAGCTATCCGGTCAGATCGCCGCGGCCCGACGGTTGGCGGACGAGATCATCGCCGAGACCGTCGATGCCGCAGAGGACCTTCTCTCCGCTGCCGAGGCGCGGGCTGCGCAGATCATTGCCCGGGCGGAGACCGAGGCCGAGCGGATTCTCGCGACGGCCCGGGCCGCCGAGCGGGCTCTCGAAGAGCAATACGGGGCCTACCGGGAGGCATTCGTCACCGTGGCCGAAGCGGTAGGTGCGATGCACGTGATCGCAGCGCGCGGGAAGGTCGGACCGGCGTAGCCTTCGAGGGTGCCGACGGCCGACGCCTACGGGCGCATCGCGGGCGTGTACAGCGCCATCTTGGACCCGCTCAATCGAGCGCTGCGACGGTCGGCGATGCGCATGTACCAAGCAGAGGCGGGATGGCGCGTGCTCGATGTCGGGTGCGGCACCGGGGCGGCCCTTGCTGAATACGCGGCAGCCGGATGCGTGGTATCGGGGATCGATAGCTCAGAGGCGATGCTGGCCAAGGCTCGGGCGTTGTTGGGCGAAGACTCCGATCTCCGCCTCGGTGACGCTGCGGACTTGCCATACGAGAACGAAAGCTTCGACCTGGTGCTGGCGTCGCTCGTGCTCCACGAGATGCCGGCCGACGACAGACGGGCCGTCCTCGCCGAGATGGCGAGGGTGGTCAAGCCGGGCGGGGCAGCCATCGTCGTGGAACTCGGCCCCGGCCCGTACGTGGGTCTGGGAGGCAAGGCCCGGCGCCTCGTGACCGTTGCCTTGGAGCGTGCCGCCGGCACCGACCACTACGCCAACCAGGTCACCTTTCTCGAGCAGGGCGGCCTCCCCGGCGCCGTGCGCGACACGGGATTGGCGTTACGCGATGAACGCACCGTCTCCGGCGGCAACATCGGCATGTACACGCTGACCCGTTCCTGATCCCCAACGCGCGTGCCTAAAGGTCTGCTCAGCAGACCTTTAGGCACGCGCGTTGTCGGTCTTACGGCCAGATGCCGCGCTGTTCGGTGGCGGTTCGCAGCCGCTCGATGGCGATGGAGTGCGCTGCCGTCCGGAAATCCGGTTCCGGGATCTCCGGTGCGTCCGGCATCGCCTCGCTCCAACGGTCCCGATAACGGTCGAGACCATCGATGAGTGCGGCTCTGCGAGTGACCATCAGATCCACGGCGCGGTGAATCTTCTCCCGCAGCTTTCGATCGACTTCGGCGGCACTCCAGCGTTGATGATCGAGGTTCTGCACCCACTCGAAGAAGCTCACGATGACGCCGCCGGAACTTGCCAGCATGTCCGGAACGACGCTGATCTTGCGCTCGGCGAGGATGAGATCGGCGGCCGGAGTCGTCGGACCGTTCGCCGCCTCCACGATCAGCTTGGCCTCCACGCGACCAGCGTTGTCGCCGGTGATCTGGTGCTCGATGGCAGCGGGAATGAGGATGTCGCACGGCACCTCGAGGATCTGGCGCGGATCGAGCGGCTTCGTTCCGTGGAATTCGACCACGCTGCCGGTCTCCGCCTTGTGGGCGAGGACGTGCGTGATCGGCAGTCCGCTCGGATCATGGATGCCGCCGCGGCTGTCGCTCACGGCTAGGACGCGGGCCCCGGCCTCGTGGAACAGGCGGGCGGCGTTGGCCCCGGCGTTGCCGAAACCCTGCACCGCGACAGAGAGCCCCTGTAACGACGTGAGGCCGGGGACACCGCCGACCGAGAGAAGGTGCTCGGTCGCCAGCAGTGCCCCTCGTGCCGTTGCCGAGTCGCGTCCGGGCGACCCACTGAGGTTGAGAGGCTTTCCCGTGACCACCGGGAGGTTGTTCTCACCGGGGTGCATCATCGTGTAGGTGTCGTAGACGATGGCCATCGTCTCGGCATCGGTGTAGAGATCGGGGGCGGGAATATCCGTGTACGGCCCAATGGCATCCCCGAGGGCGGCCACAAAGCGTCGTGTCAGCCGCCGTTTCTCCGCCTTGGAGAGGTTCCTGGCGTCACATCGAACGCCCCCCTTGGCGCCTCCGAACGGGATGTCGGCAAGGGCGCACTTCCATGTCATCATCGTCGCCAGTGCTCGCACCTCATCCTCGTCGACGAGTGGGTGGAATCGGACTCCGCCCTTGCCGGGTCCGAGCACGCTCGAATGTAAGACCCGGTAGCCGCGGAACATGTGGACGTACCCATCGTCGAGTACGACCGGCAGCTCGACCTTGATCACACGCTCCGGGAGGAAGAGCCACTCGGCCAAGCCGCGCCATCCGTCGAGATCGTCGGTGAACGGAACCGCCCGATCGAAGTGCGCTCTCGTCGCTTCCAGGATGCTGACTCCGTTTCTCATGCCGTCCTCTCGTTGTGTCACCACGACATCGTCCTCCAAGTTGAGCCGATGGGGCAGGGACGAACGTCCCATCGTCTCGACCAATTCGGAACGATGTTCCGCCCTTCGGGACACGGTGTAGGATCGCCGCGTCCGGGTTGACGACGCGAGCGAACGGAGGATCGGCGTGGCGGTCTACGACCTTCTGATCAAGGGCGGTGACATCGCACGACCGAACCGACCAGGTGTCGAGCGCCTCGACATCGCCATCACCGACGGCAAGGTGGCTGCCCTCGACGCCGACATCGATCGCAGCCACGCCGACGAGGTCCTGGATGCGACCGGGCTCCTGGCCTTTCCCGGGGTCGTCGATGCCCATTGTCATTGGGGCATCTACAACCCGCTCGCCGAAGACGCCGTCACCGAGAGCCGGGCCGCGGCGCAAGGTGGCACGACCACTGCGATCACGTACTTTCGCACCGGCCAGTACTACCTCAACAAGGGCGGTCCGTACGAAGAATTCTTCCCCGAAGTGTTGGAGAACGCCGCGGGGCGTGCTCACGTCGACTACGCCTTCCATCTGGCACCGATGCAGCGGGGCCACATCGATGAGATCCCACTCCTCATTGAGCGGTTTGGCGTGACCTCGTTCAAAGTGTTCATGTTCTATGGAACCCATGGCCTCCACGGCAAGTCGGATGACCAGGCGTCGTTCCTGATGACCCCGGCGGGGGAGCGTTATGACTACGCCCATTTCGAGTTCATCATGCGCGGGATCCAGGCCGCCCGCGAAGAGTTTCCCGAGATCGCAGACGCCATCTCTCTGAGCCTCCACTGCGAGACGGCGGAGATCATGACCGCATACACCGAGATGGTCGAAGCGCAGGGCGACCTCGAAGGCCTGGCGGCGTACTCCGCGGCGAGGCCTCCACATTCGGAGGGCCTGGCAATCGCGATTGCCGCCTATCTGGCCCACGCCACCGGACTCGGCAACGTGAATCTCCTGCATCTCTCATCGGCCAAGGCGATCGAAGCCGCCAGGCTCATGGCGGCCACCTACCCCCACATCGACTTCAAGCGTGAGGTGACGATCGGTCATCTGTTGACCGACATGGACTCCGCAAATGGCTTGTACGGCAAGGTGAACCCTCCCCTGCGACCGCGTGCCGACGTCGAAGCGCTGTGGGATGCGGTCCTCGACGGTGACATCGACTGGGTGGTGTCCGACCACGCATGCTGCAAGCCCGAGAAGAAGCTGGGCCCCGATCCGGAGAATGTATGGCAGGCCAAGTCCGGGTTCGGTGGTACGGAGTACCTGCTGGGTGGTTTGTTCAGCGAAGGCACCCGTCGCGGGTTGGCACCGAATCGAGTCGCCGAGCTGGCTTCATGGAACCCGTCGCGACGCTTCGGTCTCTACGGAAAGGGCGACATCGACGTCGGCTTCGATGCGGATATCGCGCTTCTCGACCCGACCGTCGAGTGGGTGATCCGCGCTGCGGAGTCGGAATCGGCCCAGGGTTACTCCCCGATGGAAGGCGTCGAGCTCACAGGAAAGGTGAAGCACACCTTCCTTCGCGGCACTCAGATCCTTGACGACGGAGCCGTTATCGGCAGCGCCCACGGCCGCTACCTCCCGCGCCCCTATTCGCTCTGATCGCGGCTCAGCCTTCCCAGCCGAGCTTGCGCGAGAGCCGGCGGGTTGCCTCCACGAGCATCGGAGCGATTTCCTCGACCTCGTCCCGGAACCGCTCGAGAGGGCCGCAGACGCTGATGGCGGCGATCGGGCGGCTCTCGTGGTCGAAGATGGGAGCGGCGACCGAGCCCGCCCCTTCCATCCGCTCACCAAAGGTGATGGCGAAGCCGCGAGCCCGGATCGTCTCGAGCTCCTCGCGGATCTCGACAGGATCGGTGATGGTGTTGGCCGATACCGCCTCGAGCGGTCGAGCAAGGTACTCGTCGACATAGGCCTCCGGCATGTGCGCGAGCAATGCCTTCGAGGATCCGCCCGCATGGAGTGGGTACGGGTGGCCCAGCTGGACGGTCATCTTCACCTCGCGCGGCGGTGTGATCTGATCGACGTACATCCGAACGTCGCCTCTTCGCACCGACAGCGTCGCCGTCTCGTTCGTCTGCTCCGAGAGTTCGCGAAGCACGGAGCGGGCCGCATCTCGCACGTCGATCTGCTGCAGATAGGTCAACCCGAGAGCCAGGGCCGCCGGACCGAGTGAGTAGCGGTGGGTGATCTCGTCGATGTCGACGAACCCCTTCACCCGCAGCGATGTGAGGATGCGGTGCACAACCGCCTTGGAGAGCCCGAGGTGCTGGGCGAGCTCCGTCACCCCGACCGTCGCCCCGTCGAGTTCCGTGAAGACGTTCAACACGTCGGCGGCACGCTCGACCGTGGCGATCGTTTGTCCCTTTGGGGATTGTCCCGTTGTTTGATCCAACATGGCACCTCGATCCGCCGCGAGCATACCGGCCTCGTTCCGCACGGTGGAACCGCTATCCACTACGTGGCGTCGCCGCGGCGAGTTGTCTCCGCGAGTTGCCTGCGCGCTCTTCTCACGACCGCTTCGTCGACCATGCGCCCGTCGAGGTCGACGAACACACCGGAGCCTTCTGCCGCGGCGCGATCGGCTGCCGCCACGATCCGCCGCGCCTCGTCGATCTCCTCTTCGGAGGCCGTGAAGACCTCGTTGATGACTTCGACCTGATCGGGATGGATCGCCGATCGGGCACCGAAACCCATGGCACGTAGATCGCGGGTGGATGATCGCAAGGCTTCCAGGTCCCGGAAGTCGGTCGTGACAGGAGCGATCGGGGCATCCAGCCCGTTCGCCGCCGATGCCACCACGAGCTGCACTCGCACCGCGATGAGCGCCTGTTCCGGCGGATTCTGGGTCATGCCCAGCTCTGCCATGAGGTCGGTTTCACCCAGGGCAAGCCTCCCCATCCGGGGCGATGCCGCAATCAGAGGCGCAGCGAGAAGGCCCGCCGCGGATTCGATCAACGCGATGACCGACCAGTCCTCGCCCATGTGATGCTCGATCTCCTCCAGGGTCTCGGGTCCCTGGATCTTGGGGATGCTGATGCCCCGAATCGCTGCGGTCCTGCCCAGCGCGTGAAGATCCCGGTTCAGTAGCTCCGGCGAGTTGTTCACCCGCACCCACACCTCGCAGCGATCGTGGCCGTCACCGAGATGCGAGATCCAATCGACCACGACGTCGCGGGCTTGGCTCTTGTTGGCCGCGACGACCGAGTCCTCCAGATCCAAGATGAGCGCATCCGCGCCGCGGGTGAGAGCCCCGGCAAGGAGGTCGGGTCGATCACCGGGCACGTAGAGATAGGTGCGATTGCTCACTGGTTCTGCACTCCCATCGCCTCCAGGCCGGGCCCGGGCCCGTCGTCGAGCCTGGGGCAATGGCCATGGCTATCATCTGGAACGTTATTCCGTTGAGCGGAACATAGTGGAGAAGATGTGACGGGACCACTGACCGGCGTGCGAGTCCTCGACGCCGCAACACTCTTCGCAGGACCTCTTGCGGGCATGTTGCTGGCCGACTTCGGCGCCGACGTCATCAAGATCGAGCATCCGAACGGCGATCCCGTCCGCAATCACGGGCACAGCAAGGACGGCGTGAATCTCTGGTGGAAGATGCTCTCGCGCAACAAACGAACCGTCAGTGCCAACCTGTCGACGGCGGACGGCCAACGTCTCATGCTCGGTCTCGTCGAGACGGCCGACGTCCTCATCGAGAACTTCCGTCCCGGCACGCTGGAGCGGTGGAACCTGGGCGCGGATCGGCTCCTCGAGCTCAACCCCGATCTGATCATCGCCCGCGTCACCGGATTCGGGCAATTCGGACCGTATTCCTCCCGGCCCGGTTTCGGGACACTCGCCGAATCGATGTCGGGCTTCGCCGCCATCACCGGTGAGCCGGATGCTCCGCCCGTGCTTCCACCATTCGGCCTCGCCGATGGGATCGCCGCACTTGCCACGGCCAATGCCATCCAGATGAGTCTCTACAACCGCGACGTGAACGGGGGAAGCGGACAGGTCATCGACCTGGCGATCATCGAGCCGATCCTCTCGATCCTCGGGCCGCAGCCGATGTGGTACGACCAGCTCGGCATCGTCCAGGAGAGGACCGGCAACCGCTCCGTCAACAACGCGCCGCGCAACACCTACCGGACGAAGGACGACCGCTGGGTCGCCGTGTCCACGAGTACACAGAACGTGGCCGAGCGGGTGATGGACCTCGTCGGCCATCCAGAGGTCATCGACGAGCCCTGGTTCGCGACGGGACGAGAGAGGGCCGAGCACGCCGAACTTCTCGACGCCCACGTCGGCGGCTGGATTTTGCAGCGCGACCTCGACGAAGTGGTCAAGCTGTTCGACGAGGCGGAGGCCGCCGTCGCCCCCATCTACGACATCGCAGACATCTTCGACGATCCCCAATACCAGGCGCTCGACACGATCACGACGGTGGATGATCCCGACCTCGGCCCCCTTCGGATGCAGAACGTGATGTTCCGACTCTCGGTAACACCGGGTGAAATTGCTTGGACGGGACGCTCGATCGGAGCCGACAACGAAGAGGTTTATGGAGAGCTCGGTATCGATCGTGACGAGCTCGAGCTGCTTGCAGACCGAGGAGCGATCTGAGTGACCCCGCTCTGGGATCGACTCGGATCGGCGCGCGTCGTCGACCTCGCCCAGCCCCTCCATCGCGGGATGCCGGTGTCACCCAACCACCCCGCCTTCCAGCTCTCCCTGATGCGCCGCCACGGCGATGTCATACGCGAGGACGGTGGCTCGGCTGCCAACGAGATCATCGTCACCGGCGGCCATGTCGGCACCCATCTCGATGCACTCGCCCATGTCTCACAAGACGGACTCCTTCATGGCGGGATCGAGGCGAGCGCAGTGCAATCGAATCTGGGCTTCAGCGAGCTCGGCATCGAGACGGTCGAGCCGATCTTCTGCAGGGGCGTGCTGCTGGATGTCGCCGCCGCGCGGGGGGTCGAGTCGCTCCCCGCCGGATACGAGATATCGGTTGGGGATCTGGAACGTGCCGCCGAGCTTGGAGGGTCGAGGGTTCGAGCCGGGGACGCGGTGCTGATCCGGTCGGGGTGGTCGCGGCATTGGTCCGATCCGGAGATGTTCACCGGCCAACACGACGGGGCACCGGGCCCGGGAGAGGATGCGGGTCGATGGCTCGCCGAGCATGAGATCCTGCTCGCCGGAGCGGAGACGATCGCGTTCGAGGTGATCGCTCCGGCTCGAGGTCATGCCGTGCTTCCCGTCCATCGCATCTTGCTCGTCGACGCCGGGATCCACATCATCGAAGTAATGGAGCTTTCTGCCTTGGCTGCCGCCGGCGCCGGCGAGTTCACGTTCGTGGCCGCGCCGCTCAAGATCGTCGGCGCCACGGGATCGCCGCTTCGCCCGCTGGCGCTGCTCGATGACTGAGACTCTGGCAAGGCAGCTCGCAGAGTTCGCCGTCGATTCCTACCGCTCGGCGCTGCCCGCGCCGGCGGCAGCGGCCTCACAGAAGAGCATTCTCGACACGGTCGGCGTAGCCCTTGCCGGCAGCGATGAGGATGCCACATCCGTCGCACGCGAGGTCATGGCGAGCCAGGGAGGACGAGCAGAGGCGACGGTGTTCCGCAGCGATGGGTTGCGCCTGCCTGCGGCCGCGGCGGCGATGGTGAACGGGACGATGGCCCATGCCCTCGACTTCGACGACACCCACCTTCCGTCGATTCTGCACCCATCGGCCTCTGTGGTGCCCACCGTGCTCGCCGTCGCCGAATCCGAAGGCTCTTCGGGTGCCGAGGCGCTTGCCGCCGCTGCGATCGGCGCCGAGATCACGTGCCGACTCGGAATGGCGGCGTTCGACCCTGCACTGCGCAACTCCATCTTCTTCGAGCGGGGGCTCCATGCGACGTCGATCTGCGGCACGATTGGTTCAGCGGTGGCCGCGGCCCTGCTCATGGGGGCGGATGCCGCCACCGTCTCCCACACCATCGGCATTGCCGCCTCGATGGGTGCGGGCCTTCTCGAGGCCAATCGAACCGGCGGTACGGTGAAGCGAACCCACTGTGGTTGGGCGGCACATTCAGGCATCAGTGCTGCGCGTTTTGCTGTGGGTGGGCTCACGGGCCCTCCGACGGTGCTCGAAGGTCGCTTCGGCTTCTTCGAGGCGTACACGGGAGGACGTTTCGATGCTGAGGCGTTGGTCGGGGATCTCGGTGAGAGATGGGAGATGGCCCGGCTCTTCACCAAGCCCTATCCCACCAACCACTTCACCCATGCCGGCATCGATGGCGCGCTTGCCCTGCGAGATCGGGGCGTCGACCCCGGGCAGATCACCGAGATCGAACTCGGCGTGCCGGCGCCGGTGTTGCGCACCATTGCCGAGCCAAGCGATGACAAAGCGCAACCGCGATCGGGTTACCACGCCAGGTTCAGTGGCCCGTTCACAGTGGCCGCGGCCTTCGTGGGCGGCGGGGGCCTCGGAGTGACGGCCGACGATTTCACCGACGAATCCGTGCTCGATCCAGAACGACAACGACTTGCCGCGCTCGTGCGGTGCTTCGCCGACGAGGAGGCCACCGCGGGCTTTCCGGCTCAGTTCCCGGCTGTGTTGCGTGTAGCGCTGTCGGATGGGACCCGGCTCGAGCATCGCGTGCGTTACACACGCGGCGGGCCGGAGAACCCGCTCTCGGCCCAAGACCTTGCTCTGAAGTTCAGGCTCAACGCCGAACCCGTCATCGGGGCAGAACGAACCTCCGAGGTCATTGTCCAGATCGAGGCGCTCGGCGACCGGCCCTCCGTTGCGGGGATCGCTTCGGCTCTCTGAGGGCGGACTTCAACTGGGCTCTGCGGTGATCACGGGCCAAGACGTGATGATGTCCGATGGCAGTCCTGCGGCTCGAAGGGCAGTCCGGACCACGCGGTTTGCGTGTTCACCAACGTCGGCCACCTCCCACACCTGCAACGTCCGATCGCGAACGACATCACGTCCGTCGATGATCACCGTGTCGATATCTGCCGGACCGGCCGCGTAGACGATGTTGGAGATTCGCGCCGGTGTCGGGCTCAGAATCGGACTCGACGAATCGAGGATGACGAGATCGGCCCGTTTGCCGACCTCGAGCGATCCGATCTCGTGTTCCAGGTGAAGAGATCGCGCTCCGCCGATCGTTGCGAGCTCGAGCGCCTGCTCGGGTGATCCGACATCGGTCGAGCGTCGGTCGGCGCGCTGGTGGAGCACGGTCGCTTTCATCACCTCGAAGAAGTTGTGCCCATCGTTCGGCTGGTCCGTTCCCAAACCGAGACGGGTGTTGGCCGCAGTGAGTTGTTGAAGCGGGGCGGCTGCGGTGCCGATCAGCATGTTCGCGGCCGAGCACAGCGCGACGCCGGCGTCCGTGCGAGCCAGCGCCGCAATCTCTTCTTCGTCCAGCCAGATCGGGTGGTACCCGAGGAATCGCTCATCGAGAATTCCCCATTCCTCGAGGACCCGGAGGAGGCGAGCCCCGTGTTCGTCGACGGCGTACTGCGCTGCCTCTTCCGAATACGAGATGTGCATTGCAAACGGGGCGGCGTTCTGCGAGGACCAGGTGTGCAGATCCTTCAGGAGCTGAGTGCCCACCCGATGCATCGCCATGGCCTCGGCCCCGACGACGATGCGGTCCGATGCCCATGCCAAGCGCAGCCTGTCGAGCTCGGAGAGGGCGAGCTTCGGGTCGTCATGCTGAGGCAAAGGCACGATCTCCGTGCGGTCGACCGAGGCCCGGAAGAACACCCCGAACACCCCGGATTCGGTGAGCGCGCGCAGCGTCCCGTCGGAGCCGCCCTCGAGCCCGCGCCGCGCCACTTGGCTGTCGGTCGTCGTCGTGACACCCGACAGCATGAGTTCTGCCAGCGCCAGGCGCGCTCCCGCGTAACACGCGTCCTCGTCGAGCGACAGTCGAATCGCCGCAGCCAGCTCCCGGCCCTTGGGGTCTCCGCCAGACAGGAAGCGATCGCCGCCGAGTCCACGTGTCAACGCCGATACGAGGTGGTCGTGTGTGTTGACGAAGCCGGGCAAGACGATGCTTCCGCTGAGGTCGCGAGACTCCGCAGCATGAATAGACGAGGGTTCACCGGCACCCACCGTGGTGATCCTCCCACCGGATATCGCGAGGTGACCCGGGGTGAGAACCTCTCGTCTCGGGTTCATCGTGACGACGGTCGCCCCGTGTAACAGGAGATCGACATCGCTCCGGGTCTCGCGGTTGGCGGTCATGCGATGCTGTCCGCGGCCTCTTCTCCGCCGGGGGCGGGGCTGCCGTCGATGGTGCGGTCTCCCGTCGCAACTCCGAGCACCCACTTGCCGTACGTCCCTGCATTGTGGTCCCAGTTGAGCCCGATCTGTCCCTGCGCAGCGGAGATATCCCGGAAATGCCGCTGCACCGGGTTGATCTCACTGAGCCCGGTTGCGCCCATCTGGCGGACGAGACGGTGCACCGCGTCGACACACAACCGGGTCGCGTACGCCCGGTCACGCATCGTCTCGACGCGTTGGCGAGGTGTGAGCAGGTTGTCCTGTTCACCCGCCAGATGGAGCATCTCGAGCATCCGCTCCACGAGGAGGCCAGAGGCCGCTATCTCGGCAGCGCTCTCCGCCACTCGCAGCTGGACGACTTGTGACTCTGCGACCCGATTCCCGCGTACGACACCGACCTTCACCCTCGTCAGGTCGAGGTAGTCCTCGAGGGCTCCTTCGGCGATGCCCAGCACCGGGCCGAGGAGGATCGTTCCGAAGTACGGTCCGAACTCCATGCGATAGACATAGCCGTCGTTGACCTCGGCTCCCGGCGGACGAGGTCCGAGCAGGTCCAGAAATCCCAGCGTCCGATGCTCGGGAACGAATAACGGCGCATCGACGACCACCTGCTTGCTGCCCGTTCCACGGAGTCCGGAGACGTACCAGTCGTCGACGATGCGGTAGTCCTCGGCCGGGATGAGGCATTGGCGGAGCGCCGCGGTGCCTTCGGCCTCGGTTCCTTCCACGGGAACCGCCACCATCGTCCATTGCGAGTGGTCGACGCCACTGGCGAATCGCCAGACGCCCTGAACGAGATAGCCGCCGTCGACCGGGACGGCCTCACCCTCGATTCGTGCCGAGCCCGTGGCAACCAGTGCTTCGTCGTTCTCTGCCCACACGTCACTCTGCGCCTCTCCATCGAGCCTGCCGACCATCGCGGAGTGGGTGGCCAGGACCGTCAGCAGCCAGGCCGTCGAGCCACATGCAGAACCCACGATGCGGGCGAGGTCGATCTGGGCGCCCCAATCCATCTCAAACCCCCCATACCGCGCGGGCTGATAGAGCCTGAACAAACCCGCCTCCCTGAGCTCTTCGATCGTCTCCGCCGGCACGGTACGCGTCTGCTCTGTGACCGCGGCTCTCTGCCGGATAGCCGGGACCAGGTCTCGCGCTCGCGCTGCGAGCTCATCGAGGCTGGGTGTGTTGGTCGTCGTCATCCGTCTCCTCCATGGGCCGGTCGTTCACTCCGCTTGCTGGATCGTTCGATCATGGGCGTGCCACCGAGAGGACGACCATGACGACGAGTCCGCCCCAGACGGCGAGCACCGCCGGGTAGACACCGCGGATCGTGCGATTGACGGCTGTCAGGCGTTCCAGGCTCTCCCCGTGCTCGAGGAGGTCGTTGAGTGCGGGCCGGTAGCGGCCTGCTGCCACGCGGATCCAGAGCCCGGCAACGACGATGAGCCCGAAGAGGATCGCTTTCCACGCCAGCCACCTCGGACCCAGCGGGCCGTTGCCCGCTGCCGACCACACGCCCAGGGCGAGCAGCGCTGCTGCCAGGACGACCCGCGCGACGACGTCAGCCCTGCCGAAGACTGCCACGGCCTCCGTCGACGTGCCGGATTGCCGTTTGCGAAAGGCCCACACAGTGAGCACCGCCCAAGCCGTCGCCACGATCGCGATCACCCACAACGTGAGCACTACGGCATCAGACGAATACCGGGAAAACCCGAAACCGGTGATATGTGCCAGACCGAGCCCGACCGGCACCATCAGGATCAGGCTCACCCTCGGGGCGAGATCGAGCGTCACCATCACGCCGCGAACTTGTTGCCGTGTTTCGGTCGACAGGCCAGGACGACGCATCACGAAACTCGAGTAGAACACCCCGACATCGATTCCCAGCCAGGCGACGAGGAGGAGGATGTGTGTGACGAGGAGAGCGTCGCCGGCAGTCACGATGCCGGCACGATATGACGCTCCAGCTCCGGCACCGTATGACACGCCCGCTCCGCCTTGCCGCCCTCTCCATGACACCTATCGCCCACATATCGATTGCCCACTGGGGCCTCCCGGTCTATGCTCCCTCGGGACAGCGTTCCGCTGAGTGGAATAGTTAGGCAGCCTAGCAGGCACCGCCCGGCGCATCTCGGCGTATGTCGTCACCAGATCCCGAACCATCGAACGCAGGAGGACCGAGGATGGGAACCAGAGGGCGATCCGTGAGGTGGGCTGCTGTACTGGCAGCTTTCGTATTGATCGTTGCGGCGTGTACATCGGATTCGGACGACACGACCACGACGACGGCGACGACGCAGACGACGGAGGCGTCGTCCACGACGACAACGGCTGCACCGCCGGAGACCACGACGACGACTGCGGCTCCTGAGCCCTCGGCCCTGACCGTGGGTATGGGGAACCTGCCGCCGTCTGCGGTGCCCTGGACCGGTGCCGGGTCGCCGGGCCAATACGTTTGGTCCTCGGTGTTCGATGCTCTGACCTACGTGGACCCCGACGGCACGGTCGTGCCCGCGCTCGCCGCCTCCTGGACGGCGGTGGACGAGACGACCTGGGAGTTCACGCTCATCGACGGCGCCACGTTCCAGAATGGTGAGCCGGTCGATGCCGACGCCGTGGTGGCAACGTTCGCAACCCTCCTCTCTGAGGATGGGCGGGCCACGTTCTCGGCGAACGTGAACAACTACGGCTTCATCACAGCGGTGGAGAAGGTCGACGACGCCACCGTGCGGATGACGACCGAGGGCACTCAGGTACTCCTGCCGAACGCCATCTCGATCGCGTACATCGTGCCGCCGGTTTATTACGGCGAGGTGGGCGCAGAGGGCTTCGCCACGGCGCCGGTCGGATCCGGGCCGTACACGTCGGCGGCCTGGAGCGATCAGTCGGTGACACTCGCGGCGTGGGATGGTTCCTGGCGAGGAGTCCCTTCGGTCGAGATGCTCGAGTTCCTCAACCTGAACGATCCCGCCACACGCCTGCAGGCACTGCAATCCGGTCAGGCCAACATCATCCAGTCCGTGAATCCCGACCAGATCGAGGGGCTGGTCTCCGATGGCTTCACGATGTTCAAGGGAAGCCGGGGCTCCGTGATCTCGCTGGCGTTCATCGCCAACGACGGCGGTCCGTTGGCGAGCCAACAGGTGCGCCAGGCGTTGAACTACGCCGTCGACAAGCAAGCCATCGTGGACGCCCTGCTCCAGGGGCTGGCGCTCCCGGGCGTGTGGGCAATCGAGGGTGTGAACGGATGGGACCCGGCCCGGGAGGCGTATCCCTTCGATGCGGACAAGGCGCGAGAACTGCTCGCCGAGGCGGGATTCGCCGACGGCTTCGACATGGTCGCTGAAATCACCGTCGGTGCTTTCCCGGCCGATGGCGATATCTACGAGGCGACGAAGGGCTACCTCGCCGATATCGGAGTGAATCTCGAGCTCCGTCAGATCGACTTCTCGGGCGAATGGCTCCCGAAGTTCCTCGGAAGTGACGGCGCGGATTGGGACGGCGACTCATTCGGCCTGTCGTGGAACGCGGCACCGCTCATCGACGCGATCCGGCCCTTCAATTTCTACAGCTGCGGCTGGCTCAACGAGTTCTTCTGCGATGAGACGGCAGAAGAGCTGATTACGCAGGTGAACGCGGCATTCGACGTCGACGAGCGCAATGCGCTCCTGGACGACTTGCTGAGTGTGAACTACGACAACCCGCCGGCTCTCTGGCTCTCCGAGACCGTGGAGCTGTGGGCCCATGACGCCAACGTGCAGGGATTTTCCGTGGACGCCTTCAACATCAGATTCGAGGACGTGACCATCAGCGGATGACCACGTCCAGCGGATGACCACATCCGATCGCACGCAGTCGGTTCCGGCCTCTTCGGAGGCCGGAACCGCGCTGCCGCCTGCGGTCGGATACGGCAGGTATGCGCTGCGCCAGATCGGCTACCGACTCGGTCAGCTCATCATCCTGCTCCTCGGCATCACCGCGCTTCTCTTCTTCTTGCTCAGGCTGACCGGTGATCCTGCACTCGTCCTCGTCGGGGATCTCGCCTCGGACGAAGCCATCGAGCGGGTGCGCGAGTTCTACGGTCTCGACAAGCCCCTCATCGTCCAATACCTGCTCTTCTTGGGCCAGGCGGCGCAACTCAACTTCGGGACTTCGTTGCAGTCGTTTCGGCCGGCCCTGGATGTGGTGCTCGAGCATCTCCCCGCGACGCTTCTTCTCGCGGCTGCAGCCGTGACCATCAACATCGTCGTCGCCCTCGTCGTCGGCACGTGGCTCGGCTATCGCCCGGACCGGCCCGAACGTCGCGCTGGTCTGCTTGCGGTCATCGTGAGCCAGGGGATTCCCGGCTTCGTCGTCGGCCTGATCCTCATACAGCTCTTCGCGGTGACCTGGGGCTTGCTGCCGAGCATCGGGATCGATGGGCCCAAGAGCCTGATCCTCCCGGCGTTGACGCTGGCCTCGTTCCTCCTGCCGCGGGTGATACGGCTCACGGCAACGAACGTCGACCAGGCGATGCGGCAGGACTACGTGCGAACGGCCCGCGCCTCCGGTGCCCGCCCGCGGTCGGTGTTGGGAAGGCATGCGCTCCCCAACGCGGTGATCGGGACCGTCGCCCTGATCGGCGTGCAATTCGGGTTTCTCTTGTCGGGATCGCTGATCACCGAGACGCTCTTTGCCTGGCCCGGTATCGGCCTCCTCTTGATCGAGGCCGTCCGCGCTCTCGACTATCCCATCGTGCAGGCCTCGGTCTTCGTCATCGCGCTGCTGGTATTCGTCGTCAATACGGCAACGGACCTCCTGTTTCCTCTGCTCGATCCCAGGTTGCGGAGTCAGCGCGCATGACCGTCTCCGAGCAAGAAGTCAAGCGGGCCGGCCTCACTCGACAGGCCATCGGAAGGCTCTACCGGGGGGTTCCCGGTCTGCTCATTGCCGGCTTCATCGGTTTGATCATCACGATCGTGCTGACGATCTGGGGAGTCGACCTCTCCGGGTTCGATCCAGGAGCCCAATCGCTCGCGGACCGGCTCTTGCCACCATTGACGGACGGGCACCTGCTCGGCACCGACCAACTCGGGCGGGATGTCTTCTCGCGGGTGTCGGTGGGCTTTCGCTGGTCCGTTCCCGTTGGATTGCTGGCAACGGCCATCGCGGCAACGATCGGCTCTCTCGCCGGCGTGGCGGCAGCCTGGAAGACGGGCTGGGTTCGATCGGTGCTCACCAGGATGATGGACGTCGCCATCTCCTTTCCCTACCTCGTGCTCGCCGTCACCATCATCGCCGTCGTGGGTCACAGCTTCTGGGCCCTCGTCCTCACGCTCGGCCTGGTGTCGTGGGTCTCGTTTGCCCGCGTCATCTATGCCGAGACACTTCGGTTGAGGGAGCGCGAATACCTCGTCGCGGCTCGACTGCTCGGTAACTCCGCCCTCCGCATCGCGACGACGTATGTCGCGAGAGGTTTGCGTCATACCATCGCCGTGATGTACGCCTTCATCTTCGCCGACCTCCTGGTCGCCGAGGCGGGTCTGTCGTTCCTGGGACTCGGTGCACCTCTCGGTGCCCCGTCTTGGGGAAACATGCTGGCCGCCTCACGCGAGCACCTCTTCACGGCGCCGTGGCTCATGTATGCGCCGGCCGCGGCGGTGATCCTGGTCGTGCTCACGGCCAACCTCATCGGCGATGGCCTCATCCAGCATTGGGGCCGTGGCACGACGCAGCACTGACCAGCCAATCCCGACCAGGCCAACCCCGACCAGGCCAAATCGAACACGCTAAATCGAAAAAAGAAGGAAAGACATGGACGAAGCAGCGGGCAAAGACATTCTCGATGAGATCCAGGCTGCCGGACGCCGGGTGCTCCCCATGCACGAATACCTCGCCGCGCACGATCCAGGAGGTCTCCAGGGCTTCAACTCGTTCCTCATGTCGAGCATCTACGAGCAAGACGCGCTCGATCCCCGATACAAGGAGATCGTTCTGGCATGTGCGTGCATTGCGGCCGGGTCGGCCGTGGCGGTCATTGCGGCCCATTGCCGCAAGGCGCTCGAGTTCGGCGCCTCCCGGGCCGAGATCCTCCAGGCCATCGAGATGACGGCGGCGGTGTTCGCGACACGGTCCATGGGCGCAGGTGTCAGTGCACTCCTCGAGGCTGATCCCGAGGGTATCTCGTGATCGGCGCCGGCCAACCGTTTGGCGTTTCGAGACGGCTCTCGTACACGATGTCCGCCGACCGCTATTCGGGGCGAGTGCTCTATGTGACGTTCCGCACCGGCGTCGACCTCGAGCAATGGCTCCCGCCTGCGTTGCGCGCTGCCGATCCACACATCGGCTTCCTCAAGCTCTACGAGTTGAAGCGGCGTCCTGAGAACGGTGCCGCTCTCCCCCCGGGATTCAGCCAATATCACGAGGCCTGCGTCACCGTTCTGGCCGCACCGCCGGGAGAGATCGATCGCCACTACAACCTGTTCATGTGGGTGGACAAGGACTGGGCGACATACAAGGCTCGAGAGGCGCTCGGTTGGCCGAAGAAGTACGCATCCATCGACATCACCTCGACCTACCCCGCCGGCGATCGTTACGACACGGACGCCGGAACGGCTGCCTTCTCTGCCGATGTGTCGCGCTACGGGTATCCCCTCATCAAGGTGCGGGCGACGTTGGACCCCGATGCCGGGGCGCAGCCGGCACCCCCCTTCAACGGGTTCTACACCGTTCGCCATATTCCTGCACCGATCGGAGGCGAGGCGGTGCGAGAACTGCTCGCAATCGAGACGCGCGACGGCTGGTTCGGGCCCGGGGTATTCGGCTCGGCAACCATCGAGTTCCTAGATGCGCCCGATGAGGAACTCGGCCGATTGGGACAGGTCGAGGTGACCGGCTGTGTGCTGCGCGACGTGGGCTGGGTGTTGCCGGCGTGGCCGGCTCGACTCGTCGCCGAGCTCGATGAATGGCCACTGGACATGGGAGACACTCTTCCGGAAAAGGAGACAATCACATGACGACATATCGAGGACTCTTCCCGGCGCTGGTTGCAGCCCAAGACGAAGACGGAAACGTCTTGTGGGATGCCGTTGCCGAGCTGGCGCAGCGCCACGTTGCCGCTGGTGTTGGGGGCTTTCTGGTCAACGGTCACACCGGCGAGCACATGCTGTTGTCGGGCGATGAGCGTCGCCGGATGCTCCAAACGGTCCGCGCCGCGGTCGGACCGGGGGTGCCTCTGGTCGCCGGTGTCCATGTCCAGGCGCTCCGCAAGTTCGCGGGTCACGCCGGGTCGGCGGCGGAGATGGGAGCTGACGCCGTCCTGATCTTCTCGCCCTTCTCGTTTGCTCGCGGGGCCTTTCAGCATGCCCCCGAGGTCGTGGTGGACTTCTACCGCAGCGCCGCCGCTTCTTCCGCTCTCCCGATGTTCTTCATGCAGTATCGGCCGCAGACGAATCTCATGATGCCGCGCGCCGTTCTTGCAGAAGTTGCGTCGCTCCCGAACGTCGTCGGGATCAAACAGGAGGTGGAGGACAACATCGAGTACGAGCGCGACCTCATCGTTCTCAAGGAGGCGAATCCCGAACTCGCCGTCCTGACCGCGACGGAGCGCGGCCTGCTCGGTAACTATCTCGTTGGTGCCGACGGCTGCACGATCGGCCTGGCCAACTTTGTGGAGCCGGTCACGGCGATTCAGAACGCCGCCTGGGCCGATGACCTGGCCGGGGCGCGAAAGGCTGCAGTCGACCTGCAGCCTCTGGCGGACGCGATCTACGGACCGCCGAGCTTTCGCTGGTCGTCGAGGCTCAAGTACGCCCTCTACGCGGCCGGGATGATCCCAACTCCGCACATGCGTTCACCACTGTTTGCCGCAACGCCCGATGAGCGTGTGGTCATCGACGCTGCGGTTGCCCCCCTGCGGGTGTCGGCGTGAAGTGGGTTGACGACCGCTCCTACTTCGACTCCGTGGAGGAGATGGTGCAGCCGGGCCGTGTGGCGCTCCTCGTCATCGACCAACAGAACGACTTCACACATCCGGAGGGCTACTACGCGAAATTCGGACTGGACCTCTCGATGGTCCAGGACATGACACCGCGAATCAACGGTCTCACAGACGCGGCGCGGAGTGCTGGTGTTCCTGTGATCTGGTCACAGAACATCATCAAGCAGGGATTCGTGTCCGATTCTCCCGTCTGGCTGGCGGCGCATGCTCGCATGGGTCTCGAGCACCTCTCCCAGGAGGAGTTCTACACACTCGAGGGAACGTGGGGAGCCGAGATCTTCGAAGAGTGCACGGTCGAGGATGCGGACATCGTGCTCCCGAAGCTCCGCAGCACCGTGTTTCACGACACTCCGCTCGAGGCCCTGCTTCGGGCGCATGGTCTCGAGACGCTCGTGATCTGCGGGCAGGTCACGGAGGGCTGTGTCGACAACACGATTCGCGGTGCGCGGGATCGCGATTTCTACACGCCACTCGTGATGGATGCCGTCGGTTCCACCAGCGAGGAGCGGCACGATCGCGTCATGGCAATCTGGACGGGCAGGATCCCAACGCCGACGTCGGAGGACTTGATTGGCATCTGGAGCAGCTGAAGCAGCTACGCCCGCCGACGCCATCGCCGCGGCATCCGTCGCAGGCCTGCGGATCGAGTTTCCCTTCGCCGGCGGCGAATGGCTGCCGGTGGTGGATGATGTCTCGTTCGAGCTTCGGCCTGGCGAAACGCTCGGCTTCGTCGGCGAGTCCGGTTCGGGAAAGACGATGACCGCCCTTGCCATGATCGGTCTCATCCCAAAGCCCGGCCGCGTGACTGAAGGCACCATCACGCTGCACGGCAGTCGCCTCGAAGACCTGAACGATCGTAGTTGGTCGAGGATTCGAGGCAAGCACATCGGCATGGTCTTCCAGGACGCGCTGAGCGGCTTGAACCCCGTGCGTACCATCGGATCCTCGCTCACCGAGGTCGTGCGCCGGCACCAGAACATGAACAGAGGCGATGCGAGAGCACTCGCCATCGAGACGTTGGGGGCGGTGGGCATCCCCAAGCCCGAGGAACGCGTCGATGCCTACCCACACCAATTGTCGGGCGGATTGCGCCAGCGAGTGATGATCGCCTTGGCGATCATCAACGATCCGCATGTCGTGATTGCAGATGAGCCGACCACGGCACTCGATGCCACAATCCAGGCCCAGATCCTCGATCTGCTGGCGGAGCTCGTTGGTTCCGGCTCCCTTCTGCTCATCACCCATGATCTCGGAGTTGCCGCAACGATGTGCGACCGCATCGCGGTGATCTACGCAGGACGTCTCGTCGAGGTCGGTACGGTCGGCGAGATACTCGGCTCACCGATGCATCCCTACACCGTCGGCCTCATCCAGGCCGTGCCCACCTTCGAGCCCGACCGCCGACCCATGGTCCCCATCCCCGGTGTCCCCCCTACGCCTGATCAGATCCCGCCCGGGTGTGCCTTCGCTCCACGCTGTCCTCGAGCCTTGGAGCGGTGCTCTTCCGACAGGCCGCCCCTCGGGCAAGAGGGAGATCGGCTCCTGGCATGTTGGAACCCTCACGGTGTCTGAGCCGATCCTCGCAACTCGCGATCTCGTGGTTCGCTTCAAGACGGGTCGACGTTTTCTGACGGCGGTCGATCATGTCTCGCTCGAGGTCGGCCGCAAGGAAACATTCGGGCTCGTGGGAGAGAGCGGATCGGGAAAAACCACATTCGGCCTCACCGTCGTCCGGGCTCATGCCCCGGACGACGGCCAGATCCTGTTCGATGGAACCGATCTCGCCCCGCTCTCCGAGCGTGCCCTGCGACCCTTCCGGACCCAGATGCAGATGATCTTCCAGGACCCCTTTGCCAGCCTCGATCCGCACATGAAGGTCGGCTCCATCATCGGAGAGCCCCTGAAGATCCACAAGCTGGTCCCGAAGACGGGTGTCAAGGAGCGCGTCACCGAGTTGCTCGAGGCCGTCGGCCTCCCCGGGGATGCAGCCGGTCGTTATCCAAGCCAGTTCTCCGGAGGGCAACGGCAGCGAATCTCCATCGCACGGGCACTTGCCGTGCAACCGGAACTGCTCATCGCTGATGAGCCGGTCTCTGCGCTCGATGTCTCCATCCAGGCACAGGTGATCCAACTCCTTCACGATGTCAAAGAGGAGTTCGGGTTGACGACGATCATCATCGCTCACGATCTCGCGCTCGTGTACCAGGTCACGGACCGGATCGCCGTGATGTATCTGGGTCAGATCGTCGAGTTGGGCCCGACCGGAGAGGTCGTCTTCAACCCGCAGCATCCATACACGGCCTCCTTGCTTTCTGCGACCCCCGTTCCGGATCCTGCGGTCGAGAGGAATCGCGAGCGGATCGTGTTACGTGGGGACCCGCCCTCGGCTCTCAGACCGCCGAGCGGATGTCGCTTCCACACGCGGTGTCCGATCGCACGACCCGTCTGCGCGGAAACGCAACCACTCCTCGGGGAAGTGAGTGAGGGCCACGCCGTTGCCTGCCACTTTGCCGGTGAGATGGGCCCGGTCCTCGTCGAGTTCCCGCGAGCGGTCGAGTCGTGACGACCTTCGGGCACTCGGTGCGGAGGGTCGAGGACGCCGACCTACTCACTGGTCGCGCCGGCTTCGTCGACGACCTGGCCGTGTCGAAAGAGGCACTACACCTGACCGTGCTGCGATCACCCTTTGCCCATGCCACCGTCCGGATCAACTCCCTTCCGCTGTCACCGGGTGTGCTGGCGATGACGGTTAGTGACGTCTCTCACCTCGAATGGAACCAGCTCCTTCCGGGTCCACCACCGCTGCGAGCCCTCGCGGGGGACCGGACGCGGTATGTCGGCGAGCCAATCGCGGCGTTCGTGACGGACGATCGTGAGCAGGGGGTCGAACTGGCTGCCGCGGTCGATGTCGACTACGAACCATTGCCTGCCGCCACGACGGTGGAGAGGGCACTCGCAGCCGATGCTCCCCTGGTCTACGAGGATCTCGGCACGAATGTGGCCTATCGCGACGAGTCGAGCCACAACCGGGAGCTCTTTGCGGACGCGGATGTCGTGATCCGGCGGACGTTCCGCAACCACAGGATCGCCCCGGGAATGATGGAGCCGCGGGCCATCACGGCAGTCCCGGACGGAGACGGTGTCACCGTCTATGTCAGCCACCAGCACGCTCACAAGCTCCGAAACGAGCTCGCCGCGATCCTGCAGATCGATGACACCGAGGTGAGAGTCGTTGTGCCGGAGGTAGGCGGGGGATTCGGCGCCAAGAGCTCGCTCTATCCCGAGTACGTTCTCGTGGCTCACGCCGCGCTGGTCACGGGGCACCCCGTGAAGTTCATCGAGTCACGATCCGAGAACCTCGCCGTGACTGCCCACGGCAGAGACCAGGTGCAACACGTCGAGGTCGGTGCGACGGCCGATGGGGACCTCGTTGGTCTGCGGGTTGGTATCGATGCCAACTTTGGGGCGGCCATAGACCTCCAGAGATGGTCGATCGCGCTCACCCGGCGGATGCTCAGTGGTGCCTACCGGATCCCGACTATCGAGTGGTCGATGAGGGGCGTCTTCACCCACACGGCACCGCTCGGTGCGTTCCGCGGCGCCGGGAGACCCGAGGCCGCCTACCTGATCGAGCGAGTGATGGACGAGCTCGCCCGAGAGTTGAGCGTGGATTCTGCAGAGTTGAGGATGCGCAACTTCGTGCCGGCCTCGGAGTTCCCATACGCCACAGGCACAGATGTGACGTACGACTCGGGCGATTACCACGAGGCACTTCGATGCGCTCTCGAAGAGGCCGGATACGCCGAGCTACGTCGAGAACAGAGGGAGCGGAGGCAATCCATGACGGCGTCGCTGCTGGGCATCGGACTCGCCACGTACGTCGAGATGACGGCAGGCGGCGAGGAGTATGCCGAGGTCGAAGTGGACGGCCGCGGGGACTTCACCGTGCGCACAGGCACGTCGCCGCACGGCCAAGGCCATGACACGACGTGGGCGCAGCTCGCGGCCGACCGCGTCGGTTTGCCCGTCGATCGCGCCACCGTGATCCACGGCGATACCTCCGAGGTTCCAAGAGGGGGTGGAACGTCGGGAAGCCGATCGGCGGTGCTCGGAGGCTCGGCCGTGGCGGAAGCGGCAGATCGTGTTGCCGACCTGCTTCGTGAGATGGCCGCGGAGCGGCTGGAGGCCGCAGCCGGCGATATCGGGATCGCGGATGGTCGCGCCGTTGTGGCCGGAACCGACATCGGCGTCGACATCGCCGAGTTGGTTGCCGCGCATGGTGAACCGGTAATGGCCTCGGAGACCTTCGTCGGGAAGGGACAGACGTTCCCGTTCGGCTCGCACGTATGCGCGATCGAGATCGATCTGGGGACGGGCGAGATCGAGATCGTCCGATATGTTGCAGTCGATGACTGTGGTCGGGTGATCAACCCGATGGTGGTCGAAGGACAGCTGTTCGGTGGGGCGCTCCAGGGGATCTCGCACGCCCTTGCCGAGGAGGTCATCCACGATGAGGCCGGACAGTTGCTGACGGGGACGCTTGCGTCGTACTCGCTACCGCCGATCGGCTCGGCGCCGCAGATGACGTTCTTGCGGACCGAGACCCCGTCACCGCTGAACCCTCTCGGGCTGAAGGGTGTCGGTGAGTCCGGCGTCACCGGAGCTACTCCTGCCGTTGCCAATGCCGTCTACGACGCCCTCGCCTCCCTCGGCATCGATGGCGAGGCCCTCACGATGCCGTTCACACCGGGGAAGGTGTGGGCGGCCATGGCGGGTGGGCTCGAATGAGGGTTGCCGTGAAGATCAACGGGCAGCCATCGACGGTGAACGTCGAGCCGAGCCGGCTTCTCGTGGAACTCCTCCGGGACCGGCTTCGGCTCACCGGGACCAAGTTCGCATGCGAAACCAGTGTTTGTGGTGCCTGCACCGTCTTGCTCGACGGGCGGGCTGTGAAATCCTGCACGATCCTGGCCGTGCAGGTCGACGGCCGTGATGTCACAACGATCGAGGGACTGAGCGCCGACGGGTTGACGACGGTCCAGCAGGCCTTCCGAGCTGAGCACGCCGTCCAGTGTGGGTTCTGTACTCCGGGGATGGTGGTGTCCGTGACGGCGCTCATCGGCGAAGACGAGAACCCGACCGACGACCGGATCCGGGCGGCCCTCGAGGGGAATCTGTGTCGCTGCACCGGATACGCCGGGATCCTTCGTGCCGTACGGTACGCGGCCGCTGTGCAGCGAGGCGAAACCCCCATTGCCCAGGCAGGAAGAGCCCTCGAATCGCCGCTTGCGTCACGCGAGGTGACGCCCGTCCAGGTTCGAGCCAGCGATGTCGAGGTGGTTTGAGCATGGGTTCGTTCGGCACGTCGACTCGCCTGTTGGGCTACGTCACGCTGATCGGACGTCTCGTCCAGGATCGCATCGGCGCCTTGCTCGAGCCACATCATCTGACCCACGCTCAGGCGGTGGTGCTCGTCCGCCTGTGGCGGGTACCGGCGGAGTCTGTTTCGCAAACGGACCTCATCGACTCGTTGGCAGTGAGCCGGGCGTCGGGAACCCAGTTACTGAAGGATCTCGAGGCTCGCGGTCTTGTGATTCGTCGGCCAGACAGATCCGACGCCCGTCGGCAGCTCGTGTCGCTCACAGAGCGTGGGAGGGAGATGGAAGAGGTGGTGTTCGACATCTTCGATGAAGTAGAACGAGAGGTCGCAGGCGTGGTCGACGAGGACGGGCGGCGCACGCTCGACGCGGCGCTTGCCCAGATGCTCACCCGGGCCAGGGCGGCGAAAGGGCTTGGGGTGTGATGCGCCACCTCGTCGCCACGCGACACGGCCAGATGCACGTCCGCGTCTCCCCTGGTTCAGGCAAGCCTCTTCTTGCTCTGCACATGTCGCCACTCTCGGGCGCGATGTGGGTTCGGCTCATGGATCGCCTGTCCCGCCCCGTGATCGCACCCGACCGCATCGGGTTCGGGTTCTCCGATGCGCCGGTCATCGAGTTGACGATGGACGACTACGCAGCCGCCACGCTCGACGCTCTCGATGCGTTGCACTTCCCTGAGTTCGATGTGTTGGGCGAGCACACGGGAAGCGTGGAGGCGGTGGCAATCACCCATATCGCGACCGACCGCGTCGGATGCGTCGGGTTGGTGGGGGTGCCGGCATACTCCGAGGCCGAGAGAAGAGAGCGGCTTGCTTTCCGCGGTGCACCTCCCAAGCCACCGGTAGAGGACGGATCACACCTGCTCGGCCTATGGCGCAAGCGCCTTGCCTACCGGACGCCACCGTATGACCTGGATGTGCTCCATCGGAACACTGTGGCGGAGTTGATCTCGGCCGGTCCGGAACGGGCGTACCGAGCGGTCTTCGCATATCCGATGATGGACCGCCTCTCGACACTCGAGAGGCCTGCGGTTGTCTTTGCCCCGCACGACGATCTCATCGCACAGACCGAGCGGGCGCGATCCGAGTTGCCGCCTCGATCCACCTACGTGGACCTCCCCGATCTGAGCCTCGACGTGTTCGATGTAGCTGCCGACCGCATGGCAACTCTCGTGACGGAGTATCTGGGAGCGGATGCATGCAACTGACTCTCGCCGCCGCCCTCGCCATCATCGATGTCTGCATCAGCAAGGCCGAAGAGATCTCTCGACCGATGTCGGTCGCTGTCTGTGACGCGGGTGGCCACGTGGTCGCAACGGTTCGGATGGACGATTGCATGCTGCTCGCCGGCGAGACCGTCACGGCGAAGGCAAGGGCGGCCGTGTACTTCCGCCGTCCAACCAGCGAGACCGTGGAGCGGAGCCGCCACCACTCGACCGTATACGGGTCCTTCATCGAGGTATCGACCGCCCCGATCGTGCTGTCGATGGGTGGCATTCCTCTGTATGGCGCTGGGGGAGAGATGGTGGGCGCCGTTGCCGCGGCAGGAGGAAGCGGCGAGGAGGACGTCGTCGTCGCTTCGGCCGGCGAGAAGGTATGGCTGGAGTGGCTCGGCTCCTCGAAGAGATGAGCTCCAGACGCCCGGTGATCGTGGGTGCCGGCACCGCCGGACTAGCCGCCGCGGTGACCGCCGGCGAGGTCGGGCGGCCCGTGACCCTCGTCGAGAAGACGGATCGTGTCGGTGGGATGCTGCAATGGTCGTCCGGTCATTTCTCGGCTGCAGGCACCAGACGGCAACGGGCCAGGGGCATCACCGATTCTCCGGATCTTCACTATCGCGACGTCATGGCGATGGGTCACGGCCGCAATGATCCCGCGCTCGTCCGTCTGGCCGTGGAGACGCTCCCGGACACAGTCGATTGGCTCGAAGGCCTCGGCTTCTCGTTCAGTCCCGCAACGCCTGCACTGGTGTCCGGTCACGAGGTCTACAGCAGGCCCCGGACGTACTGGGGCGGAGACGACCCTGTATCCGGAGGCCTCGAGATCCTGCGGACTCTGCTGGCGCACATCGACGAGACCTTGGTCGATATGCGCCTCGAGACAGCGGTCACTCGGATCGTCGTCGACGGATCTCAGGGGTTGCCTGCGGTGCGCGGGCTCGAGGTGGAACACGATGGGCAACGCGAGCTCATCGAAACGAGTTGTGTGATTCTGGCGGCAGGCGGATACGCAGCAAACCGTGTACTCCTCGCCGAACTCCAGCCGGAGCACGCCGGCGCGCTGACCGGTTGTATGGACCACGCGACCGGCGATGCCCACGAGATGCTCTCGCAGCTCGGTGTGGAGTTGATCGGCTGCGATGCCTATGTGCCGACCATGGGGATGATCGAAGATCCTGACCGGCCCGGGTGGGGATTGCGCCTCACGGAGGCTCGCCTCATCGTGGATGCGACGCAACGAGCACCATGGGAGATCTGGGTGAACCGGGATGGGGAGCGTTTCGTCAACGAGGCCACGGAATCGCCGTACGAGAGAGAGCAGGCGCTTCTCGGCCAGCCCGATCTCGCGATGTTCTCCATCTGGGACCGCACCGTCGTCGAGCGGGCATCGCCGCCCATCGGTCCGGACCGGTCGTGGGATGCGATCGAGGTCGAAGTGGGACGCGGTCGTTGGCTCCACCGCGCCGACGGACTCCACGAACTCGCCGAGCAGCTCGGCGTCGATCGCTCGGGCCTCGAGAGGACTGCCGCCACATTCGGCCCCGAGGGACCCGACCCCTTCGACCGCATCCACCGGCCCGTTCGCATCGAACGTCCCCCCTATTACGGCGTGCGTACGACCGGTGGGATGCTCCTCTCCCGTGGCGGCCCCCGTGTGGATGAGGGGCTGCGTCCACTCGACTCGACCGGTACCGCGATACGTGGTCTCTACGCGGTGGGCGAGCTGCTCGGCATGACCCAGTTCAGCGGCGACTCCTTCGCTGGTGGAATGAGCGTCGGTCCGGCGCTGGCATTCGGGCGACTGGTGATGCAACGTGCGGCGAGTGCTCTCGACTGATCAGCACGTACGACCGCTCCGGTCTCACGTCTCGATCCAGGCGATGTAGCGTTCCGCCGATCTCGCGACGGCCTCGGCAGCTCCGGACTCGACGTTGCGGCGCCACCAACCCCCATAGATCCGGTCGTACTCGAAAGGGGCGATCCTGGCGAGGATGCCTCTGATCGTGTCCGCATCGAGTGGAATGAGGTTCGGATAGCTTCTCATGAAACTGACCGCCCGGCGATCGAGCACGACCTGAATGGTGTCGCCGGTCAGGAGCGCGCCCTTTCCTCTGCTCCCGGCGGCCCAATGGAGCACAGCACTTCCGTCGAAGTGGCCGCCGCACCGGATGAGCGTCAGTCCGGGGACGGGGACGACCTCGTCCTCGTAGAACTCGTAGTTGGCCTTGGAGAACTGGATCCAGGAGCGATCGGCACGGGGCAGCAGGATCGGAGCATCCCCGAATGCCCTGCTCCACTCGGCGATGACCCCGTAGAAGTGGGGATGTGACGCCGATATCGCCCGGACACCTCCGAGGGCGACAACCTCACGAATGGTGGGCTCGTCGACGAGGCTTGCCGGGTCCCAGAGCATGTTGCCGTCTGCGGTCCGGACGAGCAGGCTGCGCTGTCCGATCGCGAAACGCGGCTCGGTGCCGATTCCCCATAGTCCGGGTTCGATCTCCATGATCTCATTGCGATGACCGTCTCGCTTCATATCCGACTGCGTGGTCCAGGCCTGACCGTCCCAGCCCAGGTACTGGCGTTCGTCGGCACAGATCGGGCATTCGTCCAACATCGCGTCTCCCTGAACGCCGCATGTGACACAGATCGGGTTTTCCACTTCTCACTTCTTCTCTTGGGCACCATCGCCGGCAGGTCACCCTACGCTGGATGAGAGCCAGCTCCGCCCCCGAGTGGCAGCAAGGAGATCGAGGATGAGTGAAACCGGCGTGAAGGCGATCCTCGGGTACAGCATTGCCGCAGGCGTCTCGTTGGAAGAGTACGAGCAATGGCTCTGGGATATCCATTACCCGGACCTGCTGGCCAACCCCTATCTCGACCGGATCGTCCTGGACACGGTGGTCCGTCCCATCACCACCACGAGCGCCGGGACGCCCTCGACCGGCGATCCCATTCCCATCGAACGCATCGCCGAGTTGCACTTTGCCGACCACGCCGCCTACGAGCGTTACCTCCAATGGTTCGAGGAGCATCCGATCCCCGTTGAACGCAGCCCCGCGGGAAGAACCGACTTTCTCTTCTACGTGCTCTGTGATGCCGAGGAGGCGTCTCGAACTGCTGGGTGAGCAGGAGGCGCGTCCGCCGCGGTGTCAGCTCCCGGGGAGACGGATGAGGCCCCCTGCATTCTCGTCGAGCGAGCCGAGTCCTCGCCTGCGGACGACGACGATCAGAGCATCACCGCCGGGACCCGAACTGGTCAGCTCATCGACCCTGGCGATCACCGCAACGTTGAATCCGTCCTCGGTGCAGTGCACCTCTTGTGCCCTGAGCATCATGGCGCGCACGTCGTCGTCAAAGCCGGGGAGGAGGGAGGCCATCTCGCCCGGCTCCGCCAATCCGGCCTGGTCGAGAGTTCGTTGCAGGAATACGATGGCCGACCCGGCGCCGGCGCGGCAACCCTCGAAACCCTGGAAAACCGTGGTCGTGGCTCCGCCGGATCCGGCGCAAGCCGTGGCGAGGAGTCCGATCATGGCCGCACAGGCGATCAGCGTTCGGGTTCGGAGCATCGCCGTCAGACCGACTCCGACCCGTCGGCGGAGTGGTTCGAGATGGCCCTTTCCCATTCGTCGGCGTCGACCAGGCCAACCAGTTCATTCACCTCATCGAACGTCGCCATCTCGTCGAGCAGAGCCTCCGTTGTGCCGGTCGAGCGCAGCTCCTCGAGCAGTCGCTGGATGGAGCGTGTGACGGTACGGGTGACGCTCCCGGGAAATAGGATGAGGGAGAAGCCGAGATCTGTCAGCTCTTCCCTCGACAGCAGCGGGGTCTTGCCGAACTCGACCATGTTGGCCACCAGAGGCCATTGGCTGAGTGCACTTCCCACCCGCGTGAGTTCCTCGCGACTGGCAGGCGCTTCGACGAAGAGCAGGTCGGCACCGCTTTCTCCATATGCCGCCGCTCTGGCGATCGCCTCGTCGAGTCCGAGTGGCCCGGCGGCATCGGTCCTGGCGATGATCAGGATCCCATCGTCGGTGGAACGGGCCTCGCGAGCGGCGTGGATCCGTTCGATCATCTCCCCGCCGGGCACGACCTCCTTGCCTTCGAAGTGTCCACACCGCTTGGGGAACACCTGATCTTCGAGCTGGATGGCCGCCACGCCCGCCCGCTCATATGCCGCAACCGTCCGCGCCACGTTGTGCACCCCGCCGTAACCGGTGTCACCGTCGGCAATCACGGGGATGTCTACGGCGTTGCAGATGTGCCCCGCCACCATCACCATCTCGTCCATGGTCACCAAGCCGATGTCAGGTTGGCCGAGCAGCGAGTTGGCAACACCGGCGCCTGAGACGTATACCGCAGGAAACCCGGCTCGTTCGACGAGCTTGGCAAAGAGCGCGTTGAACACTCCGGGAGCGACCGTGGGGAGGCGCGTCGCGAGCCGTCGCTGCAGGACGCTCGGTGCGGCGCTCACGTCGTACCTCTCCCGGCGCGGTGGCGCAAGAACCCCTCAAGGCCCCCGCTCTCGACGATGGCGTTGATCTCAGCCGGCAGAGGGACCGCCTCGAGTCGCTTCCCCGTTTCGACGATATCGACACGTCCCGCGACGAGATCGATACGGACCCGTTGACCCTTCTCGATCAACCCCGCCTCCGGGCACTCGATCGGGGCGAGTCCGACATTGACGCAGTTCCGGAAGAAGATCCTGGCGAACGATTCGGCGATGACGGCGCGGACCCCGAGAAGCAGAATCGCTCTGGCTGCTACCTCGCGACTCGACCCATTGCCGAAGTTCCTCCCGGCCACGATGACGTCGCCCGGCCGGACCAGTTCGGCGAAATCCGGCATGACCCCTTCCATGGCGTGGGCGGCAATCTCGGGCATGCTGAGGATCAGATACTTCCCGGGAACGATGGCATCGGTATCGACGTCGTCGCCGAATCGCCACACTCTTCCCTCGATCACAGTTCTGGTCCTTCGATCACGGTCATCGCCCCTCGATTTCAGCCATGGCTTCCCACCATCGGTCGCGGATCGACGATCTCACCGGCCACGGCCGCGGCGGCGACCGTGTACGGAGAGCCGAGGTAGACCTGAGCGAGCGGGCTGCCCATTCGCCCGCGGGTATTGCGGCTCGTGGTCGATATGCAGGTCTCTCCGGGTCCCAGGACTCCGCTCCCGATGCCGGGACACGCTCCGCAGCCTGTGGACAGGATGTGGGCGCCTGCTTCCATGAGTGTGGCGGCCGTGCCATCGCCGACTGCCCGTGCCAGCGCCTCCCTCGATGCCGGCGCCACCTGGAGCAGGACACCGGGAGCCACCTTCCGGCCTCGCAACACGTCGGCCGCCATCGAGAGATCGGTGTACTTGGCGCCGGTGCATGCTCCGATATAGGCCCTCGTCACGGGTGCGCTGCCCAGCTCGGCGATGGGCACGACGTCATCGTGGCGGTGCGGCCTCGCCACGACCGGCTCGATTGCCGAACCGTCGTAACGCCAGGTTTCGATGTAGGAGCAATCCGGATCGGACTGCGGCCCCGACTCGACGTCCACTCCTCGGTCGGCGAGGTATTCAACCGTGACCGCGTCGCTCGGGATGATCCCGGTCTTTGCTCCGATCTCGGCGCACATGTTGGTCAAGACGCTGCGCTCCTCGACATCCATGCCGTCGAGCGCGGAGCCCCCGTACTCGAGGACGCGGTAGAGGCCTCCGGCCATGCCGTGCTCGCCGATGATGGTGAGGATGAGGTCCTTGGCGCCGACGCCGGCCGAGAGCGAGCCTTCGATCTGGACACGCACGGTGTGCGGAACGCGGAGCCAGGTGCGGCCGGTGACGACGACGCCGAGCAGATCGGTGCTCCCCATCCCGAGGGCGAGACATCCGAGGACGCCACCCGTGCATGTGTGTGAGTCGCCTCCGACGTAGAGCATGCCCGGTTGGAGATAGCCCTTCTCGATCATCACGGTGTGGGCGATGCCTTGCGCTTCGTGGAACCGCGGAATCCCGAACTCGTCGACGAACGCACGCGTCGTCTCCAGGATCTCGGCTGCGGCAACGTCCTTCGCAGGGACGTAGTGGTCGGCGACGACCACTAGCCGGTCGGGATCACGCACGCCAACGCCCAGTTGCTCGAGCATCGGCCAGATCCGCCGCGGCCCGCCGGAGTCGTGGATCATGGCGAGGTCGACGTCCACCCAGAGCACCTCGTCGGGCTGGACCTCGGATCGTTGCGCCCCCCGGGCGATGATCTTCTCGGCGACGGTCATGCCCACGGCGCGGCCCCCTGGCTCCCCAGATCGAACGGACTCGCCGTGGCAAAGAGGTTCCTCATGTCAGATGGCTCGGCGCAGGTAGCGTCCGCGGCCGGGCCTTCCAACCAGCTCGCCGTTGTGGGCGATGACCTCGCCCCGCGAGATCGTTGTGACAGGCCATCCCCTGAAGGTCATCCCCGCGAATATGGAGAAATCAGAGTGTCCGGCCGTTGCCTCGTCACCGACGGTGTGCTCGGCCTCCAGGTCGACGAGCACGAGGTCGGCATCCGAGCCGGGGGCGATGGTGCCCTTCTTCGGATAGAGGCCGAAGATCTTCGCCGGATTCTCTGCCATGATCTGTGCGATCCGCCCCAAGGGAATCCCTCGTTGGTGGTACCCACCGTCGAGGAGGGACGGGAGGATGAAGCCGACCCCGTCGAAGCCCGGTTTTACCGACCAGAACCCACCGTCGCCCATCTTGGCCTCACGGAGAATGGGATTGGAATCGCTCCCCACGGTGTCGAGGCGGCCGTCGGCGAGTGCCTCCCAGAGGGCGTCCGTGTCTTGGGCGGACCGCACGGGTGGGCTCACCGTAGCGAGGAGACCGGCGGTGGAACCGGTCGTGTGCATGAGATAGTGGGGACAGGTTTCGCCGTAGAGCCGGGGATTCGCCGCCCAGTCGAGTTGCAGGGCCTCCATCGTCAACCGGGCGCTGAGGTGGACGAGGTACGTGGTCACCCCGGTCTGCCTGGCGAGCAGCATCATCGACAGGACGCTGTCCGTTTCGCTGAAGTCCGGGGCCAGCCGTTCGTAATAGGCGAGATTCGGTTCCATTTCGCCCTCGATGCGGCGCCGCGCTTCGTTCTTCAATTCCTGATTCTCGCAGTGGATGTTGAGCACCATCCTGTCGGGATCGATCTCCCGCATCGCTTCCATTACGGACCACACCCAACCGTTGTCGATTGGGCGATCGCTGTCGAAGACCGCCTTTTCCCGGCCTTTCCAGGCCAGATTGATCTTGTACGAAGTGATCCCGAAGCGTTTCGTGCTCTCGGCGAGTTCGAGCAGGTGTGGTTCGGTGAGCAGCTGGAGATGGAAGGCGGCATCGATGAAGGCGCCTTGCTCGTAGGTCTCGATGTACTGCGGCACGAGCTCGAGGTACGACCCTGTGGCCTTGAAGTAGTTGATCAACGTTGTGACGCCGCCCAGCGCTGCAAGACCGGTTCCCGGTTTGGTGTCAAAGGCGAGCGGCTGATAGCCGCCGAGGTGAATATGGGGATCGATGACCCCCGGGAACACGTGGAGGCCCGTGGCGTCGATCTTCTCGGCGGCAACGACCTCCGAGCCATCGTCGTGGACCGCGGTGATCTTGCCGCCGACGATCTCGATGGTGGCCTGCCGCGGTTCCCGGCCCGGGACCACGACGGTCCCGTTGATGATGGCAACATCAGCCATCGGCGTGGTCACCCGCCTCCGCCAGATATTCGATGGCCGTCGTCGAGTCGATGACGTCGGTGTATTTCATCCACAGGTCGAGCAAGGACACCTTGTGCGAAGCCACGATGCGGTCGGCCACGGCGTCGCCGACGACGGCCACGTTGAAGCCACGTGTCACCGCATCCACGGCTGTGGCTCGTACGCAGCCGCTGGTCGACACGCCGGTCATCACGATGGTGTCGGTGCGGAGACCGATCAGGTAGTTGAGCAGCGGTGTCCCATAGAACGCGCTCGCGTAGCTCTTGTCGAGGACGAGGTCTTCGGTGTGGGGAGCGATCTCGTCGACGATCCGGCTTCCCTCCGCTTCGTCGAGCGTGGCGCGCTTGTCCCAAGACGACTTGGCGACGAACGAATCGAAGCGCACCGTGCGTTTCTGCACGTTGCGTGTATAGAGCACGGGCACACGGCCGGCCCGTGCCGCGTCGACGAGCTTGGCAATGGTGCGCACCGCCGCCCAGGCGCCCGCCCCGCCACCGGCAGGCCACTGATCCTGCTGCTCGTCGACGGGCTCGTCGGCACCGATGTAGTTGTACTGACAGTCGATCACCATCAGCAGCGGTGTGGAGCCCAGGCCCCTTGCCTTGCCATAGCCGGCGTTTTCGATCACTCGTCGGTCGCGCTCGGTGAGCAGATCACCCCAGATCGAAGTGGCTGGATCGGTGCTCACTCGTCTTCAGCCTCCGCACCCTTGCCGCTCTCTCCCGGCTCCTGGTGGAGGAGACCATGGGCGAGGTGCTCCTCGAGGGCGCCGCCGTCCTCGCCGGCTTCCTCGTCCGTCGTCATCGGGGCCCGGTCGAGGACCGCCCTGAGGAAGGCTCGAGTTCGTTCGTTCTGCGGGTTGCTCAGCACTTCAGCAGCCGGGCCCTGCTCGACGACGAGACCGTGATCGATGAAGAGGACGCGGTCGGCGACATCTGCGGCGAAGCTCATCTCATGTGTGACCACGAGCATCGTCATCCCCTCCTGAGCCAACCTCTTCATCACGAGCAAGATCTCGCCGGCGAGCTCGGGATCGACGGATGACGTCACCTCGTCGAACAGCATCACGGCAGGTTCCATCGCCAGGGCACGGGCGATGGCGACCCTCTGCCGCTGGCCACCGGAGAGTTGGAGGGGATACGCATCGGCCTTGTGGCCCAAGCCGATGACCTCGAGGAGTTCGTGGGCGCGTGCCTTTGCGTGGTCCTTGTTCACCCCCTTGACGGCCACGGGCGCCTCGATGATGTTGGCGAGCACCGTCATGTGGGGAAACAGGTTGAATCGCTGAAAGACCATGCCGACGTGTTCACGGGTCTCTCGAATCTCGCGCTTGTCGGCGAACTGCATCTTGCCGTCGTCGAGTTGTTCGCAGAGGACGTGGCCGTCGACCTCGACCCGTCCTCCCGTCGGCCGCTCGAGCAAGTTGACGCAACGCAGCATCGTGGTCTTGCCCGATCCCGATGGGCCGATGATCGCCACCACCTCGCCACGGCCGACGGCAAAGTCGACACCCCGGAGCACCTCGTTACTCCCGAAGGACTTTCGCAGTCCGGTCACGTTGACGAGGGCATCCATGCTCACACCCGCAATCTAAAGGCTCGTTCCGCCAGCGCCTGGCCGATGAGCAGCAGTGTCGTCATGGCGAGATAGATCATCGCCAGCGCAAAGATCGGCTCGATGAACTTGAAGTTGTTGCTGAAGATCCGCTGGGTGAGGAGTGTCATCTCAGGGACGGTGACCAGCGTTGCCAGCGATGTCTGCTTGAGAAGCGTCATCGCGTTGCTCGTATAGGGCGGCACCATGATTCGGATGCCCTGAGGGATGATGATCCTTCGCATGTAATGCAGCCGGGACATTCCGAGGGCTTCTGACGCCTCCCACTGGCCCGGCTCGACGGCGCTGATACCCGAGCGAATCACCTCGGCCTGGTACGCCGCGGTCCAAAGACTGAAGGCGAGGACCGCGGCCCAGAACGGGCTCAGGACCCAGCCGGCCTCCGGGAGGGCGAAGAAGGCGTAGAACAGGAGGATGAGCAGCGGGATGCCGCGAAACAGCCAGCCGAAGAACACGGCGAACCAGACGAACGGCTTGAAAGACGCCAGCCGCATGAGAGCCAGCGCCAGGGCGCCGACGGTCCCGATGAGGAGGGCCCATGCGAACAAGGAAACGGTGGTGGAGGCGCCCTTCCAGATGAGGGGCACCGACTCCCACACGATCTGCCAATCCACGGCTACCTCGCAATCTCCAACTAGGTCTTCAAGGCAAACTGGCGCTCGAGCACTCCCTGCAGCACCACCAGGACGGTCGTGAGAGCCAGGTAGACCAGGGCGGCCGCGGTGAAGAGTTCAATCGGCTGCGTTGTCGAGTTCGACAGCTGGCGCGTGATCCCTGTGAGTTCCACGATGCCGATGGCAACAGCCACCGAAGTCGCCTTCAGCACGAGGATCGTGTTGCTCATGTAGGTGGGGACGATGACGCGAATGCTCTGCGGAATGATGATTCTGAACATGTAGTGGCGTCGTGTCATCGCCAGGGCCTCGGATGCCTCGTATTGGCCCGGGTCGACGGACATGATTCCGGCCCGGATGATCTCAGCCTTGTATGCCGCGGCGTCGAATCCGAGGCCGAGGATGCCTGCCTGGACCGGTGTCAGGCCGAACCGGCGACCGAGCACGAAGAAGGCGAAGAAGAGCGTTACGAGGACCGGGATGCCACGGAAGAGCCAGACATAGCCGATCGAGAACCACCGCAACAGCCAGAACCGCGAGAGCCGCATCAGAGCCAGCGCAAGGCCCAAGACGGTGGCCAGCACGAGGGAGAGGCCGAAGAGCAAGAGCGTGATGCGGGTACCGGCCCAGAGCAGATCCCACGAACGGAGGACGACGCTCCAGTCCAACTCCATATCTCAGGTCCTCTTCGCTGGAGAGTGGCTATCCAAGCAGGCCACTCTCGGGTTGGGCCACTCCTCGATGGGAAAGGCGAGGGGCCTCGTCACCGAGACCCCTCCCTTCGCCATCTCTCTTCCGGCGCTCAGCATTCTCCTGTGGGCATCGTGGTGTATGGCTCTGCCTGGTTGATGTCGTCCGGCACCGGGATGCACCGTCCGAACCACTTGTTCTGGATGGTGGCAATGGTGCCGTCGGCGAGCATCTCGTTGATGACCACGTCGATGGCGTCGCGCTTTGCCTCGTTGCCTGTCTGGAAGGTGAACGACAGCGGATGGGCCAGGATCGTCGGGCCCGCCACCGCGAGGTCGTCGTTCTGGACCGCAACGAAGCCGGCCACCAGCGAATCCTGGACCAGCAGATCGACACGGCCCTGGCGCAGGCCGGTCAGTGCCTCGGCAGCACCCTGGAAGCCGAGGTACTCGGCATACCCGAGCTCGTCCTCGTTATCGAGAATGAACTTCTCCTGGCTGCTGCCCTGAATCCCGCCGATCTTGAGGCCTTCGACGTTGGCGAATCCTGCGGAGCCTTCGTTCTCGGTGAGGACCTGGGCGATGATTCCCGTCGACGTCATGGGACGGGAGAACACAAACCCGGCTTCTTGGCGAGCCGTGTTCGGCCAGATCCCCGAGTCTGCAATGTCGTACAGACCAGAAGCGAGCCCCTCCAACTCGGCGACGAAGTCGACCGTGGGAAGCTCCAGCTCGAGACCGAGACGGGTTGCCACCTCACGGGCCAGGTCGATGGAGTATCCCTCGTTGTCGCCCGTGTCCTCGTTGATCAGCGTGAACGGCGGGAAGTTCCCCGTCGTCACCACGAGCAACTTGCCATCCTCGACCAAACCAGGCACCGCAGCCGACGGTGCCTCTGTAGTTGCCGCGGTCGTGGTGTCGCCGGCGGTCGTCGTGGTGTCATCGCCGCTGTCGTCGCTGCTGCAAGCGGCCGCGACGAGCGTCAACACGAGCAAGAGACCTGCCAGCCTTGTCCAGTGTTTGCCAATCATCGTTCCTCCATCCCCGGGTCTTCCTCGCGGCGCCCCTGCGCTCCGGATTCGTGTTCGGGTGTGTGACTATGTGGTCCACATTCCGCTGAGCGGAACGCTGTCTCGAATTAGCATAGCCGGACACTCACGACGAGGCACCCGGTTCAGGGGATGGCCGTTCGTTGGCCCACATCCACCAACAACGTCCCACCTGCGAGGCCCCGGGCCTCCGGTGCCAGCAGCATGTCGACCGCCCACGTCACCTCGTCGACCGTGACGAGTCGTCCGAGCGGCGACCGGTCTTCGAGCTCGGCGATGACGTCTTCGGATCCGACACCTCGCGCCCGGGCGGCGTCGGTGAGCAGCGCCTCGAGGCGCTCCGTGCGCACCGGTCCCGGGGCGACGACATGACAGGTCACGCCCCTGCCGCCGAGGGAACGGCTCAGTTGTCTGATGAGGTTGGCAAGGGCCGCATTGCCGATGCCTGCCGTGGCCGCGTCGGGGATCGGGTCGTAGCCCAGGTTGCCACCGAGAACGATGATCCTCGAGTCCACTCCGAGTGTCGGATCGACTGCTCGAACCAGCCGCAGTGTTCCATTGACTTTCACGTCGATCGCGGCCAGGACGGCCTCCGGGGTCACGTCATCGACGTGGCCCCCCAACGGAGCCGCCGCGGCGTTGACCGCCGCCCGGCATGGCCCCGGCACAGCAGCATGGATGATCTCGATGCTGTCGTCCGAAGCGATATCGGCCTCGCACACCACGACCGTTTCGCTACCGGCCGCGAGGTCGGTGAGCATGGCGCGGTTTCTTGCCACGGCAACGACGCCAAGACCGCGGTGGAGCATGCGCCCGACGATCCCGGATCCGATGGCGCCGGTGGCACCAATGACAACCACCCATTCACGGGGCTCGCCGGCCCTGCCGGTCATGACATCCCCCGATCGTCTCGGCGGCCGATAGGGAGAACCTCGGCGACGTCGTTCCACACCCGTTGGTCGGTGATGAGGCCGTCGACGACGGTGAAGCGGTCGATGAATCGGACGCCTGAGAAGCTCCGACCAGCCACATCGACCCCGGTGAGCTCGCCGGAGACGTAGACGACGACTCCTTGGTCGGAGTCCAACTCGTCGATGGTCTCGAAGATCTTGCACACGCTCTGGAATCGTCCGGCCGACGATGCCACCTGGTCTTCGAGCGTATGGAAGCGGCGCCCGCCCGGAAACACGATCGCAGCGCCCTCGGCGAGATACGATGATGCTTCGTCGAGCCGGCGCTCTTCGATGAGACGGAGAAACCGGGTGACGATCTCCACAGCATCGCCGGTCGGCGCAGTGGAACTCACGGCGACGACTCTCCCGCGGCTCCGCGGACCATGGCGTGGATCATTTCCCGTTTCGATACGAGCGGTTGCGGATATGCCTTCGGACTCTGGGTGGCGCCGGCGGCGAGCAGCATCTCCACGAGTTTGTACGACAGCGGTCCCGGGTTCACGATCGGCACCGACAGCCGTTCGGACAGGAATCCGTGGGCCTCGTGCATGGTGGTCGACCCGAGGCAGACAACGTCGGCCCCGTCTTCGATCAGCCTCTCGCAGGCCGCTTCCATCCTTGGGAGAATCTCGTCGCTCTTGGCGCCGATCAAGCCCGCGAAGTCTGGTTCAGTATCGAAGTGCTCGATCCCGGAGCAGTGTCGTTCGAGACCCCACTCGTCGAGAGCCTTGCGCCACCTCACCAGGGCCGGCTCCCACTGGGCGA
>Ga0255055_10000288_pt1 | contig 39706 bp, 37 predicted proteins | sample JV7_2_27_MG_FD_188633 | JGI IMG/M metagenome (GOLD analysis project Ga0255055, IMG submission 188633) | Seawater microbial communities from Jervis Inlet, British Columbia, Canada - JV7_2_27 | ecosystem: Environmental > Aquatic > Marine > Inlet | place: Canada: British Columbia | collected... | reverse complement strand
GAGCCGCCATCGTCGCATCCTCATCCTCGATCGGCGTCGTCGAGCGGTCGGCGATGAAGGTCTCCGGGGAAGGCCTACCGATGGCGATCTCCGGAGCCACGTCGATCGTCTCGCCGCGGCCCACCGTCAGAATCAAGGACACGAGCACGATCGTCACCGCCAGGATCCCCACATTGGTCAGGGTTGCCGCGCGGCGGGTCATGCTTGCTCCGCAGCCAAACGTTTCTCGTCGTAGACCTGGTACGCGTCGACGATGGCGGCGACGATCCTGTGGCGCACCACATCGTCTCCGGTGAGCTCGCGGAACCCGATGCCGTCGATCCTGTCCAGGATCATGGGGACGACCATGAGTCCCGACTTGCGGCCGTGATCGAGATCGGTCTGGGTGACATCGCCGGTGATGACCATCTTGGAGTTGAAACCGAGGCGGGTGAGGAACATCTTCATCTGTTCGGGCGTCGTGTTCTGCGCTTCGTCGAGCACGACAAAGGCATCGTTGAGTGTGCGGCCCCGCATGTAGGCGAGCGGTGCGATCTCGATGGTTCCCCGTTCCATGAGTCGGTGTGTCTCATCCGGGCCCAACATCTCATACATCGCGTCGTAGAGCGGCCGCAGGTAGGGATCCACCTTGGCGGCGAGATCACCGGGAAGGAAGCCGAGCCGCTCCCCCGCCTCGACGGCGGGCCGGCTCAGAATGATTCTCTTGACGGACCCCGAGCCGAGCGCCTCGATGGCACAGGCCATAGCGAGGTACGTCTTGCCGGTGCCGGCCGGGCCGACGCCGAAGACGAGCGTGTTCTCCCGGATCGCATCGACGTATTGCTTCTGACCGAGCGTCTTCGGGCGCACATGACGACCGCGGCCGACGATGATCGAATCCTTGAAGATCCCCGAGGGGCTCGGCACGTCCTTGCGGACCATGTCGATAACACGCACGACTCGCTCCTCATCGAGAGCCTGGCCCTCCTGGACGAGGATCAAGAGCTCTTCGACAACCGTCTTGGCGAGGTCGCTGTCCCGTTCCGGGCCGTCGATCATGATCTCGTTGCCGCGCGCGACGATCTGCGCCGTCGGAAAGGCATCCTCGACCTGGCGCAGGTACATGTCCCGCTCACCGAGCAACTCGATCATGAGATGGTTGCTGGGGATGAGCAGACGGACCTCGGTTACGGACGGGTTCGTCACAAGAGAGCTCCCAGTGACCGGGAAGCAGGGGATCCACCACGGGAACGCATCAGAGCGCTGGGAGTATATCGGTGAGGGCCGGTAAGCCCATGAGTTCTATTGGGTTCAGGGATTCCCGAGGCCAAGGTTGTAGAGCTGCTCGGCGAAGCCCTCCTCGTCCTGGCCGAGGAGGAGGGCGAGGATGCGCAGGTCGTCCTTGCGGACCGTCAGCACCTTGCCGTTGAAGTCCTGGCGCTGCATCTGGATGCCGTGGAGGAAGCGGTCGAAGATGACGGCGTCATCTCCTGTGAGGTCGCCGACCTTGGCGAGATCGATCGTGACCCCGCCGCTGGGAAGCGACGTTACCGCGGTGGTCGTGCCTTCCGTCGGGAGCAGCTGGATCACAGGAACGCCGTAGAAATCGGCAAGACCGTGCAGCCGTGGCACCGAAAGGGCCCGTTCGCCACGTTCATAGGCCCCAAGAACCGCTGCCTTGAACTCGCCGCCGGTGGCGCGCTGCACGTCCTGCAGTGACAGCCCGCGTTGGCGCCGGATGGAGCGGAGTCGCTCCCCGACCAACTCGTTGTACGACGGCATCCAATGCCCTCCTGAGGTGTGCCCTCCCGCTACGCAAAGCGCTAGCCCGAACGCTCAGGGTGACAGCATACGACACAGATAGTGGCAGCGCTACCCGCAAGCTCCCAGACACCCCAAACGCGCGTGCCTAAAGGTCACGATACGCGTCCATTAGGCACGCGCGTTGGGCCTTCAGCGGCGGAAAATGCCCTTCTTGCGGGGTTTGGGGTGCTCGCCGCGCAGATCGGCATAGTCGCGCAGCGCGTTCTCTTCTTCGGGTGAGAGCTCGGTCGGGATCCCAACGTCTACGTGGACGAGGAGATCGCCACGGCCCCGGTGCTGGAGACGGGGCACTCCTTGCTTGGCCAGCCTGAAGACCGTCTCGGGCTGGGTGCCGGCCGGGATGCCCAGCTCCTCGACGTCGCCATCGAGCAACGGCACGGAGACCGAGATACCGAACGTCGCCTCGGAGATGCCGATCGTGACACGGTGATGGAGATCGTCGCCCACCCGCTCGAACCGGGGATCCTCGGCGACGCGGAGCTGCACGTAGACATCACCGCTCGGCCCACCGTTCTCGCCGGCGCCGCCCCTTCCGGCAAGCCGGAGGCGGGTCCCGTTCTCGACACCTTTCGGTACGTCGACGGTGAGGGTACGCGTGCCCTCCATGCGGCCGGCTCCACGGCAGATCGTGCACGGGTGTTCGATGATCTGGCCCCTACCAGCACAGGTCGAGCATTCGGCCACCGTCACCATCTGACCGAGGAACGTGTTGCGCGCCACCTGGACGCGGCCATTGCCCCGACACGTTGGGCATGTCGCAGTGTCGTGACCGGGCTCCGAGCCCGAGCCGGCGCAATACTCGCACCGGATCGGAGCCGTGAATTCGATCTCGCGCTGCAGCCCGAATGCCGCCTCTTCGAGGGACAGGTCGAGCCGCACGGCGACATCGGGCCCCCGCTCGGGGCCCCGACGGCGGCCGAACCCTCCCATGCCGCCGAAAGCGGCGCCGAAGAATTGCTGCAAGATGTCATCGAGTCCGCCGAACTGACTGAACAGGTCCTGCGAGCCGAACACCTCTCCCCGGTCGTAGCGGGCGCGACGATCCGGATTGGAGAGCACCTCGTACGCCTCCGCGATCTCACGGAACCGCTCCTCTGCCGTCGGGTCGTTGGGATTTGCATCCGGATGCGTCTGTCGGGCCAGCAGGCGAAAGGCCTGCTTGATGTCGTCGCCGGAGGCATCCCTCGCCACGCCGAGGATCTCGTAATAGTCCTTCATTCCTCTGATTCCAGACTGTCCCCGAGCGTCTCTCCCACCTGCTCAACAACCCGAATCGTCCTTCGATAATCCATCCGCATCGGACCGAGGACGCCGATGCGGCCTCTGCCGGGTCCTCTACCGATCGGTGCTGAGACGACGGCGAGATCGAGATCCTCGCCGAGCTCGGCGCCGATGCGCACCCACGTGCCTTCTTCACCGGGATCGACCATCTCCCGAAGCTCACCCTTCTCTTCCATGAGCCCGAGAAGCTGGTGCACGATGGCGAGATCGTTCCAGAGACTCGCCAACAAGCTCGTTCCGCCGGTGTAGACCTCGCGTTCGGTGTCCGCCCGTATGGCGCCCAGTTCCTCGCGCACCGGAGCGACGACGCGGCGGACCACATCGGACATGGCGGGGAGCCCGGTTTCGTCTCCGGCCGCCTCACCGAGCGATCTGCCGGTGAACACACGCTCCAGGACCTGCTCGGCCTCCTCCAGCTGGACGTCGTCAGGCTCAAACCCCACGTCCACCACCTGCTGAGCTACCCGGCCGGTCTCGGCGACGGTGACGACGAGAACCGCGGCGCCGCCGAGACGCACGATGTGAATGGCGTGGACGACGTCCTCTTCTTCGACGGTCGGGCCAACAACGATCGCCGGAAAGCGTGTGAGGTCGGTCAGCAGCCCCGGAGTATCAGCGAGAAGACGGGCCAGCTCTTGATGGACCTCGGAGAAGAACTGCTCGATACGAACCCTCGTGGCCGAACGGAGCCGCACCGGCGAGCAGTGGTCGACGTAGTAGCGGTAGCCGTGGTGGGTCGGTACTCGACCCGAGGAGGTGTGGGGCTGCTCGATGAAGCCGTATGCCTCCAGGCGAGCCAGGTCGCTTCTGATCGTCGCGCTGGAGACCGAGAGATTGCTGCGCTCGAGCACGGCCTGGGAGCTAACCGGCTCCCCGGTTCGGATGTACTCCTCGACGAGCGCCTGGAGAACGAGCGATTTGCGATCATCCAGCATGATATGAAAATTAGCAGTCCCCCTCGGAGACTGACAGCACAGCGCGCGCCGCGGCGTCGGTGAGCATGGGGTCGAGGACCCTGATGCGATCCCCATCCCGCTCCAGCACACCCGCGGCGACGAGGCGGCCTCCCTCCGCGCTGCTCAACAGAGCAGTGCCGGCGCCGCCGGTAACCACCCCAGCGACGCGGCGAAGGCCGAGCATCACGCGTTCCTGCTCCCTTCCCCACGGGTCGAGCGCCTCGCTGCCAAGTCGGGGCCTCTCTCCCCTCTCGATGGATTCGAGATACCGATCGAGACGGCGGTGGTTGCGACTCCTTCGTATGTCGCGGTGATCGTGCGCCCCAAGCCCGAAGCCGACGAACTCGGCCCCGGCCCATGTGGCCAGGTTGTAGCGGCAATGATGACCCGGCTTCGCCCAATTCGAGACCTCATAGCGGATGAGTCCGGCTTCTGCCGCCGCTGCAGCCAGCACGTAGAAGCGATCGGCCTGGATGTCGGGATCGGGAGCGGATCCGCCTGCTAGGACCATCCGGGAGAGCTCGGTGCCGGGTTCCACGGTGAGTGCGTATCCGGAGAGGTGATCCGGTCCCAGGTCGAGCGCACGCTCGACGGTCTGGCGCCATGAATCCTCCGATTCCCCGGGCGCGCCGTACATGAGATCCAGGCTCACCGAGGCCACCCCGGCCCGCCGGGCGACATCGACGACCACGGCCGCATGCTCCGGGGTGTGCTGTCGACCCAGCGACGCCAGCACGGCGGGGTCGAACGACTGGATGCCGAACGACACCCGGGTGAAGCCGGCAGCGACGAGCTGCACGGCATACTCGTCGGTCCAGTCCTCGGGATTCGCCTCGAGGCTGATCTCGGCTCCTGTGGCCACGGTGTGATGGCTCGCCAGCGCTTTGAGCAGCGCTGCCAGTTGATGCTGCTGCAACGTCGAAGGCGTCCCCCCGCCGAGGTTCACGGCGTCGAGTGGGCCCCACGGGTCTTCCATGACGATCTCCGACTCCAACGCCGTGACGTAGCGAGCTACCGGTGAAGTCCGCTCGGACGGGGTGACGACGGCAAAGTCGCAGTAGGGACACCGTCGAGCGCAGAACGGGATGTGAAGATAGGCAGACTTCAGGTCGGCGGCGTCGTCCGCCAGAGCAGGGTCGTCGGGAGAAGAGACCCCCTCCGTCCCTCGCTTCGCCCGGGCCACCTCCCCCAGAGGGGGAGCCAAGTTGCTAGTCACCGAGTCGGAGGGCGGCCACGAAGGCATCCTGGGGCACCTCCACCTGGCCCACCATCTTCATCCGCTTCTTGCCCTCCTTCTGCCGTTCCAGCAACTTGCGTTTCCTGGTCACATCGCCGCCGTAGCACTTGGCGATGACGTCCTTGCGCTTTGCCTTGATCGTCTCTCTGGCGATGATCCGACTGCCGAGCGCAGCCTGGACGGGCACATCGAAGAGCTGGCGAGGAATGAGCTCGCGTAGTCGCTCCACCATGGCCTTGCCGTAAACGTAGGCCTTGTCTTTGTGGACGATTGCGGAGAAGGCGTCTACCGCCATGCCGTTCAAGAGGATGTCGACCCGGACGAGGTCCGATACCCGGTAGTCGTCGGGCTCGTAATCGAGCGAGGCATAACCCCGTGTGCGGGACTTCAACTGGTCGAAGAAGTCGAAGACGATCTCAACGAGCGGTACCGAATAGCGCAGCTCCACGCGCTCCGGCGAGAGATAGGTCATCTCCTGCAGCTCACCCCGTCGCGATTGGACGAGCTCCATCACGGTCCCTGTGTACTCCGATGGGGCGATGATCATCACCTTGACGTACGGCTCCTCGATCGACACCAGCGATCCCGCGCCGGGAAGGTCCTGAGGACTGCGCACCGTCACCGGCTGCCCGCTGACGGTGTTCGCCTGGAACGCTACCGAGGGCGCCGTTGTGATGAGATCCAGGTCGTATTCGCGCTCCAACCGTTCGCGGACGATCTCCATGTGGAGCAGGCCGAGAAAGCCGCACCGGAAACCGAACCCGAGCGCCTTGCTGGTCTCCGCCTGATACATCAGCGACGAGTCGTTGAGGCGCAGCTTCTCGAGGGCGTCACGCAGCCGCTCGAAATCGTCTCCGTCGGTCGGGAAGAGGCCCGAATACACCATCGGCCTCGGCTCTCGATAGCCCTCGAGCGGCTCCGGGGCATCGAACCCCGCGATCGTCACGGTGTCACCGACCCGGATGAGGTCGATCTCCTTGACGCCCGTTATGAGATACCCGACGCCACCCGTTTCGAGCCGTCCGGTGCGTTCCGGCACCGGACGGCGGATGCCGACGTCGGCGGCCTCGGCGTGCACGTCGGTGGCCATGAACAGGACGCTCTCGCCCTCGTTGAGTTGTCCGTCGACGACTCGCACGTAACAGACGACGCCCCGATACGTGTCGTAGAACGAATCGAAGACCAGGGCCCGCAGCGGCCCTGCGGGATCGCCCTCGGGAGGGGGGAGACGGGAGACGATGGCCTCGAGCAACTCGTCGATGCCCTCTCCGGTCTTCGCCGAGATCATGATCGCCTCATCGGACGAGCCCCCCAGTACGGCTGCGAGCTCGGCGGCGGCGCGTTCGGGCTCTGCAGCGGGGAGATCGATCTTGTTCACCACGGGGATGATCTCGAGCCCATTCTCGATGGCCATGTAGGCATTGGCGAGGGTCTGCGCCTCGACACCTTGCGAAGCGTCGACGACTAGGAGCGCCCCCTCACAGGCGGCCAGGCTCCGCGACACCTCATAGGAGAAATCGACATGGCCGGGGGTGTCGATGAGATTCAGGTGATATTCGCGGCCGTCGGCGGCGGCGTAGTCGAGGCGCACAGCATTGGCCTTGATCGTGATGCCACGTTCGCGCTCGAGCTCCATCTCATCGAGCACCTGATCACGCATCTCGCGAGCTGAGATCGCACCGGTGCGCTCGAGGAGACGATCGGCAAGGGTCGACTTCCCGTGGTCGATGTGGGCGATGATGCTGAAGTTGCGGATACGCGATTGGGACATCGTCGGAGTTGCACCGTGGATCGTGAACGGACGAGAGCGAAGCCAAAGCGTATCGGTGATCGCAGACGACTATCGACCACTGGGCGACCACTGGGCGACCACTGGGCGACTACGGGACGACCATTGCTATTCTGGCGCCGTTCCCACCACCTCGTGAGGTCTCTCGCCGTATGGCAAACATCAAGTCACAGGTCAAGCGCAACCGCCAGAACGAGAAGCGCCGTGAGCGCAACAAGGCCGTGCGCAGTGAGCTCAAGACACGTGAGAAGAACGCCATCGCCGCCGCCGAGGAAGGCGATGCCGTACGTGCCGATGAGATGCTCCGACTCGCCCAGAAGCGGATCGACACCGCGGCCGCAGACGGCGTCATCAAGAAGAACACCGCCGCCCGCCTCAAGTCACGGCTCACCAAGCGCGTGCACTTGCTCATCGGCTGACACCCCACGGCAATGACTGATCAGAGTACGTGGCTGACGCCGGCGGCGCATGAGAAGCTCCAAGAGGAGTTCGACCGCCTCACCACCGAGGGCCGGGCCGAGGCCGAGCGACGCATTGCCGAGGCTCGCGCCCACGGTGATCTGCGAGAGAACGCCGAGTACGACACCGCCAAGAACGATCAGGGCATGATGGAGGCCCGGATCAGACAGCTCCGCCACATCCTCGACACAGCCGAGGTCCGCGAGGTCGCCGACAACGGCATCGTAGAGATTGGCTCCGTCGTCACGGTCGTCGACGACGACGGCGAAACGGAGTTCTTCGTCGCACCCGCAGAGAACAAGGTCACCGGGATGCTCCTCGCCTCCCCGGACAGCCCGCTGGGTGCTGCCCTACTCGGTTCCGCCCCCGGAGACGAAATCACGTACCAAGCACCCGGGGGCACCTTCGCCTACACCGTCAAGGACGTTCGCCCGTACCAAGGCTGATCGTCCGACGCCTCAGGACATCACCAGTTCGGGCAGTTCGCCCGCCGGCTCGAAGCCGAGCACCATTCCGTAGAACGCCAACTCGCTCTCCAAGCTGTGGACGATGTTCTCCGCTTTGCGAAACCCGTGGTCCTCCCCTTCGTAGGTGATGAGGGCATGCGGGATACCACGATCGGCCAGCGCCCCGGCGATCTTCTCGGCTTGTTCGGGCGGCACGACTCGATCTTCGAGGCCCTGGAAGAGAATCACAGGCACGGCGATCCGATCGGCCGAATACAGCGGAGACCTCTCGCTCATGACGTCGCGGTCTGTCCCCGTGAGCCGGTCGAGATAGCGCGACTCGAACTTGTGGGTGTCGTCGGCGAGCAGCCCGATGTCGGCAACCCCGTAATAGGACGCACCCGCCCGGAACAGGTCGCGGAACGCCAGCGCCGCCAGGACGGTGAACCCCCCGGCGCTTCCGCCCCTGATCACCGCGCGCCCCGGATCAACGCGCCCGGTTGCGGCCAGGTAGGCGGCGGCGGAGACGGCATCGTCGACGTCGACAACACCCCACAGGTCCTCGAGCTTCTTGCGAAACTCACGGCCGAAGCCCGTGGAACCCCGATAGTTGACGTCGACGAGGCCGAAGCCGCGCGATGTCCAGAAGAGGTGTTCGACGCGTAAGCGCGATACCGCCGCCGACGTGGGCCCGCCGTGGATCTTGACGATGAGGGGTGGTAGCTCTCCGTCCGGTGCCTCGAAATCCGGGTTGGTCGGCGGGTAATAGATGCCGTGTGCCACGTCACCCTCGGTGGTGGGGAACGTGATGAGCTCGGCCGCCGGGAAGAACGCCGGAGGAGCCGGCTCCTCGTTGGCTGCGACGGCCGTTGCAGTGGCGCTCTCGACATCGAACTCGACCAGGGCGGATGGTCGGACCACGCTGTACGCGGTGAAGAAGGCGGTGCCACGGCCATCCGTGACCAGATCGCTCTGATATGAGAAACCGAGGTCCAGCCGGTCGAGCGTGCCGTCCGGTGAGACCACCCCGAGGTTCCAGACCCCATTCTCGATGAACGAGGCAAGGATCCGGCCCCCGGACAGGATCGCGAATGATTTGGTGCCCAACCACCACAGCGGCTCGGCGAACTCGGCGTCCATCTCGAGGATGCCGCTGATCACGAGTCCGTCGTAGCGGTGCAGGTTCCACCATCCGGTCCGATCCGAGGCGAAGACCAGTGTTCCGTCGCTGTCCCACTCGGGTTGTGCGATCGACTCCTCCGGTCCGCCGGCGACGATCCGGCGGTCGAGGAGGCCGGTGCCATACCGGGCCACGACCAGCTCGGTGCCGTCCCACGGCATGTTGGGGTGGTCCCACTCCAGCCAGGCGAGGGAGCCCCCGTCCGGGGAGAGAGTCGGGGCCGCGTAGAAATCACGCCCCGTCGCCAGCACTTCTCCAACTCCATCGCCGTCGAGTGGAACGGCGACGAGTTCGTTCACCGGCTCGTCTGTGTCCGTGTGAGACTCTCTGATGCATACAACGCGTCCGTCTTCCGTGATGATCGGCTCGACGAACCGCAGGCCGGCAGGCTCCTGTGGCTCCGGCGTGATCGGCTGCGTTGTCCCATCGGGGTCTCGCCGGTACAGCCGATGGTCGCTGAAATCGGAGTAGACGATCGTGCCGTCCTCGACCGCATACGCCGTACCGCCGTACTCGTGCACCATCGTGCGGACGTTGATCGAAGCAGGCAGGACATCGGCAACAGAGCCGTCGGCTCGTCTGCGCACGAGCACTTGACGTCCCCCCTCCGAGGGTCGGGTCTCGATCCAGTAGAGGGTGTCGCCATCGACGGCGATCTGCTGGAAGCCGACGACACCGGCCACGGTGTCTGCCGCCGAGATGGGCGATTCCCAGGAACCGTATGGAGCAATCTGCGTCATGGCGAGGGAGGGTAGGTCATCCCAACCAGCGACAAAGGGCAACGGTGAGGCGCTCCAGCGTGACGCGGTGTACCGGCTCGGGCTCGGTCTTCAACGTCAAGTCGGCTCGCGCCAGCGCATCCAGCGACCGCGTCAGGTTCTCCGGTCGCGCCCGGTGCCGCCGCTCCCAGACCTTGCGCACCGGAAATGCCTTGGCGTTCGAACCGACCCAGCCGGCGTAGGTATCGATGTCGGGAGCAGACAGCGCCAGCGACCGTCGCCGCACCTCTCCCTCCAGGAACGCCAGCAGGACCAGCGGGTGGCCGTGCTCGAGGAAGTCGGCGAGCCGACGAAGTGCCTCGCCTTCCTTGCCTGCGGAGATCGCATCCGACAGGTACCACATGGGTTCGTCTGGACGATTCGCAAAGCGACCCTGGACCACCTCGACGGTGACCCTGCCACTCTCGATCTCGAGTTGGTCGAGAGCACGGCCGAGGGCGGCAATATCGGAACCGAAGCGGTGGAGCAGCACCCGACCCGCCTCCTGATCGATGTGCAGCGAGCGGCGCTTCGCCTCGGACCCGAGCCAGTCGGAGGCATCGCGCTCCCGCATCTTCTTGACGGAGATGACCTCGCCCCGAGCGGTGACCACCTTCTTCAGTAGCGCTGGGAGTGAACCGTCGGCAACGAACACGACGGCGGCAGCGTCGGGATCCAGCGTTGACAGCATGTCGGCTATGGCCTCGACCTCGCTCTTCACGAGGCGATGGGCATCCACGATGAGGGCGCCGGGCATGTCACCAAAGAGCGAGCCGCTCTGCAGTGCGGGCACGATGGGTACCACCTCGGCTCGGAACGAGCCATCGATTTCGGAGGCGGTTCCGGCCCCTCGGCCCGGCACGTCGATACGCACATGGTCGTCGACACCGTGGTCCGAGAAGACCGCGGCGGCCCGGTCGAGCATCAGCTCACGCTCTCCCGGCCCGACCTCGCGGGGCCCGACGATGGCGACGATCGGCACCGGCCGACTCTACGACGGCATATAGCCGGTCGTGCCGTCGATCAGCTCGCGGGCGATGTCGGCATGACCGGCGTGGCGCGCCGTCTCCTCGATCATGTGGGCAACCACCCAGCGCAACGCGAACTTCTCGCCCTTGCGGTCCCGAACCGACAGGTCGTCCATCGCGGCATCGGCGACGACCCTCTGCGATCGCTCCACTGCGGCGGTGTAGAGAGCGACCACGCTCTCGATGGTCTCGTCGTCCTCGATGCGGAAATCAGCATCGGGGTCGTCTTCGGACCATGGATAGTCGACGCCGCTGCCGGCGAAGAAGTCGTCGAACCACCAGAGTTCCACCCACGCCATGTGCTTGACGAGACCGAGCAGGCTGGTCCCCGACTCCACCACCGGACGGCGAGCATCCTCGAAGGAGAGACCCTCGAGCTTCCACGCCAGGATCGCCCGATTGTTATCGAGCATCGCCAGCAGGGTGTCCTTCTCGGTGCCGTTCTTGGGGACGGGTCGAATCTCCATGGAGACGAACATAGTCACCCGAGAGGAATGCGGACGTCTCCAGCCTTGCTCGTGACGTGGACCTCCACATCGGACAGCACGGCCATCACTTCGGGAGTCGGATGGCCGTAGGTGTTGTCCCCGACACTGACGACGGCAACCGCACCGACCGTTCGCTCCAGCCAGGCAAGATCGGTAGTGGCTGCACCGTGATGGGGAACGAGCAGCACGTCGGGACGCAGGTCCGGCAAGTCCCGCTGCGCCACCGCCTCGATGTCTCCTGCCAGGAGCGCGGTCACACCTGCATCGACCCAGAGCACGACCGAACCGTCGTTCTGTTTCTGATAGCGGCGCCCGGGACCCAGCACCTCCAGCGTTACCGCACCCATGTCGAATCGCGCCCCAACGGGCGGAGCCTCGACGACGACACCGATACGCCTGAGTTCGTCGACGAGGCCTCCGAGTTCCTCCCCGAGATCGGGTTGGTCGGGGTACCAGAGGCGACCGATGGCGACGCGGTCGGCAATCGCTACCAGGCCGCCCACATGGTCCATATCGCCGTGCGTGACGACGAGCAGATCGATCCTCCTGATGCTCCGCGACCGGAGCGCCTGAGCAAGAACGAACGGGTCCCGACCGCCGTCGACGAGAGCGGTCGCACCCGACGGATCCTCGATGAGAGTGGCGTCGCCCTGACCGACATCGAGCACGGTCATGGTGGGCGCGGTCGGCGGCCCATGCCATCCGACGACGGGCAGAGCGATGACGCCGACTGCCACCGCCGTAGCCAGCGGCCGCAGTGAACGCCGCAGCGCCATCCCAACGAGCGCCGCCACCCCTGCGGCACCCACCCACCCGAGCTGCGGCCACTCTGCCGCCAGCCTCGCAACGACGAGAACGAATCCTGCGCCGAACCCGGCGAGAGACACGAGGCCGCTCCAACCAACCATCACGGCAAGGGCCGCTACCGCCGTCGTAACCGCCACGACCGGCCCGGCGATCAGATTGGCGAGCGGCGACACGAGGGGAATCGACCCAAAGTGCATGAGCAGGATGGGAGCAACAACGATCTGCGCGCCGATCGCTGCCCCGAGCGCCTGCCACACCCACCGTGGCCACATCGATCCCGGTTGCCTGCCCGTCGCCCACCTCACACCGACGAGGACTCCCCCGGTGGCAACGACTGAGAGCTGGAAGCCGACGTCCGCCGCCAGCTGGCCGGACACGAGCAGCAGCACCACGACGGCACTGCCGAGGGCGATCCAGGGTCTGATCGGGAGGCCGAAGGCGGCGGTGATCAACAGGATGGCAACCATCGTCGCCGCTCGGAGCACGGACGGCTCCCAACGGGTGGCGACAACGAACACCGCGAGTGAGAGAAGGCCGATCACGGCCCTCGATCGGATACCTGGAGCCAGGGGTGCGCTGAGCACCCAGACTCCGGCGAGAAACAAAGCAACGTTGCTGCCGCTCACCGCGACGAAGTGGGTGAGGCCGGAGCGCCGCAGGGCGTCGAGGTCTCTCTCGGGGACGCCGGAAGTGTCGCCGATCAGGAAGCCGGCGAGGAGAGCTTCCTCCGGTGTCGTGCCGAGGACCGACCGCACCCTGTTACGGACGGCGTTTCCCGTCCGTAACACGGGAAACCGGGCCCGCACGACCTCGGTGACCTCTGCATCGGTGAGACGCCCGGCGACCGGGTCTCCTCGCACCGTGCCGGGAGCGGATCTCAACAACCCGGCAACCGTTATCAGGGAACCGACGGGCGGCAGCTCCCTTGCTGGCAGAGCCACCGCCAGCGCCGGCCCGGACCATGCCATCTGTCTCGGCTCGAGCACCTCGACCGGGACGACGGTCATGACGGCACGGTCGTTGTGGCGCTGGTCGTCGAGGACTCGAGCACGCAACACGACCGGCCCCTCAGGCACATCGGCGGTGAGGGTGAGTTCCATTCTCCCGGCGGCGGCGACACCCGACAACACGCCGGCTGCGGCGATGACGCCTGCCACGGCGATCCACCGTCGGCTCACGAGGCCTGCGACCAGTAACACAACGGCCGCCCCCAGACCTAGGAGCGGCACCCCGATCCATCCTGCCGTGGCGCCGACCCAGGCCGAGACGGCACATCCAACAGCCAGCCGGTCTCCGTTCAAGGGCTGCCGATGGCGTCGCGCATCATGGCGAGCTTTGCCTCACCGATGCCGGGCACATCGAGGAGGTCCTCGACCGCCTCGAAGAGCCCGTGAGTCTCCCGATCATCCACGATCCTCGCCGCCAGCACCGGGCCGACTCCCGGGAGGCTCTCCAGCTCTTGTGCCGTTGCCAGATTGAGGTCGATCCCGCGGTCTCGGCCAGATCCCGTCCGCGTCTCGCTTCCAGATTCGGGAATCATGATGTGCTCCGACTCCCGTACGACTGCAGCGAGGTTGAGAGCGCCGAGATCGGCAGCGGGGAGGGCTCCTCCGGCAGCCGCGATCGCTTCGGCAATCCGACCCCCAGCCCGGATCACGACCAGACCGGGCTCGGCTACTGCTCCCGAGACATGGACGGTGACCACATCACCCGCATCCGCGATCGGAACGTCCGGAGTCATAGCAGCAACAGGAGGCGGCTGGGGTTGCTGCACGCCATACCAAGCGCCTGCGCCGAGGGCGACTGCGAGGACGCCGACGCTGACGAGGATCTGCAGCCTGGTCGTCGGATCGCGCACGGATGCTCCCCCGGCCGCGCGCCACAAGGGACAGGTACCACGAGAAGCCACGCCTGTGAAGAGCCCTGATCAAAAGAACAGGCGCACGAGCCCTTCGATCTGCTCCAGATTTGCCTGGGCGTCCTCGAGCCAGGCCGTGATCTGGTCACCGAAGACCAGCAACAACGCTGCCGTGAGGTTGACGCCGGCGTGAAGCGGGATGGCGAGGCTGAGATCCCCGCGGCGCAGCGACACGATGGCGAGCACGACCCCGATGGTGAAGAGTCCGGGAAGGACCGCGATGGCGCTCGGGTCGAGGAGATGGACGCCGGCAAAGGCAGCTGCGGTCGCCACCACCGCCCACGCCCTGCTGAGGCTGCGCACGGCTCTCGACAGCAGCATGCCGCGGAACATCATCTCTTCGACCAGAGGAGCGAGAAGCCCGACCATCACCACCACGAGGAGGCCCTCCGTGACCCCGGATGAACTCGCGGTGAGGGTCGCTACCTCCTGTTGCGGTGGACCTTCCGGGAACAACAGCTGGATGAGCGGCGCCATGAGAAGGGCTACGGCGATCTGGAGCCCGAACCCGGCCAGCAGCGCCCACCAGTCGGAAAGGTGAAGCTCCAAACCGAAATCGGCGGCGAGGGAGCCGGTGCCCCGCGTCCTGGACAGCCACCACATTGCAGCGAGGCTTGCCCCGGCCTGGACGCCGAAGACCACGGCGAACGCCGCGACCGACAGCTCATCGCCGGCGGCCGCGAAGACGAGAATGCCCGCCATGAGGGCGGCGCCGAATCCGACGGCGAAGACCAGCAGGAACTGCGGTACCGACCACTTCGTGGTTTGCAGATAGTCGGCGTCATTCGGCTGCTCGTGGTCACTCACATCGCATCGCGGGCCGCAGCCCTCGCCTCTCGCTCGAATGAAATGGCTCGATATGCGGTGGCGTGTGAGAAACCCGCGAGCCGAGCGCCGACGTAATCCCCCAGGTAACGGATCGTGAAGCCGAGCCGGCCGTGGTCCCTCCACTGGTGGACATGTTCGAGTTCATGGATGAGAAGCGCTCGAGCCGTTCCCTGCTCGAGCGCTCTGAACGCGTCTGGACTGGCATAGATGACCCCGGGAAGGGTCATCGCCTGCACCGGACCCACCCACAGCCGCCGCAGCCACGCCGGGGCGACCCGGATGACCACGCCCGGTGGGGGTGAACCCACCACGCCGTTGCGCGCCATCGCATCGTCGATCGTCACGGCGGCGAGGTTATCGGCAGTGGACGCACCACCCGGCATCCCTACCATTGCTCACCTCCCAGCACCGAGAGCAATGAACAGATACGACCACGAAACCATCGAACCGAAGTGGCAGCAGCGGTGGGACCGCGACGGCATCTACCGCTCCGTCGTCGACTGGGAGAAGCCGAAGCACTATGCGCTCACGATGCTTCCTTACCCATCTGGAGACTTTCACATCGGGCACTGGTACGCCATGACACCGTCAGACACCCGGGCGCGGTACATGCGGATGAAGGGCTACAACGTCCTGTTCCCTATGGGATTCGACGCCTTCGGCCTTCCCGCCGAAAACGCCGCCGTGCAACGTGGAATTCACCCCGCGGTGTGGACCCGCGACAGCATCGAACGCATGCGACAGCAGTTGCGCACGATGGGCGCCATGATCGACTGGGAGCGCGAGATCATCAGCTGCGATCCTTCGTACTACCGCTGGACGGAATGGTTCTTCACGCGGTTCCTCGAGAAGGGCATCGCATATCGCGGCGAGGCCATGGTCAACTGGTCGCCCACGTTGCAGACGACGCTGGCCAACGAGCAGGTGATCGACGGCAAGGACGAGCGCACCGGCCAGCCGGTCGTGCAGAGACTCATGGAACAGTGGTTCTTCGCCATCACCGATTACGCCGACGAACTGCTCGATTTCGACGGGCTCGACTGGCCGGACCAGGTGAGGCTCATGCAAACGAACTGGATCGGCCGGTCGGAGGGCGCCGATGTCGTCTTCACGACCGAGCACGGCGATGAGATGGAGGTCTTCACGACCCGGCCGGACACGTTGTGGGGGGCAACGTTCATGGTCATTGCCCCCGAGCATCCCCTTGTCGACTCGTTGACCGCCGAAACGCAACGCGAGGTCGTCGACGCCTACCGGGAAGCGGCGAGTCGGCGCTCCGAGCTGGAGCGCATGGAGGCCGACCGGGAGAAGAGCGGCGTCTTCACGGGTGGCTACGCGATCAACGCGGCAACCGGGAGTCCGATACCGGTTTGGGTCGCCGACTACGTGCTCCTCTCCTACGGCTCGGGAGCGATCATGGCGGTGCCGGCTCACGACTACCGAGACTTCGAGTTCGCCAGGCAGTTCGGCCTCGAGATCGTCCCCGTCATCGAGCCGGCAGGCGGTCCGCTGGTCGTCGCCGAGATGACCGAGGCCTACGTGGGGCCCGGAGTGATGATCGACAGCGGGCCTATCGACGGTATCGAGACGACCGATGCCAAGGGCAGGGCCAACCCTTCGGTCGCGGCGGCCATCGACTGGCTCGAGGCGGAGGGTGTCGGCACCGAAGCAGTGAACTATCGGCTTCGGGACTGGCTCATCTCGCGACAGCGCTACTGGGGCAGCCCGATCCCCATCGTGTACACCGAAGACGGCACCGTCGAGGCCGTTCCCGAGGAGGACCTGCCGGTGCTGCTTCCAGAGGACGTCGAGTTCACGTCGGGCCGCAGGCCACTTCCCGATGATCCGTCCTTCCTCAACACCACCGACTCCGAGGGCCGCCCGGCGCGACGCGAGACCGACACGCTGGACACATTCATGTGCTCGTCGTGGTACCAGTATCGGTATCTGTCACCGGATGATGACGCGGCACCGTTCGATCCGGAAGAAGCGGCGTATTGGCTCCCGGTCGACACCTACACCGGCGGGGCCGAGCACGCCACGATGCATCTGCTCTACACGCGTTTCTTCACGAAGGCGATGCGCGACAGCGGCATGTTCGAGGATACCGCAGCCGGGATGCGCGCCCACGGCCGCGACCCCGACCAACTCCTCGACGAGCCGATGCTCATGTACCGCAGTCAGGGCCAGATCCTCGGCGAGGAGCGCCGCGGCGACCGTCTGGCCATTGCCGGCGAATGGGATGGTCCTCGCCTGGTCGCCCACTCGGTGCGTGTCGCCGATGACGCCAGAGACGAGGATGCCGAGGTCGTCGGCGAACTGACACGGCGAACCGAGAACACCCTCCAGGTCCAAACCGCCACGGGGGTGGTAACGGTCGAGGTGCCCGATGAAGCCGACGTGGAGATCCCCGGCATCGACGGCCGCAACGAGGTCTCCCAGCTGCGGCACCACCTCGACATCCAGCGCATGTCGAAGTCCAAGGGCAACGTCGTCAACCCCGACGAACTCGTCGAGCTCTACGGCGCAGACACGGTCCGCACCTACTTGATGTTTGCCTACGACTGGGAGAAGGGCGGTCCGTGGGACAGCCGTGGCATCGTCGGGGCGCGGCGCTTCATCGAGGACGTCTGGAGGCTCGGCACCGCCGACTACAGCAGCGAGTCGACGACCGGCGACACCGAGCTGCTGCGCCGGGTGCACCAGACGATCGCCAAGGTCGGCTCGGACCTCGAGTCCTTCAAGTGGAACACGGCAGTCGCCGCGCTCATGAGCCTCCGCAACGATCTGCAGGCCGCACTGCGCGACCGCAACGTGTCCGACGAGGTCTGGGACGAGGCACGGACGGCCCTCGTCACCTTGCTGGCGCCAATCGCCCCTCACGTCACCGAGGAGGTCTGGCACCTCCTCGGCAACACGGAGAGCATCCACCTTCAACCGTGGCCCCGCGCCGATCCGGACCTGGCCGCCGAGGACACCGTGACTCTCGTCGTCCAGGTCAACGGCAAGGTGCGCGATCGAGTCGAGGTGTCGCCGCACATCACCGAGGACGACGCGGTGGCGGCGGCCATGGCCACCGAGCGCATCCAGGAATGGCTGGCGAAGGGCGAGGTGCGCAAGGTCATCGCCCGCCCCCCCGGCCTGGTCAACATCGTCGTCTCGTAGAACCCCTGTTTTGGCGTAACTGGACACGGATATTCGTGTCCAGTTACGCCAAAACAGGGTCTCAGCGGCCGAGGTCGGGGTCGGTTTGCGTGACGCGGGATCGAACCGTGTACACCGAGTCTCCCGAGAGCACGCCGCCCCGGCCGAAGAGACGGCCGTGTTCCCAGTTGGAGAGCCCCAACTCGGGCTTGCCGAAGGCGTACTGCCCGTCCACCCAACGGGTGAAACCGTTGCCGACGAAGGGCGCATCCACCCGGGCGAAGAAGCGATCCTGCTCGGCCGGATCGTCCGAGATCAGCGATGCGCCGAAGCGGGGGCTGTAGCGGTTGAACCATTCAATCGCCAGATCAACATCATCGACGATGACGAGCGTCACCTCGGGGCTGTCTTCCCACTCCCACTCTTCTCCCAGACCCGCCGCCGCGATCGTCTCGGCCTGTGGTTCCTCCACGTCGCCCTCGGCCCGGGCGACCGGGACGACCCGCGAGTACCAGGCGTCGGGCACGGCGTCTGCACTCGCTTCGAGCACGTGGAGCTTGGGGTGTGTGCCGCGCCTGGCTCCCGCCTTCTCCAGGGCCGCGAGGAACACCGGCACGAGGTCATCCGCCCGGTCGGCGACGATGCAGCAGGTGTTGAGCGTGTTGCAGACCTTCCGGTCGAGGGAGTGATAGACGGCCGCGCCGAAGGCGTCGTCGTCGGCCGTCGAGCCGGCAACGATCCAGGTGCCCCCGGTGCCGTGAAGGCTCACGGCATTACCCGCCTGGCGCGCCACCGCACCCAGCTGGCTCGTGGCGCCACCCGATCCGCGGGCCACCGCCAACGCCAGTCTCGGGTCGCTGAACATCGCCCAACCGGCGGCACGGCTCGCGGAGTCGACGAGAGCAGCTGCCCCCGCGGGAAGGCCCGCCCCGGCGAGCGCCGGATCGAGCGCATGCGCGACGATGGCTCGGGCCGTGCCGAGCGCAGCAGACCCGATGCGGAAAACCACGGTGTTGCCACCGCGTATCACTCCGACTGCATCGGCAAACACGTTGGGACGTCCTTCGAACACAAACCCAACCGGACCGAGACCGTCCGCAATCTGTTCGATGCGCCAACCGGAGTGGTCGATGGTTTCGAGTACCCGCCCCCGTCCGCTCGGCGCGTCACGCCACAGACGCAGGCCTTCGATCATGGCACTCCGCATCCCCTCGGACAGGATCAGTCTCGTCACCGAGCGACCGCGCTCGCGCGCCGTAAGGACATCGGCCTCATTGGCTTTAGCAATCGCGGCAAAGGGGGCGTCGTCCTCAAGCCGCTCCGCGAAGGTGGCAAAGAACTCCGTGATCTGGTCGTCGGTGACCGACCCCATCGCCTGAAACGCGCCCACGGCGCCATTCACCGCCCGCCGGGCCATGGCGGCGGCATCCTGCGGAACGTGGAGCAACTCACCGCTGTCCTGGACGACGATGAGCGAATCTCCCGGGCGGAAGGCGGCGGCGAGATCGTCCGACACCCGGGCGACGCGGTTGCCGCCGTATGGAATCGGCTGGCCGGGCTCGAGGATCTCGAGGGGTTCCATCACCCAACGTTAGGCGCGGTGCTTCGACTCAAGCTTCGAAGCGGATGGTTGCCAGCGCATCATTGAGATCGTCGAGCACATCTGCTCGCTCCCGGTGCGAGCCGAGGACGACGTACAAGCAATAGCCATGACCCCGTGCGCGGAAGAAGCGTTGGGCCGCCGAGCGGTTCGGCAGGCCGAGAACGATGGCGTCGGGCAGGAAGTCGTTCGCCGTCAACGGGATCGGGATGCCTTCTCGGGCAAACAGGACCTGCTCGTCGGTCACGGGCCCGAAATCGATCATCGAAACGAAGACGTCTCCGGGACCGAGCCGGATGAGCAGGTCGCCGCCGTAGTCCCCTCGCTCCGGCGGCAGCTGGAAGTTGGCGACGTGCATGATGGTGGGTCTGGCGTCTACCCGCTGGGTGCCGTACGCGACTGGACCTCTCGACCCGATGTCCGCCTCCCAGCCGGGTCGAAGATCGATCACGATGCCGGAGCCCCGCACCTCGGTCACGAGACGACAACCACAACAAATGCACCGAAGACGAGAGCAACCTGTGCGGCCAGCGCCAAGAATCGCACGGGCTGGGCAAGTCGCGCCATTCCTGCGTGAAACGACCGCAGCGCCAACGGATCGCTGACGCGTGAGGTGGTGAGGACCGCAAGGCCGCGGAACAGGCCAAAGGCCGCGCCGATCACGGCCCCGACCAAAACCGAAGCAGAGAGGACGGCGACCGCGATGGTTGCCAGGACGGCGAGCGTCGTGATGTACGTGAAGAGACCCCCACCGAGCTGAAAGCCGAAACCCGCGCCGTACACCCAACCGCGATACGTCGTCAGCCAGTCCTCGTTCACCTGCCGTTGCGGCCACGGGAGAGCCCTCGAACCGCGCAACAGGTCGCCGACCGTCGCCAGGCCGACAACACCGATGGCGGCCACAAAGGCGTTCCGGGGGGACCAGGGAATCAGCATGTGACCAACCCCGCCGACACCACCGGCGAGGACTCCCAGCATGATGCCACCTGCAACGGCACCGACGATGAACGCGCCGACGGTGATTCCCCAGATGTTGTGCCTCGTCCGCTCCCCGAGCGGATGGATGCTCGAAAGCATCGACTCGCCTCAGGGCGACCAGCTCGATCGGATCGCCGCGATGACGCCGGTGACGATGCCGAGACCGAGAAGGGCCCAGCTCAACCGGCACCATCCTGCCGGCTTGCCCACAGGCTCGGGTCATCGCCGTCGAGGCCGGCGTTCTTCAGCTCACGATCGATGCGAGCGTTCCGAGCACGATGACCACGTGAGTTCCGATCGGCCGTTGCTTCGTTCATCAGATTGGCGAGTTGGGCCCAGTTCGCCGCGGCGCCCTCTCCAACGACCTTTCCGTCGCCGGCGACCATCACGAAGTATGGGCTCACGGGCACCTCGTAGTCGCGCCACGCCTCTGAAGACATGAGTAGTTGGTGATGTTCGGGAGCGAGCCGGGCGATTGCCGACTCGCTCTCTTCCTCGGGGCCTTTGGTGATGATCAACAGCCTCGTCGACTCATCCGGGAGCTCGACACGCCCCGAGAAGGCATCCCAGAACCCGGTACACACGGTGCATCCACTCGACAAGAACGCCAGCAGCGTCGACTGCGGGCCCGCCATCGTGACCTTGCCGGCCCCACCGTCGGGGCGAGCCCCTGTGATGTCGACGGCCTCGACGGAACCCGGCCGAGGTGACGCGATTCCGTCACGTACACGCAAGGTCTCGCCGCGGGCGTGGCTTTCCTCTTCCGTGACGCCGAGGCGATGCAACTCGCGCAGAATCTCGGCATGGCTGCGTAGCAGCCCAACGACGAGGACCCCGAGGATCAGGATCACGAAGCCTTCCAACACGACGAGCGCGGTCATTCGAGATGTACTCCCTTCATGTGTACGCAGGACACGGCGCCTCCCCCAGGCGAGCCAGCTCGTTGGCAGTGGCGCCGGGAACCGTCGAGTCGGTGACGAGAAGCAAGGTCGCCCCTTGAACGGCTGCCACGGGAGCAACGGCAAGGGCATCCGCGAAGCTCTCACCGGTCACGACGAACGCGACGCTCGATGAGCCCGAAGTGAATGACTCTCGACTCACCGCGGCCGCGGTCGCGTACCGGTTGCTCCCGGCCAGACGGCGCACGCTGCCGGCAACAGCGCCCAGTTGGGTGACAACGCCATTGGAGATCGCCACCGGCCCACCAACGACGACGATCTCGCTCGGACTGAGCCGCTCCAGCTCGCTCATCGTGACCTCGGGCACTCGGTCCGGCTCGACAAGCAACACCGGGGCTCCGGCCGCGGCGGCAACGGGACCGACGGCCAAGCTATCGGGGAAGTTCGTGCCGGTTGCGACGTAGACACGCGAAACGGCGCCCGGGGTGAAGAACTCGCCGCTCAGTACGGCAGCCGTCTCGTAGCGATCTATACCTGCAATGCGCCGTGTCGAGACCGCCAGAGCATCGAGCTGCGCGAGCACGGAACTCGAGATGGCACGACCACCTCCGACGACGACGATCTCATTCGGTCGGAGACGCAACAGTTCCTCGCGGGTCGACTCCGGAAGCGACGTGGGCTGTGTGAGGAGGATCGGCGCCCCTTGCATGGCAGCAACCGGTCCCACCGAGAGGGCGTCGGGGAAGTCGGCACCGGTGACGATGAAAACGCGTGACACGGCGTTGGGGTCGGTGTTGAACTGTCGGCTCACGGCCGCTGCGGTCGAATAGCGACTCCCGCCCGCCAGTCGGCGCACGGAGCCGAGAGCGGCGCACGAGGCGAGATGCCTGTGGACCTGGTCCTCGACGACCAGTGTTCCTCCGATGATCCAGGCGTGGAAGCTCTCGCTGTGGAGACACGGTGCATCGTGGAAGCGGGTTGCATTGTCGGTGAGGGTCGCAGTCGAGCACGATGCGTCGATCTCCCACGGCGGCGTGCAGGTGATGACACGACACAGGATGGGCCCGAGGCACGGCATGTGCTGGTTGCACTGCCCGTAGCGAAACTGGACACAGCATGCTCTCCGGTGCCGGCAATCACCCTGGGCACATCCGCAGTTGCAGTCCACGCACTCGGGACCACATACCCCCCGGCTGTTGCAGTTGCATGAACAGGTATCCATGTTGCAGTCGAGGTAGTAACGGGGCCTGGGTGTCCCATTCACGTCGCAGAATCCGGAACCGTCCGCCTTCCACCAACCGGCAGCCACCGTACCGGGCGGGCAGGTGTTGGAGCCGGTGAGGGTGCAACAGAACTCGGTGTAACCGCGACAGCAGAGGTCGCCGCAGTTGCAGTTCTGGCCGCCACACCGACAGATGGCGGCAAAGGCGGAACCGGGCTTGAGGAGGTACGTCCACGGCGCGACCGTGAGGGCCGAGCCGATGACGGCGGCGCGCCGGAAGAACCCCCTCCGGCTCACCCCGGTGCCGATGCGACGGCTGATCGCTTCGACCAGTTTCGTGCTCACGACGGCGCCTCGCCTGCGATGTGGGCGAGGCGAGGCAGCTCGGTGAGCAGGATGGTTGCCAGCCAGACTCCGAGCACCAGGAAACCCACATACGGGATACCCCCGAGCGGCTGAGCCGCCATCACGCCAAGGACGTCGGGGACGGGCGAGACGATCGCGGCGACGGCAATGGTCGCAGCGATGACGTCGACTGCGATATGCAGCACGCCGGGCGGCTCCTCCGCCTCTCGGCCGAAACAGCCGCATCCTGCCGTCTGAACGTCACGAACCCGCAAGACAAGCACGAAGCCGGCAAACACCCCGTAGAGAATCGCAATGGCGAGTGCAGAAACCCTGCCGCCGACGGCCAGCACGGCGACCGCGGCCGCGACCTCGGCGAGAGCGAAGACGCGGATCATCCCCGTGGAGGCCGGGATGCCCGCTGCCCGTGCGACTTCCGACGTCGGCGTTGGGCGCGCCAGTTTGGCAACACCCGCAACGAGGAGCAGGCCGGCAACAACTTGAAATGGTCCTGCGATCAACGGCACTGCGGTCGGACTGCTCCAGCGCTTCTCTCGTTCGACTCGGCGACACCATACTCAACACGCCCCGTCGATCAGCCACCATCGCGTGTGCTTACAACCACCTGTGACGTGGTTCCAATCACGGGCGACACGCCGGTGAAACCGTCAGTGCCAGCGGGGAGCGCGCTTCTCGACGAGGGCGTCGAGGCCCTCCCGGGCGTCGGGATGGAAGAACGACAGCATCTCGAGGGCGAGGGAGGCGTCGAAGGCCGGCATCGCCTGGCGGTACCACTCGTTGAGCGAGAGCTTCGTCCATCGAGTCGCCCAGGTCGGCCCGGCGGCAAGGGAAGTCGCGATGCCGAGGGTCGTGTCGTAGAGCTCGTCGTCGTCGACGACCTTGGCAACGAGGCCTATGCGTTCCGCCTCCTCGCCGGTGAGCGGCTCGTTCGTGAGCAGGTAGTACTTCGCCTTCGCCATGCCCACGAGCAGTGGCCAGATGAGGACTGCGTGGTCACCGGCAGCCACCCCGAGCTTGACGTGACCGTCGAGGATGCGAGCCGACCTGGCGGCTACCGGGATGTCGGAGAGGAGCGCGGCGACGAGCCCGGCGCCGACCGCCGGTCCGTGGATGGCGGACACGATGGGCTTGGGGAACTCCACCAGGTTCGCCACGAGTGCCCGGGCCTCTTCGAACATCCGGGCGGTGGCCTCGGCGTTGCCGATCATGTCCTCGATCATGTCGAAGGATCCCCCCGCAGAGAATGCCTTGCCGGCGCCGCGCAACAGCACCGCCCGCACATCGTCAAGGCGTTCGATGTCCCTCCAGACGCCGGAGAGCTCCCGATGACCGATCGCATCGACGGCGTTGAGGCGGTCCGGGTCGGAGATGACGATCTCGAGAACCCCAGGCGCCGGGGTATCGAAGCGCAACCGTTGGTATCCCTCGAGCATCGGACATCCTCCTTACATGGGACGGCGGCCAACCTACCCCGGCCCCGCTCGAACGATGAAATCCCGCGGAAACAGGGGCTGTCGCATGACTCGGCGGTTCTCGCGATGTGGGGCGGTTCGGTGACACGGTGACTGTTCTCCTTGTGGATCGGGATCAGTCCCCCGGTTGGGAACAGATCTCGGGACCAGTCAGCTGGAGGGAAAGTTTGTAGTCCTCTTGATGCCTGGTGGACGTGCCGATATGGATGGGGAGCTGCGGAGCCTTGCCATGGTGGAACGTTCAGACAACGAGATGACAAGTGCCAGTCCTCGTCGGGTGGGCCTTCGTGTGACCGTGGCGGTGAGTGTGCTCGTGCTGGTGCTGGCCGGGCTGGTGTTCTCGAACTCCTTGGCGGCTCGCCAGGTGATTGACGACGGCACGGTGCTGCATCGCGCCGAGGCGGTGTTGGGCGCCAACGATTTGGCGTTCAAGGCTGCCGGCCAGGCGGTTCTGTTGGCCGAGGACCGGGCGCTGGGTGTCGCCGACGACGCGACGGTGGAGTTGGCGGTTGCCGAAGCACGCGACACGACGGCCGGGTTAGAGGCACGGTTTGCCGATCTGCAGACAGCGCTTGCCGGCCAGACTCCGGGGATAGCCGCGGCTACGGCGAGGGTCGCCGAGACATCCGGCGCGCTGGTTGAGCTGATCGAGGCGGGCCGGGTAGAGGAGGCGGGACGTCTGCTGTCCGGCGATGCCAAGGAAGCGTTTGAGGCTTTGCGGGACGCCACCATGGCGGTACGAGATTCCAGTGCGATTGCGTTCGCGTCGGCGGATGCCCTGGTGGGGAAGATCGCCAACATGGCCAGTTTCCTGGTGGCACTCTTGCTGCCCGCGGCAGCCGTGGTGACCTACCGGGTGGTGACACGCCGACAACTGCGGTTGGCGCGTGACCAGCTGGACGCCCGCCTCGAGGCCGAGCACAAGATCCTGATGGCAAAGGACGAGTTCATCGCCAACCTCTCTCACGAGTTGCGCACCCCGTTGACCAGCATCTACGGCTTCTCTGAACTGCTACTCGATCAGGGACTGATCGACCCCGACATGGCGCTCGAACTGATCGGGCTGATCAACGACGAGTCGGCAGACCTGGCCCGTATGGTCGAGGACCTGTTGATCTCGGCCCGCATCGATGCTGGCGCTCTCGCCTATGACCTGCGTCCGGTGAACGTGGCGTACGAGTTGGACACCGTGCTGGCACCCTTCCTCCGCAGCGGATCGTACATCGTGGCCGAGTGCCCACCGGTGGAGGTGTGGGCCGACCCGCTCCGGATACGGCAGGTTCTCCGCAACCTAGTGTCCAACGCCGACAAGCATGGCGGATCGGCAATCAAGGTGACGGCGACGGTCGAAGACAACGACCTGGTGTGCGTGGTCGCCGACGACGGTGCCGGGGTTCCCGCTCAGATGCAGGCCCGCCTGTTCACCCGGTTCGTCCATCAGGGCGACGTTCCCCTGACGGTCGGTTCGGTCGGACTCGGGCTCGCCGTCGTGAAGGCCCTCCTTGCAGGAATGGGTGGCAGTATCGCCTATGAGAGGGTCGACGGCTGGACCCGGTTCAGCGTGCGGCTTCCGCTGGCCCCTCCGGCTGTGCCGGCCGCCGAGCCGGATGTGGGCCGGGTCCATTCGGAACCGGTCGGGGCCGCCCATCCCGACAGCGACCCGGATCCGTATGACGCCCATCCGGTAGACGGCATAGGAGTTCCTGGACACCGGTCATCATGAGTCCGGGCCTCCTGGCACGGATCCGCCGCAGGGTTTGTCCTCCCAGGTGGCGGCAAACCGTCATCGTCGCCGCCGTGCTCACGCTTCTCCTCCCCTCGGCGGCGCTGGCGGCGACGGCCACCGAGACGTTCCGAGACGACTTCGAGCCCACCGGTGGCTACTCGGTCAACGATGGGACACTGAGCTGGTCGGCGGCGTGGGCGGAGCTAGGCGAGTCGAACGGGCCAACCAGCGGCCGAGTGCGGGTCGTGTCCAGCTCCCGCTGCGTCGTTGGGAACTGCCTCCGCATCGGTGGAGACCAGCAAAGCATCAAGAACAAGGGAGCCTTGCGACAGGCCAACCTCTCCGGGGCGACAAAGGCAACGTTGACCTTCAGCTACCGCCGTCGCCTCCTCGACGACTCGGGGGGAAGCATCACCGTCGCCGTCTCCAACGGTGGCTCCGGCTGGACCAACCTGGCCACGTACAACCTCAACGGCAGCGACGGAAGCCCCGTGCCGCAGAGCTTCCCCATCACCGGCTCCATCGGCTCGGCGACCCAGATCCGTTTCCTCGGCTCGGATGGCTCGGATGACGAAGTCGAGAGCTACTTCTACGTCGACAACGTCGAGATCTCCGCCGAATACCCGATCAACACACCGCCGAGCTTCAACCAGAACCTCGGTAACCGCTCCGACGCGGAGGGGTCCACGATCTCGATGGATGCCGGCGCAACAGACCCCGACCCCGACACGTTGACCTATTCGGCGAGTGGGCTGCCGCCGGGGACTTCGATCAACCCTTCCACCGGGTTGATCAGCGGCATGATCACCTACACCGCCTCGGGCGCCAGCCCGTATGCGGTGATGGTTACCGTCGACGACGGCAACTCCGGCACCGACGCGGACTCGTTCACCTGGACCGTGACCGACACCAACCGGGCTCCGCAGATCGACCCGGTGACGAATCGAACCGTTGCCGAGGGAAGCCTCTCGTCGTTCACCGCCACCGCCGACGACCCCGACGGCGACACGCTCACCTTCTCGCTGCAGGGGGCACCCTCAGGGGCCACGATCGGGTCGTCGAGCGGGATCTTCACCTGGACTCCGACCGAGGTCCAGGGTCCCGGCAGCTACACCTTCGATGTCAAGGTCACCGACAACGGCACCCCGATGCTGGCGGACAGCGACGGCATCACCGTCACCGTTGGCGAGGTCAACCGGCCGCCCAGCCTCGCCGGCCCCGCCAATCAGGCCCATGGCGAGGGCGACCCGGTGTCTCTCCCCATCACTGCCGCCGACCCGGACACCCCGGCCAACACCTTGACCTATTCGGCAACCGGCCTCCCGCCCGGCGTGTCGATCAACCGCGTCGTCGGTCTGATCAGTGGCACCATCTCGGATACCGCTTCGGACGGCAGCCCCTATTCGGTGACCGTCACCGCCGACGATGGCAAAGGTGGCAGCGACGGCGATACGTTTACGTGGACCATCACCGCCGACAGCCCGGAGGCTCCTCCGCCCCCGGACCCGAATCGGCAGCCAACTCTGGGCCCCATCGGATCCCGGACCGTTGACGAAGAGTCCGCCCTCACCTTCACCGTCACCGCCACGGACCCCGACGGCGACAGCCTGACCTATTCACTCCTCGCCGGCTCCGATCCGATTCCCCAAGGCTCCACCATCAACCCCGGCACCGGGTTGTTCACATGGACACCATCCGAAACCCACGGGCCGGGCACCTACCGATTCCAGGTCAACGTCACCGACAACGGAAGCCCGAAGCTGTCCGCAAAGCGGGGCGTCACCATCACCGTGTCTGAGGTCAACGCCGCCCCTGAACTCGAGGATCCGGGTGACCAATACTCGCTACACGGCGAGACGGTTTCGCTCTCCGTGGTGGCTTCGGACCCCGACGTTCCCGCCCAGTCCGTCACCTTCACCGCCACCGGACTCCCGCCCGGTCTCAGCATCGGCTCCGAAACGGGACGGATCGAAGGCACAGTCGGGACCACTGCGTCGACCACCAGCCCCTACTCGGTGACGATCACCGCCAGCGACGACGGAGTTCCCGCGCTCGTCGCCTCGGTTGACTTCAGGTGGACGATCACCACACCCACCCAGCCGATCGCCTACTCCGCCACCCACGAGACCCTCCAGGGCTCACCACTCCCCATCATGCTCACCAGCAGCCACCCCACGGGGAAACCCGTCGACTACACCATCGCTACCCAACCCACATCGGGAAACCTCGCCGGCACCGCACGCAACCTCGTCTACACACCGGGACCGACCGCAGTCGGCGCCGACTCGTTCACCTTCACCGTCACCGACGGGACTGAAACCTCGCCACCCGCCACCGTCACCATCCTCATCCGGCTCCCCAACCAGCCGCCCCACGCCAACCCCGACAACTACACCACGAGCCAACGCCACCCCCTCACAGCCCCGGCGCCGGGCGTGCTCGGCAACGACTCCGAGCCCGACGGTGACCCTCTCACCGCCACCCTCGACAGCGGACCCAACCACGGAACCCTGACCCTGTACCCGGACGGCGGATTCACCTACACGCCGGACCCGCGATACACCGGCACCGACAGCTTCATCTATACCGTCGCCGACACTGCCGGGTCCCGGACCGCCGCCACCGCGACCATCACCATCACCGCAGCAGCTCAACCACCGGTCAAGGCCGACGTCGTTGCCGACATCACCTCTCTTGACCGCTCAACGGTGACCGAGATCACCGAACGACCAAGCCTCGACCGGACTTTCGTCCTCATGGCCCGCGCCACCACCAGCAGCATCAGCATCATGGGCTTCCCGCTGATCCTGCTCGGCCTCCTCGGCGGCGCCATGCTCACCGCCGGCCGCGTCACCCTCCTCCCCATGCTCCGCCGTGGCGACGCCGCCACCGGCACCGTCCGCCTCTATGACGCGGACCTTCAATACGGACTCATCACCACCGACGAGCCCGGTCCCGACGTGTTCTTCCATCGTGCCGCCGTTCGACCAAAACGCGGCACGAACCTCGCTGCCGGTAACCGAGTCGAGTATCGAGCCACCACCCACGCCCACCGCGACGAAGCCACGACCGTCTACCTCCTACCAACAACTGGAGAGACGACAACCCCCTGACGAGGTCAGCACTCAACGACCTGCCTCGCTGGGCTCATCGCCATCCGAGTGCGGAGGCACCCAATCACGCAACACCAACTCTGAGAATCAGCAACCTGGGGCACTTTGAGGCAGCCGCTAGGGTGCGGGGACATTCCATCCGATCGACCCGATCGACCCGATCGACCGGCAGTACCGATGTCCCGTCTGGAGCGAGCAGAGCTCACACCCGCCGTCACCGACTTCCTCGACGGGACCGATCTCAAACGCAAGGTCGGCGAGACCATCCTGCTGGTCACAGTCGGCGAGTCGGGTTGGCCGCACCTCGCGATGCTGAGTGTCGGCGAGATGTTGGCGATATCTGACACGCGGCTGCGAGTTGCCCTCTGGCCGGGAACCAATTCGGGGAACAACCTCGTACGAACGGGTCGCGCAACCTTCGTGCTTGTGCTCGCCGGGGCTGGGATCTACATCGAGGCTGACGTGACCCTCGAGCCGCAGCTCGAATTCGAGGACGGCCCCCTGGACTCGTTTCTCTGCTCGGTCACGAGGGTTCTGGTCGACGAGGTCGACTACGCAGCCCTCACGTCCGGCATCACGTTTGAACTCCCCGACGAGGAAAGTGCTGTGGCGCGCTGGGGACGAACCGTCGCTGCGATGCGACAATCCTGATCGGCCACCCACCCGAGTCGGAAGTCAGGACCGCACATCGACGAAGATCCGATCCGGGCTGTGGTGTCCATGCTCTTTCTATGACGAGTTTCGCCACCTGCCGCAAGTCCTCGAGGTATCTGCCGCAACTGAGGCCACCGAGGCTGCTGTGCGGTCGCGAGGTGTTGTGCTCGTTCCTCCAGCCCTCGTTGATGACTTGGGCTTCGGTGAGGGATCCGAGTTCGGTGATGTTCAACAGCTCGTCCCGCATCCGGCCGTTGAATGATTCGAGTCAGGGCTCTCCCCGGGGGCGCAGGGTTCGCAGCAGACGGTGCCGGCGCCTGACAGGCGGCACCAGTCCCGGCATCTGCCTGAAGGCCGGAAGCGGGAGGGCGCAGACACTATCGACACGTCGCGCGCGCGTTCTCTCGCGGACTCTGGAGGGACTCGAGGTCCTACAGCCCGGCTCCTGAAGTGCCGGAATCCCTTTCGAACACAAGGGATTCTGGCTGGTGGAGCTGAGGGGATTCGAACCCCTGACCCCTTGCATGCCATGCAAGTGCTCTGCCGAACTGAGCTACAGCCCCTGGGACGGCGGCAGTGTAATCAGAGGTCCGCCGTAGCCCCGGCGGGGAAATCGACCCGTGGGGCATCTGCCCACAGACGCTCCAGGTCGTAGAACTGTCGGGTCTCCTCGTCGAAGACGTGGACGACCACATCCCCGTAATCGAGGAGCACCCACCTCCCGTACTCCTTGCCCTCCCGACGGTACGGCCTCCGATCCAACCCGCGCAACGCCTCCTCGGTGTCATCGACGAGCGTCTTGACATGGCGTGCGGAGGTACCCGTGGCGATGACGAAGATCTCGGCGACAACGATGAGGTCTGAGACGTCGAGCAGGGAGACAGCGAGGCCCTTCTTGTCTTCGATGGCTGTGGCCGCGGCCTGAGCGGTGGTCACAGCGACGTCGCTGGCAACGATGTGCTAACCCTCTCCTGTGGCGATGTCTGCACCGACGATGATAGAGACGTCGATGATGCCCGATGGCGCTTGCAGCTCGAGGCGCAAGTCGCCGGTGCCGAGGGCGGTGACCGCACGGCGTGCTTCATCGGCATTGGCTCGACCCTGGGCCACGATGATGGTCGCAGCGAAGTCGAAGTTCTCGGCGTTGTCGGTGCGGACGATCCGGTAGCCGGCACGTACCAGCACTTCGGATGCGGTCCGCGTCGTCTGCAGTTGGCCGTTGCCGTTGAGAATCTCCACCCGCGACCGCGGGCCGTCACTCAACGCAAGGTGCGGCAGCCTGCGCACCACGAACACCGATACCTCGGCTTCCTGAGCCTCAAAACCCTCGTCGCTGCCCGCTCCCACCTGGGCGAGGGGGGGGACGGTCACCTCCAGATCATCCGCTCCGGCTGCGGCGAACAGCCCCGCGGCGAGCGCGGCGTCCGGTCCCGCGGCATCGGCGATCTGATCCACCAGCGCGGCGTCATTGCCGACATGCCGGACCACGCCTTCCCAGGCAGCTGCCTGACGTTCGAGGAGCGCCAACTGATCGCCGTCGCCCTCCTCGATGAAGAGTGAGGCGACCACCTCCCCCGACCGTGTCCGCTCCCCCTCGGCGGCGACGCGCACGACCGTGCCGTCGTCGTCCTCGACGAGCAACGGGCTCGCCAGGTCGATGACGACGCCGTCGCCAACGAGGGACGACAACTCCGCCGCGGAAAGGACGAGGACGCCATCGATACGCACCCCGAGTGCGTTCGATGTCGTGAGAACGGTGAGGTCGGTCCCTTCGAACGCCATGGCGTCGCCGAGCGGGAAGATGCCGTATCCGGGAAGCAGGTCGTAGAGCGGCGCCGGGATGGTCACCAACACCGCGGGACCGTCGGGGGCAGTGGTCAGCAAGGCAAACGCCGCTCCGCGACCATCGTCATCCGTCACGACGAGAAGCATCGCCTCAGAGCCGGGCGGAGCGCTCTGCTCATCGAGCAGCGCCTGCGGAGCATCCTCGGCCGTCGTCTGCAAGCTCGTCGCCCACGACGAGTAGGCGTCGGCGACCCGCCGTGGGCCGAGGGCGGCCACAACCGTGACACCGGCCACCAGCACTGCAACTACGATCAGGTAGCGACGATCACGAATCGACATACAGCCCCTCGTCGGTGATGTATGCCCACACAGATTCCCGCACGAGGAACCGGGCGCTTCCGCCGGTCGCCAGCCGGTGCCTCAGGTCGGAACCGCTGATGTCGAGCTCGGGCATGTCCAGCCAAACGCAGTCGGCGGCCGCTTCGGCGCGACCGCGGTCGGTGCCGAGGCGCGGCACGACGGCGACCCTGGCACGGTCGAGCACTTCGGTCCAGCGGTGCCAGGTCTGCAGACCGGCTGCCGCGTCGGCGCCGAGGATCAGCACCACCCGCTCTTCACCAAGCTCCTCGAGCGTATCGATCGTGTACGTCGGCCCATCGCGGTGGATCTCGCGGTCGTCCGCTGAAAAGTAGTCGACACCGTCGATCGCCAGCTCGGTCATCGCCCAACGATACCGGGGCGGGGTTACAAGACGGTTTGCCTTCTGCCAGGGAGCGCCCGCCGGCAGGAACGTGACCTCGTCGAGTCCCAACTGACGCATCGCCGTCTCGCCGGCGACGAGGTGGGCGAGATGGGGAGGATCGAATGTTCCACCGAGAATGCCTCGCACGGGGCCGAGGATACGGGACGGTTCTCCGAATCGAGCGAAGCCGCAATACGCCGCGATGGTGGACGCACAACCGGAGGACTCGAAGCGGATCGATGTAACGAGCGACGAGGCGCAGCGAGAAGTGCAGCGCCTCGGCGCCGTCGTGGATACCGGTGAGGCCGATGGGTGTTCCACGCCGGACGCGGTCCCCCGTTCTCACGAGCCCGACGCCGAGGTAGGAGTATGAGGTCCGAACGCCACCCCCGTGGTGGACGGTGACGGTGCGGTTGCCCACGACGACGCCACTGAACGTCACGACACCGGGAGCTGCTGGATTCACGGGAGAACCCAACGGCGCCGCGAGGTCGATCCCGAAGTGGCCCGAATAGGGCCCAAGGGGTGAAAATGGGCGGATGACGCTGCCGGCAACGGGAACCCGAAGACCACATCCCGCGACCGAAGCAACGTCGTGGGCCGAGGAGACAACGACCCCCAACATCGCGCACAACGTGACGGGTGCAGCCAGATATCGGCGAAGCATGCAGCCTCCACCGCCTCACCGCCGCAGGATCAACGTAGCCGTTGGCTAGGACAAGGTGAAGAGCCCCCGGTCAGAGACTCAGGCGATTTGCGCCGAACGCGCCCCTTCGGCGAGCTCCAGGGCGGTAGCGCGCAACTCGTTCGGGCGAAATGGCTTGGTGAGGAAGGCATCCGCTCCATCGCGATCCGCCTTCTCCCGGGTCTCCTCCTGGGCATGAGCCGTCAGCACCAGAACCGTCACGTCCTTTGTGCGTTCGTCGGCACGGATGTGTGACAGCACCTCCCAGCCATCCATGCCCGGGAGACCAACATCGAGAATCACCAGATCCGGTGGATCGTTGAGCGCAGCGTCGAGGCCGGACGGGCCGTCCGATGCGAGCGTCACCTCGAATCCGGCGGGACGCAGACACACCTCCACGAGTCGCTGGATCACCTGCGAATCCTCCACCACGAGCACCCGCTTGTTCACGATGTTCCTCCCGGCCTTCGTTCGGCGCCTCGCGATCCGGCGACCGCGATCACTCCCGTGGTCATGCCGGACATATCGGTTTCTGCTGCGAGAACCTTGAACAGACTGGCACACGACGCCAGTCCTCAGACTGATCTCCTCACCGGTCTGGTGGCGGGGAGGGCCGCCCGCTCGACGAACGCCTCGAGCTGACGCAAGGTCCTCACCTGATCGACGGTGTCACACGCCGCGGCATACACCGACATGACGGAGTCACCGGTATCCCAGTATCGATGCACTTCAGGATTGAGCCAGAACAGGGATCTGGCCCGCCCCGAGATCTCCTCGAGATACCCGATACCCGTCTCGCGGTAGTTGTTCCTGGCGTCTCCGGTGACAATCACCGTCGTTTTCGGTGTTATCGCATCGAGATACTTCTCCGTGAACTCACACAACGACCGGCCGTAATCGGAATGCCCATCGCGCCGCACGATGTCGGCCTCGACGGCGACTCTCGCCACGGATTCGTGGAAGTCAGCATTGGACCTGAAGAAGTCCGACACCTCATCGAGACCGTCGATGAACACGAACGATCGCACCTTCGACAGCTCGCTGCTGATCGCATGCGTCAGTTGCAGCGTGAACCGGGCGAAGGTCGCCATCGATCCCGACACATCGCAGAGGATGACGAGCTCGGGCTTGGAGCGTCTCGGCGGCTTGAACTGCGGCTCCAGCAGTGCACCGCCGTGTGCCAGAGACCGTCGGATCGTTCGACGAACGTCGAGCCTGCCCTTGGATCCGTGCTTCCTGCGTCGCGACAACCTGGTGGCGAGCTTTCGCGCGAGCGGTGCAATCGTACGCTCGATCGACTCGAGCTCGTCACGCGTCGCGTGCATGAGATCGATGTCTTCGACGAGCGGCAAACGCATCGTCTCGGCAACCCGCTCGACGCCGCGGTCGGCAATCAGCCGCCGCAGGATCTCCCGGCGCACCTCGTCGCGGACCTCGTCGGCCATGCGGCCCGCCTTGTCGGCTTCCAGTCGTCGAAGAAGTGCATCCTCTGCCGGCTGTTCCCGTACTGCCGCGAGCAACGCCTCATTGAGCCGGACGGCGCCCAGGCGGCGCATCACCCGGTGGTAGTAATAGCGACCACCGACGGGCCGGCCCGGTTCGATGCCGCCGAGGCGATCGACGGCACGACGGATGAGCTCCAAGAAGCGGTCCCGATCACCAGACGTCAAAGCCTCGACCAACCCGTCGAGGAGCTCGTCATCACCCACCCCTTCCCCTCCACCTCCACCTGGAGGGGCGGCGTCGGCATCGCTCGCCTGCTCGTCATCGCCGCCGAGCGGTCCGCGCAGGCCGAAATACACCTCAAAGGCGGTATCGAACGCCCGATAGTGACGGCCGTTCTTCACGAGTGTGGCGCCCAGCGCCCCGCGCAGCGCGTCGGGATCCGAGAGATCGACATGGCGGATGGCGTCTGCGGCGTCCATGACCTCCACCATCGACACGGGCAGACCGATCTCGCGAAGCTCTGCCACGAACCCGGTGAGGCTGCGGATCATCCGATGCCGGCGATGGCGCCCGCGGCCGAGTCGGCCGCATCAGCGTCGAGGGACAGCTCCGTAGCGACCTTGTCGATATCGCTCTGGTACTTCAACAGCACATTGAGCGTGTCACCCGCGGATGCAGAGTCGAGATCTTCAATCCCCAGAGCCAGCAACGTGCGGGCCCAGTCGATCGACTCGCTGATCGACGGCGGCTTGCGCACGGCGATCTTGCGGATCGCGGCCACCGTCTCCGCGATGCGGTCGCCCATGACCTCAGGGAGATCCGGTACCCGGGAACGCAAGATGGCGCGTTCTCGCTCAACGCTCGGATAGGGGATGTGGAGGTACAGGCACCTCCGTTTCAGTGCTTCGGACAACTCTCGCGTATTGTTCGACGTGAGCACCACGAGTGGCTGCGATACGGCCTTGATCGTTCCCAGCTCCGGGATGGTCACCTGGAAGGCATCGAGGACCTCCAGCAACAAGGCCTCCGTCTCCACCTCGACCCGGTCGACCTCGTCGATGAGGAGCACCACCGGTTGCGGTGAGCGGATCGCGTCGAGGAGCGGTCGCGACAGCAGGAAATCGTCGGTGAAGATGTCCCCCTCGAGCTCGTCCCACGACTTGCCCTCATCGCTCTGCAGCCGCAGCAGCTGCTTGTGGTAATTCCACTCGTACAGTGCCTTCGCCTCATCGAGTCCTTCGTAGCACTGGAGGCGGACAAGGCGCCTCCCACGCGCCTCGGCGATTGCCAGGGAGAGAGCGGTCTTGCCGACTCCGGCCGGGCCTTCGGCAAGGATCGGTTTGTTCAGACGGTCGGCGAGGAACACGATTTGCGCAATGCGCGAGTCGGTGAGATAGCCGACCGCTTCGAGATCCGAGGCTACGTCACGGGGCGATTCCCAACTCATGACCGTGACGTTAGGCACTCTCTTCGACCAGCACGACGAGGTCGTCGCGGTGGACTGCCTCTCCCCCAGCGACGGAGCTGTGGCTACCCATCACGGTTCGCAGCTCGCTTGCACTCATACGAGCTACTCCTTTGGCAACGAGGGCGCGATCCGGCCCGACGATCTCCACAGCCTCCGCCGCGTCGAAAGAGCCATCCACGGCTGAGACGCCGGCGGGTAGCAGCGACCGACCTTGCTCGGCCAGTGCTCGCACCGCCCCCCGGTCGATGTGGATCGTCCCGGCCGCGGCCATACCGAACGCAATCCAGGCCTTGCGAGCCGCCAGCCGGACCGGTCGCGGGTCCACCCAGGTCCCGATGTCCTCTCCATGTGCCGCGGCCAGGGCGCCTCGTGGCACCGTTGCCGAGGCGATGACCGTCGGCGTGCCGCCGTAGGCCGCCATCTGGGCCGCCGCGACCTTGGTGGCAACGCCACCGGAACCGAGGACGCCTCGGCTCCCCTTGCGCCTCAGCTCGTCGAGGACAACGTCGGTGTGACGTACAGCCTGGAGCAGTTCAGCATCGTCCACGAGCCGCGGGTCATCGGTGAAAAGGCCCTCGGTGTCGGTGAGGATCACCAGCATCCCGGCTCCGACGAGATGGCACACGATCGCCGCCAGTCGATCGTTGTCTCCGAGCTTGAGCTCGTCGACCACGACGGTGTCGTTTTCATTGACGACCGGCACCACGCCCAGAGCGATCATCCGCTCCAGCGCCTCACGGGCATGGAGATACTGGCCTCGCTCGGCAAGCACATCCCTGGTCAGCAGCACCTGGCCGACAACGAGGCTTCGCGTTGCAAACGCTCCTGCATAAGCCTCCATGAGCCGGCCCTGACCAACGGCGGCCGCAACCTGCAACCCTGGTACGTCGCGAGGGCGCTCGCTCATCTCGAGCAGGGGAAGGCCGGCGGCGACGGCGCCCGAGGTCACGAGCACGACCGAGAATCCCTCTATCCGTAGCTCCGCCACCTGGTCGGCAATACCTGCGATCGCCGGGCCGTCGATGCCTGAGCCGGTCCCGGCAAGACTGGATGAGCCGATCTTGACCACGATTGTCGTGCCGGCGTCAGCGGGGCGGCGCATCCAGCTCATCCTCGAGTTCATGTTCGAAGGTGAAGACGAGGTCACCGATCTGCACATCGTCTCCAGGTTGGGCGCCTGCCGCGCGGAGGGCGTCCTCGACGCCGACCCGCGCCAAACGCTTGGCGGCGAGATCTGCGGCCTCAGGAACCGTCAGGTCGTCGAGATTGATCGCCCGCTCGGCCGTACGGCCTTCGACCAGCCATCCATCCGAGGTCCTCGAGATGGTGAAACCCTGGCCAAGGGGACGATGAAGAACGAAGCCTTCTCGGTCCGGCGCCTCGCGGATCGCGGAGTCCACGAGGTCGGCAATCACATACACCACAGCATCGAGGCCCTCACCCGTCACCGCCGACACTCCATGTATATCCACACCACGCTCACGAAAGCATGTCAGTGCGGCATCGACATCAGCGATGGCATCTGTTTTGTTGAGCACGACGACCGTTGGGCGGGCAGCCAGCTCCGGTGAGTGTGCCCGGAGCTCATCGAGGAGGACCTCGAGTTGTTTTTCCGGGCGGTCCTGCTGGATCGGTGTCGAATCGAGCAGGATCACGAGAGCCCGCGCTCGCTCCGTGTGGCGCAGGAACTCATGCCCGAGGCCCTTGCCCTCGGCTGCCCCCTCGATCAGACCCGGGATATCGGCGAGGACAAACTCGCGATCGTCGACGGTCACGACACCGAGGTTCGGCTCGAGGGTAGTGAACGGGTAGTCGGCGATCTTGGGACGCGCCGCTGAAACCCGTGAGATGAACGTCGACTTGCCGGCATTCGGGTAACCAACGAGTGCGGCATCGGCGATCAACTTCAATTCGAGGTGGATGACACCTTCTTCTCCGAACTCACCCTGCTCCGCGTAACTCGGAGCGCGGCGCTCGTCCGTGACGAACCCGGCATTGCCTCGCCCACCGCGCCCACCGCGGGCAACAACGAGACGCTGACCCGACTCGACGAGGTCGGCGAGCAACGTGCCGTCGGCGTCGTGCACCATCGTGCCCAGCGGAACGGGGACGACGAGATCACTCCCCCGCTTGCCGTGTTTGAGATCTCCCTCTCCGTGGACGCCACTCTCGGCGCGAACGTGCGGATTTCGCTCATACCGCAGCAGCGAGGGAACATCGGGCGACGCCTCCAGGATCACACTGCCGCCCGAACCGCCATTGCCACCGTTTGGCTTGCCACGAGGCTTGCCCTTCCGCTTCTGGAACGCGGCGACGCCGGCGCCGCCATCGCCACCGCGTGCCGTCAATCGGACCGAATCGATGAATTGAGCCATAAATGCCTCTACTGCCTCCCCCTCCTTTCCTTGCCTCCCGCCTCCGAGCGCAGCGAGGCGGAGGGGGTCGAAGCCGAGCGCAGCGCGGCAGAGGGGGTCGTTCAGCCCTACTCGGCGACGGGAAGCACGCTGACGAGCCGTCTTCCGCGACGGCTTCCGTACTTCACCGTCCCGGTGGCCTTGGCATAGAGGGTGTCGTCGCCGCCTCTGCCGACGTTTTGGCCGGGGTGGATCGGCGTGCCACGCTGGCGGACCAGGATGGCGCCGGCGTTGACGGTCTGGCCGTCGAAGACCTTCGGGCCGAGGCGTTTGGCCGCGGAGTCGCGTCCGTTTCGAGTTGAACCACCGGATTTGGTCTTGGACATCGTTCAGGACTCCCCAGTCTCTTCGGTGGTTTCTTCGGCGGTCTCTTCAGTCGCTGCCGCCTGCGGAGCCGCCTCTTCTTCGGCCTTCTCGGCCGGCTTCTTCTTCGCCTTCTTCATACCAGGAGCCTCGATGGCCTTCACCTGGATACGGGTGTAGGTCTGGCGGTGGCCCTGACTTCGGCGATATCCGGTCTTGTTCTTGTACTTGAAGACGTCGACCTTCTCACCGCGATTCTCGCCGAGGATCTCCGCGGTCACCTTTGCCTTGGACAGGATGTCACGATCCGAGATGACCGTGCCATCGTCCTGGACGACGAGCAGCGGAGTGAACGTCAGTTCACCCTCGGCCTTGATCCGCTCGACGTCGAGGACGTCGCCTTCGTGGACCTTTGCCTGCTTGCCGCCTGCGCGAATGATCGCGTACATGATCCTCAGCCTGCTGGTTGTCGGAACGAACGGTGCAACCGACCGGTGTACCGGTACGGTCGAATCTCGCCGCTACGAGGTCACTCCATGATAACGAGCCGTGGGGAGAACTCAGTCCCCGGCTGGAAGCGGGGTTCCGGCCGTCGCGGCTTCCTCGTGAAGCAGGACGCCTCTCCCCGAGCAGCGTGGGCACACCTCTGAGAACGATTCGAGAAGGCCGGCGGAAACGTTTTTTCTCGTCATATCCACGAGACCCAGGCTG
>Ga0255055_10000287_pt1 | contig 39742 bp, 40 predicted proteins | sample JV7_2_27_MG_FD_188633 | JGI IMG/M metagenome (GOLD analysis project Ga0255055, IMG submission 188633) | Seawater microbial communities from Jervis Inlet, British Columbia, Canada - JV7_2_27 | ecosystem: Environmental > Aquatic > Marine > Inlet | place: Canada: British Columbia | collected... | reverse complement strand
TATTATCATCGCTATTACTCTGTAGAGCGATGCCACTTAAATTGTTAAAGTTGGCAATGTTCCCAGCGACGATATTTCGAAGGCTACTAGAAAACACTCTAATACCATATTCACCATTATGATGCACATTATTATTTTCGATTCTAGAATCATCTACACTGAAGTATCTGATGCCAACACCACGGTTATTATAAACTTCGTTGTCTATAGAACTAACGTTTACTCCGCTATTAACCCTAATTCCATGTGAGGTATTATTATATGCTGTAGATGTGGATACAACTGAATCATCACCTCCATTAACCCATATTCCTTCGAAGCCATTATGATTGGCTATACATCCATCAATTGTATTATTATCACATCCAGGGGTTACGTAAATTCCTTGCAACAAATTATTATTGGCTGTAGTTTTTGAAATAGTGTTAAATTCTGAGCTTATTTCTAATTGGATTCCGACAGCATTGTAGGTTAACACATTGGATTCAAACAGAGTATGAGTGGTTCCACTTCCTCTGATTCCATCATTACCACTCTCAGTAATCGTATTATCTGAAATCTCACACCAATGACTCTGAAAAACTAGAATTCCATAATTAGAACTCTCCATAATCGTATTTCCGGATACTTCACACCTATAACTCTGAAAAATTCGAATTCCATTATTATTGTCGGTAGTTATTGTATTCCCTATGATTTGGGAATCATTTGAGAGCTCGTTATGTATGCCTATTGAATTATTTATTATAGTGTTGGTTCTTACTGTTACGAAATCACAATCATTAAGGTAAATCCCCTCATCAACATTTTCTACTACCTCGTTATCCACGACATCAATATTTTCGCAATTATCAAGGTTTATCCCAGGACCAGAATTATCGTTAACAATGTTAGAATCTAAAGTTATGTGATCAGAATTAGATAATACAATCCCAACTCCGCTGGCTGAACAATTATTGTCTCTTACAATTATTTGACTGCAATTAAGAATTAATATGTTAACAAAGACTTCACGTGGCATTTGATTACCTTCGATTAAACCGTTGGTAACGTTGTCGAGTACAATTCCCGCACTAAAACCAGATATTATGAAATTACTATTAATAACTCGAAAGTGCTTCCTAGAATTAGAAATATCCAAACAGACAGAACCACTAGTTGTATTAAAAATATCACTACTTATAATATAAGGATCTCCCGATGTCCCAGAACCTGTACATATGCCTTCAGCTGAAGCGTTTGCCCAGTCTTTAGTAGGATCAGTATCATCAATCTCTATTGTGCTATTATGAGTTGCCGATATATTTAAGCCCTCAAGAAAACTTGTTTGATTTGGTGCTTTTGAAATTTGTAAATTAGTAAAGATAATTCCAAAATTTATCGCAAGAATTGCTATAAAAACAGAAATTACTATAAAAGATCTTATGTTTTTTGATTTCATTTTTTTCACTCGTTAATTTCTTGTTATATTTAGTGTTAATATGGTAGTATGATAATTTCAGTATTTAAATATATGTAACTTTAACGAGATATCTTTTCACGACACATCTGAAAACTATTTTTATTTTGATTATCAATCTCACAATATATAGTTAAAATTTTATTTTAGGAAGATATTTTTCATATCATAAATTAAATTTAATAGAATTTTCTGTTTCATAATAGATGGAGTCTATTTCTAATGTCTGAACCGTTGGCTGAGTCAAAAATCAAAATTAAACTAGATAAGTATTTCCATAAAATTTTTAGTCCAAGTCATATTGCTTACACGATATTTTTTTTTATTGAAGTTCTTATTTTAATTGTGTTTTATTTTCTAGGTAGCACTACTTTAGGTAATGTGGGGTTATTTTTAGCTACAGTTTTCTCGTTATCATTTATTTTATTAATGTTTATAGGAATTTCATCCAAATTCGAGTCATATCTATTTTCGAAAAGCTTAGATCAACACAAAACAATGATTTTTATAGCGACTTTGGGTTTAAGTTTCGTTGTCATATTATTGTATTTCCTATTTGGCAGCTCCACTCAAATTCCGATTCAATTTATGGGATGGGATTACATACTTCCAGGTTTTTATATTATAGTTTATTTTGGATGGAATATAGCTCAGATTTTTTTTTTAAAATCGAGCTTTGAAGACATTGCGTTTAAAGTAAATAATAGAGTATTATCAGGATCAAAATCTAATAGAAATAAAAATCTCAGCACGGTTTTTTTAATCATAGCAATTTCTATTTCGATTTTGACTCAGGTGGGGACATACTTCGGATTCCTTTCATATTTTGAGCCTCAAAATCCGACAGATTCTTTAGAACCACTAATGTGGTTTAACGGATGGAATATAGCCATGTATATTGTGATATTTTTTATTTCCTATCGATTGGTGTTTCTCTATATTAAAAGCATAAAAAATGATACTCCTAACATCTTTTCCTCAATTTTTTTTGTTCTGGTATACTTAATTATCTGGTATCGATCTTTTAGTTTTATAAATTCCTTTAGGAGCGTTTCTTCCGCATTAGGTATCGATGCATTTCGGGCATTCATTGACATCTTTTTAATGATATTTACAGCTATTCTCGTTATAAGAGGTTTAGGAAGTAGGACTTTCAAATTTCGTATCTTTAATCCTAACAATTTAGCCTTTTTCCTTTTTGCATTTACCTTAATTTATATTGAAGGCCAATTTGTCATGATCACGGGAGCAGGCTCTATTTCTGGTACCTATACTAATCGAAGTCAAGTTAATTTAGTAAACAATTTTGGGGTATTATTGATTACGATTATCTTCTATTGGTTCTATTCCGAATACACATTAAAGAAGAGCGGATTGATTTTAAAGCAAACATTTAATCAAAAAGAAGTACTCGAGATAATAACTGAATTTAAGTCCTACTTGATTAACAGTGGTGCTTTAAACTCAGAACAAATAAACGAAAGGGAATATCAAAACTTTCTCATAAACAAAAAGTTAAAAGCTGAAGAAAAAAAGATATCTGAAAATAATAAACTCGACGATCCAACTAACAATCAGATTGATATTTAGTTTTATTTATGTATTAGTATTTTCGTATTCTTTAAGGATTACATCAATAGATTCATTTGAATATATTATCTCGTTGAAAATTTTAATTAATAATTTTATAATCGCTCTTGGATTACCTTCAGCTCTTTCAAATACATACTTCAAAGTTTGCTTATTTAACGGATAATAAGGATTTTGGAACGCCTTGGAAAATTTGGTATGATCAATACTTTCGTAGAACTTGCTCATTGTACTATTATATAACTCGTAAACATCTTCTTCTTTGAATTCAGAAAGATAAAATGGTTCTCTTAGAGAGGATAATAGTTCAGGGTTTTTTTCACTATATTTTTTCCTAATTTCTACTAAAGATTCCTTCGATTTCAAAGTAATAATTATACGCAAACCCTCAATATTTTGAAGCTGAATTATTTTATTAAATATTTTATCAGTAGCGATGTCATTTGGAGACACTTCGGTTCCATATAACCAGCTAGGATCGAATACTTCTTCGGTTTGTTCAGATTGTGGGCTCATAATTGAAATTATCTTTCCAAAATCGTCTATAAATAGAATTGTTCCCGATTTAGAGTTTTCAACGAGAAGTCGTAGCATTAAATAAGCATTTTTCCCTTTGCGAAGGTCGTGAGTGAGATTTAATGTTGATAATTCCTTCGTATCCATTAATTCACCGAGTAACCATCTCTCTGCTTCGATTTTTTTATAAGGATCTAACTGATGGAGTGTAATTCCATTTATTACGTCCTTTAGCGTTTCAGGTTCTACTTCATTGTATTTATTTAAAAGCTGTTCGAAAGCGTATTTTTGCACTTTTTTAATATCTACGACATGAAAGAATCCAAATTTTCTTTCTAATGCTCCCCATTTGTCACACAATTGATTTACAATAAATTTCAAGGGTTCCATTTCAAGATTTTCTATAAATTCGGAATAAATATTTGAAAAAAGCTTTTTATAAACATATTCAAGTGAAATATAAATTGTATTATAATAATAGAGACTATTTCTTAAAGCCCAAAAAAGATGAGTTTTCCCCGATCCAACGTCCCCAATAATAGGAAGTATGAAGTTAGCCTCATTTTTTACTAGTTCTTTAATTTTTTTAATTAGGTCTATTCTTGAATTAACTAAATCTAAATCCTCCTTAATCTCGCCCGTACTAACAAATTTTTTAAAGGGATTGTTCCCCCATTTAATTGCGTTGAGCAATAATTCTTTTCTATTTTCGTATAATATCATGCTTAAAAAAACTTACAGCTTTAGTTCTTCAATCCCGAGTATTATAATATATTTAACATCAGTTAAGGACTTTTTAACATTCATATACGGCTCAAAAGAAACGAGAAGATCTCCATTTTCATCGCGTCCTACGATTAAACAATCGTAAAATACGGGATCAATTCTCTCATCAATTACTACTCTATCAGCTAAGATAACACCATTTCCTACTAATGATACGGGGTTCCTGAGCATTTCTTCTCTAAAAAACTCCAGGTGATTAATTCCATATTCATAATCATCTAAATACAAGGCGGCAGTGTTTAATTTGTTTAATGTGTAAGGAAACGCGTCAGAAAACTGACCTTCATCGTAAACCTGCATGAGATCTTCTGATATTAGAATTGAATATTCAATCGACTCAAAATCCTCGTACCACTGCGCCACTATCTTTCGAGAAAATGCTATTTTTTTATCGTAATTTAATTCGAACCCAACTCTAAGGCCATTATTGATGAAAATACCCTCTGAATCAGATATTTTTACATTGTCTGAGAAAATAATGGAATCGTTCTCATCCTTGCATCGAGTAATTATCGATCCTTGGAACTCTCCTTCTAAATTAATGCCTTTTACAGAATCGTATATGATAATGTTTTCGGTATTACTCATAATTAGCATTGAATCAAGTTTGCTTTCTCTTAATACGAAAGATAGGATTGTATATATAAGTATAAGTATAATACTATATAATTAGTATGGGTTCAATTAGATTATCCAATAAAATAGGTGAACTGTCAAAGGAAGATTTACTTCAGAGGGCAAACGAATTCATTTTTTCTTCGGGATTAAATGACGGCGCTTCGAAACTGTGTAAAGCAAACATGAAATATGGTTTAGCTCAATTCCATCTTATTCAAGAAAAATATGGTTTTAAACCTAAAGCAACCTTTATTTCATCCCCTGATGAAACAATTTCAAGAAATAATTTCCGTTGGAATTCTGGATTGGGATATGGTGGAAGATTAAATTGGGGAGATGGGGATGATAAATTAATATTTGTAAATATTAAGCCTAATTGTTGCGGATTATTAGTCGGAGGATTAGATGAGCTACCTGATCCTTACGACATTATAAAAAAAATAGACAATGTAAAGAGCACCGAATTATATTACGATGATGCTTTAATTAATTGGGATTTTGGTGTTTCTAATCACTTTATTAATTGTTTTGAAACTAAAAATCTATCTGATACTAACTTTCCTCCGTATATGTTCATGATTCATGGCTCTGCTCCTGAATTTCGCGACGACAAATATGGAATTGGGCTGTACATTGACGCTTCGACAACATTAAAAGAACGTGCTACTGAAGAACAAACAATTTTTGGAAAACAATATATATTATTAGACTCTGATGCGAAAGAATATCTTGAATTTAATAAAAAGGCACTTCATTTTTCGAATAAAAAGAGGGAAATGATAGCTCGCAAGATTTTTACTCCTGATTACAAAGTAATATGTAACACTCCACACCAATTCTTAAAAGATTTTAATAATATGTATTTAGGAAGTAATTGTACTGACATAAAAAGCAACAGCCTTCACACTAATATTTTCCCTACAGCATTACGCGCCGATTTAGCGTGTTATCTTTGGAAGGGTAAAAAAAGCTTTTCGAGAACTGCATTAAGAAACAACGATTTCTTTACAAGAGCTGAAAATTTAGAGCTTTTAAACTTATTGAGTAACGCTGATGTATTACCTCATGGTGGAGGTTACATGCTACCTGATATAAGGAGAGTTCAAAAAGTTCTGGAATACAAGTATCAGAGATATTTTGCATGCGAACTAGAAAAAGATAGAAATAAATTAAAAATCGTGAGAAATGTAAAGGAGTTGCAATTCGAATACAGGGGACGAGATGTTATTCTCAAGTCTATTCAGTTAGAACTTGGTGAAATTATTGCCCGATTAAATCCTATATTTTCTTTAAAACTGTGATTTATTCAATTTTAGCTCCGGCAGGAATATCTCTATCTGGTGTTAAGATAGACACTTTCTTCCCATCTACAGCAGCAAGAAGCATTCCTTCGCTTAAAATTCCTCTCAATTTCCTAGGTTCTAAATTTGCTAAAATAGCAATACTTTTACCTTTTAACTCTTCGATTTTGTATTGTTCCGCTAAACCCGCAACTAGAGTTCTCTTTTCTTCCCCTAAAGAGATAGATAATTTATATAATTTGTCTGCTTTAGGGACCTTTTCAACTTCATCAATTACAGCAATTCTAATATCTAGTTTCTTAAAATCATCGTATGACACCAACTCTTTCTCACCTTTTTTTTCACTCTTTTTTCTAATTTCTTCAAGCCCTTTTTTTAAATCATCAATCTCAAATTTTTGAAATAATGGCTTTGGTTTTTTAATTTTCAAGCCTTCTCTAATGGCATTTTCATCTATACTATCCCAAGCTAAGTCCTTAGAATTTGGCACATTCAGATAAGAAAGAATCTTCTCAGATGTTCCAGGAATAAATGGACTTAATAAAACTCCAAATGCGTAAACAGCTTGAGCACATATATTAAATACGTGTCCAGCTGCATCCTTATTTTGTTTAATTAAATGCCAAGGGGCTTTATCATTAAGATACACGTTACCTTCCTTTCCAAAATTAACAATATCTCTTAATGCTTTTCTTAATTTAAAATTCTTTATACTTTCACCAATTTCTTCGCTGATCGAATTTATGCGATCTATGAATTGTATATCAACTTCATCGTTTTCTAATTTTTTTGGAATTTTTCCTTCAAATTGTTTATCAATGAAAGTTAGCGTTCTATGGATAAAGTTGCCAATGTTATCGTTTAAAGTTTTAATATTGTTTTCAAATTCTGACCACAAAAATGAAGTATCGCTCGTTTCTGGTCGATTATATACTAAAGTAAAGCGCCAATAATCCAAAGGAGCTAATTTTAAAGCTTCGTCGATCCATATTCCATTTCCTCGAGATTTTGAGAATTTATCACCCTCGTACATCAAAAATTCTGTAGAAGAAACATTGTATGGTAATACGAACCACTCATTGTTACTCTTACCTTCGTTATATGCTAATAGGAGTATTGGAAAAATAATAAGGTGAAAAATTATATTATCTTTTCCAATGAAAAAAACCGTTTTGGTGTCAGGATCGTTCCAAAAATATTCAAACTTTTTTGAATCTTTAACAATTTTCTCAGCCCACTCTTTAACAGCGGAAATATAGCCCAATACAGCCTCAAACCAAACATATATCGTTTTTTCTTCAGCACCTTCAAATGGTGCGGGGATTCCCCACTCTAAATCTCGTGTTATAGCCCGCTGTGGAATTCCCTCTGCGATACTATTTAAACACATCTTCCGGGCATTCGGTGGTATAATTTTATTATTTTTTATCAATTCTCCTAATCTATCCTGTAATTTAGGTAAATTCAAATACCAGTGTTTAGTTTTGCGGACTATAGGAGGTTTAATGCAAATAGCACAACGAGGACTTTTTAGTTCTAACGGAGTAAGCAATTTCTGACACTTATCACATTGATCACCTCTCGCATTCTCGTCACCACAGTGAGGACATATCCCTTCCACAAATCTATCAGGAAGAAAAAATTTGTCATGTTCGCAGTAGAGAGATTCGATTTCCCTTTCAAAAACAAATCCGTTTTTTTGAAGTTCCAAATAGAAATTTCTTGTAAAATCAATGTGCGTTGGATTGTACGTAACAGTATAATTATCGTACGATATATTCCATTTCTCATATAAATCTTTTATTAAAGCGTGATTTTTTTTGGCTAAATCTTCAGCTGGTACATTCAATTTTTTAGCTGCGACAGCAACAGGGGTACCATGTGAATCAGATCCTGAAACAAATACGACTTCGTCTCCCTTTAGCCTACAATACCTTGCAAATACATCAGATGAGAGTGTGCTTCCAATCATATTTCCCAAATGAGGCATATAGTTTGCGTTGGGCCAGGCTGAAGTAATTACCCATTTATTTTTTTTAGTTTTGGACATGACAGAACTCCAAATTCTATTTTACCAGTTTAATCTTAACTAACAATAATAATGTTATTACTTATAATGGTTGTGTAAGTAATTTACTTTCTTATTTCAACTAAATAAGAGAAAGGTGATTAGTAATACTTATAGGATTTGCGCTCCACAAGCTCTACAAGCTTTAATTTCAGAATGCATCTTCTTTAAACATGGTTCGTGGTAATAAGCTCCGCATTTTTGACATTGAAATACCTTATAATCACCCAAAAAAATACTGTGGCAATACGTACAAGACGAATTGATATCTTCAACGTCATATTCGGGAATTAAAGCCATTTGTGTAGTATTTATACCACTTTCATCAATTAATTTGATTTTAGGTTCCTCCTCAGTTTTCTCTTCTATTAATTTGGTTGCTGCTGGCGGAAGTTCCAACAAAAAGAAACAAAATGGGCATCTGAACACATTCTCTTTATATTCAGATTTCTTTGCCCACATAGCAGCACACGAAAGGTGCATTGGGCGTTCACAAGAAGGACAATATCGACCCTCGCTAAAAAAATCAGCACTCGTTATTGGTGCTTTTACAGAGTGACAGATTTGACATTTTTCTTGACCTCTCTCTTTACTGCCCATCATTAGCCTTACATCCAGAACGCTAGGTCTTCTCAATTGTAGTGCTATATCACTTATCATAGGCGCCAAGTCGCTTTTTTTATCTTGCGAATAATAATCCGTTGAGGTTTTAAGTTCTTTTTTTGATGCAAACGACATCCCGGCATTTAATAAAGCCTTTGAATTGTTAAAAAATCCAAATTGCCCTCCTGTAAGTCTTACAATTTTTTTTAAGATGCTTTGAGAATAATCTTGGGTTTTCCCCAATTGACAAGCGTCAATATAAATTCCTAGACCTTTAGCAATATCAATTGTCTTCTGGATTTTTTCTTTGTATTCTAATTTATTGTCTGATATAATAAAAATTCTACTGGTTTTCCCTCCTAATTTACGCATTTCACCAACTAGAAATTGGATTGCGAAGGCTAATCCTTCGTCTAGCAAACCATTACCAGAAACTTGAATTTTTTCTAACGATTTAATTAATTGTTCTTCATCAAAACTAAATGAACACAGTTTCTTGATCGTAGCACCAAAAGATAGGATTGCTATTCTGTCTTTAGGATCTACTATAAATTTCTCGTGAATAAAGTTTTTTGCGGTTTCCAGTGCAACTAATAGACGATTAGGTTTAAAATCCTTCCTAACCATAGATCTCGAAGAATCTATAAGAACTACGCAATCTTCTATTTTTATTAAATCTTGCATTACCTTATTGCTATTAAAAATTCAATGAATTTAAAACTATTAAAAAAAAAGGTCTTAAATAGATTACTATTATCCGATGAAAAATTTTTACCTCAACCTATTATAATTTTTAAGGTTTTTTCAAGTAATCAAATGAAAATAGAGCATAAACTTTAATTACTTTAATGAAATCCTCGAGTTCTATAGACTCGTCAATAGTATGTGCTTTAGACGCATTCCCTGCGCCAAATAATAAAGTTTTATTACAATAACCCGATTCTCTATAGTAACGAGCATCCGATCCCGCAGGAAGTTGGCTGTAAAAGGGGCGTTTCTCATAGATTCTTTCAATTAATGAATATAAATACTTTAATTTTTTAGATTTTTCCCAGTTTTTCCAATAAGAGGCTTCTGCATCGCGAATTAACTCTAAATAAACAAATACATCTTCGGGGTTGCCGTGTGGCGTATTTCTTACTTCATAACCAATTTTTTCAATTAATTTTTTTAGCGCTTCAACTAACATCTCTGTCTTTTGCCCAGGGAGTGTTCTAATATCCATTATTGCTTCACATCGATCTGGGATAACATTTTCTTTAATACCACCGCTAATCATATTAATGCTTTTTGTACATTGTATAAGAGATTTTACAAAATTCTGAATAATCGGAACCTCATTGTAAACTTTATCAAAATTTTCTTTAGTAGGGAAAACAACACTCATAAGTTCTTTTATTCTTTCTTTAGACATTGAAGGTTCTACTTTTGGTAAAAAACCATCCAGTTCGTCCAAATGTAAGACTATTTCACTCATCATTGATATCGCATTCTTACCAACAAATGGAATTGAGGAATGACATGAAATCCCGTAGGTGACTATTTTTAATTGAATATGTCCTTTTTCTCCTAAAATTATGGCTTTTGGTAAAGGATTGAGAGTTGTAGGTTCACCGATAATTAAAAAGTTACAATTTAGATTTTTTGGTTGTAAATAATTTTCTAAACACCATTTTGCCCCCAATTCGCCTCCTGTTTCTTCATCAGCTACCGCATTTAAGACAATATTTCGAGTAGTTTTAATATTAAATTTTTTTAAAATGGATAGCGCAATTACCATTGCTGACAACGAAGTTTTCATATCTATAGTCCCTCTGCCAAACATGAATTTATTTCTCTTAATAAAAGCAGACAGAGGAGGATATTTCCATTCCTTCTCATCTCCTGGGGGTACTACATCCATATGTCCATTAAATACGAGACATTTACTATCAAAATTATTATTGAGAAGTGCGATTAGATTGGCACGGTTTTCTCCAAATGGAAAAACCTCAGTTTTAATTCCTTCTCCTTTTAAGTATTCTTCAATAATTAAAGCAACATTTTTTTCATTGCCAGGTGGATTAATTGAATCAGCCTGAATAATTTTTTTTAAAAATTCAATATATTCCTCTTTATGTTGGTCAATTTCATTAAGAATTGATATTTCACTCATGATCCCATTTAACCTACTCTACGATTAATTTTAATAATAAAAATATTTTGAACATTTAGAATATTTTGTTATATAGTATTCTATCCGATAAATTTAATATAAATTAGCAAATTTTAATATTCTTAGATGATTTAATAACTAAAATATTGACAATTACGGTTGGTTAATTTGATTTTACGACGAACAAAGAATGGAAAAAGAATTTTATTTGCGAGTATATTCATCTTTTCAATGGTATTAGTAAATACTCTGATGTTGAGTGACTTTAATGTAGATGTAAACAATAACCAACAACATGATTGGTCAATTGATGAAAATACTATTCTAACCTCTGATATCGATCCATATTTGACAGATTATGTCATATCAGGTACAGGAGATAATCAAGAGGTAAGAATTTACGCTTTAAATAACTCCTTTTCAAATGAAAACAATGAGGATTCCTTTAATATTCCATCTATGTCAACTACGGAATCAACTTATTTGACGTATGGAAATTTTAATTTCACATTTCAGAATAATTACACAACCGATTATATTATAGAAGATACAAACGCTTTGGAAGCAGATGATTTTATAGACTTTATTTATAACGAAGATACTTCATCTATGAAGATAAATACGGGTGAAAACCTTGATCCAATAATTTTTAATAATTTAGTGGACGGACTTCCTTCAACATACATTAGATTAAATTCGTCTAATGGTGTCTTAAATTTCACAATAGCGTCAAACTTCGCAAGTAAAATTTATGATGGACCCTTATTCGATGTCAATTTTGATAGATCGTTTATATTAGGGTTAATTTCGCAATTTTCAGGTAGTATCAACAATAATGTTTCCTTAACGCTTAAAATGTACGACATATCAAGCTCATCTTGGAAAATTGTAGTAGATCCTTTTTTCATAGATACTAACTTAGGTACGCAAGTCTTTGAAAATAAGTTCATTAATGCAAATTTAAATTATATTAATGCGTCAGATATAAGCCAAATACAGTTTTATTTCGACAGAATTGATACAACTGACTTCATTCTTACATTAGAAGAATTTAAATTGGCCTCTACTTATGGATTTGATTTACCAATCACCGATAGTAATCAAGTTGCTTTGGAATTTGACTTAAAGGGGAAAAGTTCAAGCGTAAACGGATTTTATGCCTGGATAAGAACTTTGAACCTCACCCAAGCTTTAAATGCAGAGTTAAACATAACCCTATACGAAGCAAATGCAACGATAGCCAGAACGGCATCAAATCTAATAGCAGAAAATTTAGAACCTGACACTGCCAAATTAATTGATTCCCAAATTCTTGATTATAACGATTATCATGGGGATTCTTTATCGTATTTCGAGTTCACTCCTGCAAACACTCAAAACTTAGGCCTCAGCAATTATTTTGTTGTTATTAAATCAAACCACTCAGACCAAGTTTTTAGTTTAGTTACAATACCCCGAGAAGACTTTGGCGATCCTGATTTGACTGTAGATCATCAACTAAGAACAAGCAGTAACAGTGGATTATCATGGAATGTAGCTAGAAAACAAGTTATTGCTACACCAACCTACGACTCTCAAATACTTGACGCAGCAGCTTTTAAATTGAATGTCACTAGAGCATATATGCCTTCAGATTTTACGAATCCTTACGACAGTCAAGATACTTTAAAGATTCAAGACATTCCTATTATTGACCAAGAGAACAACGATCCTCCTTACGATACAAGTTCATCCTTAGAATGGGGTTTAGGTCAATGGGATTATAATTTTACTACTTCAATTGCTAACAATCCTTCGTATAATTTCCAAATAGACTTAACGTGGAACAATAGCGTAATTCAAGGTTTTAATTTTAATGTTACCTATACGGTAAAGGGATACTGGATAGAACAAGCTAATAGTGCATATCGAGTGTCTTATGATACTACTCCAATATGGGAGTTAAACTATACTCTGAACACAGGCTATAAAAACTTCGATAACTGGAATTTAGTTGAATTTTGGTATTTATTCCCAAGCGATTATACAGCAAAAAACTTAACAAATCCAAATTTCGTCGAAATTTACGAGAATGTCGTAAACGAGACAGGCGGAGAAAAAATACTACCCAATCGGCCTTCATACGAATTCATTTCAGTATCAAACGATATTATAAACGGTATAAACGGCATTTACTCACTTAACCTTACTAGTAGCAACCTCATAAATGATATGAATAGTTACATTAATTATAATGACATTCTTTGGAAAACTAATGGTTTTATGTACGGAGATAATATATCAGTAAAACTCGATATAAGTGATCCTAATTCTAATCCTCCTATTAGTGGCAACGCTAATGTGGTTCTTTTTTATCCAAATAATTCTACAAAAGTACCCGGGGCTGAACTAAATAATGCATCAGGATTAATTAACGGGAATTCTCTAATTTACGACTTTAATAATGATTCTATTTACGATGTGACAAACGACATACCCGTTCTTGGAAATTATTATTTAGGATTCTTCTGGGAAAATGGCTCCGCGATAGGATGTAAAAAAGTTAAGCTTTATATTGATAAATACGATATTGATATGAATAATTTAATCTTCGAACCAACATTGAACCAAAATATTCTCGATGGAAGTATCGTTAAGGTGGATGCTGATGAAGAATATTCAATCTTAATCAGTACTGTTAATGTCACGGATGATAAATACTACCCTTCGTTTTATGCCGTAAATAAAACCGATATTAATCAAGAGTTTATTCATACTATCGGCACAGAAGAAATCCCAATTGTAATTGAAAGCTTTCTGCAAAACGAAACCATTTTAAATCCCAATGAAAATATACGAATTAGCACAAGAATTCAAAATAAGCACGACTTTGTTGAAATTAAGCTAAGGTTAAACGTACAACTTGTATCGTTAGTTAATGAAGAATGGATAATTGCTGAACAGACGACAGATCTCAAAACTTTAAAACCAAGTATTGATCCGGATGGCGAAGACACCCAAGACTTTTCCGTTGATATCGCAATGCCAACACTTCTCGGAGATGGAATTTGGCATGGAGTAAATGCTCCAATAAGAAAAGGTGGAGCAAAAACAAGAGTTACAGTTTTTATCGAATACGGTGGCGAAAGTTATGAGATTGATACTTTTGAAAGCAATGAATACTCCCTAATTATCAATAGTACGGAAGATGTGTTTGAAGGTTATATCATCGCTTTAAAATCAGACAACGATATTACAGGAGCTTCAATTCTGAAGCCTTTTGAGAGAGATGAATGTCAATATCTCCCCAATCAAACTACTTTTATAATAAATATCTACGATCGAAATTACATAAGTAGCTACAACCAATTTATTGAATCTTTTTCTCTGAAAATTAATAGTTATTTTTCAGAAATTCAAACACTACCTCAAGCACCGATTTACGGTCAATTATTTAATATAAGTTCTGTATTAAAAACAGAGTCAGGAGATATAATTCCAAATAAGAATGTTACTTGTCAATTTTATGATAACGGAATATGGGAAAACTTATCGTCTCAAATTTCGGATATGAATGGTATTACTAATTTTGAAATTGATACATTAAGCCTACCAAGCGATGATCAGTTTAAATTTCGCTTAACGTGGCAAGGAGATCAATATACTTTAGAAAACTCTCTTAATATTACTGTTTTATTGTATCGCGCGTTGAATGACATATCCTTAGAACTTCGATCGAATGTAGAGCAGATTTTTAGAAACGCTCAAACTACCATCCAATTAACATTAAATAATATAGGAGACTCGGAACTCAGATTAATCGTCCCTAGCATTTCTATAGAGGTATTACCCGAATTAACACATAGCATAGTCGAAATTGATTACTTAGCGTTAGAACAATTCAAGCCTGGAGATACTACAGTTATTTTGATAAAAATTGATGTTCCAGCAATCGAACTAATGAATGTATCTGTCTTATTAGGCGTAAAAAATGATATTACTGATGAGGAACTTACTTTTCAGGTTTCAAAGTTGTTTGAGATATATGATGTGCAAATTGTTGATTATTTCCTAAACGTATTTACCCTTTTCATGATTTCTATTTTTATTTTAATCTGGGGGATCATGTATTTTTATGTGAAAAAGACAAAAAAGAGAATTGAAACTCCTTATGAAGAACCTGATATAAGAAAACCACGAAAAGGAAAATACGTAGCAGTAAGCGAATTACCGAAAGAAGAAATTCCAGAAACACAACCAATAGATTATACCGAAAAAAAAACCAAGAAACGCTTCAAGAAGAAGAAACAAAAAACCGAAAAAACCGAGAAAAAGGAAAAACCTCCTACTACAGATTTAGATTCGTTATTAGAAGAAAAAGGTCTTAAGGATTAGTTATTAGAAGTATTAACTTCTATATTTCTCTTATTTTTAAAAAAAGAGGAAATAAATTTATAAATTTGAAATTGAAATTAAATTTCTTTTAAGAAGAGATATAGACGCTTTGCCATCTAAACCTGCTAAAGCGATTAAGATTCCGTCATCAGAGCTAACAACTACTGCATAACCGTTTTCTAATTCTATAGTTGCTGTTTTTATGCCTCCTTTCCCTGTGGTTTCCCCCAAAGCATTGGTATTTTTTATAATTGTAGCACATGCTTTAGCGATTCCATTGTGGTCCATATCCGTAATAGTTTGTCCTACGATTACTTTTCCCTCCAGATCAGAAGCTATTAAACCCTCTGTTTCAGGTACGACATCAAACAATTGTGCTAACTTCTTTTCAATAACTTCCTTGTTAAGCATAGTTTCACTACTCTTTATTTTTCTATTAATAAGTTTGATTTCTGAATTAGCTTATCTAATTCTTGTAGTTTAATACTTAAATATATATATATTTTAAACTAATTTAAATTTATTTTCCTTCGAGTTTCTAAAGCTTTTTTTTTGAAGTCTCTTTTTCTTTAGTTATAAAATAAATTTTTAAGCATTTGTTTTATATTATTATTAAATATTATTTTTTGAGAAGATTATTTTGATCAATCGACAAGAAGTCAAAGCTATTATACGTCGCTTCGAAGAACGCGAGGGAATAAGGGGTGTGATCATCTGCGATTCGAGTGGTTTACCGATAGATTCTAACATGGATATCGAAATAAGCGAAGAAATATCCGCTTATGTAACGTCCTTAATTGGTAAGGGAAAACAAGTCGTGGAAGCTTTAAAGGAAGGAGGTTTAAAGTTCATTCGCTTGGAGACAAATAAAGGAGAGACGATGATTGCACTTGAAGAACAGCTTATTTTAATTATCCTTAAGTAATCAATCTTTTATTTTCTTGATCCTACCTGTTATACAACTTGTTTTTATGTGTATTTTTTAAAAATTAAAGAAAATATTTCCTAAACATATTATTTGCTCTTTCTTCTCCTACAGTTGATAATCCCATATGCCCTGGGCATACGATAAAGTTATCGTTTATACTTTTGTTATTCATGATCTTCTTTCGTATGCTTTCAAATAATAAATTCTGATCCCCACCCTGAAAATCCGATCTTCCAATACTTCCCCTAAAAAGTAAATCACCCGTGAATACTATGCCGTTAATTTCGTTTCCTTGAAACTTATCAACATCAGAAGTGTAAAAGCACAAAGATCCCGGACTATGACCTGGTGTTTCTAAAGCATGGAGGTTAATCTCTCCGATTTTGATTATATCTCCCTCAACCAACCACCGATTAGCTTCTTTTTGTTGAAATGTTCCAGAATCATACTCTTTCTTATTGTACATCAGGGGTATTTGAAAATGGCGAAGAATTTTGCCTACTTTTGTGGTGTGATCGAAATGACCGTGCGTTAACAAAACTGCAATTGGCTTTCCTTTCAATTCTTCAATACTATTAATTATCGCTTCAGCGTTTCCTCCAGGATCTATTACAACAACTTCGTGGGTCTTGTTGGATCCAAATATATAGCAATTAGTACCCAATGGTCCTACTATAAGCTTTTTGAATATCATTTTTTCTTAACTCCTTCTAATTAGGTTAATATGTTCGTTCAATAAAAAAAGAAAGAAAGATTAAAAATTATTGCTGAGAATATGAGATTTTAGTATAACATGAAGTCTATTTATTGTTTATTAGATTATTGATTTCTTCTAATCTATTATACACATCTAAACCTTTAGATGTTAATTTTACATACTTCTTTTTGTTGTTTTGTTCAATTGTAATCAAACCCCTATCAATTAAATCCTCTTTAACTCGGAAATACGAATTATAGTAGCTAAACTTGTTCAATTCGTTATAAAAGGAGTGCTTGTCAATTTTATGTCCTTTAGAATTTATAAGGACTTCTAATGTATCTCTAAAACCTTTCTTCTTTAAAAAGCTTATTAAATCATCTATAGCCAATCTATCCCTAACCTCATTTAAATGGTATAAACTAAATTTACTTAAATGTAATAAATTTTCAAAATTAAAAAACATTTTGATAATAATTATTAAGCTATTGTTGAAATTAATAAAGAATTTAAAGCATGAGCTCAATTTCCACGACGACAAAATAATCTTTAAAGATTATACAACCTCAAAATAAACTGGATTAAATTGAATTACAATTCTAATAGTAATTTATCAAAATTTATTACTTGGAAATAATTTTTAAACATGAATGGACTTTAGTAGATATTTTGAATTCGCAAAAGGAAACACACCAGTTATCCTATCTTGTCCTCATGGAGGTTACAAAAAACCAAATCGAATACCAGATAAAAAAATTGGTCCTCGAGTTGCTGACAAGAATACGTACTTCATCGCAAAGTTGATTATAAGTTTATTAAGAGTTAAAAATATCCGAATTTTCTACGTTCTTAACAAAATCCACAGAAGTAAAGTAGATTTAAACCGACCCTCGCAATCAGAAAGTTCCTTCAATCATACATCTATTGAAGCCAAGACGATTTTTCATTCTTATCAAGAACTTTTGAACGATTTCGCTCAAGAGTGCGTATCAAACTACGGAAGAGCGTTAATAATAGATTTTCATGGATATACAAAACCCTATAGAGAATATCCCGACGTAATTTTTGGTCACATCTTCGGGAAAACCCTCGACTTATTAGAAGATCCAAACAAACAAGATTGTAAGAAATATTGGGGGTGTTCACAGTTACAAACCGAAATTTCTAAGCATTTCAAAATGGACGACGGCCTGGCTTTAACGGAACATAATTTATCTTATTCGGGGGGATATATCACTCAGCAGTTTTTTAAAAAAAACCAAATAAACGCACTTCAAATAGAGGTCGCAAAAAGTATTCGATTAGACTTTCAACTTACAGAAACTCTTGTAAAAGCTATAACCAACGCAATAATCAATTTAATTCCAAAGAAATAAAGACCAAGTTTATTTTCTTGAGATGCACATCATTTTCGGATAATGTAATGGAATGCTGAAAAGAAAAAAAATCCCATAAAAAAAATAAGCGTTACCATAACAACAATAGAAATCTGATACTCTACCCAATTGTTAAACTCAGCGATTACTAGAAATGTAATAGCACAGATAACAGCGATTAAAAATAAAACAAAAAGTAAAGAATATTTTAAAAAATCTTTTTTCCGTTCATGCATTGTTAAAAAGGTAAATGAACATCCCTCTTTAAGAATTGCGTCTATAATAATTGACTAAAATAGATGAATGTCAGATTGATTTTCTCAACTCAGCATCTCGAGGATAACTATCAATATGCCATAAAGGATGTAAGGGATGAAGGGAAGTATCAAAGCAAAAAAGACTAAACCTATTGGTCCGATAAACATTGCACTAAGTGGAATCCACCACCACGATAGCCCGCCTCCAATCATAAGATAAATTGATACAATAAACCCTAAAATTGCACCTGCTATTAATAGAGCTTTCATAGGACCCTTATGTAATAAATACGCATAATATTTACCAATAAAGCTATTTTTACTCTCAATTTTTGCTTTTCTATCTGAAATATCCTCTTTTTCTTCAAGCACATATAATTGTTCTTCAATCACGTTAACCACCTTTTATTTTTCATTAATTTATTTTTATTTGAGTTTTTGATTAAATAAAATAAGGTTAAAAGTATATTATTAGTTTCTTGTCTAAAACTTTAACTGAACTTTTGGACTCTTATTAAGCCGCATTTTTCGTCGGATTAAGCTCATTTTCTTTGAAAACTGTTCAGATTAAGCAGAGTTACGATTGATAATTTGTGCTTTTGTTCATATTGAAATCTAAAATATTAATATTGTTTAATTTAAATGAAAATTGTTAAATTTTTAATGTAAAAAAATAAAAATAAATGAAATTTACTCATAAAGTTTATAACGATTTTTTCATATTATTATAATAATAATAGGGAATTTTTTCCCACAACAAAGCAAAAGGTGATACGAAAAGAAGTGATAAAATGTGAAAAATGTGGTATGGTTCATGCGTTATACCACGATTGTAATCAGATTTCTATAGGTCATGGAGTAGTATTTGAAGACGACCGAAAATGTTACGATTGGAACTGTTTTATAACAAACGCTCCAAGTATATATAAAATTGAAGAGAGAATTTTAGATAGTATTCTAAACAATCCAAAGGAAAATCCCTTATTAATTTACGAGTAATTTTATTGAATTATTTTTCTTATAACTTTTTTTAAATCTTATTTCGAGAAATTTCTTACTTTATAAATTAAAAAAGATAATTTCTTAAATAAATAGTTCATTTTAAAACCATTCATTATGGATAAAGAAGTATTTGAGTCAGATATTGTAATAATTGGGCATGTAGCTAAAGATATCATAAAAATCGACGGAGTGAGCAAACCGGTATTGGGAGGTGCCGTATATTACGGCGGGCTAGCTGGTAGTAGAATGGGATTAAAAGTAGCGATCGTTACACGGTTGATGGTCGAAGATTTCCCAATTTTAGATTCGTTTGAGAAAAACAATATCAAATACTTTGCGTATCCGGCTAAAGAAACTTCAGGAATTAAAAACATATACTCCTCACAAAATATGGAATATCGAAGTTATGAGCCTTTAGGTTTTGCGGGTGCGTTTAATAAGGAAGAAATCCCAGATATTAAAACAAAATTTTTTGTTATAGGTTCGATAATTGCTGGTGAAATTGATTTAGAGCTGCTAAAATATTTGAATGAGAGATATAACGGCAGATTGGGGCTTGACATCCAAGGATTTATTAGAGGTGTAGAAAACAGCAAAATGCAATATTTCAGTTTAACTGAAAAAGAGAAAGTGGAAATATTATCTAAAGTGGATTACTTAAAGGTTGACGAAACTGAAGCAAAAATCCTTACAAACCTATCTTCTTTACCAAAAGTAGGAAAGGAGCTAATCAAACTAGGACCGAGAGAAGTTCTTATCACCCACAAAAACGGAATAAACTTAACTTTAAGAGATGAATCGTACTACTTTCCTTGGAAAAATAAAAGTAGCGTAGGAAGGACAGGTAGAGGAGACACTGCCTTTATAAGTTATCTAGGGTCGCGAATAACCAAAAGTCCAGAAGATTCCTTAAGGTTTTCTGCAGCGTTAACTTCACTTAAAATGGAATCAATCGAACCCTTTTCATTACATTTAGGTGCGGTTGAAAAATTAATAAGGGAGGAATATGCTCAATGAGAGTCGGTGGAATTGTAGATATATCAACAAAAGACATCCCTAATAAATCAGCAATGGCTATATTCACTGTTGGGTGCAATTTAAGTTGTGAATTTTGTCACAATAAATATCTCCTACATGAGGGCGTAGGGAGAGACATCGATGTTCCTAAATTAATGGAGCAAATTAAAAGTAACATGTTAGTCAGTAGTGTGAGTATTTCTGGAGGAGAACCTACGCTTCAGAAGGATTTACTTGAATTATGTAAAGAAATAAAGAATGTTGGAAAATATATCAGTATTGACACAAATGGAACAAATCCAAAACCAATTATAGAATTACTGCCATATATCAACAGAGTTGCCTTAGATATGAAAGGTCCACTCAATAATAAAAGACTAACCAAAATTACAGGTAGTCATGTAAATTCCAACGCAATTATTGAGACATTTAGGGCGGTAAATAATCAAGAGAATATTGATTTTGAAATAAGAACGACATATGTGGGAAATTTGATGAAATCTAACGATATCGATAAGATTATTGTATTCCTAAGAAAAAATCAGTTCCGAGGGAATTTTGTCCTTCAGCAATATCAATACTCCGAAGGCGTTGGCGAAGAAAATGCTCTTAAGTTTCAAAAACCAGAACATTTTACACTACTCAATATCCTAAAGCCTTATAGAAATATGGATTTACCCTTCCAAATCTATTTAAGAGACGACATAGTAGGATATAGTAAGATAGATAAATTATACGAATATCTTGATGCCTAAAAGTGAAAAAAATGAGCAAAGATAATAAAGAATCCAATAAAGGAAATGACCCAATTAAAGACGACCCTGAAGACGAATTAGATAAACAATGGGAAATGCAGGACCAAATTCATAAAACGTGCAAAATGAAAGGAGACAGCGAAGAAAGGCAAAAGAAGTGGAAAGAAAAATATGGCTGATTTTTAAGTACCATTAAATTACTTACTGGCTTTTGTTTCGATTTTTGATTTCATTGCGTAAAAAACTACTACTCCACATAAGACAATAATTACTTGAATGATTATTGTCAATAAATCAAATGTAAAAAGCAATCCGAAGCAAACAATACATCCTAATAGTGCAACTAGTGGCAACCAACCAATGTTAGGTTTTTGTTTAAAAGGTCGTTCAAGCTCGGGTTTTTTCTTACGTAAAACTATAAGGCTCAAATTCACTAGGAAAAAAGTAATGAGCACTCCAAAAACGGTGGCATTGGCGACAATAGAGATGTCCCCAAGAAACAGTGGAATTATCGTTAAAATCATTGTTACTAACACAGCTATAACAGGTGTTCTGTGCTTAGGTGATACTTTACTTAGTCCTTCTGGTAAGGCTTTATCTCTTGCCATGCCGTACATCATTCTTGAGGTAACAATCATCATTATCATAACGGTGTTAGCTGTAGCAAAGAGGGCTATAAAAGACATAATAACTCCACCTGTAGGACCTAAAACAGCTGAAACAACGCTGTTTAGCGGAGCTGAAGAGGAAGCTATATCTCCATACGGTAAAATGCTCACAACGGATATGGCAGTTAAACAATATAAAATTGTTGTGATGATGATCGAATAAATTATAGCTCGAGGCAGATTTCTAGCTGGATTTTTAACCTCTTCGGCAATGTTTGCGATATCTTCAAATCCAATGTACGCAAAAAATATTAAAGCAACTGCCGAAAAAACAGCACCAAAGGAGCCTCCTAATGGGAGCACAAAATAGTTGACCGTACCTAAAAACGGTATGCCAATTATTATAATTAAAATGAGTCCAGAAGCCTCAATTAATGTAAATATTATATTTGTCCACGTAGATGCCCTTATACCAATGAAGTTAATAAGGCTCAGAATAACTATGAGTATAATCGCAAATATTACAACAAGGATAATAAAAGGAATCCCGATTAAATTGGCTAAATAACCAGCAAACCCTAGTGCAACAGTAGCTGCAGAGAGTATTCCTGAAAATATAATTATCCATCCGAGAAGAAAAGATAATACCCGGACTTTAAAGGCTTCCTCTGTATACACAAACTCCGCAGCGCTTTTAGGGTACATAGCAGAAAGTTCGGCGTACGATAAACCAGTTAGTGCTCCAGTAACTGAAGCGATAATAAAAGCTAACCACGAAAAGTTTCCCGTAATCCCTACTACTTCTCCAATTAAAGCATATATTCCTGCTCCGAGGACATTTCCAATTCCGTAGACAGTAACACCGAATAAAGATATTCTTCTTTTTAGTTCGGGGTTTTTCTTAACTTCTTCCAATAAGTTCACCTTTCTAAATATAAATAACTTTATACTTCGCCTAATAAAAAGTTACATTTGAAACCTTGAAAACCTTTTAATCCATAAAAAGATGTTGTCCTATTTTAATTTTTCCGGTCTAATTATACATGCTTGTTGACGATGATGATGAGGTTTAGCGTGTTGTAATCTAATTTCTCTCCTTTTTCTAGCCTCCTCAAAGCGTCTTTTTTCGCTTACAGTCTCTGAAATTAGTTCTGGTACTTGAATAGGTTTATCGTCCTTACCAAGGGCCACAAAAGTAAGGTAAGCAGACCCTATATGGGTATGAGTGCCCGTCTTAAGACATTCTGCCTCTACTCTTACTCCAATTTCCATCGAAGTTTTTGAAACGTAATTCATTGATGCTTTAATAAAAACAAGGTTACCGATATAAGCCGGTGAAATAAAATCGAAACGATCTACCGATGCTGTAACTACATTAGTGTGCGTATGTCTCGCTGCCACAATAGCTCCCGCTTGGTCAACAAGTTTCAAAAGATTACCCCCATGTACGTTCCCGGCGGGATTTGCGTGCTCTGGCATCATTACTTGCGCAATCTCAACCTTTGATTGCGAAACTGTTTTAGCTTCCAATTTAATCTACCACTAGTTATCTAATCTGTTTTTAAGATACAAATGATAAAACTAATGATAAAGGTAACTCTTTTAATTTAAAATACATACAAAAAGACACGCTACTAGCACCTCTTCTAATTAGAGAAATTTAAATAGAATTATTTATTCTTAATATATAAGTACAAATTATGAATAATCATTCATTTGAAAAAAATATTAACAAAAAGTGAAAAAAATGCCAAGCTTTAAAGAAACGTATGAAGCAATAAAAGAAGATTGGAGCAAAGGGGAAAAGAATTTCAATATTGAGTGTGAGATGTTATCGGAAGGTATGCAAGTTAAATGCACAATGGGAGCAAAACCCCATGAAATATTAATCGATGCGCCACTTGGTTTAGATGGAACAGATCAAGGACCATCTCCACTACTCGTTATTTTAGCCTCAATAGGCGCATGTATTGTTGCAGTTACGAAATTTTGGGCCAAGATTATGGATATAAAAATCACAGAATTGAAAGTGTTTTCTCGTGGTCATATTAATCTTGGAGCAATATTTGGTCTCGACGATAGTAAACTTGCGGGTTACGATAAACTCGAACCTGTTGTCAGGATTAAAGCAGACGCCCCAAAAGAAAAAATTGAGGAATTGATGGAAAAAGTATTTTCTCATTGCCCAGTTATAACTAATTTGGGTGGGGCTTCACCTATTACTCCAAAACTCCAAATAAGAGAATAAGCTATAAACTCTCTTTGTTTTTTCTTAATTTTTTGTTTTTTCTTTTTTCTTTTTTCTTTTTAAGACTGAATTTCTTTAGCGCAGAGGGTATTTAGGATCTCTCTTCCCAAAAAACGCTGCAGAAGCTTCGTTTACGTCTTTAGAACTAAAAGTGAGCACAATACTAGCGTTTTCCAATTGACAAATTGTCTCCAAACTTGGAGAATCAAGAGTTAAATTTAACGATTGTTTAGTCATTCGCAAACCTAACGGGCTCTTCTTTAGCATCTCGTCTGCTAACTCCAACCCAGATTCTAATAGATCTTTTGACTCAACAGATCTTAAAGCTAATCCAATTTTGACTGATTCTTCCGCCCCAACTTGCCTTCCGGTGTACATTATCTCAGTAGCTCTCGATAATCCTATTAATCGAGGAAGGAAGTAGCTTCCGCCTACATCTGCTCCCGTTAGCCCAATATTAATTGAGGCGTTAATGAACTTAACATCACTACCTACAATCCGGATATCTGAAGCCATAGCAAAGCCAAATCCACCTCCAGCAGCCGCACCGTGAACTAAAACGATAATTGGTTGGCTTATCTTGCGCATTTTTACAAAAATTGAACTAATTCGCCATTGATGGTACATTTTTTTTTTAATCGGTTCTGAAACGTTTAGAAAATAATATTTCTCGTATCCTTCAGGTTTCTTTTTAGTGTTTAATATCAAAGCTTCTTGTAAATCTGTTCCAGCACAGAATGCTCGTCCCATTCCCTTAAAAATCACTACACGACAATCTAAATTAGTCATCAAATGGTCTAATAATTTATGTAAGTCTTCCTCCATTTGAAAGTTAATAGCGTTCAGTTTTTCCGGGCGATTTAAGGAAAGAATTCCAATTCCATTTTCCTTTAATTCAAATTTAATAGTCTCAAAATTCACTTTTATCACTTTTTTTAATAATTTAATAAAAACACTTTTAAATTTATAATTTCAGTTAAGTTATTTCAGAATGAAGTTATTCTGAAAATTAATTTTCTTAATCGATTTTAAGTCGTTCAAGACATCCGGGACAATTTTAAAGTCGTTCCAACTCAAATCAAGACTTTCAAGACTTGTAAGGTCGTTGAAGGTATCTGGTAGATCAGCTAAATTATTACAACTCAGATCCAAATTACTTAAATTCTTTAATAAATTAATGGAGGAAGGTATTTTATCTCTTAAGGATATACTTAATTCCAAAATGTGCTGGTCTTGAATTTTAAACATTACATCGTCATCATAGATCAGCTTACTGTTTGAATTCCAATTAAAGCTATTGCAATTCTCAATACTAAATTCTATATCCAATAAGAAGGGAACTTCTTTGGAAACAATATCAAACTTTTCAGCTATTTTCTCTAACCTATGAAGATAAATTGCATATAGAGCCTTGTATCGATCATTTTTTGGATCATTTAACATCTTTCCAAGGACTTTAAGTAATCTAGATGACTTATCGTTTAATAGAGCCCATTCCAAGCATTTTTCTCCAATATGCAAATAATTTTCTAAAATATTTTTAGCGGAAATTATCCTAATCTCTTCATATTCGTCAGAAATTATACAATTTTCTAATGTTTTAAAAACAATCTGATCTTGAGTTTTCAGTCTATAGAGAATTTTTAAACTTTCCAATCTAGCGTTAGTCGTATCAGATTTTTCTACGATCGAAATTAGAAACTCAATACCTTCTATCCGGTTGATTTTATTCTGGAGTATTTTCTGATAGATGGTATTTGGGTTTAGCGTAATTTTCATTTCGAACGATTAGATAATAATTGTTAATAACCTTTTTTCCTTATTTTTTAAAGTTTTAAAATACTTATTAGATTGTGGATTTATAATTTACATTAATTACAATTTACAATTTTAAATTTCAGAAAAGAATTTGACTACTAAAACTCCTTCCGAACGGATAAATAATCTCAAAAATAACATGCTATCAAGCAAGTATGAATTATGTATCGAACGCATGAGATTTTTCACTGAGATTTATAAACAATATCCGAGCGATCCCGAAATTATTAAAAGAGCGAAAGCTATAGCACACACTCTAAAAAATATGACCATTTTTATTAGACACGATGAATTACTGGTTGGAAATGAAACCAGTAAAAATTTGGGAGAAAAAATCAATCTCGATCTTCACCGCTACGATAACAGTTTAGAGAAGAGAACAACTTATAAGAAGCTAAGAAGAAGAAAACTTCAACCCTTTTTTATCGACGAACCTGATATTGATGAGTTACTCGAGATAATTCCTTATTGGAAAGGGAAATCACTACTAGACGGTCGGATTTTTAAAAAATTACGGGAAGAAGATCTTATCACAGGAGAGAGGCTAATTACTTCCTTAGCTCCAAATGTTTCCATTCAAATTGGACCAACAGAAGGTCATTTATGTGCTGGCTACGAAATACTTTTAAATCTTGGATATAGAGGTGTAATTGAAGAAGCTGAAGCATATCAATCCCGCTTGAACAAAGAGGAAAAAGATTTTCAAGAAAAATATAATTTTTACGAGGCTGTTAAAATTTATTACAGAGCGGCTATAGAATTTTCAAAAAGGTTTTCTACTCTTTCTCTTGAAATGGCAAGAACTCAAAACGATGAGAAACGAAAAGAAGAGCTTAATTTTATCGGAGCCATGATGAATAAATTTACTGAAGCCGTTCCAGAAACTTTTTACGAAGCAGTCCAATTTATATGGTTTACTCAAAATATCATCAATATAACTTACGAGCGAAGCGTTGTAGCTCTTGGTCGATTAGATCAGATTTTTTGGCCCTACTATATTCAAGATCTTAAAAACGGGGAGATTAATAAGGAGTCCGCCTTGGAATTAATAGAAGAACTTAATTTAAAATTAACTTGGAATGTTACTCTATTACCTACAGACTTTACTTTAGTAAGTAACGCTCTTGGTCAAAACACCCAAACAATTACTATTGGAGGCATGGATTCAAATGGCAAAGACGCAACAAACGAGTTATCTTACCTTTTTCTTGAAGCATATAAGAATGTAAAAGTTTTCACAACTGATCTTTCTGTAAGAATTCATAAGAAGACCCCAAGAGAATTCTTTGAAAACGCTATTAAAGTTTTTAAACACACTTCAGGAATCGCGTTTTATAACGATGAAGTTATCGTTCCAGCACTTCAAAATACGGACTATTCTCCCGAAGATGCTCGGAATTACGTTATAATCGGATGTGTAGAACCTACAGGTCAAGGAAACAGTTTTTCAGCAACGGGTAGGATGTTCATAAATCTACCTGGAGTATTGGAATTAGTTTTAAACAATGGATTTAACAATTTCTCACAAAAGACTGATGGTTTAAAAACAGGAAATCCAGGAGAGTTTACCACATATGATCTATTTTACGATGCCTTTAAGCGTCAGCTTAAATTTAACATTGAAAAATCTGTAAAAATTGCCGAAATAGGAGATGTTGAAGCCATGAACTATTTTCAACATCCGTTTGTGTCTGCTACGCTTGATGGGTGTTTAGAAAGTGGGAAAGATTACGTATGTGGTGGGGCAAAATATAATTATTCATCGATTACTGCTTATGGGTTTGCTACTTTAGTTGATTCTATGTATAACATTAAAAAAGTCGTTTACGATGAAAAGTTAATGACTTTACCAGATCTTATAGATATTCTCAATTCAAACTTTGAAGATAATGAAGTTTTTCGGCAAAAATTAATGAATAATTACGAAAAGTGGGGGAACGATAGTGCTGAGATTGATTCTTTTGCTAATGAATTATGGAATTTGTTTACGCAAGAAGTAAGTAAGAATAAACCTTTAAGGGGTGGACGATATAATGCGGGAGCTTATTCAATGGGCATCCATGTAATTGAAGGTACTATAACTCAACCAACAGCTGATGGGAGAAAAGCAGGAAGACCCATCTCAAATAGTTTATCTCCCGTGAATAGAGTCGAAAAGAATGGAATCACCGCAATATTGAATTCAATCGCAAAATTAAATTACGATTACGCAATGAACGGGGTAGCTGTTAATGTGCGATTGCATCCACAAAATTTGGAAAGTCATGAAAACATCGAAAAGTTTTATCACTTGTTAAAAACCTATTTTGAAAAAGGAGGAATGCAGATTCAACCAAATGTGGTTTCAACTGAAACTTTAAGGGAAGCACAGATCCATCCCGAGAATTACTCAGATTTAATTGTAAAAGTGGGGGGTTATAACGCTACATTTGTTGATTTAGGAATTCTGATTCAGAACGACATAATTGATAGATTAGAAAATAAATTTTAGATTTACAGCAAATTAAACAACTGCATAAAAATGGAAAAATTATTTCCTATAAGCATAAATCCGCAATTTTGCGTCCGGTGTGAAAAGTGTTCTTATTCGTGTTCAACAAAAGCAATATTTTTTAGAGATTCACTTCGATACGTCGATTATAATAAATGCAAAGGATGTCTGAAATGTGTAGATGTTTGCGAACACAACGCTATAGTAGTAATCTCGTTAGAAGAGGGGCGTTTAGTTGATTTTAAAATTGATGAAGAGAGATGTACCTTATGTAAAAAATGTCTAGAGTCAAATTTCTGCTTTCAAAATTTATTTAAGCTTTGCGTTGAGTCAGACACAAACAAAGAATACATTGAATTTAATAATAAATCAATGAATAAGTGTAGTAATTGTTTAAAATGTTTTAAAGATTGTCCTAACAACGCTATAATCCCAAATATAGATGTAAATGGAACATAACTCTTATATGACGAATTTAGTTTATACTACCACTTCGTTTTAGAACCCAATTTAATGTCTAAAATTGGTGTCCCATTAATCGCATCAAGATTTTTAACAAATAAAGTGGTGTCTTCAATTTTAACTAATTTAACGTTGGTAATCCCTATACGAGATAATCGATTAGGCGTCCGAGAAGCGAAAATACCTACCTCTTTCCCATCTATACCTCGAGAAAAAGTCGATCGAATTTTGTGTTGTTTATGAAAATAAAAAACAACAGTAATCCATTCGTCTTCTTCTAATTTGTAAAGAAATTCTCGCTGAGATTCAAAAAGGTGGATTTTAGAGACATGATTTCTACTCCCTTTCAACCCAAATCCTTCTCCTTTTTCTAATAGATTTTCTACAAAACCGATTGGAAATATCTTAAACGGCTTATTGTTCTGATACAAACACGAATAACACATAAATTTATCATCAAATTTATCAAGTTGGTCTAATTCTTTTTCATTTTTACATTTCGTACAAATTGGCATAGCTTTTCATCAGGTTATTGGTTAATTTATTAATTTCCAAAAAGTCTGGTTATTGTAAATTACTTTTTTAATCTTATTCTGCGATGCTAGAGTATTCAATTCAAGTAATAAATCTTGCTCATTAAACTTTTTTGAACTAAATGTTTCAAAAATTTGTTCTTGTCTCATTGGATGTCTTTCAAGTAAAATCTTTAATTCCATTTCAAAATTAGAACTAAAAACACTAAATATTCCCTGCTCAGGAAAATTTATATTATTATATTCTCCAAAAACAGCGTTTAAAATCGGATTAACATTTATATCAGGAATTTGTACCCAACTTTCAGTAGGAGGTCTTATTGGAACGTTAATGTCAATTCTATCGGGTTTGATTAAATCTAATTGATTTTTTATTTTTACGAGTTCTTCCTTAGAATCGTTAATTCCCTTCATTAGCATTACTTCTATCCAAAATTTACCGTTATATTCTTTCCTAAAATCAATGTATCCTTGAATCATTTTATCATACTCTATTGAGGGATGTGGACGATTTATTTTAATGAATAATTTTTCATCTCCCGCATCCAAACTAGGCAAAACAACATCAGCACTCGCCAACTCTTTTCTAACTTCTGGAGAATATAATAAAGTTCCGTTTGTAATTACGCAGATTGGTTTGCTTGAGAATTCTTTTGCCTTTAAAATCAGTTTTCCTAAACTTTTGTATAACGTAGGTTCGCCGCTACCTACAAATGTTATGTAATCAAATTTTTCTTTGTTTTGCTTAATAGCTTCTTCCATTTCTTTATAAATTTCTTCTTTGAGATAAAAGTCTCTTCTCTCATTTGTAAAATTAGTCGTTTTTCCCAATTGACAATATATACACTGAAAATTGCACGTTTTTGAAGGAATAGGGTCAATCCCTAAAGAACTCCCTAATCGTCTACTAGGAACTGGTCCATATACATATTTCATTTTCTTTTTTTATAAAAAAATACGATTCGTAAGCACAATCCAGAATTTTTTAATTATATCTCTTTTGTTATTTTGAACTCACTAATCCTTTATAATCCGCTATCGCTAATTGTAAAGTTCTATATGCTAATTCCGCACAATGTTTGTGATCTTCTGGTAAACCGTTTAACGAGGAGTCAATGTCTTCTGCTTTTATTTTTTCAGCATCATCTAACGACTTATTCTCTATGAGAAGAGTTGTTTGACATCCTGTTGCCACTGAAGCTCCGCACCCGTCAGTAAGGAAATTGGCTTTTTCAATAATATTATTTTTTATTTTCAAAAAGAACGACATCGTATCCCCACATGGACCCTCGTAAGATTTAGAAACGGTAATCTCATCCTCAGAGGGTTTACCCCAATTTTTAGGATCGTGATATAATTCAACTATGCGTTCGTTATAGTCTCTAATTTCCTCTTCAAGTATCATTTTTTGAAGATTTTCTACATATAAATCAAACTTATCTTTAGGCATTTAAATTGAACTACTCTTATTAATTAAAATTCAGTTAACTAGAAAAATTAATGGGTCAAATAATTTTCGATTCATTTCGATTAATGCTGATGGTGATGATGATCGTGATCGCTATTATCGTCTGCGTCAGTATGGATTTTTTCTACACCATAACCTTTACCTCCACCTGGAGAACAAATGTTTTCTCCGCCTTCTAACGTTCCGTCTAAAATTTTAGCAATAACATCGTCAATTTGGCCAGTAACACCCCTAATAACTTCAATACCGTATTGGCTAAAGAAATCGACTGCTCTATGACCAATACCTCCGGCGATCATACACTTCGCACCGTTTTCGTTAATAAATTTTGGTATGCTCCCAACTTCGTGTCCTGGATTAGGTAATACTTTTTTTTCAACGACTTTGTTATTTTCAATTGAAACAAAAGTAAACTCTGGAGCCCGACCAAAATGTTGCGAAACACTTCCCATTTCTGTACATATAGCTACTTTCAACTTTTTTATCACTTTTTTTTTACTTATTAATTATAATATTTTATAAGTAATTATTTTGGATAATTATTCATAATACTTAAATATTGTATTTGATATTCTATTCATAGCATGAAATGAATGATTATTCAAAATTGAATGATTATTCAAAATTAAAATTTCATAAGAAAACAAACAAAATATAATGAGATGATAATAAAATAATGCCTGGTGGAGATAGAACTGGCCCTAGAGGTCTTGGAGCGAGAACTGGAAGAGTGTTAGGATATTGTGCGGGGTATGATGCTCCGGGATATGCTTACGGCCCAGGATTTGGTTATGGACGAGGTGGAGGTCGAGGGATGGCTTGGGGTTCCGGACGAGGTAGAGGATATGGGCGAGGATGGGGTTACAGAGAGCCGATTTATCCCCCAATTATACATACTGCTCCGGTTTATACTTCAAGAGCCCCTATGGAGCCTGTAGATAGATTAACAATGCTAAAACAAGAAAAAACTTACCTAGAATCCGAAGTTAAAGGGATTAGTAACGCTCTTGAAGACGTAACCAAACGCATTGAAGAACTAGAACAAAAAGAATAATTTTTTTTCATTTTTTTTATAATTAATTATTAACATTTAATGCTGAGTACGATGTCGCAAATAAAGGATACCCACGAAGATTATCTTAAAGCAATTTATAAAGTATCAAAAAAGAACAGAGGCGGGTGGGTCTCAAATTCAGAAATCTCAAACTTTCTCAAAGTTAAGCCCGCGTCAGTATCAAGTATGTTATATAAATTAAAAGAGAATAATTACATATATTGGCATCCAAGGAAATCAGTAAGACTAACTGCGAAGGGCAAAAAAATTGCGTTAATAACGATTAATAAGTATAACCAATTGAAGCTTTTCTTTGAAGACGTTTTAGGCGTGGACAACACATTTAAACTCGACGAACTCTGCTGCAAAATAGAGCATACGATAACGCCAGAAATATCAGATGCGTTAGAAAACCTTTCTCTTAAAGTAATTCAAGAAAATATTTAAAAAATAAACTCAAAATTTAAATCATTTCATAATCACTTAGAAATCATGTCAAATGTAATTATAAAAGTAAACGATGAAAAAGTTCCATTAAACGATTTTATGGAAGAAATGTTGAAGAATCTGATATTGGCGTATTTAAAAGCAGCAAAAGGTATCCCTGAAGACATCAAATCGATTAATGTTGAAATAGAACTTTAATTCTTTTCTTCTTTAATATCAAAATTCAGAATCAAAAACACCGTAATCAAGAATATCACTAGTTGAATCTATATATCTTATAGATTAACTTTTAAAAAAAAAAAAGATATTATATTATAATTCTTGGATTTTTTTTGTCTTGCTAATTTTTCTTCTTCCGTGAATTCAACTTCACCTCTTTTTACGAACATCATCATAATAAAGGCTAAGATGAAGAATATAGCACCATTAAGAAGCAAGAAGGGTATTCCCATTAAATCAGTAAGACCACCTACGACCATCGGACCTAATATAGCAGCAAAGTAACTGAAAAAGTAATATAGTCCTGTATACGTACCAATTTTTTTTTCACTAGGAGCTAATTCCCATACGATTACGATAGAATTAGTGTTAATCATTGCCCATCCGATTCCAAGTAAAGCAAGTGGAATTGCCATTATATATAATTGAACTTGGGCAAGCCCCATGAAGAATCCAATTATTAACATAACTGTCCAGAGTATTACTCCGATTTTAATTGTTTTTCTTCTCCCAATTTTTCCAGGAAGGTACGATAGAGGATATATTGATATCAAAAGAGGAACAGTTACTATAAAAGGCAAGAACCCTGCAAGACCTTCGCTGTAACCTAACACCTGCACGCCATAAATTGAAATAAGCGCAACAATTCCCTGGTATCCTATGAACCAACAGAAGATCGCTAATAACATAAAAAGTGTGCTCCTATCTTCCTCGGAGGCTATGTCCTTAATGCTCTCGATCAATCCAGGAGTAGTCTTTTCTTCTTTGACTTTTTCTCCTTCTTTTCCTTCCATTTCCAGAATTAATTGATAACTGTATGAATCTTTTTCTTTTATTCGCCATAATAGTACCAGCAAAGCAACTACCATTATTATTGAAATAATAAGAAACATTAGTTGTAGGCTAATGATGCCAAGTAAGATACTGAATCCGTATCCGATTGCTACTCCAAGACCCCCCATAAGATTTATTATTGCGTTTCCTTTACTTCTATTAACGGGTCTTACGAAATCTGGCATCATTGAAACAGCTTGGGCTCTATAGAAGCCCATACTTAATCCAAAAAAGAACATATAGATTAATAGCATTATAATCGAAGTTTGTGTAGGAATTAAAAAGAAAAACAGGGCACCTAAAGGAATACCTACTATCAAATATGGCATTCTTCTTCCGAATTTAGTACGTGTGTTATCGGAGATTGAACCCATAATAGGCTGAATTATTACCCCAATCATGTTATCTAATGCCATAAGTAAACCAATTACGAATAAAGAACTAAAATAATCGCTTAATAACAAAGGAACTTGTGCGTTATACAGTGACCATGCAATCTCAGAGGAAAAGAAAGCTAAACCGATAGTAAAAGTCTGTCCAACTCTAAATTTTGATGTTTCTGACATTTTTATCACATATTTTTTTAAAGTAGATTTTAATGATAATATACAATAATTTTCTTCTGATATATAAAATTCTTTTTTTTTTTATTATAATCAAAAGGATTTATAATTTTTCTACAATTTTTCTTATCATAAGACTAAAAGGATAAATAGAAATGTACTTAGAACCAGAATGTATACCGTGCCTTATTAATCAAGTATTGAGAGCCTTTCAATTGTTGAAACCTGATACACCCCGTGAGATAATTATAGATACTCAGAGGAAGTTAATGGAGTATCTCATTAGTTTTGACTTAGATAAAAGAGCGTCTCCGATAATCGGCAAAGTGGCCTACAACCTTGTCTCTGAGGCATTAGGTGTAAAAGATCCCTACGCTTCAATAAAGAAACAATATAATAAGTTAGCTTTGCAATTCTACGATGAGGCTAGAAAAATAGTTACTAACGCTGAAGATCCTTTATTTGAGGCCATTATTGTGGCTGCTCTTGGAAATACGATAGATTTTGGCACAAATCATAAAATTGATTTTATACACGATATTAAAACCTTTACACCAGACAAGTTAGCAATAAACGACTACGAAACATTTAAACAATCGCTTCTGGATACTGATCACTTACTTATTTTATTAGATAATGCCGGGGAGATTGTGTTTGATAAGTTATTGGTAGAAACTATGCTTAAAACGTTTCCAGAACTAGAAATTACGTGTTCGGTTCGATCAGCCCCAATTATCAACGACGCAACCTTGGAAGACGCAAAATTCGTTGGTTTAACTGATATAGTCCAAGTTATAGAAGCAAGTGGCACACCGGGCATTGACCTTCCAACAACTACAGATGAGTTCAAGAAACACTTTTTTCTAAAGGATGGCGTGATTTTATCAAAAGGTCAAGGTAATTTCGAAAGCTTACACGGGATGGAAATACCAAATAAAGAACTATATTATTTACTAAAAGCTAAATGTTCATTGATGGTAAGGTTGTTTTCCGTTAAAGAAGGAAACATAATTTTTAAGAGAAAAACTAAGGATTTTTAAAGTTGTAGAAAGAGAAAAAGGTTGGAAATATTAAAATCATATATTTAGTAGTTTAAATTCTTTTTTATTTATCAGACTTTATATTATGGTGAAATATACCCCCAGAATTCATAGAACTTCAAGGACTTTTAACTTTTTGTCGGTTATAACATATCCTTAATTTTTCTCTATAGACAAAGACTTGATATTTTATAATCGATAACTTTATCTTCTTATGAATACTCATTCAGTTAAAAAAATGTTATAATTAAAGCTGATATAAATGAATCAAGTTATAGGAATTCCTTCCGATGGACCAGAACTATCCGACGCAATTTCAGAACATTTTGGTCATTGTAGGTATTATGTAGGAATTGAAATTGACGAAGAAAAAAATGTGAAGAAGGTATTTTCTTTACAAAATAATGGGCATCAGGGTTGTATGGAACCAGTTAATGACATGAAACAAAGAAGCGTAACAGATATGATTGTAGGAGGTATAGGTGGACGACCATATGCAGGGTTCACTCACTATGGAATTGGATTATTTAAAGGAGTAAAGGGAACTCTGGCTGATAATATCCAATTATTTTTACAAGGTAATTTACAATCTCTAAATGAACCCCAATGTGCAGGTAGCGGTAGTGGTCACTCAGATCATAACTGCTAATAAAAATTAAAATAAAAAGTTATAAAAATTTATTTTTCTAATTCTTCTCTTATTTTAGATACAGCTGCTTTAAATGCTTTAGTACTTGCGCTTTCAGGATATTTTAATATAAATGGTAAACCCTGATCTCCTTGTTGACTAACTTCGACCTCAAAAGGAATTTGTCCTAAAAAGTTTATATTAAAATCTTTGGAAGCCTTTTCTGCGCCACCAGGAGGGTATAGATCAATGTATTCGCTACAATGAGGGCATTTAAAACCAGACATATTTTCAATTATCCCAAGAACATGTCTTTCCATTGTTTTTGCCATTACAATTGTCTTTCGAGCGTCCATAAGTGCAACTTCTTGCGGTGTGGATACAACAACTACATTTTCGTCTGGAATTAATTGTAGAATATCAAGAGTTTCATCAGAAGTGCCAGGAGGTAAATCACAGATTAAGTAATCAAGGTCTCCCCATATTGCTTCTCCTAAAAATTGTCTTACTGCTGACATTTTCATTGGACCTCGCCAAATTACTGGAGTATCGCTATCCTGTATCAGAAAAGCCATACTAACAACTTTTGTGTTTAAGGGACCATCAACGGGGTAGAACTTCTTTGCGTCAGGGTCGACTCGAGGTCTTACTTCAGGATCAATACCTAACATCTTAGTTACATTAGGTCCCGTTATATCTACATCTAATATCCCTACGCGTAAACCTACACTTGCTAAACTCATTGCAAGGTTTACTGCTACAGTTGTTTTGCCAACGCCTCCCTTCCCTGATATGACCACAATCTTATGTTTTATTTTAGCCATATTTTCATTAATATTCAAGGTTTGCTGGTCCACTACTTCTTCCTTTCCTTTGTTTACCATTTCTTTTAAATCTATATCGGGTATTTCATCTTCTCCCATAATTCATTCACTTTTTCAATTGATTTTAAGTAGTAATTTCTTTAATTTATGCTTATGATTTTAAATATACAATTATATCCTTTAATTTATCGCTAATATTTTGAAAAGGCTTACATGCTTTCAATTATATTTCAGTTTAATTTATCCAGATTTAATTATAAAATCAAAATCATTTTATGAATAATTATTCTTTATTTTTTAATTTTTCCCTCATGTTATATAAGGAATTGGTATAGAAATTTATTTGGGATATGCGGTTGTATCTATAATAACCTTTTAAATTTTTAGTTAATTATTCAAGTCTATAACCACATTTCTAGTTAAGTATAAATCAAATTAAGGTTAAGATTAGTATATAGAGGTAATACTAAAATGGAAATAATAGCAATCCCGAGTCATAGGGATGGGGGATTAAATGAAAAAGTCCACCCAAAATTTGGAATGTGCGAGAGTTTTACTTTCATTACGTTAGATAATAATGAAATTACACAGGTTAAAGTAATTGAAAATTCTGCGGCTGATGAAACCAGAAGTAGAGGAACTTTAGCAGCTAAAATTGTTAGAAATAATGGCGCCGAAAAGTTGATTGTTAAGAAATTGGGGCCAAATGCTTCAATGGCACTAAATTCATTAAAGGTTAAAACATACCAAGCGCCCGATGGAAGTATACTCGTAAAAGATCTATTAGCTCTTTATTTAAAAGGGAAATTAAAAATAACTCCGGCAGAAGATCTTATATTTGATAAAGATCTGGCGTAAACTATACTCCTTTGTGGAATTTTTATAGATTCCTTGTTTTTTTAAATAGAACCCAATATATTGCATTTTTAAGAAAACAAGCCGATTATCCTTCTGAGTTTTAAGAAGAATGATTATAAGTTATTTGTCCTTCGTGATAATTATTTAGAATAATTATTCATAAAACTTATATTATAATAAAATTTAGTTTACTCATACTTTAAAAGGTGAGATATAAAAAATGGTAATAGTTGGTATTCCTACTTTTGGAAATCAAGGCTTGAAAGAGGTTATGAATCAACGTTTTGGAAGGTGCAGCAGCTTCACCTTTGTTACAATTGAGAATAACGAAATAGTAGAAGTTAAATCGGTTGCGAATGATGCGCAGGGTGCGATGGGCGGTGCGGGAATTGCAGCAGCTCAAGTCATCGGAAATAACGGAGCTACAGAAGTCATTGTAGGCAATTTAGGTCCTAACGCAATGAATTCTTTAAGCGCTTTGAATCTTAAAATTTATCAATCACAGGGTGGAAGTTTAACTGTGAAAGAATTGATAGACTTGCGTTTAAGTGATAAATTGCCAGTTCTTACGGCTTCAAATGTTGGAGCTCACGCAGGTATGGGTGGTGGACGAGGCGCTGGCATGGGTGGCGGTGGCGGTAGAGGTAGAGGTAGACAATAATTTTAATTAAGTAAAAATAATTTAAACACCTTATTTAATAAGAAGCAAGATTGAAAATGTTCAAACCTAAAATTATTTGTGTTACAGGTGGCAAGGGTGGGACGGGGAAAACGTTAGTGGCCGTGAATTTGGCAATAATGTTTAAAAATAGGGGATATAAAGTACTTCTTATCGACGGAGATGTTGAAAACCCTAATACATTTTTATTATTAAACGCAAAGCTTAAGAACAAATCGGAAGTCCTTTATTTCCTGCCTAAAATAATTGAAGATAAATGTGATAAATGTGGGCTGTGCGCAGAAAATTGTGGTACACACGCACTATTATACATAAAAGATTCCTATCCAATTCCGATATCAACTGTCTGTTCAGGATGCAAATTATGCTATAAGATTTGTCCAACTAACGCCATTGAACCAGACTTAAAAGTTATTGGCTGGACTTACACAGCCTCCGCATTTAATATAGATCTTTTTCTAGGCGAATTAAAGCCATCCGAAGCGCGCTCAGCCGTGATAGTGAATAAACTGATGGAAGATTTAGAAAAAGTTATAAATACAGAGCCAGAAAAATATGACATCGTTATATTGGATACAGCACCTGGAGCTCATTGCGACGTAGAAGAATTAATTAATGGAGCTGATCTTGTCATACCAGTTACAGAACCCACGAGATTTGGAAAGCTCGATTTATTGAGGATCATAGAATTGATTACTTTATTGAAGAAAGAATACAAGGCTATTGTGAATCGATCATCGCTGCTGGGTTATAAAGAGAAATTTTTAAAAGAACTAGAAGAAAAGGGCGTAGAAGTTTTAGGCGACATTCCTTTAGACGAAGAAATTGTGAGTTCGTATTGTCAAGGGATTCCTTTAATGGAAGAAACAAGCAAATTTGATAGGGATGGAGCTGGCTACAAATCGTTTAAGCAAATTTTTGAGAATCTAATTGAGTGGGGTGAATTTTCAAAGTGAATAGAAAGAAGATTGCTGTTATATCTGGAAAAGGGGGAGTAGGAAAAACTTCACTTGTAGCTTCGTTAGCTAGTATAGCTCATAAAGATCATGATATTAATCTAATAGTATTAGATTGCGATGTCGATGCCCCTAATTTAGCCCTTATATTACCAGCTAAGTCTAAGGAAGATATTCTAACCCAAGATATGTTTACTACAAAAAAAGCTACGTTCTTAGAGGAAAAATGCACACAATGCAAACAATGTTATGATGAGCATTTTTGTGAATTTAAAGCTTTAAATTGGGATGAGAACAATAATATACCTATTATCGACTACTTAGCGTGTGAGGGGTGTGGAGCCTGCAAAGTTTTATGCCCTGAAAGTGCTTTTGAAATTAATGCAGTTAAAAGCGGAGAAATAATATCTTATGAAACCAGTAGCGAATTACCTTTAGTTTATGGAATAACTAAATTGGGAAGCACCACTTCTGGGTTATTGGTTTCAGAAGTTAAGGAACACGCCAATA
>Ga0255055_10000286_pt1 | contig 39794 bp, 29 predicted proteins | sample JV7_2_27_MG_FD_188633 | JGI IMG/M metagenome (GOLD analysis project Ga0255055, IMG submission 188633) | Seawater microbial communities from Jervis Inlet, British Columbia, Canada - JV7_2_27 | ecosystem: Environmental > Aquatic > Marine > Inlet | place: Canada: British Columbia | collected... | reverse complement strand
AACTAAAGAATTTTATGAAATAGTTAAAATCGAAATTGCAAAAGATGGAGGCATTGAAAAACTCATTAAAAAGTTCAAAAATTAAAACAAAAGCCCGTGAGCACCATGCAATAAACAGGGGAAAAAGGAATTTAGAAAATGAATTGTTTGAAAAATTGAATAAGTGAATTGAGATGCGTTATCCCGAACAGCACGATCCGCTGTTGGCTGTTAGCGAGTTAAATGAGAACAGTATAAATGAATTATAAATTACCGAAGAATTGGATACATTAAATGAAGAAAACAAGCGCAATATTGTTAATTACTATTTTCTTGACTTCGTCGGTAGCCCTTTGCTTGGCTGATGAAAATAAAGATCATGTCTGCTTCAGGGTCTTGGATTCTAACAAAGACGGCATGGTGACATTTCAGGAGTTTGAGAAATTTTATGGAAATGACAAGGAAAAATTCAACGACGCTGATATGGACGAGGACGGCAAACTAACACATGATGAATATCATGATATTCTGGGAGATGGTTCATCGTAAATATCAGTAGTATAGACTATTGCTGGGGAAGCAAAAAGCAATATAACACACCTATCTTCCATTGAAGAAACCACATAAAAGCAGGACCAATCTTGACTCTACTATATTTTGGCAATCAAAAAGCGATTTGAAAACTACTGATACCTCCAACATATCAGTACTTTTGAGTCACTGAAAGACCTGTGATATTCATTTTATATCACATGCGGTTATTCAGACTACAACATGAGCAAATGATGGTCTCCCGCTGAATGCCCTGAACTTTTTAACATTAATTATTGACATTTTAGCCTTGATTCTCTAATGCTAAAACGTTGATTCAATATGGAGCTACGTGTTGACTTCCATTTCAATTTAGTTTGCGCTTAAAAATCCTGAATTGGTCTCATTTTCCTTCGGGAACTCACCGCATTTAGAACCTGCAATCCGATCTTTCTGTCATTTCATCTGAGAAACAAATGTTAACCCTAATCGTTTCTGTAAAAAAGGAGGTATGAAATGAAAGTGATCAGGATCATTGCAACCATTTTAGTTTCTGTGAGCATGGCTTTCATTTTAGCATGCAGCGAGGAAAAGACAGCTTCTCTTGAGGGGCATGAGGATAAAGTAGCAGTTTTACAAAAATTGGTTGATTGTCTCGATACTCCTGAAACTACAAAGGAAATTTTTGCAGAAAATGCCGTTTTAAAATGGCAAGATCACGAAACATCGCAATGGAGAGAACAAAAAGGTGTAAAGGAAATTCAAAAGTACTATAAAGAAAGGGGTGAAAATTATCGTTATGTTAAATTAGCAATAAGCGATATCAAAGAAGAAGCCGATAACGCTCATGTTGAGTATCAAATCACCGCGCAGGACCGTAGGAGCAATGTAGAGTATAAAGCTAATTGTTCAGCCGAAATGGTGAAGCAGGGGCAAGCATGGAAAATAAAGGATGCAATGTCTAAAATGTTTCAATAAGACTAATGCCTTTTTATCAAACAGAATTTTTTGACTCGGCTTTTTATCTGCAATAAATCTGCATTTTTAAATGTACAGGTACCTCCAACTTATCAAAGGTTTTTGAAGCCATAAAAAAGTAGTGATATATTCGCATATCTGTACTTTCGGTATTTTTTAGGTATTCTCAATATATCAAAATTTGACTGCATCATAAAAGATCGATAAAATATTTTTAGAGAAAGAAACAAAATTCATGGGATATGATGTTATTGGCAATAAAATATATCATTCTGTTATAATTGTTATTTTTCATTGTCTATGGTCCCTTTGGGCAATAATGTCATTGTCTGGCTGTAGTGGAAATATCCCCCCAGCAAGCAACCTTGTACGTGGCGAGGTAATGTTAACATGGAATGAAGTTCCAGGTGCTATCTCATACAACGTCACTGGATCAACATTTCCAAACGTCACTAAACTCAGCGGTTCAAAATTCCGCAACGTGCCAAAAGGCGTAAAATGAAAAACAGATTGCAGGAGGGAAACCAATGACTGAAACATTGAAGGGGAAAAAGATTTTAATTGTTGATGATGAACCCGATGTTTTAGAAGCTCTCTGTGAACTATTAAATATGTGCGAGATTGATTGTGCTCGGAATTTTGAGACGGCCGAAAAATTGCTTAACGAAAATTCTTACGATGCAGCAATTTTGGATATTATGGGGGTAAAAGGATATGATCTTCTTGAACTGGCCAAGGATAGAGATTTGCCTGCATTGATGCTAACCGCTCATGCGTTTAGTCCGGATCATTTAGTGAAATCCATGATAAGGGGAGCCTTCTCATACATTCCAAAAGTTGAAATGGTTGATATAGCCACTTATTTAGATGACGCAATCCAAGCAAAATTAAAAGATGATCGAAAATCCCAAATTTGGTTTAGAAAATTAAAGCCAATCTTTGATAAAAAGTTTGGTCCTGATTGGCTAATCAAATATAAAAAAGACTATAAAAAAATCCTAAAAAATATCGGTCTGCTACACTCCAGGGAAGAATTGAATAAAATATTTTAGCGAAATGCACCTCAGACAATGAAATTGCTCAAGAAAGCAGGAATTTTACACGTTGCCGGATCTAATTGAGTCCAGAAATAGGGTATGGATAATTTTTTGGCTTTTCACCTGTGATTCTGGCGGTCTCCTGATTCAAGATATCTCCAACATATCGGTACTTTTGAATACCCAAAAAACTTGTGATACTCATTTTATATCTCAAGTCTAAAAATTCGCTTATTTCGTTTCTTTCCAAGATTGCATATTAGGTATATGCAACCCACACTTTGGATGAATTGTGGATGTCGGCTATACATAGATCATTTCAGATTTTGATAGATATCTTTTGCCAACCCAATTTCACCAGCCGGTAACATATTTTCTGAGTGGTTGCTTTTCAAACCTTTGAATGGTAGTATTTTCACATGAAACGAATTTGGGTCAACAAGGCCGGCTCACTTGAAGAGGCCAATAAAATAGAAGCAGAATATTATAAGGATCTATCAAGTGAAGTGCGCGTCGAAACCGTTCAGTTATTACGGGAAGCGCATTTTAAATCCATGGGATTGAAGTTTCGTGAAGACGGAAAAAGATTACGAAGAGTTCTTAGCGTTATTAAACAAGCATAAGGTCCGCTATTGCATTATCGGAGCGTTTGCCCTATAAAGTTAAAAAAATTATCCGATCGGATTCAGGATAAAGCCGATCTGGAATTGCTTTTATCCGATAAATGATCCAAGACAGAATCTTCTTCACCCATCGCTGATGCATCATTCCCGCTTGCCGACCCATCTGCCACCGGCACGAATTGCCTGCCGCGGCGAAGCTCGCCAGAGCGAAGACTTGTCGTTTTCCGGCATGAATCGTCCTTCTGGGGCCATGAACTGTCGTTTTCCGGCTTAAGCTGTCAAGGTTTACCTGCCTCCGGCATGGGCGCTTTTCTCTCGAAAAATCCGATTTCTAAAATACAGGGTAAACTATAGTATTTCCCAACATGTAACATGTACTCAGGCTTTTGCGATAACAGAAGCCGCCAGCGCTCCCGGACCGCAGGTGATCCCGCCGCCGGGGTGGCTGCCGCTGCCGCATAAATACAGCCCTTTGATCGGTGTTTGATAGCGGGCGCATTCCGGTGTGGGCCTTAATATCAGTTGATCCAGGGCGTGCTCGCCGTGAAGGATGTGTCCGCGGACCAGGCCGTAGCGCGCTTCCAGATCAACCGGAGACAATACTTCCCGGGCGACAATCGCATGAGACACCGCAGGTGAGTACTGCGATAGCGTCGCCACAACAGTATCCCCCAGTTTTTCAGTCTGATCCTGATCCCATTGCGGCTGCAAACGATAGGGCACGAAGTGCACCAGAATCGAAACCACACTGTGTCCTGGCGGGGCCAGATCCGGGTTTGAAACGGTAGGAAGATGGATGTCGAGTATGGGTTCGGTTGAAAATTGACCGTACTTGCAGGTGTCAAAGGCCTTCTCGATTTGGTCTAAATGGTGGCCCGTTCTGGCAAACGCTATTTTTTCTCCGGAACGGTCGTTAAATTCCAGTTTCGTATTAAGGGCCAGATTCACTTTCGCTGTGGTTCCGGTACCCCGAATATGCTGAATACGGCGTTCCTGCCAATTTTCAACCTGATTGCCTGGTACCAGATCCAAAAAGGTGTGCCGGGGGTCGCAGGAGGCACCGACAATGGGGGCCTGGATATGCTCACCGCTTTTTAGCACCACACCCGTGACCTGACCCCCGGAAACCTGCACTTCGCTGACTTCGGATTGGGTTCGAATTTTAACCCCCTGAGATTGAGCCGCTTTTTCAAGAGCAGCGATCAGGGACCGGGGGCCGCCTTTAATGCTGTGTTTGGCGCAACACTCCCACAATAGCAGGTTAAAGGCGGTACCGGGACTCCAGGGGCCGGCAGAATTACCGGTTAAGGCGGCACCGGCCAGCGCGGCCTTTAAGTGATTATTTTCAAACCATTCGTTAAGCCAGTCAGCGGCACACATGGGTGCGACGCGCAAAAATTCCAGCATAGTGGTTTTGCCCAGTCGCCGCAGTGCAAACCCGGTCCTGAAAAGATCCCAGAGCGTTCGACCATCGGGGGACTCAACCGCCGGCGGTGGTGCGTCGAAGATGCGATTGACAACACCGGCAACGTGTTTGATAAATTTGCGGTACTTAAGATATTGCCTGGCATCTTCAGGTGAATAAAAACCGATTTCTTTGGCTGTATGGCGGTCTTTGTTACCCAGGAGCATCCCGCGGCCTTCGAGACCCAAAGCCAGAACAGGTGGTCTACGCGGGAAAATTTCCAGACCGTGAGATTTCAGATCAAGGGCCCTGACCACCTGGGCGCGCACCTGGCCGACATCCTGCAGCAAGCCGTCGCAGTGATATCCCGGGTGAAATTCTTCTCCCGCCGCCAGACCGCCGATGATGCTGCGCTGTTCAAGTACCAGGACCTTGCGGCCCTGTTTGGCCAGCAGGGCGGCGACAGTCAGGCCGTTATGACCGGCACCGATCACTATTACGTCGTAGGCGTAGCTTGTCGTCATGTTCATCCTTCAGTTGCGCCGTTAATGCCATCTTCGTGGCTGTATCACGATTACTAAGGTTTCAGGTGTCAGGTTTCGGGTGTCAGGAAAAACCAGGTTTCAGGTTTCAGGTGTCCGGTGTCAGTCAAAAAGCTCAAAGCTGAAAGCTGAAAGCTCAAAGGTACAAGGATAAAAGCCTATCGGCCGGTTTCTTTAGTTCAATTGGTCTGATTGGTTCGGTTGGTTCAGTTAATTAACTAATTCAACCAATCAAACCAATTAAACCAATTAAACAGATGTAACGCTTGCCAGCTGCCGAAACCAAGACCGACTCAATTTGGACTATATGCTTCCCGATCGAAGCAGGCTTTTGGCAGCCAGTTCACCGGGAGCGCCCATAATGCCGCCGCCCGGATGAACACAGGAACCGCACATCCATAGATTATTGACCGGCGTCCGGTAGCGGGACCAGCCGGCCACCGGCCGAAACGGGCCGAGTTGCTCCAGACTCAGCTCACCTTGAAAAATGTTGCCCTCGGTAAGGCCCACATCCTGTTCCAGGTCCCAGGGCGTTACGACCTGACGGTGTAAAATCGAATCTTTTAGATTCGGACAGTATTCGGCCAGCGTGTCGATCACCGTGTCTCCCAATGCTTCGCGTTTTTCAGGCCATTGCGCTGCCCCTTCTTTCAGGTGGTAGGGTGCGTATTGCACAAAAATCGAGATCACGTGTTTGCCCGGCGGGGCCACGGTCGGATCGGTCAAAGACGGGATGACGATATCCAGAAACGGCTTTTTTGAAAAATCGCCGTATTTGGCGTCATCGTAAGCTTTTTCCAGATAGTCAACATCCGGGGCAATGGTGATGTCGCCCTTCAAATGGGGTCCGTCGCCCGGTTTGCAGCTAAACTCCGGAAGGCGGTCTACGGCCAGATTTACTTTGGCAGAACTACCTCTGTATTTGAAACGTTTGAGCTGCCGCAGAAAATCATTGTCCAGGTGCTGTTCGCCAACCATCTTAAAAAATGTCTGATGCGGATCGGCGGCTGAAATAACGGTTTTACTTTTGATCTCATGTCCGCCCCGCACAACCACACCGGCAGCGCTCCCGTCTTTTATCAGAATCTGTTCCACCGGCGCTTCGGTCCGAATTTCAGCGTCAAATGATCGGGCTGCGCGTGCACAGGCCAGGCTGACCCCTCCGGTGCCGCCTTTTGAAAGTCCCCAGGACCGGAAGGCACCGTCAATTTCTCCCATATAATGATGCAGCAGAACATAAGCGGTGCCCGGGGACCTTACTCCCAGAAAGGTGCCGATGATGCCGCTGACGGACATGGGCCCCTTCAAGCGGTTGGATTCAAACCACAGGTCCAGAAACTCCACAGCACTCATGGTCATCAACTTGGTGAATAAATACCGGTCGTCGGCATCCAGTTTTTTGAAACGGCGTCCCAGGCCCAGCAATTTGGCGATTTCACCGATTCTAAAAGAGGCGGGATCGGGAGAGGGCGCGTCAATGATGTGTTTAATGAAACTGGCCATTTTGGTCATGGCTATTGAGAAGCGGGGCGCAATTTCCGAATCCTTCGGGCTGAATCGCGCGATTTCGCGCCGGGTGGCTTCCGGATCTCCGCAGCGCGTGAGAGATTGACCATCGGGAAACGGTGTAAACGTGCATTCCAGCGGTATCACCTGATATCCGTGCCGGGTGAGTTCGAGTTCACGAATGATGTGCGGGCGGAACAGACTGACCACGTAAGAGTAAACCGAAAATGCGAAGCCCGGAAATATCTCGTCACTGGCAGCGGCTCCTCCCAGAATATGTCGTTGTTCCAGAACGAGAACTTTTTTCCCGGCTTTTGCCAGATAGGCCGCGCACACCAGTCCATTATGTCCTCCGCCGACAATAATGGCGTCAAAGGATTGCGTCGGAATACGGTTTCGGATTGGTTGGGCAATTTGAGTCATTAGTGTTATGTCCCGCAAGTAATTTACAAAACATAGATTGAGTTTATTAATGTTAATTCGTTTTATTTTAGGTGTCAGTTCCCGGGTTCAGGGTTCAAAGGTTCAGGGTTCTGGGTTCAGAAGTTTCAGGATTTAAGTGTCCTATTTCCTCTAATATCTGATGACTTATTTCTGCAGTTATCTAACTTCTGAACCTTTGAACGTTGAACCCACCGGAGGTGGGCAAGCCTTTGAACCAGGCGTTGTTTAAAGAACTCAACTGAACTAAAATATACCACACGACTTTTTTAACATTTTTGTGGGACACAACATTAGGTCCTCTTATGTTCGGGATTATAAAAAGGCATTGGCGTAACCACCGCTGCAACGGTTTCTCTCTGATATTCCACGGTGTATTCGATTTTGAGTTTTGTGCCCGGCTGAGCGTACTCGTCTTCCACCGAGGCCAGGGCCAGGTTTTTCTTGATGATGGGGGACCAGGTGCCGCTGGTTGCCTTACCGATCCGGCGGGAGCCCTCTCTGTCATAGACCGGTACAGCACTGCGCCAGGCAGCTGTTGAAACCTGAACCGGCAGGCCGTGTTTGGCGTAAAGCGCTTCCTGTTCGTTCCAGTCCAGCTCAAGTCCGACCAATGCGTACTGCGATCCGTTGGTCTGTTCGGCTTTAAGCGCCCGCTGGCCGCTAAAAGGCTCCCGTTCCAGATCAACCGTCCAACCCAGGTCCAGCTCAAGGGGCGTTGATTTTTGGGATTCGATCAGGCAATGCTCAGCGTTGTGAAACTCGACACCGTTTAGAATCAATCCGGCTTCGATGCGGGTGATGTCCAGAACGTCCAGGCCGGCGGGCTGAAGCAAATAGGGTTTTCCAGCGGACATGAGGGCATCCCAGAGGGGCAGTGCAGCCGCATTTTCCACCCAGATCTCATATCCTAAGTCGCCGGTATAACCGCAGCGGGATATATGGGCATCCAGTCCATCCAGCTTGCCCGCCGCCACCCGGTAATACGCCAATGAATCCATATCCATATCTGTAAGCTGCTTCAGTATATCGCGGGATGTGGGTCCCTGAATGGCGACGGCGGCAATCGTTTGCGTTATATCTTCTATGGTGATATTAAAACCGCGTTTGAATTGCTCAAACCAGGCCAGCATGGGTTCGGCGGTGTGCACACGGAAGCGATCTTCGTCGAGGCGAAAAACGGTTCCATCATCGATAATCTTTCCATAATCATTGCACCAGCAGCAATATGCCGCCTGACCGATATTTATGGTTTTAATATCTTTGGCCATGATGCGGGACAGAAATGCGGCGGCATCGGTTCCGGTAATCCGGTATTTAAATAACGGTGTGATATCAATTAAGCCGGCAGCATGGCGAATAGCGTAATACTCGCTGTCATTGGGCAGATTATAGGAACCAACCGCGTAATAACCCGCCCAATCAGTCCATTTGTAGCTGGCGCATAATTTTGAAGTTCTATCGTGAAAAGGGGTTGAAATCGGCATCGGTGCGGTTGCGATATATGGGTTGCCTCACATTGTCAAGTTTTTTTAGAACCCTCTCAAAAATGTCTTTTGGCCCAATATCTTTGTTGGTGCCTCGCTTTAAATCCTCAACATACAACAGTATGCCTGCGGTTTACGACCCACAAAGATTTTAGGATGAGGCGAGAAGCCCCGCAAAGCGGGGAAGCTCGGCCCCGCCGCAATCTTGAACCAAAATCCTATTTTTGAGATGGGTTCTAAATGCAAAAGACTGATTGACAAGCGATTTTTGACCCATTAAATTTATTACCATGAAAATGAAGAAATTCTCAAATGGATGGGAGGTTAATGGTAACTATGGCGTATGATGCGGAAAAAGACAAAGTTTTAAAAAAGTGGAAATGCACTGAAACCGGATTGGTGATTTCAATCAATCAATATGGTGACGGCGAACCCAAGGTTCAAATCGGACCGCGGATCCTATTAAAAAAAGACGGTAGTGAGAGAGCACCGGTGAAGGCCGGCCGGCTGACCATCGAGGACCTGATGTGGTTATACGATATTATCGATGAGGTTAAAGATGATTTGACCTCTTTCCACAAACCTCAGTAATTGTTATTGGTTTTCGAACTTCGGTATTACAGCAAATAACCAATAACGAATAACAACTAACTGACAGAAAAACCTTTTCTGTCTGCAACGGATGTCGCAAATGGACGACAACGACGCCATTATATTTCCCAAAAAAGGGAAACGTTCACCGCACCTGGGCCCTGTGGCCGTGATCGCTGGGACTGAAACCGATCTATTGCGGCTTTGCAAATTGCTGGATTTTGACAGCGGGACCTATCAAAAACTATTCACCAGCCGTCTGTACCCCGCTAACCCTTCAGCCGCGGGAATTTCGATAGCCGGCCCGGTAGTGGGTGCGCCGTATGCGACGATGGTGCTTGAAACGCTGATCGCCTGGGGGGCTAAAAGAATTATTTTCCTGGGCTGGTGCGGTTCCATATCGGAAAAGGTCAAAATTGGCGATATTATTGTTGCGACATCTGCAATTATTGATGAAGGCACTTCCGGGCATTATAAAAACAATGATACGCGCTTATCATTTCCTTCAGCCTCGATGCTAACCAAGCTCAACGACGAGTTGAGACAAAATCAGGTCAATTTCCATAACGGGACGATCTGGTCCACGGATGCGATTTACAGGGAAACCCGCAAAAAGGTGAAATACTTCCAACGCCGGGACGCGATTGGTGTTGAGATGGAGATTTCAGCCCTGTTTACGGTGGCGAAGTTTCGGGGTGTCGATATGGCTGCGATGGCTGTTGTATCTGATGAGTTAGCTTCATTTAAATGGCGCCCCGGGTTTAAAATGGATAAATTCAAACACGGCCGCAAGACCGCCTGTACGGTGATAAAAGACGTATGCCGCAAAATTTAAGCCCCCAAATCATTAAAAAAGCTGATGATTTAAGAAAAGTCCTTCACCGGCACAATTACCGCTACTATGTGCTGGATGACCCGGAAATTTCAGATGCCGAGTATGATCGAATGATGCAGGCGTTGAAGCTGCTGGAAGAAGATCATCCCCAGCTGGTCAGTCCTGACTCCCCGACCGCCCGGGTGGGCGCATCGCCGCTGCAAAAATTTGAATCCGTTGCACACACGATCCCCATGCTGAGTTTAGACAACGGCTTTAACGATGAAGATATTCTGGAGTTTGACAGGAGAGTCAGACGAAATCTTGATACGCGGGACGAAATTTTATACACGGCTGAACCCAAGATGGACGGAGTTGCTGTGGAACTTATCTATGAAAATGGCAGGCTGGTTACTGCTTCTACCCGCGGAGACGGCTTGACCGGGGAGGTGATCACAACCAATGTCAAAACGATTCAAACGGTCCCGCTGGTAATGCAAACCGATGGTTTGACCGCCCTGCCGTCAGGACTGGAAATTAGAGGAGAAGTTTTTATCGGGCTTGAAGCCTTTAAAAAATTTAACCAGGAACGAATCGATCAGGAACTGCCGCCGTTTGCCAACCCGCGAAATGCTGCGGCTGGATCTTTGCGGCAGCTGGATTCAAAAATTACCGCGGCCCGTCCGCTGGAGATTTTTTTCTATGGTGTCGGGATTATTGAAGACTTTGAGTTTGAATCGCACGGTGAGCTTCTTGAGTCTTTGACAAAATGGGGTTTTAGGATAAATCCGCTCATTCGTTGCGCCGTTACCATAGAGGCCGTGCTGAGTTACTACCGGGAGCTTAACGAAAAGCGACACCAACTCGCTTACGACATCGATGGGGTAGTGGTTAAAGTCGACCGTATTGCCTTGCAGCAGCGTCTGGGGGCGACGTCGCGAAGCCCGAGATGGGCGATTGCCTATAAGTTCAAAGCCATACAGGAAACCACAACACTCGAAGCGATTGAGGTCCAGCTGGGGCGCACGGGCGTATTGACACCGGTGGCCCATTTGAAACCGGTGAATGTCGGCGGGGTTACGGTCAGTCGGGCGACATTGCACAATGAAGATGAAATCCAGAAAAAAGACGTTCGCATCGGGGATCAGGTCCTGGTGCAAAGAGCCGGAGACGTCATCCCGGAGATCGTAAAGGTCATCGCATCGAAGCGCGATGGAAGTGAGACGCGCTTTAAGATGCCCAAGCAATGCCCGGTCTGTGATTCAGCGGTTGTCCGAATGGCCGGAGAAGCGGCCACCCGCTGCATCAATTCAAGCTGTTCCGCCCAGGTTAAAGAACGAATCAAACATTTTGCTTCAAAGGCAGCCTTTGATATCGACGGTCTCGGTACGAAGCTGGTTGACCAACTGGTAGATAAAAAACTGCTGTCCTCCTTTGCCGATATTTTCAACTTAGATGAAAACGCCCTCAGCGAATTGGAGCGCATGGGTGCCAAATCAGCCGCGAATTTGAAAAATGCCATTGAACACAGCAAATCAATCGCTTTTGCTCGTTTTCTGTTTGCGCTGGGAATCCGACATGTTGGCGAGCATGTAGCCGCGCTGCTGGCCGATCATTTTCATGATCTTGATGCGCTCATGGACTGCCCCCGGGAAGAATTGGAATCCGTTGAAGGCATCGGGCCGATCGTGGCCGAAAGTATCACCCATTTTTTTGAGCAGGAAAGAAATCTGCATATCGTCAATCAGCTTTTCGACAACGGTGTCAAACTCGAGACGGCAGCCCGCAGGAAAGCCGGCAAGCTCAAAGGCCAAGTATTTGTGTTGACCGGCGCACTTCAAAATTTTTCCCGATCCCAGGCTAAAGCATTAATCGAGGCAGCCGGCGGTAAGGTCAGCGGATCCGTCAGCGGCAATACGGATTATGTTATCGCCGGTGAATCTCCGGGCTCAAAGCTCACCAAGGCCAAGGAACTGGGCGTCGCGGTGATTGATGAAGCAAGGTTTAAAGAGTTGTTCGGGTAAACCAGAAGGCTATAAAGCTTGGAGGCTTGGAAGCTGGCAGGCAGATCTGATGATAGCGCTTTAGCCTTCCAGCCTCCCGGCATCATAGCTTTCAAGCCAAATACTTGGGAGGTAAACATGGAAAAACAGGTACGCGCCCATGCCGTCATATCCGGACGGGTTCAGGGAGTGTTTTTTCGGGTGGAAACCCAACGTGCCGCTGAAGGATTTGGTGTTTTGGGATGGGTGAGGAACAAACGCGACGGCACAGTTGAAGCTGTTTTTGAAGGTCGACAGATAGATGTTGATGCTACGCTTAATTGGTGCCGGCAAGGGCCAAGGATGTCCCGTGTGGACAAGGTTGATGTGAATTGGCAGGGTTACACCGGAGAGTTTAAGCGCTTTGATATCACCTATTAGAAACAGAACGGGCGATTTATCTTAACAATAAATCGCCCGTTGTTTTTGATTGGCTTAGACGGATTCTCTAAGTTTTTTACCGGGACGGAATTTAACGACGTTGGTGGCTTTAATTTTGATGGGCGCGCCGGTTTGCGGGTTCCGTCCTTTACGGGCTTTACGGCGGACTTTCTGGAATGTGCCGAAGCCGACCAGTGTAACCTTGCCGTTCTTTTTCTTCAGTGCTTTGGTCACACCTTCCATAAATGAGTTCAGCGCAGCCGCGGCTGCAACCTTTGAAATTTTTGCATCTTTGGCCGATTTTTCTACAAGTTCTGCCTTTGTCATAATGCTTTACCCCCTTCTTGTTTGATTTGTTGAGTTTGGTTAATGTTAACCGATCGCCTATTTTCCTGTTTCCATATAGAAAGTTAAAATCTATGTCAACAGAAATCTGCATTATACAACACTTTTTTTGAAATAATCCCCGCTGAACTGCTGCATGACGGCATTTGCGGAAATTTATTCGCCAAATTTTCGGTAAAGTGACAATTCTGATAATGACGTCATCGGAGCTTATAACCCATCTCAATGATGTGATTCGGGGTCCCAGGCCCTCCCATATTGCATTGAGCTATTTTATCCACAGATTACGCAGATTGCACAGATTTAAAAAAAAAAGAGATTTATATTGTTGAAAAATAATCTGTGTGAATCTGTGTAATCTGCGGAAGTATTGTGATTTCGCATCAGATCTAAAAAAGGGCATCGACAAATTGGGCGGCATCAAACTTCTGTAAATCTTCAACCGTTTCCCCCATGCCGATATATTTTAGCGGTATTTTCAAGGTATTGCATATACTGATGACGATGCCGCCTTTAGCGGTGCCGTCAAGTTTGGTCAGCGCCAGACCGGTAATCCCAAGGGCGTCGTTAAAGAGCTCGGCCTGCGACAAGGCATTTTGACCGGTGGTTGCATCCAGAATCAACAATATTTCATGAGGGGCGTCCGGCATTTTTTTTGAAATGGCGCGTTTTATTTTTTTTAATTCTTCCATTAAATTTACTTTTGTGTGCAGTCTGCCGGCCGTATCAATCAGCACCAGATCGGCACCGCGGGCTTGTGCAGCTTCAACCGCATCAAAAGCAACTGCCGCCGGGTCCGACATTTCCTTGTGTTTAACGATATCTGCATTAGCCCTTTCCGCCCAGATCATCAATTGTTCAATGGCGGCTGCCCGGAACGTATCCGCTGCTCCGATCAGGACCTTTTTTCCGGAAGCGGTTGCTCTGGCAGCAAGTTTGCCGATGGTGGTGGTTTTGCCGGTTCCGTTCACCCCAACGATCATTGTTACCCGGGGAGCAGACAACGCTATTTCCGGTTGCGTTGTTTGGGGTTCGAGAATTGCTAAAATTTCATTTTTGAGAAAGGATTTTATTTGATCCACCTCAGAAATTTTCGATGATGATATCTTTTCGATAAGCGTCAATGCGGTTTGGACCCCGATGTCCGATGTAATTAATAATTCTTCAAGTTCCTCCAGGAGGTCATCATCGATCCTTTTTTTGCCGGCAAAAATTCGATCAAAGCCATCGGAAAAGGTTTTGCGGGTTTTGGACAACCGGTCTTTTAAGCGCCGGAAATATCCACCGGTCGCTTCGGCCTCAGGCTGCGGGCCGGTTTGTTCAGCGGGTTCACCTGAAAATTCTGATGAAGTATTTTCGTCTTCGCGCCCATTTTTTTTTGATTTGCGAAAAATCATCAAGCCTTAATTGGAGGAATGGGCAGCCTCAAAGTTAACCGAGACGACCTTGGATATGCCTTTTTCTTCCATGGTAATTCCGAACAGGGTATCGGCAAATTCCATGCTGCGCTTATTGTGTGTTATCATTATAATCTGTGATTTTTTCCCGATAATCTTAAGCAAATCATTAAATCGATATACGTTGGCGTCATCCAGCGGGGCATCGATTTCATCCAGAAGACAAAAAGCAGCCGGTTTGATCAAAAAGATTGAAAATATGAAAGCAATGGCGGACATGGCCTTTTCACCGCCCGAAAGAAGACTTAAACGGGTCAGCTTTTTTCCCGGCGGATGGATCATAAACTCCACACCGGTTTCCAGAGGATCATTCGGATCTTTTAAGATAAGTTTAGCCGTACCTCCGTCAAAAAGCCTGGGGAAAACTTCATTTAATTTCTGATTGATTAAATCAAAGGTTTCCAGGAAGAGTTTCTGGGTGATGGTGTTAATTTTCTTGATCACCTTGTACAGATCCTGAATGGCACGAACCAGATCATCGCGTTGTTCCTCAAGAAAATCAAATCGATCCTTGAGTTGTTCATATTCCCGGATGGCGCCCAGATTGACATCAACGATTTTAACTATTTTGGTTTTAAGGGTCGCCAGTTCCTCTTCCATTTGTTCAATGGTTTTTTCCGAAGTCAATTCGATACTCTCTGAATCATGATTGAACTCGGCTTTTAGTACCGAAAACGACTTGCGATATTTTTCCTCCAGCCGATTGGCAATATTTTCTTGCTTAATTTTACGCTCGGATTGTTCAAGCTCCAGCAGGCGGACTTTTCCCAATGTCTTTTCGCGCTGACTTTTTATATCCGATATCTTGCTGTCGCTGTCTTTGAGTTCCGTATCAATGGTCTGGTAATGCGCTTCACTGGTTTTGAGGGACTGATCAAGCATTTCCATGTTCTGATACTTTTCGGAAAGCATTTGATCGTATTCGGCTACTTTCTGTTTTGAGGTTTCTTCCCTGTGTTGTTTTTCGTGAATTTCCTTTGCGAGTTGTTCCAGCCGGTTTAAGCTGTCACTATGAAATTCTGTGAGTCGTCTTAAGCTGCTGTTGGCATTTTCCACTTTTGCATTCAGTGCCGTTGACTGCATTTGCAGATCAACGACCTTTTGGTTGTATTCTTCCAGTTGCCTCGAAACCGTGCCGATGGTTACGGAGATATTGGAAACTTTATCCTGGGCAGCCTTAACTTCCGTCGACAGCTCAGCCAGGGCCGCATTATATTTGCTCATTTCTTCATCGATATCGCTGGCTTCCCCCTGCAGTTGTTCTTTTTCCAGTGTGATGATTTCCAGATGGCGGTTGGCATTTTTGAGTTCTTCGGTAGCCCTTACCAGCTCTTTTTCGGCCTCGATTTCGGCTTTTGAGGCGTTATTCTTCTTTTCGGTAAGCTGTTGCAGCTGGCTTTCCAGATGGCGCGCCTCTGATTCCAATGCGCGCTGATCCAAACGGGCTTTTTCCAGTTTCCCATCCAGCTTGATGCTGCGGCGGCTGAGATCTTTGAGCTCCTGCTTTTTGGTCAGAATACCGTTCAGTTTATCTTTGCTGCCGCCGACCAGGATACCCTGGGGGGATACGACATCACCATTTTTGGTGACAATCGTCTTTGATTCGCCATTGCGGTTATACATCTCTATGGCTTCAGCCATATCCTCTGTGAAGACCACATGGCCCAACAGGGCCTCGACAATGGGTTCATAGCCGGACTTGACGGTAATCTGATTTAAAAGCAGCTGCCCTGAAACGGCGCTGTCCGCCTGATCTTTATCGACGCGTTTCACGGCGGAAACCGGGATGAATCCACTTCGGCCGGCACTGCTGGACTGTAAATAATCGATGGCTTTAAGGCCGGTATCCTGGTCTTTAACAATAATGTACTGCAGCGCGTCGCCCAGAACCGCCTCCACGGCGGTTTCAAAGGTCGGTTTGACCTCAATAATATCCGCCATAAGTCCGATGATTTTAGCGGATACTTCCTGGCTGATTGAGGACTCATCGGTGCTTTGAGGCTTCATAATAGCCTTGACACCGTCGCGGTACCATTCGAAATTGTCCTCCATTTTCTTTAAGGTATTTAAGTTTGATTTGACCGTGTTGCGCTCCAGTTCAAGCGTCTGGGTCAATTTGACCTGTTGGCCGAGGGCGCTGCTTTTTTGTTCCAACTGCCTGCCGGTCGTGTTGAGCTGGTCCTGCAGATCATTTATCCGGCGCTTAATGGTCTCAAGCTGCTCACGGGCCTTGCCTTCCAGCCCGCGAGTCCGGTTAATTTCTTTTTGGGCCTGGTCCAGGTCTTCGTCGACCATTGTCAAACGTTTTTGCAGGCTTTCTTTATTGTTAATGGTGGTTTGATAGATGTTTTTGTGTTGAGCTTCCCGGGCGATCAAATCCATTAAGCGGGCTTTATTCGACTCCAGATCATTATTGAGCGCCGCTAATTTTTCGGTAATCGTTTCGGTAGACGCTCTTTCCTGATGGATCCGGGTCTTTACCGTGGTGATTTCTTCATTAAGCGCAGCAGCTTCATTTTTTACCTGATCAATTTCAGAAAGCATCTCCTGATTTTTTTCTTCCAGTTGAGCCCGGGCGGCGTTAAGTTCAACAGACTCTTCAGAAAGCCTTTTGATTTCTGTGCGCAAGTGAACGAGGTCATTCTCGTAGCGGTCTATGTTGCGTTGAGTTTCAAATTGATTTGATTTTTGTTCGGATATTTCCTGGTTTTTTTGCCAGCGTTTGAGCTTGATTTCTTCAATTGAGGCATCCAGCTTTTTTATCTCGGTGGTATGGCTGATATCCAAATCCTGCAACTCGTTTAACAGGGAATCGGTTTCCTGGATCCGGGCGGCGTAATCCTCATAAAAATGTAAGCCGAGGTATATCTCCAGGGCTTTAATCTGTTTCTGGTAGTTGTTGTAGATTTCGGCTTTGCGGGCCTGACGTTTCAGGCTGGCCATTTGGCGTTTAATTTCCGAAATAATGTCCGTGACGCGCAGCAGATTGTTTTTGGTGGTGTCGATTTTGCGCAGCGCCTCGTTTTTGCGGTTTTTATAGCGCGTGACGCCGGCGGCCTCTTCCACGAAAAAGCGCAGCTCTTCCGGGTTTGCATCGGTGATGGCACCAATTTTTCCCTGCTGGATGATGGCGTAGGATTTGGACCCGAGTCCGCTGCCCCAGAAGACATTGTGAATGTCCTTCAGCCGACAGGGCTGTTTGTTCAAAAAATAAGCGCTTTCACCCGAGCGGTAGAGGCGACGGGTAAGGTTGATTTCGGTAAATTCTTTCAGTTCTTCAGGGCTATCGCCATTTTCGTTTGACATGGTTAAAGAAACCTCGGCCATATTTAACGGCGCCCTGCCGTTGGCACCCGAGAAGATCACGTCTTCCATTGATTTGCCGCGCAGCTGCTTGACGCTTTGCTCCCCCATGACCCATCTCAACGCATCGATGATATTGCTTTTGCCGCAACCGTTGGGCCCCACCACGGCGGAGATGCCCTGTGGGAATTGAATGTTGGCCTTGTCATAAAAGGATTTGAATCCGCTGACTTCAAGTTTTTTTAATTTCATATATCAAGATCTCCCCAGATCGTTTTATCTGATGAACTTATCTTCCTTGGAATTTTTTATTTTAATAATTGACGGACGTTTGCTTCTTCAAAAAAAGCCTGAGACTTACCTGCTGAATCTTTTTTCAGGCAAATCCGGGCTTGCAAGAAGATGGCAAAGCTGTTTTGAATTTCACTGGCAGATCATAGCAGGGTGCGGGCCGCTTGTAAAGAAAAAACACAAGTTACGGTATAATTTTAATGGTTTGGATACAAGATATGGTGGGTCCCAATGTTGGATGTTTTCGGCGCGGCATTTATTTTGTTCTAATATTTGATTGGTTTAAGCTAAAAATTAAGGGATTGCGAATTTAGGGATTCAGGTTGGGATTTAGGGATTCAGGGATTCAGGAATTCAGGGATTTAGGGATTCAGGGATTGATGGTATTCTTTCGATTTTAATTCCTGAATTCCTCAATACCCTAATCCCTAAATTATCATTAGAGGATCTGGCTCAAAAACAGCTTGGTGCGCTCATGGGTGGGATTCTTAAAAAAGTGCTCCGGGCTGCCGACTTCGACAATCGCCCCTTCATCCATAAATATGACGCGATCGGCCACCTCCCGGGCAAACCCCATTTCATGACTCACGCACACCATGGTCATGCCCTCTTTGGCCAGGTTTTTCATGACATCCAGCACTTCGCCGATCATCTCGGGATCCAGCGCCGAGGTGGGTTCGTCAAACAGCATCACCTTGGGATCCATGGCCAGGGCGCGGGCGATGGCCACGCGCTGCTGTTGGCCCCCGGATAAATTATCGGGATGGGCGTTGGATTTATCATGGATACCGACTTTTTTCAGCAGAAAATCGGTTTTTTCCCTGGCCTCGGCTTTGGAGCGTTTGCGAACCACTTTCTGGGCCAGGGCCACATTATCAAAGACTGTTTTGTGGGGAAACAGGTTGAACGATTGAAAGACCATCCCGACTTCGGCCCGTACTTTATTGATATTGGTTTTAGGGTCGAGCACATCGATGCCGTCGATAAAAATATGGCCTGAATCGGCTTTCTCCAGCCGGTTGAGGCATCTGAGGTAGGTACTTTTGCCGGATCCGGAAGGACCGCAGACGATCACCACCTCTCCGGCTTCAATTTTGGTGGAAACATCGACTAGGGCCCTGACTTCATCGGGCACCCAAAACGTTTTATATATGTTTTGCACATCGATCACTGGATGGTCATCCTTTTTTCAAGTCGTTGCACCAGCATTGAAAGTGTAAAGGTTAAAACCAGATAAAGTGCTGCTGTCAGAAAAAAAACTTCAAAGGGCTGCAAACTGACGGTAACCGCTTCTCTGGCTGCCTTGGTCAATTCGCGGATGGCAATCATTCCAAGCAAAGAAGAATCTTTGATCAAACTGATGAACTGGCCTGCCAGCGGCGGCAAAATGCGGCGCAGCGCCTGGGGCAGAATGATATGCAGCATGGATTGGCCGTAGGACATGCCCAGCGAACGGGCCGCTTCCGTCTGGCCCCGGTGGATGGATTGGATGCCGCCCCTGACGATTTCGGTAACGTAAGCGCCGGCAAAGAAGGCCAGAGACGCCACCCCGTACCAGAATGCCGGAAGCCGCCCCAGCCCGTAAGCAGCCAGAATTTCATTGATTACCGTCCCCAGAACGAAATACCAGATCAGGATTTGCACCATCAAGGGTGAGCCGCGGACGATTTCAACGTAGATGATCGTGGTCCATCTCAAGGCGGGGTTGGATGAGATGCGCGCCAGACCGCCGATGATACCGATAATCACGCCCAAAATGGTTGCAATCACACTGATTTGGAGCGTAATCCACAGGCCGATGATCAGAAGACCGGGTTTCCACTCCTGGTAGCTCGCCAGGGTGTCGCCGATGAAGATCATATCACCCTCTTCAACATCGACGCTGTCAGCCGGGGCGTTGTATGATTCGCTTTCGGAGAGGCCTTTTATGGTGATAATGGATTCTTTGTCGCCTGGTGTGATCGATTCGACATCGCCATCTATTTCGGAAGTGATATGAATATCATCTTTATATGCGAAATAAATCGGGACCCGGTTCCAGCGCCATACATACGAGATCTTTTGGGTTGCATAGTAAAAGGCGCCGGCCACTATTAAGATAATTACACAGAAAACGCCGACCCATAGGTTGTAATTAGCGGGCCTGAGTGTAGGCTGCTTATTTTCAGATTTGCCCATAGCCTGTTTTTCCGTCTTTAAAAAGATAGCAGATGCTAAGGCGATTCAGCCGATACGAATGAACTCGCCCGGTTTTCATTTTTTATGTGAAACATGCCGGCCGGGCCTGCAACAGGCAGAGCCGGCATGTTTGTGGTTGAAAAACAAATGCAAGCGATACGGATTGCTTATTCAATTTCCTTCTTCCAGTCTGAACCAATGATCCACTTTTTGAAAAGCCTATCATAGAAGCCGTCGCCTTTGGTCTGTCTCAGGAAGTTATTGAGAAAATTCAGAAAATCCGGGTCACCTTTGTTGATGGCCCAGGCAAGGGGTTCATAGGTGAAAGGATCGCTCAGAAAAACGGTCTTGTCCTTGCCCTGGCTGCCATATAGAAATCCGATGAACGGCAGGTCGTATACGAGGGCGTCGGCTTTGCCGTTGATCACTTCTAGGCCGGCATCGCCTTCGGTTTCAAATGATTTGTAGGTGGCCTTGGGGATATATTTCTTAATGGCCTGTTCGCCGGTGGTTCCCAGCCTGGAAGTCAGGATGTACTTGGGATCGTTGAGATCTTTGTAAGATTTGACCGTGCCGGCATGCTTTTTATTTAACAGAATGGCTTGCCCGACAACGATGTAAGGGTCGGCAAAAAGGATTTTAAGGTTTCTTTCCTGGGTGATGGTCATACCCCCCATAATGATATCGAATTTGTCGGTCATCAGGGCCGGGATGATGCCGTCCCAGGCGGTATTGACCGGAACGAATTTAACCCCCATTACTTTGGCTAATCGGCGGGCGTAATCCATGTCAAATCCGACAAATTTCCCTTTTTTATTGGTCATTTCAAACGGAACATAACCGGATTCAAAACCGACACGCAACTCACCTCTTTTCAGGATTTTTTCAATTGTTGATTTTTTGGCGAGATTGATGTCACCGCCAAATACTGATGTGCTGAAAATAATGCCGGTTAAAAACAGCGCAGCCATACCCAATACAAATACTTTTTTCATGCTGAACCTCCTCATTCTTTAGTTTTATTTACTATTAGGGGGATGGTACCGCTAACGATCCCCCCTTTCAGCAGCATTTACTATCATTTTTATTTTCGGTTTGTTATCTTTCCCCCCTTGATGCTGCTACCATAACCGATGCATACTTATCACAAACATAATAAATGGCAAGTCGTTTTTTTAAATTCGGTTCTGTAAATCAAAGCCATTCATTCGCTAAACGACATTTAAACCGCTTTATGAAACTTTGTGTTATTGTAAATAATATTGACATGATAAGATGAGGTTGGATAATAACGTCAGTAAGGTTGGCTGTATTTATTTTAATCCACTAAATCTTTCTTTACGGGGAGACCCCCAATGCCAGGAAAAAAATCGTTTAAAATGGAAATCAAAGATGTGTTGAAGCACCCCGTCGTGCTGAAAGTCACCGACGATGTAAACCCGGAGCTGCTTGAAAGAAGGCAATATCCGCCGCCCGTCTGTAAAGCCTTTTCCCGGAAGTTTACGATACTGAAGGAAACCGCTCAGTTTAAGTTCACGGTGGACAAGGCAGCGCTAAAACAGCTGCCGAACATTATCGACAATAAAGTTCAGAAGATCGAAGGCCTCAAAACCACCGATGCATCCTTTGCCAAAGCCTATGGCAAAAAGCGCAACATCGGCATTGTCTTTTCCGGAGGACCCGCCCCCGGCGGGCATAATGTCATCGCCGGTCTTTATGATGCGGCCAAAAAGGCCAATTCAGAATCCAGGGTTTACGGGTTTTTGATCGGCCCTGATGGGATTATCGAGAATGAAACGCTTGAACTCGATGATGATCTGGTTGATGCCTTTCGCAACCTGGGGGGCTTTACCATGATTAAAACCGGCCGGACCAAAATCGACACCCTGGAAAAGATGGAGCTGTCCGCAGAAACCTGTCGAAAACTCAATCTGGACGCCCTGGTGATTGTCGGCGGAGATGATTCCAACACCAACGCCGCATTTTTAGCCCAGGAAATGTTTGCCGCCGGGGTTCAGGTTCTGGGTGTCCCCAAAACGATCGACGGCGATATCCAGGTCCGAGATGACAGCGGAAACGTTCTGTGCGCCATGTCTTTTGGTTTCCACACCGCCGCCCGGGCATTTGCCAACGCCATCAGCAATCTGTGTACCGACAGCAGCTCGGATGTTAAATACTGGCATATCTGCAAAGTCATGGGCCGGGTGGCCAGTCACCTGGCCCTGGAGGTTGCCCTGCAAACCCATGCGAACCTGACGCTGATTGGAGAGGACCTGGCAGATTATATAGATGAGAGCCGGCTGAAAAAGGCCCGGGAGGAAGGCGCCGTCGATTTTCATGCTTACGGCATGACCCTGCGGCATCTCTCTCGCGTGATCTGCGAATCCATTCTGCGGCGGGCTGCAGTTGGCAAAAACTACGGTGTGATCATCATTCCGGAAGGCGTTCTGGAATTCATCAACGAAATCCAGATGTTTATCATTAAGCTCAACACCATTATTGCCGAACACAACCAGACCCACGACAAAGATTTTCATGCCGCTTTTCCGCTGCTGGAAGACAAACTGGAATATCTGCGGCGGCTTGCCCAGCGCTCCAGGGAAGATGTTTCATTTAAGCTCTGGAATACCCGCGACGATGATGTGTTTAGCGATATTCCGGCCTTTTTCCAGGAGGGGCTGCTCATGGAAAGAGACAGCCACGGCAATTTTCCATTTTCGCAGGTAGAAACCGAAAAAGTGTTAATGGACCTCGTCAAGGATTACCTCAACATTTTAAAAGAAGAAGGGCGCTACCGTCTGGGAATTAAGCAAGCCTACTTTCAGAAAACGCTGGCCCGGGCCAATCTGGACCCGGACGCCTTCGGCCCCCTGTTATTTGAAAATTTCGGACAGGCTGAATTCCTGTTAAGAAAAACCGAGATTATATCGGTCAAAACCTTAAGGCAGTCTCTCGAAAAAGAGGGGCTGCTAAAAGCAGATGATGCAATTCCGACTGCCATCGAGAAAATTTATAAGAAATCGGTGCCGTCTTTCAAGACCCAGATTCATTTTTACGGATATGACGGCAGAGGCAATGACCCGACGCGATTTGACTGTATCTATACCTATAATCTGGGGCGGACCGTTTTCAGCCTGATTGCCAACGGAGCCACGGGCCAGATGGCAGCCATCCGAAATCTGGAAAAAGATTTTTCAAAATGGGAGCCCATCGGTATCCCGATTGCGCCGCTGATGCATCTCGAAGAGCGCAAAGGCAAGTTGGCGCTGGTACTTGAAAAAAGTATCGTCGATGTTAACTCAATTGCGTTTCAGGTGGTCAAAGCCAACCGGGAAAAATGGCTGGCGGTGGACTCGGAAGGGGATCACTTCAGAAGACCCGGCCCCATAAGGTTCACGGGGAAAAGTGAAGAAGAAAGACCCATTACCCTGGAATTAAATGCGCTGGCAGATCCGGACGAGTAATCGGAGTTAGTCGTAGGAATATTCGTTTTCGAGCTTCGTTCTTTGCTCTTCATTAATAATTCCCAATTCCACGAGCAAGTCACCGATACCGGCTTCGCGAAGATAATCGATTTTCATGACACTGCTGGGCCTTTTTTCTTTAACGCTGAAAAAGGTGTAGTGCAGGTGGAGTGAAGTTTTCGGTAACAGATGAATCGTGGTTCCGTAAAATATGAAATGATTATTCGCAACGAAATATCCGGCCGCCGCGATAACGGCAATCAGTATATATTGCTTAATTCTTGCATTCATTATATTACCTTAATTTATTCAGTTTAAAAAATGGTCATTGATCATTAAACGATCCAATTCATCTGATTAGAAGAATTCTATCAAATAGCGCCTAAACCGTCAACTTTTGTCGTTTTGGCAGGCGCCATCGAGGTTATCGTTTCTTTGGGAAGCGACTCCATGAATAAATTCAAAAAACTTTTCCGTAACCGGGTCGATATGGCCGACTATATGGTCCTGACCGGAATCTTTCTGGGAGCTTTGTACTGGGCACTGGAGTCCCTTCTAAACGTTTTTTCTCCGGAAGAAATTAGTTTCTATCAAGAAATATTCGGGCCGAATATCAGCGTCGTTTGGCCGCGTTTAATTGTATTTTGTCTGTTCCTGATGTTTGGCTCCCACGTCCAGTTTACAATTAATGAACGCAAAAAAGCATCGGAAGCTTTAAAAGAAAGTGAGGAAAAATACCGGACCATTCTGGAAAGCATCGAAGAAGGTTACTATGAGGTCGATTTTGAGGGTTATTTCGTTTTTGTAAATGATTCGTTGAGCAAAATTTTAGGCATCCCCAAGGCTGATTTAAGGTTTATGAATTTTTGGGATTTTATGGACGATGAGAATGGCCAAATAATTTATGAAACTTTTTTGGAATGCCGGCGCAGCGGCGAGCCGGCTAAAGCCTTTGACTGCGAGTTTAATATAAATGGCACCGTAGTGTATATCGAAGCGTCGGCTTCCCTGCTGCGGGATTCAAGAGGCCTGCCAACCGGATATCGAGGAGTACTGCGCGACCGGACCGAAAAGAAGAAAATGGAGTTGGATTTATTGGAATCCTACCGTAAAGTACAGGAAGCGCGAACCGCAACAATCCTGGGTCTTGCCAAGCTTGCCGAATACAGAGACGAAGGGACCGGCACCCACCTGGAAAGAATCCGGGAGTATGCCAGAATCCTTACGGTGCAACTGGCAGAGAACCCCAAATTTAGCCGCCGTATCGATCAGCAATACATTGACGACATTTACCAGTCTTCAATTTTACACGATATTGGAAAAGTCGGTACGCCGGATGCGTTATTGCTTAAGCCCGGAGAGCTCACAAAAGAAGAGTTTGATATTATTAAGCGCCATTCGTTAATGGGTGGCAATGCGTTAAAGGCCATCGAATCGCAGATCGAGGGGAAATCCTTCCTGGCTATTGGAAAAGAAATTGCCTACAACCATCATGAAAAATGGGATGGGTCCGGCTATCCGCAGGGACTAAAAGGCGAAGCGATCCCTTTGTCTGCCCGTATCATTGCCCTGGCAGATGTTTATGATGCACTGACGACCAAACGATTTTACAAAGAGGCCTATTCCCACGATAAAGCCAAGGATATGATCATGCGCTTAAAGGGAAAACACTTCGATCCGGAAATCGTTAACGCTTTTGCAGCCGTAGCCGAAAAATTTAACCATGTGCGCAAGGAGAAGCTCAAGCAGCAAGCAGACTTCAGCCAACGGCCGGCTCGAGCAGTAGGCCGGTAAAATGACAGCCGCCTCTGATAAATATATTCTGGCCATTGACCTTGGGACCTCCGGGCCAAAATCAGCACTGGTTTCCACCCGCGGTGAGGTAATTGATTATGAATTTGAAAGCGTAGACCTGCTTATCCTGCCGAATGGAGGTGCCGAGCAAAATCCGAACCAGTGGTGGCAGGCAATCATTAACACCGCTAAACGGGTTCTCAACAAAAAATGGGTTGCGGCCGAAGATATTGTGTGCGTGAGCTGCACCACCCAATGGTCCGGGACGGTGGCCGTCGATCAAGGCGGCAATGCCCTAACCAATGCCGTCATCTGGATGGATACCCGCGGGAGCCGATATATTGAACAAATCACAAACGGTCTGATCAATATCGCGGGTTACGGCATCCAAAAACTGAGACGCTGGCTGAGTTTAACCGGCGGTGCGCCGGGGCACGCCGGCAAGGACCCGATTGCCCACATCCTTTTTTTAAAATACGAATATCCTGAAATCTACCGGCAGACTTACAAATTTCTGGAGCCTAAAGATTATATTAATCTGAGATTCACCGGTAGATTCGCCGCCTCCTTCGATTCAATTGCTCTCCACTGGATAACCGATAATCGCAACCTGGTCAAAGTTGATTACGATGACCGGCTCATCCGGATTTGCGGCGTTACCCGTGATAAATTCCCCGATCTCAAGCGTGCGGTTGACATACTGGGCCCGATTAAAAAAGAAGTCGCGCAGGAATTGGGACTCGAGGAGGATACCCCCGTGATAACCGGCACACCGGATATCCCCAGTGCAGTCCTGGGCTCCGGCGCCGTTAGAGATTTCGAGGGCCATCTTTATGTGGGGACATCGTCCTGGATCACCAGCCACGTGCCATTTAAAAAAACCGATCTTTTTCACAATATGGCGACGCTGCCTTCGGCGCTTCCGGAACGTTATTATATCGTCAATGAGCAGGAAACCGCAGGCGCCTGCCTGACCTTTTTAAGAGACAATATTTTGTACCACAAAGACCGGCTGCTGGATGAGTCCAGTCTTCCAAATGTTTACAAAATTTTTGACGAGATTGCTGAAAATACACCGGCCGGAAGCAACAATGTAATCTTTATGCCCTGGCTGTACGGTGAGCGCACGCCCGTCGAAAACGATTCGGTTCGCTCGGCTATTTTTAATCTTTCGTTAAGCACCACCCGTGAGCATTTGGTCAGAGCGGTTTTCGAAGGCGTGGCTTATAATTCAAGGTGGCTGTTGGGATACGTGGAAAAGTTCATCAACCGACGGCTGGACCCCATCCATATTATCGGTGGGGGAGCCAATTCCAATGTCTGGTGTCAAATCTTTGCAGATGTTTTTAATCGCACCATCAAGCAGGTCAAAGATCCCATCCAGGCCAATTTGCGCGGCGCCGCGTTTCTGGCTTCCATTTCAATGGGATACCTGTCGGTCGATGACATTTCCGGTCATGTTAAAATTGCCCGCACCTATCAACCGGATCCGAAAAACCGCAACATCTATGACCGGTTATACCGTCAATTTCTTGTGCTTTATAAACGCAACAAGCCGATCTTCAAACGACTCAATCGTGTCTGACGGTAGAACACATCTCAAAAATGTCTTTTGGCTCAATATCTTTGTTGGAGCCTCGCTTAAAATCCTCGACATACAACAGTATGCCTGCGGTTTTAAACTCGGCCCCGTCGCGATCTTGAACCAAAATCCTATTTTTGAGATAGGTTCTAATCGCCCGCTATTTGAAAAACAGGGTGGAATGGATTTGGGGAGGACGTATGAATATTCAAAAAATTAACGAAGGTATTCTCGGCAGAATCAACCCCCGTATCACGACCTGGCTTTACAACCGGATCAAACATCTGCCCGCTGTGAAGCAAAAGGTTGAGATGGAATTTGAAACCCTTATCAATGATCTCGCAGCGGTCGTGAAACCCTACCGGGGTCAATTTGACACCTGCGCCGAAATACCGGACAGCGGGCGCGATAAATCCGATATCATAAAAGACATGCAGGCCCTGTCTGATCTGGAGCAGGTCAAATGGAAAGCAGGATACGCCTCCGGTGCGGTATACCACGGTGATGAGGAGCACATCCATTTTTTAAATCAGATCTACGCCCTGAATTCCCAGAGCAATCCCCTGCACGCCGATCTGTGGCCCAGCAGTGCCAAATACGAATCTGAAATTGTGTCCATGACTGCCAAAATGCTGGGTGCCGATACGATTGCGGCCGAATCGGATTCGGATCAAGAAATCTGCGGGGTGGTATCATCGGGAGGCACCGAAAGTATTCTGCTGGCGATGAAAACCTACCGGGATTGGGCCCGCGACCAAAAAAAAATCACCCGGCCCGAGATGATTGTGCCGATCACCGCCCATGCCGCCTTTGATAAAGCGGCGGAATATTTTAAAATCAAGATCAAACGCATACCGGTGGACGCTGATTACAGGGCGGATGCAGCAGCAGCCCGCAATGCGGTCACCCGCAATTCAGTTGTGCTGGTCGGTTCGGCGCCTTCCTTTCCCCACGGGATGGTGGATCCGATTGAGGAGCTGTCTGAACTGGCCAGAGAAAAGGGAATTGGGTTTCACACCGATGCCTGCCTGGGCGGTTTTGTTTTGCCCTGGGCGGAAAAGCTCGGTTATGAGGTCCCGCTGTTTGATTTCAGATTGCCCGGGGTGACTTCAATTTCGGCCGATACGCATAAATATGGATATGCGGCCAAAGGGACATCGGTGGTTTTATATCGAGGCCCGGCGCTGAGGCGTTATCAGTATTTTACATCAACTGATTGGCCCGGAGGACTTTATTTTTCACCGACCTTTGCCGGCAGTCGTCCCGGTGCCCTGAGTGCCGCCTGCTGGGCGGCCATGGTCAAAACCGGTAAAAACGGTTACCTGACGGCCAGCCAGAAAATCCTTGAAACGGCCTCAAAAATCAAAAAAGGGATTCAAGAAATTTCCGATCTGTACATATTGGGCGATCCGTTATGGGTCATCGCTTTTGGTTCCAAAACCCTGGATATTTACAGGGTGATGGATTATCTGACATCCAGAAAATGGAGCCTAAACGGCCTTCACCACCCCTCCTGTGTGCATCTCTGCGTAACGCTGAGGCATACCCAACCGGGTGTGGCCGAACGATTTATCGACGATTTAAAAGCCGGGGTCGACGCGGTCCGGAAGCATCCGGATGCAAACAGCAGCATGGCACCTATTTACGGTATGGCCGCCAACCTACCGGTTCGCAGCGTTGTGGGCGATTTGTTGGAGAGATATATCGATCTGCTCTACAAGATCTAGTGTTGCGTCTCACAAGTAATTTACAAAACACGGATTGAGTTTATTAATGTTAATTCGTTTTATTTTAGGTGTCAGTTCCCGGGTTCAGGGTTCAAAGGTTCAGGGTTCTGGGTTCAGAACTGCCGTGTACGCTCCGTTTTTGCACCAGATTACGCCGTGCCCTCGAACAGGATCCAACCGTTTTTAGACCAGTTTACATTTAAAAAGTAGGGTCGGCCTCCGTGCCGACCCAAATCAGCGTCATTATTCGAAAATCCATCCTCAAGTATCCCCTCTATACTGCCGATATATCAACCAGCCAATGAAAGACTTCGAGCCTAAACAATTCGGTAAATATCAGCTGCTACAAAAAATTGCTGTGGGCGGTATGGCCGAACTGTTTCGTGCCAAGGTCACCCGGGATCATGGTTTTGAAAAACTGGTCGCTATAAAAAAAATATTGCCGCATCTTACTGATGAAGGCAACCTGGTGAAGGCATTTATCGATGAAGCCAAGCTTGCGGCGCTGCTTCAGCATGAAAACATTGTTCAGATATACGATTTCGGCAGCATCGATGGCGAATACTTTATCACCATGGAATACCTTTCTGGCAAGGATCTGCGCAAGTTGATCTATAAGGCCAGAGAAACAGCCATCCCGCTGGGCCTGGAAAATACTCTTTATATTATTTCGCGGATCTGTGCCGGGCTTGATTATTCTCACAATTTAAAAGACCTGCGGGGCAAGCCGCTAAATATCATCCATCGTGATATCAACCCTCAAAATATTTTTATAACCTATGAAGGTCAGGTGAAAATTATTGATTTCGGCATCGCCAAGGCCGCCAGTCACAATAGCACCACTCACGAGGGCTTGATTAAGGGCAAACTGGCCTACATGTCGCCGGAGCAGGCCACCGGCAAAACCATTGACCACCGGTCCGACATTTTTTCCACCGGGATTATTTTTTATGAACTTCTGGCCGGACGGCGGATGTTTGAAGGCGAAACCATGCAAATTTATTCCCAAGTGCGTGATGCCCGGTACGAACCGCTGGACAAGATATTGCCGGATCTACCCGCAACACTTCATGGGGTTGTTGAACGGGCCCTGGCAAAGGAACCGGATGAGCGCTATCAGACTTGCGGGGAGATGCTCGCCGATTTGGAAGAATGCATCTTTGAGCTGTCTGTGCGGCCGAACGGCAGGAGTTTTGCCAACTTTGTCAAAGAATTTTTTAAGGAAGAATTCGCTGTAGAAGAAAGCGCATTATGGACAAAAACACGGATTTACGGTGACGAGAAATCCGATTTGGACCGCCAGCCAACTGCCACTGTCGGAACTTTCGCGGACACCGTTTTTCTTGCCGACCCCCAAAAATGGGAGCCGCTTCGGCGCTACATCTGGCGTTTTGCACTGGCGGCCGGTATGGCCATCATTGGCTTTGGGTTTAATCTCAGCTTGGCTGAACTGCCGTTTACGCCATCGGACCGTTTTGTTTCGGCCTATTCGATTGAATTGCCGCCACCGGATGTCGTTACGACCGGGAATCAAATTAAAGCCGCCCGGGACGCGCTTCAGGCAAAACAATTTTCTTCAGCAGTGGCGTTATTTGAAGCGGTTTTGGCCGACGACAAATCCTCAATAAAAAGATTCTCAGGTGCCTACTTCGAAGCTTTGCAGGGTCTGGCCGAAGAACTGATCTCGACGGATAAAGAATCGGCTAAAGGATTTTTGCTCAAAGCACTGGATATAAAACCCGCCAGTGTACCTGTATTGTCCAAACTCGGGTACATTTACCTGCGTGATAACAATTACCCGCTAGCCATCGATACTTACCAAAAGGTCGCCGAACTCGAACCTCAGCGGCCAAATGCTTTTTTTAACCTCGGATACATTTATGCGGTTACTGAAAATTATTCCAAGGCCAAGGAGATGTACGCACTTGTGGTCCAACTGGAGCCTGCTTTTATAGATGAAGCCCTTTTTAACCTTGCCATGGTTCAGGAGCAACTGGGCGAACGCCGCCAATGCTTAAAGAGCCTCAAGCAGGCCGTTGAAATCAATCCTGGCAACGCGTCAGCCTTAGCCTATTTAAATCAAATAACGGAACAAAAGGAGCAAATCCCATGAAGTTTTTAGATAGAAACCGATTTCGAAATTGCATCATCGCGGGGATTATCATGGTGATGCTGTTTGGCTGTGCCAGCGTTAAAGAAATGAATGTCAGTGAAAAATACGAGGACTCAAAAAGCTGGTTTAAAGAAAAATGGCAGGCGGTGGGTTCCAAATTTTCATCCTCCGAAGATGAGGATACAGCCATTAAACCCCGCAATCAAAAATCCAATTTTTTCGTTTACGAGACCCAGTGGTCCTATGAGACGCTCTCCGGGATCGCAGAATGGTTTACAGGGGATTCTGAAAACTGGAAAGCCCTGGCTTCCGCCAACCCAAAAGTTAGGCCCAAACGCATTGCTGCCGGTACCATGATTTTGATTGCGGCCAGGCTAATCAAAAATAATAAACTACCAACCGAAGCTTTTGCGGCCAAACACCGGATCTATTATTTTGAGCACCGGGTAAAATGGTCCGGAGAAACGCTGTCTTTGATTGCCAAATGGTATACGGGTCGCTATGGGAACTGGAAAGCGCTTGCTCAGGCAAATCCGGGCCTCAACCCGAATCGAATTGCGATTGGAAATATGATCTACATTCCGCCGGAAATGATGAAAACCAAAAACCGGTTGCCCCGCAAAGTGGCCTCCAAAACCCTTCCAGGCTATTTTGCGCATACAGTGACAAAACCGGACGAAAAATTTAGCGATATTGCCAGGTGGTACACCGGGAATGCGGGAAACCATAAGGCAATTGCCAAAGCCAATCCGGACATTGATCCTGAGTCTCTGGTGGTCGGCAACGAAATATATATTCCGTCTACCTTGTTAAAAACCCGCAAGCCCATGTATCCAAAATCGTATCAAACATCGATTGCCGGACCGGCCAAGAAATCCCCTGCAACCCGGGTCACCGCTCCGACTCCTTCTGCTTCTAAACCAAATAAACTCCAATTGTTTGGCCCCAAGCAACTTCCTGCCCACTGACACTGATAACCATCTGATTATATAAAAACGGCCCGGCCTTCTGCAGGGCCGTTTTTATATTTTTGTTTCCCCGGCAACCCCGGCGGTGTAAAATCAGATCAAGCGGCTCGATTGAATGACTATTCATCCTTTGTATTTTCACAAAAATATCCACTCTAAATTTATTATTTTCAATTCCCCAGATACTTATTTATATAATTAATTAAAATTATATATTATAAGTATTTTTCTCTGATTTGCAGCTTTGTGGTTTTTTGCTTGACAGATAAATAATGTCTTTGATAAGTGAATGAATGTCCATTCATTATTTTTACCCACTATTGACGAGGAGGCCATTATGCCAAGGAAGATTCGATTTGCCGCTGTCATCGGCTCAGGAATTATGGGAGGCGGTATCGCCGCCCTGCTGGCCGGGGCCGGCATAAAAACACTCTTGCTGGATATCGTGCCACCGAATTTAAAGGCGGAAGAAAAAAAGGACCCGCTGGCACGCAACCGGATCGTGAAGGCCGGCCTGGATGCCGCATTGACAATCCAACCGGCGCTTTTTATGACCCCCCGAGATGCGGAACGCATTACGATCGGCAATCTGGAAGATGATTTTGAAAAGATTGGCGCTGTCGACTGGATTGTCGAGGTCGTCGTTGAAAACTTAAAAATCAAACAGGATCTTTTAAAGCGAATTGAGGCGGTTCGAAAAAAGGGCACCATTGTTTCGACGAACACCTCCGGTATCCCGTTAAAGGGCATGTCCAAGGGGCGCAGCAAAGAATTTAAGCAACACTTTCTGGGAACCCACTTTTTTAATCCGGTCCGATACATGAAACTGCTGGAAATTATTCCCGGAGAAGAAACCCTGACCGAGATACTTGAGTTTATGGCCGATTTTGGAGAACGGATTTTAGGCAAAGGAATCGTGTGGGCCAAAGACACGCCGAATTTTGTCGGCAATCGAATCGGTGTACAGGGAATGGTGAAGGTGATGCAGCTGATGCTTGAAGAAGGGATCAGCATTCCGGAGGTGGATGCCCTGTTTGGACCGGTCATGGGCAGACCCCGAACCGGCATGTTTAAAACTGCCGATATTGTCGGTCTGGACACCCTGGCCCATGTGGCGAAAAACACCTATGAGATGATCGCGCATGATGAGGACCGCGAAAGTTTTGTTTTGCCGGAATTTGTAAGTACCATGATTGAAAACAATCTGCTGGGTAAAAAAAGCCAGAGCGGATTTTATAAAACCGAGCTAACTCCGGATTGGCAAAAAATCCGTAAAGTCATCGATCCGGCCACCCTTGAATATGCAGAGGCCCAGCCGCCTGAATTAGCCTGTCTGGCGGCCGCTCATAAAGCCAAGACCCTGCCGGATAAAATGCAGGCGGTGGTATATGGTGAGGACAAGGGGGCCAATTTTGCCTGGAAAGCAGTTGCCAATAATCTGATCTATGCCGCCAACCGGATTCCGGAAATTTCCGATACCATAGTGGATATCGACAATGCCATGAAGTGGGGCTTCAATCTGGAGATGGGGCCGTTTGAAACCTGGGATGCCATCGGTCTGGCAACCGCTGTCGAGCGCATGCAAAAAGATGGATTTAAGGTACCGGAAAAAGTCCAAAAGATGCTGCAAACCGGGAACACCTCGTTTTACAAAACGGAAAACGGCACGGTGTTTTACTATGATTTTATATCTGAAAGCTATAAAGAACGGATGGTCAGCAAAAACATTATTTCGCTGGCAGCTGTGAAGGCCAAAGGAAAGGTTGTCAAGACTTCCGAATCGGCCAGCTTGATCGACCTGGATGACGGCGTTTTCTGCCTTGAATTTCATACCAAGCTGAATTCGTTGAATCAGCAAATCGTGGAAGCCGTTCATGAGGCCAGAGAATTTATTGATAGGGAAGGCGTCGGTCTGGTGATCGGCAATCAGGCCGGCGGGATGCCGGGTGCCTTTTCAGCCGGTGCCAATCTGGCCGATGTGAGCGCCTCCGCAAAGGATAACCGCTATGATGACATCGAACAGATGGTCAAAAATCTGCAATACGGACTTCAGGAACTCAGGTATGCCGCCTTTCCGGTCGTCGCAGCGCCTTATGGATTAACCCTTGGGGGTGGGTGCGAAGTCTGCCTGGCCGCGGATAAGATCGTCGCGCACGCCGAGCTTTATATGGGACAGGTGGAAATTGGCGTCGGGCTGATCCCCGCCGGCGGTGCCTGCCTGAACCTCATGAAAAAATTCTTAAGTTCGGTGCCCGAGGTGGTGACCGGTTTTGATCTGGCTAAATTTTTCCTGCCGGTGTTTATGGCCGTCGCCATGGCCAAAGTTTCCATATCGGCCGCGGATGCCAGAACCAATGGCTTCTTGGGGCCCCGTGACCGCATCGTGTTTAATAGAGACTATCTCATCGGTGAGGCCAAAAAGGACCTTTTAAAAATGGTCGATGAAGGTTATGCGCCGCCGCCCAAACGGAAAATAAAGGTTTTGGGTCAGGCGGCCCAGGGCATGGTGAACATTGAAATATCGAACATGCTCAACGGAAAATTTATTTCCGAATATGACGCCTTTCTGGCCAAAAAGATTGCCTATGTCATCAGCGGCGGAGACGTGCGGGACAATGCGCAAGTCGAGGAAGATGTCATCTTAACCTTGGAACGCGAAGCCTTTATGGAGCTTTTAAAAGAAGAAAAGACCCTGGCACGCATTGATCATATGCTGACGACCGGCAAACCCCTGCGGAACTAAAAGAAATGGCTATTTTTCCGATCAGCGGTGTTCTCCGCGGGTTTATGTCTTCGACGTACTACAAGTACGCCTCAGGCATAAACCCTTGTGCGGCCTTGCTGATCGAAAAAATCTCTCATTTCTTAATTAAAAAAAATATTTAAATGTACTAGACTTATTGAATTTGGAACCTTTATCCATTTGTTCTGTTCGTAAATTGGAATTGGTGAACAGATAATGAGGAGGAATAAAAATGAGAGATGCCTATATCGTTACATCGATTCGGACACCGGGCTGCAAACGCAACAAAGGGGCGTTTAAGGATACCCGTCCGGAGGATTTGCTGACCTTTATCCTGAATGCGGCCGTTGAAAAAACGCAAAACCTGGAAAAAAAAGATGTGGAGGACATCATGATCGGCTGCTCCTTTCCGGAAGCCGAGCAAGGGCTCAATATCGGTCGGGTTGCGTCCCAGATTGCCGGTTTTCCGGTGGAGGTGACCGGCGCCACCGTAAACCGCTTTTGTGCCTCCGGTCTGGAAGCCATTGCGCAATCCGCGCTGCGGGTCATGGCCGGCTGGTCTGATATTGTCATCGGCGGAGGCCTGGAGTCCATGACTTATGTTCCTATGGGGGGCAACCTCCCGCGCCCGCATCCGGAATACACTAAGAAATTGGCCGATCTGTATGCCTCCATGGGCATTACCGCAGAAAATGTGGCCGACCGCTATAAGGTTCCCCGGGAGGCTCAGGATGAATTTGCCTATCACTCCCAGATGAAAGCGGCCGAGGCCAAAAACAAAAAGCTTTATAAAGAAATCGTGCCCACGCCGGCCACTAAATATGTCGTTCAGGAAGATGGGACTTACAAAAAAGAAACCTTTTTGCAGGATTTTGATGACGGTATCCGGGAGAATACGACCCTGAAAGGACTGGCCGGTCTCAATCCGGTATTCGCCGCCGGTGGATCGGTTACCGCCGGCAACTCCTCCCAGATGACCGACGGTGCCGCAGCCAGCGTTATTATGAGTGAAGGACAAGTCAAAGCGCTGGGTGTCAAACCGATTGCCAAATTTAAGTCATATACCACCGTGGGCTGTAGGCCGGATGAAATGGGCATCGGACCCAAGCTTGCCATTCCAAAGTTGATGAAACTGGCCGGTATGGATCTGAAAGATGTCGGCCTGTTTGAAATCAACGAAGCCTTTGCCTCCCAGGCCCTTCACTGCATCGATGAGCTCGGAATCGACATGCAAAACGTCAACATCCATGGCGGCGCCATTGCTCTGGGGCATCCGCTGGGTTGCACCGGCGCCAAGCTGTGTGCCACCCTGCTCCACAATATGCAGGAGCGCGGCGTAAAATACGGCGTGGAGTCCATGTGCATCGGCGGTGGTATGGGTGCGGCGGCGTTGTTTGAGTTAATTGAGTAGTGAAAGGAAGGTTATGCTCATGAAAATTTTTAATTACCCGTCGCGACCGGCCGAGCAGCGGGTTGCCCGTATCATCAATCGCGGTCTTGCATTTGAGAAAAAGGATATGGCTGCGGTCAGCCGCATCTGCGAGAGTGTCCGCAGGCGGGGTGACCAAGCGGTCATTTCCTATACCAAACGCTTTGATTCAGCGCGCTTGTCAATTAAGTCGATGCGGGTGTCCGAAAAAGAATTTGCCAAGGCCGCCCAAAAGGTCGATCGGTCTTTTACGCGGGCCTTAAATCGGGCGGCTTCGAATATCAAACGCTTTCATGAGCAGCAGCTGCGCAGGTCCTGGATGCAAACCGATCGGCCCGGTACGCTGCTGGGCCAGTTGATCCACCCGGTTGATGCCGCCGGGGTCTATGTGCCCGGTGCCAGGGGAGGCCAAACACCGCTGGTGTCCTCGGTGCTGATGGGAGTGATTCCTGCCAAAGTTGCGGGTGTCAAACCGATTGTGATGGTCACACCGCCGACCAAAGGCGGAGGCGTAAGCCCCCATCTGCTGGTGGCTGCAAAAAAGGCCGGTGCCGACGCCGTTTATAAAGCCGGGAGCGCCTGGGCGATTGCGGCCCTGGCCTATGGAACCGAAACCATCCCCAAAGTCGATGTGATTGTCGGCCCGGGCAACATTTACGTCACCCTTGCCAAGAAAATTTTAGCCGGTACCGTCGGCATCGATATGATCGCCGGGCCCAGCGAGATTCTGGTCATTGCCGATGAGAGCGCCAGGCCTGAATTTATCGCGGCGGATCTGCTGTCCCAGGCCGAACATGATGTCTTATCCTCGGCCCTGTTAATTACCGATTCACAAAAGCTGGCCAAAGCCGCCGTCAGGGAACTTAAGGGGCAGCTTGCAAATCTGCCGCGTGCAGAAATTGCCAAAGAATCGCTGGCCAGGTATGGGGCCGTAATTGTGGTCCGGAATATGGGCGTGGCCATCGAAATGGCCAACCGCATCGCTCCGGAGCATCTTGAACTTCAAATAAAAGATCCCTTTGAGGTGGTAGGGAAAATCCGCAACGCCGGTGCCGTATTTTTGGGGGATTATACCCCGGAACCGGTGGGGGATTATATGGCCGGGCCCAACCACGTGCTTCCCACCGCGGGAACCGCCCGATTCGCATCCGCGCTTTCGGTGGACAATTTTATAAAAAAGACCAGCCTGATTCAGTACACGAAAAAAGCGTTTCAGCGAGAAGCTGCCGACATCATTCGCCTGGCGGAAATCGAGGGACTGGCAGCGCATGCCAGATCGATCAAGGTCAGATTGTAAAAGTAGATATGGGAAACACCACCCAATGGGCTTACCGATATGTCAGTATTAGCGATAAAATGTGAAAAGAATAGATTTTGTGTTAGCACCGGTTACCGCCAATCTTCAATGAACTCAAAATGATAAAAGACAAGTTTCCATTGACCATTTGTTTTTACCCAGGTGGAAGACCATCGTTTTTTAGCAGATATCCACGGGTACTCTTTGTGTTTCCTTGAGACCTTGTAATTTCCGCAGGCTATGCCAGTGTCGCCGATCACATCTGCTTGCGAGGTCACTATATTGATACCGTAGAATTCATACTGAGATATCAATTCCTTCAACTGCTGTTTCCAGAGTTCCTTATTTAAAATTTTATGATTGGTGATGTATTTATCTTTGAAGGTAAATCCGACAGCTTCTGCTTCAATGTCGGCAATAATGTCGGCATCCCAATGAATCAAAGAATCATTATATCTTTTAACTGCTGCTTTAAATCCCTCTAAATCGTCGGCGCGGGTAATAGAAGTGTTCATGGCCAAAGATATTATTAACAAAAGAATAAACGGTATAAAAACATTTCGTTTCATAATTTCCTCCTTTCGTTTTGTTTATAAAATGCTAAACTCTGACATGGTTATCTTTCGGTACCATTTCAGCGCAGAAGGAAAATTATAACCTGTGGAGATTCAAACCAACTGGCAGCATTAAGCAGAGAGATTCTGATATCCGAATGAAATACAGGTGTGAGATTGAGCCGTAGATGATTTCCTCTCACATAAATAAAGATTCATAAAAATGTCAAGAAAATACATTTTGGGGGTTGTTATTTGGACTCGATAGAATGCATATATTGAGAATAACACAGTTTTGCCAGTTTTACCGATATCAAATGAATATCACAAGAATTTTCAGAATTAATATCTGCTGAATTGTAGAGATATCGAAAAAACCAAAGAGACGTCGTTAATCGACCGTTGCTGCGCCAGAAAGCACCAGTTCCATGTAAACGTCGGCTGATGCATAGCCTGGGTTTGTCGGCATCGATGCATGCGCGAATCCCATGGATTCATAAAGCCGCAGGGCCGATCTAAGCCGAGTACTTGAAACCAACGACACCTTGCGTGCCCCTATACTTCGTGCGTAATCAATCACCCTTTTGATAAGGAGCCGTCCAATTCCTTGCCGTTGCTCCGAATGTGCAACCGCAAGTTTGGCGATCTCAACAACTTCGCTACAGTGACGTATTGCGGCGCATGTTCCAAGCACGGCCTTTCCTTCAACTGCGAAAAATATTTGTCCCCCATTGTCAATGATAGATTCACGCGGGGAGTTCAGGTGCTTCTCGTCGGCTTCTTCGAGCAAGCCAAAACCTTCAAGCCATTCCCGGTTGAGTCTTGCAAAATCCGGTGCATACCGCTCCTCATATAGAATGATCTTCATCTTACTCTGTCCATTTCAGGCGTTAAGCATTTTCTCGCTTTACAATTATCTATACCCAAAATCCAAAGATCAGCTGAATCCAGATTTATTGAGAGACTACCAACTATCACACTAAATGAAATTATTTCAGATACCAAATGGATATCTGCAACTTATCGCATCTTCGGTTTTAGTGTCAAATCAGGGTCCCGACAAATGCGGTTTTGAGGAAATAAAAAAGGCAAATCCATAGGCTCGGATTCACCCTCCGATATTGGGATATAAAACAGATATCACAAAGTTTTTCAGACCTGATATATACCGTTTTGTTGGAGCTATCTGGATTCTTAACGTTCGCTGCCACATTGGAAAAAACCTGGTGCGGCGAAGGAGCGGAGTATTGCCATCTGTTTGACTGCGGGTGTTAGCCACCTCAACGATCAAAACCTGTTGAACCCTGCTGGATCGATTCTGAGAGTCAGGAAGGGCTATATCAACTTATAGATCACACCACCCCAGGTCAATCCCGCTCCTAAACCGATCAACATGATGGTGTCCTTTGGTTTCAGCATGTTTTTTTCCATGAGTTCGTCAAGTGCAATAGGAATGGTTGCCGCAGTTGTATTTCCATATCGTTGAATATTGTTATACATTTTTTCTTCCGGGATATTCATCCGTTCCCTGAAAGCGTCGTTTATTCTCAGATTTGCCTGATGGGGAATAACCATTTTCAGGTCTTCAATTTTCATGTTTGCTTTTGCCAACAGCTCCTCTGTTACCTTTGGCAGGCGGGTCACAGCCAATTTGAATACTGTCGTTCCATCCATATAAGGAAAATGCTCCTTGTTTTTTATTACGGTTGGACTAATTGCCGGTCCGGATTTTCGAGCAGGTAATCCAACACGCAATGCCCCTGCATATTTTCCGTCAGCATAAAGAATCGATGTTATGATTCCAACTTCCTTACTGGTTTCAACAGCTTCAATGCAAACCGCACCGGCACCATCTGCAAAAATAACCGCTGTATCACGGTTTTCGGTTGTCAACTCCAGGTATCGGCTTTGGAATTCAGCACCTACCAAAAGGATCTTCTGTGCTTTTTCGCTCCTGATATAGGCATCGCAGATTTCCAGTCCATGCAGAAACCCGGTGCATTGTTGACGGATATCGAGAGCAGGTACCTTTTTCGCACCCAGTCGGTTTTGCAGAAATACCCCTGAACCCGGCACGTTCACGTCGGGTGTCATGGTTGCAAATACAACTAAATCCAGGTCCTCCGGATTCCAGTCCGCTCTTTCCAATGCTATAATTGAAGCCTCATACGCAAGATCCGATGTCCCGACAT
>Ga0255055_10000284_pt1 | contig 39880 bp, 27 predicted proteins | sample JV7_2_27_MG_FD_188633 | JGI IMG/M metagenome (GOLD analysis project Ga0255055, IMG submission 188633) | Seawater microbial communities from Jervis Inlet, British Columbia, Canada - JV7_2_27 | ecosystem: Environmental > Aquatic > Marine > Inlet | place: Canada: British Columbia | collected... | reverse complement strand
CACCCAGGCTGAGCCGTACGACGATGCGCTCCCCCCGATCGGCCATCCGCTGCAGCATCTCGGCATCCTCGATGGTGAGCGCCACGTGCGGAATCTTCGGGACTGTGTCGCTGTAGGACATCGCGCCGGTGTGCGGGGTGTCCAGCGACTGCGGCGTCACCGATCGGATCATGCTGGCCACCGCTCCGTGCCGGGCCGCCGCGACCGCTCCGTACAGCCGGTAGCGCACCGTCTGCCCGTAGCCCGTGAACGGCGCGTTGAACAGCACGATCTTGCCCCGCGCCTCGCTCGCCCGTCCCTCGAGCTCGTCGAAGTTGCGGACCACCATGACATCGGCCTCGACGCCCTCCGGAGGGGTGCCGACACTGTTGCCCAGGCTCAGCATCTGGAGCGGTTTGGAGCGTGGCTCGATGAGCTGGGCCGACTCCTGACCTCTCACCCAGTGGGGGACCATGACCTGTTCGCCGTGCACGTTCTCGAGGCCGTCGCGCGCCATCTCCTCCAGAATCCAGTCGAGCGCCTGCTCCAGGCTCTCCGAGCCACTGAAGCGGTGCCCGAACTGGTCGGTCAGCAGGGCGAGCCGCTCGTAGGCAGAGCTGTCCGCCAGCGCGGCATCGATTATCCGGTCTGCAACCTCGCGGTAGTGGGCGACAATGGCCGACTCCTGGGCAGCCAGGGTCGGGGCGAGGGAGAGGGCGGCCAGGAGGCCGACGACAGTGCGAATGGGCAGGCGCATAGCGGTGCTCGTCATGGGTGCCTGGGTTTGGAGTTGTAGGTCAGTTGGCCAGCAGCCGGGCCGGTGGCGTAGCGACCGGGTGTCACGGCTGCATGGCGCGGAGAATCGGATAGGTGTCGGCCTCCTCGAGCGCCTGGTCGAGCACGTTCCAGTTGACCATGCCGTCGTCGGAGCGCGGCTCGATCAGCGAGAAGGCGAGCCGACCGAGCGGCTGCGCGACGGGCACGACCGCGGTGCCGGCGGGCAGCGTGACCTCGGCCTCCTCGTAGTAGCCGTACAACGAACGGTGCTTGTGTCCTTGGAACTCGCGCTGGCTCACCGACATGGAATCGATCACGAACCGCTGCACCTGGCGCGTCTCATCGCGTTCCAGCCGGTACCACCGGACGCCGTGATCGTCCAACAAGTCGAGGGCGGAGCCGAGATCACCGGGCACGAAGTACGCGGCCGGCGCGACGGCGGTCTCGGTCGCCACGAACGTCTGAAACTGGGTAAGCCGCTCCGGATGCACCACGTCCGCGCGCCGGAGCATCACGCGACCCGTGTAGGGATTCCGCTCCTCGATGACCTCTCCGAGCAGGATCTCCACCGAATCCGAGCGCTCGTACGTGGCGCGCAGCGCCAACGAGTCCCCCGTGATCTCCCGCCCGTCCGCCTCGGCGGTAGCAGCGCGGATGGTCGATGCATGGCGGTAGGCGTAATCCAGTACCTCCTCCACGAACCACTGGGTGCCCAGCACGCGCTCCTCGAACGTGGCGTAGGAGTAGGCTTCACTGAGAATGCCGAACCTGTTCCGCATGCCGTGGTAGTTCGTGCTGTACCGCGGCCGCGGGTCGTACGTGTACCAGCCCCGCTCCGCCCGGCTGCCGGGCCACGGCAGGTTACCGTAGTAGTAGAAGTCCCAGCCGTGCTTCACCTTGATCGCCTCGGACACAGCGGGCAGCCAGCCCCCCTTCAGCAACTCGATGATCGCCGGGTCCGTGTTGGGGTGCAGCGGTGGAGCGTAAAGCAGGTGGTACGCGCGCCGCGTCCCGTTGGTCGTGTGCAGGTCCATCAGCACATGGGGGTCGTAGTGCTGCATCAGGGCGACCAGGGAATGCGCCTCCGGCGATTCGAGCTTCATGTGGTCCCGGTTGAGATCCAGTCCCTGGGCGTTGGCGCGCTGCCCCATCCCCCCCACGGGCCCGTGCTGCCTGGGACGGTTGGTGAGACGCACCCGCTCGTTGCCGTCAGCGTTGTAGATCGGCGCGAACAGGAGCACGAGCGAATCCAACCACTCGGCGTGCTCTCCACCCGCCAGATCCCGCAGCAGCATCTGGACCGCTTCCTTGCCGCAGACCTCCCCCGCGTGGATGTTCGCTTGCACGAAGACCACCGTCTTGCCGGACGCCCGAACCGCTTCGGCGCTCGGATCGGGGACGTCACCCACGACCACGAGCGGCAGCTGCCGCGCCTCATACGAGTAGCCGAAGCTGGTCAGATGGATCCGCGGGGAGGCGTCCGCCACCCGCTCCACGAAGGCCATCACGTCGTCATACGTGCTGGTCTCCCGGTAGTCGGTGCGCTCCGCCCGGGTCTCGAGTGCCTGAGCCCATGCGGCGCCGGGCTGCCGGGCGTAGACAGCCATCAGGATCGCGAGCGGGACGGTCCATCTGAGACGCATGTTCACCTGCCCTGGGCGTGAAAGTCCGAGCAATCTACTCAGCCTCCGCCCCGGCGTGCGAGGCGGAACGCGGTCGCCGCGCTCGCGTTGGGCCTAGGCGCCGGCGCGAGCGGCGAACTCGAGGACCGTGGGCCGTGCCAGCCGCTCGAAGTCCTCGTAGGCGAGCTTGATGAGCTCCGTGTGCGAGCAGGCGTTGAACGCGATCTCGTCGTCCTCGGCCAGAGCAGCGGCCACGTACACCGGCATCCCGTACAGGTTGCCGAAGGGCGGCATCGCTCCCACCTCGCACTCTGGGAACTTGTCCCGGAAATCGTCCTCGCTCGCCAACTCGACCTTGGCGCCCCCCAGAGCAGCTCGCAGCAGCCCGAAGTCCACGTGCATGGATCCCGGGAGCACGGCCATCGACAGCTCGCCATCGACGGTGACGATGACGGCCTTGGCCAGCTCCTTGCCCGGAACGTGGGCGGATGCCGCTGTCTTCTGGGAGGTGTAGGCCGGGGAATGGGTGATGGTGACATAACGGACGTTGTGCTCGTCCAAGAACGCCTTGAGTTTGCTCGCCGGCATGGTGTCCCCCTAGCCGAGTTCCCACCCTAATCCTCTCACCGGCGGACCGGGGCTGGCAAGGCCGTCTTCATGTCCAGTTCACGATCACTTCAGGCTGTCCGGCGCAGGTTCAGCTTGGTGGTGGGGTTCGTCAGGGTGGTGGTGGAGGGGCGTCCGGTCACCCGACCGGGCGCCCCGATTTCATAGGTAGCAACCGCAGCTGACCCAAGGGTCAGGGCGGCGGCGTATTGGGCATCTTGCCGCTCGGCAAGGTCTCGCCGGAGGGGGCGAGCGAAGAACCGCTGCTCTCGGCTCGATGCGCCGCCGCTTTCTCATGCCCGCCGGCCAGAGACTACGAATCGGTGCAACTCCCGCTGGCAACCGGCCCCGGCCGCTCGGTGACGCTGAGGCGGTATTCCCCGGTCTCGCCCTCGCTGAGCGTGTTGACCAGGACCTTGTAAACACCGCGATCGGGCGCGATGAACGTGAGGCGGGAGTCGCATCTCCCGGCGCCGTCGTCGTCCCCGAGCAGCTCACCGAGCCCCGGCCCGGTGATCATCAGATAGGCGTCGAAGTCCCTCGAACGGAGATCAACCGTTGCGGTCTCCCCGGCGCCGAGCTCCAGCTCCCACGCCTGCACGTAGGTACCGTCCCAGTCGACGGAGTCGGACGCGGTCAGCGAGCCGCCCACCTCCCGGCCCACCGCCAGGCTGCCCACGGCCACGAGGGAGGCCAGCCAGTCCGGGCGCTGGCCCTCGACGGCGCCGAGCTCGTCCATCAGGTCTTCCAATCCGTCGAGCGTGCCGCACTCTCCGGGCGTCATCGGGCCGGGCCGCTCGGTGACGCGGATCCGGAAGCTGCCGGTGGCGCCCTCCTCCACCGTGTTGACGGCAACCCGGTATTGTCCTGCCACCGCAGCCGTCAGCGTGACGCGCGCGTCGCACGCCCCGGCTCCGTCGTCGTCGGTGAACACATCAGCCTGCTGCGGCGCCACGATCACCACGAATGCGTCGAAATCGTTCGAGAGCACATCTACGGTGACGGTGTCGCCGGCTTCCAGCTTCAGGGACCAAGCCTGGACGTACGTACCGTCCCAGCTCAGCGCGTCGTCCGTCGTCAGGGCGCCCGTGACTTCCTCTCCCACCGCGAGACTCCCGACCAGCGGAAGCTCCGCCACCATCGCTCCCAGCTCGGCCAGCACGCCCGTGTCCTCGCCGCCGCCACATTCGCCCGGCGTCACCGGTCCCGGCTCCCTGGTCGCGCGCAGCATGAAGCTCCCCGTTGCCCCACTGGAGAGGGTGTTCACGATGACGCGATACGTCCCGGCAAGCGGCGCCACGAATGTCACCCGGGCGTCACATCCTCCGGCACCATCATCATCCGAAAGCGGCTCAGGCAACCCGGGGCCAACGACGAACAGATAGGAGTCGAAGTCGTCCGACCGCAGGTCCAGGGTTGCCTGCTCCCCCGCCTCCAGCTCCAGCGCCCAGGCCTGAGCGTACGATCCGTCCCAGCTCTCCGAGTCACTCGCGCTCAATTCCCCCCTTGCCTCACCGCCAATCCCGAGCACGCGGCCTTCGATGGGCGTGCTGAGCAGCCAGGCCAGCAGATCCAGTGCCGATCCTTCAGGTGCGACGCTCTCGCACTCGCCCGCCGTCATCGGACCCAGCTCCTTCGTGACACGGAGCCGGAAGGTCCCCACTTCACCGGGCCACGCGCTGTTGGCGAGCACAGTGTAGCTGCCGCCCTCCGACGCCTTGAACGTTATCCGCGCATCGCAGGCGCCCGCCCCGTCGTCGTCCGTGAGCGGCTCCGCGATTCCCGGGCCCACGATGATCAGGAACGCGTCGAATTGGTCTGACAGGAGATCCACTGTGACCGTCTCACCGCGCGGCAGGTCCAGCGCCCAGGCCTGCGCAAACGACTCGTCGAACAGTTGCTCGTCGATCTCGCTCAGCTCACCCACTGACTCCATCCCCACTTCCAGGCGTCTGCCGTTGGTGGAGAACTGGCCCAGACCGGTTGCCCCCGTCGCCGCAGCCGCCACCTCGAGAGGCTGCGCGTCGCTGCGCTCATCCCAAAGCCGGTCGAGTTCGCTGGCCGGCACCGCGAAGTTGAGGTTCTGCCCTTCCTTCCAGATGAAGGTCGCGATGCCGATCACCTCCCCGGCCGCATTGAGGATCGGTCCCCCACTGCTGCCCGGCGAGATCGGCGCCGTGACCTGATAGCGCACTGTCTCGTCGTCCAGAGAGCGGATGCCGCTGAGAATACCCTCCGAGACGGTGCCCTCGAATCCCATCGGGTTGCCGATCGCGATGACCGGCTCACCGATCGCCGGCCGCGCCTCGGCGAGAGCGAGCGGAGACGATTCGTATCCCGCGACCTGGAGGATCGCCAGGTCCTGCTCCGGATCCGCAGCCAACACTCCCGACACCGCGCGCACTTCGCCGTCCGACAGCCGCACCTTGGCTACGGCGCCTCCCGCTATCACGTGGTAATTGGTGGCCAACGCCCCATCCTGATCGATGAAGAATCCGCTCCCGAAGCTCACGGTGTCACCGTGCTGATCGAACAGGATTACCAAAGCGACCGAGGGGGACGCGTCGCGATAGATGCCGGCGACGTCGATCTGTTGTGCAGAGAGTAACTGGGGCGCGAGCAGAAGAAGGAATGCCGACGCGTAGCGGCTCATGACTGGGCTCCGCAATGTGAGCGTGATGCGCAACTTGGGACTTTCGATGAGTGCGGGCAAGCCTACGCGCGCCGCGCGGCGCCGTACCGTTCCTCCAGCTGCGTCAGTCCCTCGGGCTCGCCGATGATGGTGAGGCGGTCGCCCTCGCGCAGCACGGTCTGTCCCCGCGGCACGATGGTAGAGCCGTAGCGACGGATGAGAGCCACCAGGCAGCCTGGCGGCAGTGTGAGCTCGCGCAGGGCCTTGCCGATGAGCGCTTCACCCGGAGTGCCCACCTCCAGCCTGAGAGAGAGGAAGCGGTCGTCCCTGAGCAGAGTCTCCTTCAGCTCCTGCTCGTCGCGGCAGGCCTGCCACTCGGAGATGAAGTCGACGCTCTCGACCCGGCCGGCCAGATGCGCCAGGATGCGCAGGTGCCGCCCCGGGTCCGCTTCGCCGCTCACGAGGAAGAACACGGCACGGATCGGGATCGCCGCTGCCTGGCGCACCATCTCGTCGTCGTCCATGTCCACCTGCAGCCCGCCGCGGCAGCGCACAAACACCAGCTCGGACGTGTCGACGTCCAGCAACCTGGTGTGCAGCAGCGCGGCGCCGTGGGATACGGGCGTGCCGCCGCTCCGCACTCCGCGCCCAAACGCTTCGACGAGCTCTTCCCCGCTGATCGGCAGCCTCCGCTGCAGCAGATCGGAAGCGCTCTTGATGACCGCGCCGAGCTCGGCCGACGCCAGGTCGATGACGGAGGCTCGCGCTACGACCTGATCGAACGGGTCCTCCGCACGCAGGCCCTTCTCCTTCATGAGATCCCGCAGCTCGCGGTCCAGTCCCGCGAAGCGGCGCCGGCCCAACCGCTCGAACACGTGGTAGATCGCACCCTCGCGCGCTATGCGGGGCTGCGCGTAGTAGATGTACCACGCGAAGCACAGTGTAGTTACGCCGACGGTGAACAGCACTGGCAGCCAGCCCATCTCCGCCACCAGCACCACGGGTATGAATATCCCAGCGAGCTGCACCCACGGATACAGCGGGGAGCGGAATCCCGGGTCGTAGGCCTCAATGTGGCTCTCGCGCATGACGATCACCGCCACGTTGATCAGCCCGAAGAGCATGAGTTGCAGTGCGCTCGCGAGCTTCGCTACCTGCGCCACATCGAACACGAGAAGGGAGAGGACCAGAAGCAAGCACGTGAGCAGAATCGACGCGACCGGCGTTCCGAGGCGCCCGGTCGTGGCGAAGTGGTCCGGGAAGATCCTGTCCCGCGCCATTGCGAGCGGGTAGCGAGAGGCCGCGAGTATGCCCGCATTCGACATCGCGGCGAACGCCACGACCGCGGCCGCCACGACGAAGTAGACGACCACCCGCCGCGGCAGCCAGCCGGAGATTGCAGCAGCCGTATCGGCGACCGGAGTAAGGCTCTCACTCAACCGGTCGACGCCCAACACGGACACCATGACGAACACCCCCACCGCGTAGATCGCCGTCACGGTGACCAGCGTGAGCACCATGCCGAGGGGGATGTTGCGGTCGGGGTTCTTCACCTCCTCGGCCAGGCTGGCCACCTGGGTGAGGCCCACGTAGGAAACGAACACGAGGCCCACTGTCCCAAGAAGGCCATCAACCCCGTTCGTCATGAATGGAGTGAAGCGCCCAGGAACGTCGCCCAGGTCAGCGAACACCTCCGAGAGACCGTACAACAGAAAGAAGGTCAGGATGGTGAGTAGCGTCATCACCAGCACCCGCAAGAACAGGCTCGACTCCTTGGCACCGACGATATTGAGGAGAGCGAAGACGACGGTGAAGGCAACTGCCGTCGTCTTGATCGGCACGTCGAAGATGACCTGCAGGTAGGCGCCCATCCCGATCAGCGCGAACGCGGCCTTCAGCACCAACGCCAGCCACGTACCCACTCCACCGGTCGTACCCACGAGGGGTCCGAGCGTCCGGTCCAGGAAATAGTACGCCCCGCCGGCACGCGGCATGGCCGTGGCCAGCTCCGCCTGGCTCAGCATTGCCGGCAGGATCAGCACGCCCGCCAACACGTAAGCCAACACCACGCTGGCCCCTGTATACGAAGCCGCGATCCCCGGGAGCAGGAAGAACCCCGAGCTGATCATCGCCCCGGTGGCGATGACGTACACGTCGAACAGCGATAGCTGCTTCTTGAGGCGGGTGAAGCTCGGCGGGCTCATGATCCAGACAAGCTACATGGCGGAACGCGGAAGCGCCCGCTGTGCGAGCATGAGAGTGCTGCAGCTCGCACGGAGGCTAGCGGCCGACCCACGCCATCCCGTCGGGCTCGTTGCCGGCCACGATCTCGCCGTCCAGCGCCCACCTTTCGAGGTCGATCACGGAGATCTTGTCGTCCGCGGTGTTGGCAACGTAGGCGGTGCGGTTGTCGGGCGATATGAGTATGCCGACGGGGACCGCCCCCACGGGGAGGCGGCGTACGACTTCCCACGCCTGGAGGTCCACCGCCACGACCTCGTTCCCGCGCGCGTTGGAGACGAGCACCTCCCTGCCATCCGGGCGCACCTTCACGCGGATCGGAAAGTCGCCGACTTGCAGCGTCCTGGTGACCGTGTTGCTCGCTACCTCGATCTCCGACAGCGTCCCGGCTGCGCGGTTGGAGACGTACACGTGCCGGCCGTCGGGCGAGACGTCGATGCCCTCGGCGCCCGCGCCGGTTGGAATCTGGGCGAGCACTGCTCCGGCACCGGCATCCACCGCGGTCACACTTCCGCCGCCGATGTTGGCGGTGTAGGCCCGCCCCTCCCCTTCGGCCAGCGCGACCATGTGCGTGACACTCTGCCCCGTCCTCACGGCTCTGAGTATCGTCCGCTCAGCGGGGTCCAACTGCAGCACGTGCTGCGAGCCCTCTGTGGTGACCCACACCGTACCGTCGGCCGCCACCGCGATTCCGTGGGGCCGCGTGTGTGAGCCGAGCGAGATGGTGCCCACAGGACTCGCCTCGGCAATGTCGACGATCGTGACCGTGTTACCCGGCCGCGGCCCGGTTCCGTAGTCGCTCACGTAGGCGAAGCGCCCGTCTCGCGATACCGCGACTTCATGGGGCGAGAAGCCGGTCGGAACGACCGCCAGTTCAGTGCGGGTCACTGCATCCATGATCGAGAGGGTGCTGGCGCTCTTGTTGACGACGACGATCTTCTGCGCCACCGCCATCTCGGGCGCCGCCGTGCACGAGACGGTCACCGCCAGCGTCAGGACCAGAAGCCTGATGGTACGGGAGAATCGGGAGGGCATCAGGTGTTTCCTCCTACACGGGGGAGTGGAGGTCGTGTGGGATCGGGAGTTTGCGGCCAGCTCAGCTAGAGCTGTGACAGCTCGGACTCCAATCGCGCCCGGGACTCCGAATCGATGGTGTCCGCCACGACCGCGTCGGCCACGGGCGCCCTCTTCATCGAAATGATCCAGCTGACCAACACCACCGCACCCGCCAGGATGAAGAACGCGGGAAGGATGTACGCCAGGAGTCCGAAGCCCTCCTTGCGCGGCGCGCCGAGGACCACCTCTCCATACGCTTCGTACAGCTCGTCCTTGATCTGCTCATCCGTCGAGCCGGCGGCAACCCGCTGCTTGATCTGCTCGCGCAGCTGTGCCGCCTGGGGCGACGGGCAGTTGGAAAGCGTCCGCCCCGGGCAGAACGGGCTCATCACCTCGTCGTAGAGCTCGTTCGCTCTTGTATCGACCGCCTGATCCTGGGCCCAGGCGCTCGAGAATGCCGTGAAGCTCACCGCGATCACGATCAGTGCCCGGACGAAGATCCGTCGCTTCATGGTTCCATCCCTCTACAGTTCTTCCCCCCTTGCCACCTACCCCGGCCCGCGCACCCGGGTCCAGCGGGGACGATCCCCACCCGGCCTGACGGGCCCGACCTGCATGTATAAGGATAACGGAGCCTGCGAGAGTTCCGCGACCGGGCGTCAATCCTCGGCCAGCCGGAGCACCGCTGCCCGCAGCCGCCGATGCCGGTCGAACAGCCTTACGAAGTCCGACTCGCGCCGGCCGCCCTTGGCGCGCACGACGCGAACCAGGGCGCGCTTGTTGGAGGCGCTCCACCGCACCACCCCGGGGAGCGTCATCATGAGCGGGCTCCAGCGATCCCACCACAGGCGCTCGCCCCGCGACCACCGGCTCATCGAGCGAACACCCAGCATACGCGCCGCCTCGCGCGAGCACGTCCTCACCCCGGCATCCCTATCGGCGCCGAATCTCTCGGCCATGTACGCGGTGACCTTGAGCCCGATGTTGCCCAGGGAGATACGCCCCCGGACGTCCTTGCGCTGCTTGCCCAGGTACAGAAAAACGTTGGACTGTACGAGCTCCCTCAGGGTGGCCAGGCTCGAGCGGTGCCCGGGACGCCGCTTCATCTTCGCCAATTCGGCCCGCATCACGCGGCGCACCTCCGGGTCGTGCGGGCGGAAGCCCAGCTTGTAGTAGAACCACCAGGCTCCCGACTTCAGCCCCTCGTCATTGTCGTATCCGAGCTGGTAGGGCGGCACGGTGAACGCGTCCACGTCGAACAGATGGCGCACCGTGGCCAACACCCGCCCATACACGTACGCAGACTCGCCGCCGCGGTACGTCTCGAACACGTTGTAGGCCACCTCAGCCGAGTTGCAGATCGTACTCACCAGCACGTACCCCATGGGTACGCCGCTCTTGAGCGTGAGCATGCCGTACACCGAGTCCAGCATGAGGCGTCGCTCGGGAACGGCCCCGAAGCATGCGAACTGGAGGCCGCCGCCGTAGTCCACGAGACGCGTATCGTGCTTGTCCGCGTGCACGAAGATGTCGAGGTCGCGGCTGCGGGTCACCATCGCCTCGCGCGCGAGGCCCACCAGCCGCTGGCCTTCGCGCGGCGACACCGCCCGCACGGCGACCGGCGGCCGCTCCACCTCACGGCGCAGGTTCGGCCGCCCGCGGGAGAGCGGACCGGTCTGGAAGACGGCAGGGAGGCCATCGTACCTGGCCTTCGTGCGCGAGGGAGTGTCGCTTCCCGGCGCGATGCGGACCGGTACGTCGAGCAGCTCGTAGACAGTCTCCCGCACGAAGCTGTCGGACCGGAGCGCGGCAAAGCGCCGGATCAGGAACTCGGCGTCGGTTTCGGAGGGGCCCTTGAGCAGCGCGAGCCATTCACGCGTGGAGAATCCGAGCTCGTCCACGGTCAGCGTCTCGCTGTAGGGCAGCAACAGGTGCAGAAGCTCCTGGAGCTTCTCCTTGTTGGCAAACAGCGGCCAGTCGATCGTCAGGTTCTGCGGCCAACGGCGAGCCAGCCACTCGGCCGTGAACCAGAAGAAGGAGTAGTTGATGGCGGTTCCCGCTACCCCCGAGTCTGCCAGCGCGGCGCGGAAGCGCTTGAGGTCGCCGCGCGCTTCAAAGCCGTCGAGCATGCGCTCGACCTGCGAGAGAACAGCTCGGTCGTCGGGGTAGGCCCGACTGAAGCAAAGGAGCTCGTGGAGCCGCAGCACCTGCCCCGCGCTCTCGAGCCGGCGCCGCTCCAGAGCGCGCAGCAGCTCGAGCCTGCGGACGGGGGCCTCTCCGCCGAAGTCGTCCTTGAGACGCTCCAGGCGCCGCAGCAGGGTAGAGGCTCGCTCAGGCACGGCGCTCAGGTCCCTGGCGGCGCGCCAAGCGCGGCCGGACGGCGGGCGCGGGCCGCCAGCCCCAAGACCGCCGGCAGCAGCGCGATCCCCATCACGATCGCACCCGAGATCACATACGTGGTGTTCCCCGACGACAAGAGCGGCATACCGATGATCACTGCGTCGATCACGAAGTGCGCGATCACGCAGGCGAGCAGTCCGAGACGCAGGAAACCGATCCCGAAGATGAGCCCGCCGATCGTGAGCTCGATGCCGCGCAGGTACACTGGGAAGACCGGGTAGTTGGAGTGCGCAAAGGCCCAGATGACCGCCGGGATCAGCAGCGCGGCGACAGTGGACTTGAGGTACTTCTTGAACAGCGAGATGCCGAAGAGCCGGTAGGTGAGCTCCTCCGTCAGCGCGGCGACCAGGCTCACCGTGAGCGGAGCCAGGAACGGGAGGTAGCTGTTGAATATATCCGAGTACGGTCCCTCGGCCGGCAGCCACGCACCGAAGTACTTCCTGGCCAGCACGTAGAACACGGTGAGGTATCCCAGTATCAGGAACCCCAGGGCGTAGCCCCGCAGGCTGGCCGCCGCAACGCTCGGGCTCAACAGCCTGCCCCGCACCGCGTCCTCGAAGCCGGCGAGGCTCTCTGGGAAAGTCTCGCGCGCCAGCGACTCCCCCGCCGCCGCGGTGAACAGCACCCACACCCCGTAGATCACGCCGACCACCAGCAGGCCGATCAGCAGCAGGCCGATGAAGGCGACCCAGTCGATCTCGGTCGCGTAGTTGAACTTCGCGCTGGGCCACAACAGGAGTCCCTGACCGATCATCAGGACGGCCACCAGCCCGGCGAGCCGCAGCGCCGGCGCCCAGTGGATGTCGTCGGCACGGTAGCGGACTATCGTGACGCCCAGCGCCGCGAGAAGCAGTGCCAGCGTGAGAGCCAGGCTCCCCACTGCCAGGACGGTGCCCATGCTGCCGGTTGCCTCGAGATCGCGCCGGAAGTCCTCTGGCACGTGCAGGTAGTGCCGGTAGCGGCCGACCTCGTCGCCCTGCACGTCCACGAGCACCCGCACGGAGCCGGTTCCAGTCTCGGCCTCATCGGGCTGCCAGGCCACGGAGGAGCCGGTCCTCTCCCACGTGAAGTGATGGTCGGTGCGGTTGTCCAGCTTCTCGCTCGACGCCTCCACAATCTCCAGCGCCTCGAGGTCCCATCCCCTGCCGGTCACGAAAGCCTCGGCAATGACCAGCGCCGAGTCCCGCTCCAGGTCGGCCCCGGCCGCAGCCTCCTCGACCAGGTGCGCGAGCCCCACAACGGTTCCGTCCACCGCCACCCGAACCTGCCACTCCTCCTTCTCTCCAGGCTCGAACCACCGCATGATCCACGACCAGATGGGCACCTCGTCGCGCGCCCAGCGACTGGCCTCGTCCAGCCCCAGGGTGCGCTGCAGGAACACGAGGCCAACGTTGTTGCCCGTGAACTGAACCGCTCCCTTGTAGGCGTCGAGCTCGGCGCCCCGGGCATCGAGGTAGTCCCTCGCCGTGGCGAGAGCCTCCTCCCTCGTGACGTCGAGCGTCACCGCAGCCTGCGGGCTCGCGCTACCGTAGAGCAGCAGAAAGGCCGCCAGACCGGCGAGGCCGGCGGCGACGAGCAATCCGTCGAATCGGTTGAGGCGGTGCGACATGGCCTTGCTCACATGGAGATTTCTCGTCACAAGTACGCCCCAATCAAAGGCCTCGGCAAGCCGCACGCACGGCACCCTTGCATTCCCTCCGACCGGGGCGGACAATACGGCTTCCACCCACCTCCCGGGAATCACAATGCAGGTACTCACCGGCACGAGCGGATACGCGTACAAGGAATGGAAGGGCAGCTTCTATCCGGAGGACCTGGCCAACGACGACATGCTGCGCTTCTACGGCGAACAGTTTCGCACGGTCGAGATAAACAACACGTTCTACCGCATGCCGTCCGAGAAGGTGCTCGTTCAGTGGGGCGAGCGCGTTCCCGACGGCTTCCGCTTCGTCCTCAAGGCATCCCGCCGCATCACTCACATGCAGCGGCTCAAGAACGTCGACGACCCGCTCTCGTATGTCGTGAACAACGCGTCGCTACTGGGTGCCAAGCTGGGCGCGATGCTGTTCCAGCTGCCTCCCAACATGAAGCAGGACATGGGGCGGCTCGCGGCGTTCCTGGACCTCCTGCCCGAGGGTTGGCCCGCGGCCTTCGAGTTTCGGCACCAGTCGTGGTTCGACGAAGACGTGTACGAGGCGCTCCGCTCCAGAGGCGTCGCGCTCTGCGTCGCGGACACGGACGACGGCGAGACCCCGTTCGTCGTTACCGGCAAGACCGGCTACGTGCGGCTGCGCCGCGAGGCATACGACGACGACGCGCTGCGCGAGTGGGCTACCCGCATCACGAGTCAGCCCTGGGAGCAGGCGTTCGTGTTCTTCAAGCATGAGGACGCGGGGGCCGGTCCGGCGCTGGCGCGCCGGTTCGAGGAGTTGCTGCCCGGTTGAGCGGCCTCACAGCTTCGTGGTCCAGTCGGCGATCGCCCCGGCCAGCTCCTCCATCACGTCGTCCTCGGTGCGCCCCGATCGCTTCAGCACCTTGAACGAGTGGTCTCCTCCTTCCACCGGGTGCAGCGTGGCCCGTGGGGACAGGCCATCGCATACCGGCCGCAACAGATCGAGGCCGGCGAACGTGTCCCTCGTCCCCTGCAGGAAGAGCATCGGAATCCGGACCTGATCCAGGTGCGTGGCCCTCCCCGTTCCCGGTCTCCCCGGCGGGTGAAGCGGGAACCCAAGAAAGGCCAGGCCCCCAACGCCGGGCAATGGGTCCGTCGCCTGAGCGCTCGAGGTCATCCTGCCGCCGAACGACTTCCCGCCTGCGATGAGCGGCACTCCGGGCGCCGCTGCCCGCGCCGCCTCCACCGCCGCGCGCACAGTGGCCTCGGCAACGCGCGGGGTGTCGGGCCGTCTCTTCCCCTGCTCCATGTAGGGAAACTGATAGCGGAAGGTGGCGATGCCCTTCCCCGCCAGCGCCTCCGCGACGCGCTCCATGAACGGGTGCCGCATCCCGGCGCCGGCACCGTGGGCGAGGACGTAGAGCCACCGCGCCTCGCCGGGCCGCGTGAGAAGCGCGGAGACACGGCCCGCGCCCGGCACCTCGAACCCGGAGTCCATCTAGACGAGCCGCCCCTGCAGCCGCTCCAGCGCCGCTCCCAAGTCGGGCGTGATGGAGAGCACCTGCAGCAGCGGGTCCTCGCCCAGGCGCTTCATGCGCGCCGGTGCGTTGCGGATCGTGTACTTCGCAGGATCCAGCTTCGAGTTCACCTCGCTCCAGCGCAGCGGCATCGAGACACGAGCCCCCGGATACGGCCGCACGCAGAAAGGCGACACGAGGAGCTTGCCGTGCCCGTTCTGCAGGTAGTCCACGTATACCTTTCCCTCCCGCTGTGCCGGCAGTCGCGCGATCGTGGCAATCTTGGGAAGCTCGGCCGCCACCACCCGGGCCAGTAGCTGCCCGAGCGTTCGCGACTGCTCGTGCGTCATCTGGCGTCCGAGGGGCAGCATTACATGGAGCCCGGACCTCCCGCTCGTCTTCACGAAACTCGGGAGCCCGATCTCGTCGCACAGCTTGCGCAGCGATCGGGCGATCTTCACGACGTGCCGGAAGGGCGCCTCCTTGGGATCCAGGTCGAGGATGCACCAGTCGGGGCGCTCCAGCGACGCGCCCCTGCTCGCCCACACGTGCAGCGGGATCGAGCCGAGATTCACGATGTAGAGAAGCGACGCCTCGTCGTCGGCGATGAAGTAGTTGAGCTCGCGCTCCGTATCCTCGTTCCACATCCGCTCCCGCCTGATCCAGTCAGGCGCGAACCCCGGCGCGTCCTTCTGGAAGAACGACTTGCCTTCGATCCCATCGGGGAAACGGGTCATCACCACGGGCCGATCGGCCAGGTACGGCAGGATCCAGGGTGCAATGGCCCGGTAGTACTCGATCAGGTCACCCTTGGTGTAGCCTTCCTCGGGCCAGAAGATCTTGTGGAGGTTGGTGAGCCTGAGATCGGGTGGAGCGGCCTCGGGAGCGGCGGTCTCGGGGAACTCATCCCTTCCCTCTTCCCCCTTCCCCCTTCCCGGCAGCTCGCACTCCCGCACCGGCTTGTCGTCGCGGAAGTGCAGGAAGACGGGGTGGCGCAGCAGCCCCTCTTCGGTCCACTCCCGGTAGCGCACCTCGCACACGATCCCGGGCTCGACCCACGAGTGCTCGGCGCCGCCCGGCGCCCCGCGGCAAGGCGGCTCCTCGCGCGTGAGCGAATCGAGCGCCGCGCGGACCTCCTCGAGTTGGGCGGTAGTAAACCCGCTGCCTGCCCGACCGACGTAGATCAACTCTCCGCCTTCGTAGGCCGCCAGGTGCAGCGCGCCGAACCCGCCGCGCGAGCCCTTCGGCCGCGTGAAGCCCACGACGACGAAGTCGCCTGTGTGGTCGGCCCGCACCTTGATCCAGTGCGACGAGCGCCCCGACCGGTACGGGCTGTCCGCCTTCTTGGCGATCATCCCCTCGAGCGCCATCTCGCGCACGCCGTCGAAGAACGGCGTGCCGTGCTCCTCGATGTGATCCGAGTAGCGCAGCGGGCCCACGGTCGGGAGCACTCTCTGCAGCGCCGCCTTGCGCTCCACGAGCGGAACCCGGCGCACGTCGTATCCCTCGAGCCCGAGCAGGTCGAAGAGGTAGAGCGTGGCGGGGAGCTCGACCGATGCTCTGCGGATGTCGGCGGGGCGCGTGAGCCGGGCGCGTTTCTGCAGCCGCCCGAAGCTGGGGCGCCCCGCTTCGTCGTGCACCACTACCTCCCCGTCCAGCACCAGCCGCTCGAACGGCAGCGCCTCCAGCGCGCGGATCACTTCGGGGAAAGCATGCGTCGCGTCGTGTCCGTTGCGCGTGGTCAGGGTGGCCGCGCCCTGGTCGAGACCGGCAATCATGCGGTAGCCGTCGTACTTGATCTCGAAGATCCAGCCGGGCTTGGAGAAGGGCCGCTCGCGAGTCTGGGCGAGCATCGGCTTCACCTCAGTGGGGTTCACACGGCGCCGCTTGGCGCCGGCGCGCTTCAGCTTGCCGATGAGCGGCTCCGCCGGGTGGGCGCCCTCCCCGAGCTGCTCCACGGTGAGGCCCGACAGTACCGAGTCCTGCGGGAACTCGTCCCCCTCCTCCGCCACCACGGAGTCACGCTCCTTGATCAGCAGCCACTCCTTCTCACTCTTCTTGATCTTCACGAGCGTCCAGCGGCCGCGCAGCTTGTAACCGCGGAGCTCGAACAGCAGCTTCCCCTTCTCGAAGCCCGCGTCAACGTCCTCCACCGGCACCCACACGCCGCGGTCCCACAGGATGACCGCGCCCGCACCGTAGTTGCCCTCGGGGATCACGCCTTCGAAGTCACCGTACTCCAGTGGGTGGTCCTCGACCTTCACCGCCAGCCGCTTGTCCTGGGGATTCCTGGAAGGACCCTTGGGGACAGCCCATGACTCGAGGACCCCGCCCATCTCGAGGCGGAGATCGAAGTGCAGGCGCGTGGCCGCATGCTTATGCACCACGAATAGCCGGCCCGCCTGTCCGGATACGGCACCGGCGGGCTCCGGGGTGCGGTCCGCGGAACGCTTTGCCCGGTATGCGGTTAGATGATCGGTTCTGGGCTCGGAAGGAGGCGTCATGGCTGTGGGGAATCATAGCCGCCCGGAAGCTGCGCGGGCAATAATCCGACTATCGCGTTCGTGTTTACATCTTACTAGCTAAGCAGTTGTGCCACAAGCAGATATGGTACCCTGCCGCGACCCGGAGCCTTGCGACCGGACCGCGCTGTCCTTATTCTACCGCCCCTCACGAACGCAGAGCCACCGCCATGAGTGCTCGTCCCATCGCCGCCGCGACCGTCTCCTTCGGCCTGGTTTCCGTGCCGATCAAGCTGTACTCGGCCGCAGAGCCGAAGTCGAAAGTCAACTTCAACTGGGTCCACAAGGACTGCGGCTCCCGCCTCAAGCAGCAGTACGTCTGCAAGAAGGACGGTGAGGTGGTGGAGCGGGAGGACATGGTGAAGGGCTACGAGTTCGCCAAGGACCAGTACGTCCTGTTCACCCCCGATGAGCTCAAGGCGCTCGAGGAGAAGGCCACCGAGACCATAGACATTGCCGAGTTCGTGCCCGCCGGGCAGGTCGAGCGGCTCTACCTCAACAAGATCTACTACCTCGGCCCCGACAAGGGCGGTGAGCGCGCCTACCGGCTGCTGAGTCAGGCGATGCGGGAGACCGGGCTGTCGGCGCTCGCGCGTTACGCGGCGCGCGGCAAGCAGTACCTGGTGCTCGTGCGTCCAATGAGCGACGGACTGGTAATGGAGCAGCTCCACTACGCCAACGAGCTGCGGTCCTTTTCGGAGGTCCCCCTCGGAGAGGGAACCGTGAAGGACGAGGAGCTCCAGCTCGCCGTTCAACTCGTGAAACAGGCAGCCTCGGACGAATTCAAGCCGGAGACCTACCAGGACGACGTCCGCAACCGCATGATGGAGCAGATTCAGCGCAAGATCGAGGGCGAGGAGATCACCGCCGCGCCCGCCGAGGAGCCGCAGACCCAGATCATCGACCTGATGGAGGCCCTGAAGGCGAGCATCGCGAAGAGCGGCGGCGGCGGCGGGGAGAAGCCGGCAAAGCAGGCGAAGAAGGCAGCCCGCAAGCGCAAGCAGGCGTAGGGCCACCTCCGGCGGCTCGCCGGCGTCAGCGGCGAACTTTCCGTCGCTCCGCACGTATGATAGTCTTCGGAGTCGTTCAGCCGGTCCCCCGGAGAAGAACCCGCGCATGAGCCCCAGGAAGCTCCACGCAGCCCACACCCCCGCGACCTCCACGGGCAGCGGGCGCATGTCGCTGCCTACCGAGTTGCTGTCGCAGTCGTGCAGGCGCGTCGGCATGGCGAGCCTCGCGTTCGCCTCGCTGTGGGCGTTCGGCCTCTTCCTGGCAAACACCGCCACGCAGTTCATAGATACGCCGATGCTCCCGAGCGACCGCCCGTGGCCCATGCCGGGCAGCGCGATCGCCGCCACGGGGATCGTTCTGTCCGTCGCAATGATGTTCCTGGCCGCGCGGCTGCACCACCGGCCCAAACTGCTGCTCGACCTGGGCCTGGGATTCGAGGTTGTGACCGCGTTCCTAATCGGCCTGCTCCAGTGGTGGATCCCACCCACGGTGCCCAGCGAATTGTCCTGGATCGCGATCGTCATTCTGGTCTACCCGAGCATCGCGCCCAACACTCCTCACAAGATATTCATCGCTTCGCTGCTCGCGGCATCGATGGACCCGCTGGGTCTCGCCATTGCCAACCTGCGCGGCGTCGAGAACACCATGGGCGCCGCCGAGGCGGTCTTCGCATTCGCTCCCACGTATTTCACGGCGGCGCTGGCAGTCCTGCCGGCCAAGATCATCCACGGGCTGGGACGCCAGGTGCGCGCGGCCAAGCAGCTCGGCGCCTACAAGCTGGGCGACCAGATCGGGCGCGGCGGAATGGGTGAGGTGTACCACGCCGAGCATCGCCTGCTGGCGCGGCCGGCTGCCATCAAGCTGATCCGCCCGGAGGTGCTGGGCGCCGGCTCGACCGTCACACAGCACGTCGCCGTCGAGCGGTTCAAGCGCGAGGCGCAGGCCGCGGCGACGCTGCGCTCGCCCCACACGATCGAGCTGTACGACTTCGGAGTGGCCGAGGACGGGACCTTCTACTACGTGATGGAGCTGCTGGACGGACTGGGGTTCGAGGACCTCGTGAAGCTGCATGGGCCCGTTGTTCCGGAGCGTGCCGCGCACCTGGTGATCCAGGCGTGCGAGTCACTCGCGGAGGCGCACATGAAGGGCCTAGTGCACCGCGACATCAAGCCTTCCAACCTCCACACGTGCCGCATGGGCGTTTCCGTAGACTACGTGAAGGTGCTCGACTTCGGGCTCGTGAAGGGCGACCGCGGCCACGAGGACACGATGCTCACGCAGCCGCACATGACGACCGGCACGCCGGCGTTCATGGCGCCCGAGATGGCCATGGGAGAGCGCACGGTGGACGGGCAAGTGGACGTGTACGCGCTCGGGTGTGTACTCTACTGGCTGCTCACCGGACAGCTCTTGTTCGAAGCGGACAATCCGATCAAGATGATGCACAAGCACATCTCGGAGACCCCGGAGCCCCCGTCCGCGCGCACGGAGCTGGAGATCCCGCCGGCGCTCGACGAAGTGGTGCTCCAGTGCCTCGAGAAGCTGCCCGAGGACCGGCTGGCCGGCGCGCACGAGCTCGCACGCAGTCTGGAGTCCATCGAGTTCGCCGAGCCGTGGACCGCCCGGCGGGCGCACCGCTGGTGGGACACCCACTTGCCGGAGCAAGCCGAGCACGCGCCTTGTGACAAGGGAGAGCTCGCGCCCGCTGTGTCTGCCGGCTGACGGCTGGCAGAGCGGCAAACCGAAGTCTGGAAAGGAACCGTAGCATGAATCGTATGAGCGCCCGCATTGGTGCGGTGCTATCTCTCGCCCTGCTCACTTGGAATCCGGCTGGCCACGCGCAGGAGTCGCCCGCGCCTCCGTCGGTGCTGCTCGAGCTGAGTGAGTTCATGGAGGCGATGACCGATCAGGTCGGCCGCTCCGTGGTGGAGATCTACGTCACTGCCATCGGGCCAGTGCAGGGCGGCGGCGCGGGGCCCGCCATAGGACGGCAGCGCCGCGGCGGATCAGGCGTGATCGTGTCGCCGGACGGCTACATCGTCACCAACAACCATGTGGTGGAGGGAGCGCGGCAGCTGTCGGTGGTACTCACGGTGCCGGCGTCGGACGACCAGCCCGGGCGCTCGCTCGTGAAGCCGGTCGGGCACCGCGTGGACGGCGTAATCGTCGGAACCGACCTGGAAACCGACCTCGCGGTGATCAAGATCGACTTGACCGGCTTGGCGTTCCTCGAGCTGGGAGATTCGGACGATGTCCGCCCCGGGAACATCGTGTTCGCCTTCGGGAGCCCGCTCGGACTCGAGATGTCGGTGACCATGGGCGTAGTGAGCGCCGTCGGCCGCCAGCTCGCGGATGACCACCCGATGGCGTACATCCAGACCGACGCCCCCATCAACCCGGGCAACAGCGGCGGTCCGCTCATCGACGCGCAGGGCAAGCTGATTGGAATCAACACGCTGATCCTGTCCCAGTCGGGAGGCAGCGAGGGAATCGGTTTCGCGTCGCCCAGCAACATCGTGCGCGCGGTGTGGGAGCAGATTCGCGACAACGGCCACGTGCGCCGCGGCATGATCGGCGTCAACGCCCAGACCATCACGCCGCGGCTCTCTCACGGTCTCAGGCTGACGCGCAACTGGGGCGTCGTGGTCTCCGACGTGTACCCGCGCTCTCCGGCCGCCCGAGCGGGGCTACAGGTGGGCGACGTGATCGTCTCGCTCGACGGCAAGCCCATGGAGAACGCCCGCCAGTTCAACGTGAACGTGTACCAGCGGCGCGTGGGCGACGTGGTCAAGCTCGAGGTGCGCCGCGGGCTAAGCCGCTTGAACATGGACGTGGCCGTGGTCGAGCGTGCCAACGACCCCAGCGCCTTTGCCGACGTGGTGGGGCAGGAACGCAACCTCGTGCGCGAGCTCGGTATCCTGGTGGTCGAGGTGGATGAGGACATCGCGGCGATGCTGCCGTGGCTCAGGCGCCAGGGCGGTATCGCCGTCGTGGCCCAGGCAGCGGGCGTCCCCACAGTCGCGACCGGCCTTGCGGTGGCCGACGTGATCCACGCCGTGAACGGCCAGGAAGTGACGTCGATCGGACAGCTGACGCAGGCCCTGCGCCAGCTCGAGCGCGGCGACCCGGTAGTGCTGCACGTCGACCGCAGGGGCCAACTCAGGTTCGTCGTGTTCGAGATCGAGTAGGAGGGCTCGGGTGGCCACTGCGCTTCGCGGGTCCGGCCTCCCAATCCTCACCGCGGTGCTCATGTCCCTCCCGGCCGGCACCGCCGTGGCGCAAGAGCCGCACGCCCGCGCCGATTCGGTGGCCGACGGCGTGGGCGCGAGTTACTGGGGCGAGATCCCCCCGGCCAGCGACTCCACCACGGCTCGGTTCCGCGACCCCCTAATGCCGGTGTGGGAAGGACTCCTCGTCGTTCCCTTCAGGTTCTTCACCTATCCCGTGAAGCTCGTGGGAGACGGGATGCTCGCAACGGTGCGGTGGATCGATGAGACCCGCATCCTCAACATCTTCTTTCGTCCCCCGGGGAAAATGCAACTCATGCCGGCCATCAATGCCGGTGGCCTCTCCGGGTTCGGCGGCGGTCTGACGCTCCAGCTGAACGACGTCGGCTGGCCAGGAGTCCAGATGCGCCTGCGCGGCTACGCCACGGTGAACGGCGACCAGCGCATCACTTTCGGGGCGCGGGCCCCCACGGGCAGACGCAGCAGGATCGTTCTCGGAATGGGATTCCGGGACAGGGCAAACGCGCGCTACTTCGGCATCGGGCCAAACAGCAGCGTCTTCGACAAGTCCTTCTACCGCCAGAAGCTCACTTGGGCGGGGCTCAGCTACCACAGGGACTTTGGCTCGGGGTTCACGCTCCGCGGCAAGTTGCTCTACTCGCGTGTGGCCGCCGGCCCGCCGGGCGGAGACTTCGAGCCCTCCATCCCCCAGCAGTTCCCCGGCAGCGTGCCGCCCGGATTCGGCGAGAGCTCCGACGGCCTGGGCCTCGAGTTGCTGCTGGGTCAGTCGGACGACCTGCCAACCGGGCGCCCCACCCGGGGCGGACTGAGGCAGCTGCGTGCATCGTACATGATCGCGACCGACGAGGGTGATGCGGACCTGTGGACTTTCCGCGCGGAGCTGCAGCAGTTCATCCCTCTCTGGTACGAGTATCACACGCTCGCCCTGCGCGGTTACGTCTCGTGGATCCAGCGCTCCGGAGACGGCGAGATGCCGTTCCAGCGGCTGCTCACCAACGACGACCCGGACCTGCTGCGCGGATTCAACGACTTCCGGTGGCGCGACCGTGGCCTTGCCGTGCTGAGTGCGGAGTATCGCTGGCCGCTCTGGGTGTTCCAACGCGCCGACGGACCCGGGCTCGACATGTACGTGCTCGCCGACGTGGGGCAGGTATTCGACAGTTTCAACAAGATCAGCTTCGACAACCTCACTCTCTCGTACGGGCTGGGTATTCGCCTGGTGAGCGGGCCGGGTCTCGTGCTGCGGCTCGAGTGGGCGCGGAGCAACGAGGGCGCCGTGTTCCGCTTGAAGAGCGAGCAGATCTTCCAATGGACCAAGGGACTGTTCCATGGCAAAGACCCGGTACCGCCGCGCTAGGCGGGCGCTAGCCGTCGCCCTCTGCATCGGCGCGGGCCTCGCAGCCCATGCCGGGGAGCCGCCGCTTCGGGACGGTCCGGTCGTGTGGCACGCCGACGACAGGCGCGACGTCGAGGCGCCCGCTCCACGCGATCCCAACATCCTCAGCTCGGGCGTGGATGCCTCGATCAACCGACCGATCGGCCGAATATTCGATCCGGCCCGCCTGGTGCGCGGAGTGGGAGCCTGGTTCGGTGGAGACCCGGTGGGACCCGCCGCGAACATCAACAGCCTGGGCGAGGTGCCCAACTCGACGTGGTTCACGAACCGCATCGGTCTGTTCCCCATGTCACCCCAGGCAGCCGCGCGCGGGCCACTCACCGGGCCCGGACCCGACACAACAAGCCCGTGGACCGTCGTCGGCGCAAAGACGGAGGGTGTGTCACCGGGTTTCACCATCGAGGACGGCAGGGGCGACACGTACTTCATCAAGTTCGACCCCCCGGGCTACTTCGGGACCGCGACGGCGGCCGGCGTCATATCGGGCCGCCTCTTCCACGCGGCCGGCTACAACGTCCCCGAGGACATCGTCACGACCTTCGAGCGCAGACAACTCGTGTTGGCCGACGGCGTGGAGTTCACGGACGCCTTGGGGCACGAGCGCATCATGACGGTGGTGGATCTCGACAGCGTGCTGAGCCGCGTCGAGCGCCTGCCCGACGGCTCGTGGCGGTCGCTCGCCAGCCGGCGTCTGGACGGCGAGTGGATGGGGCCGTTCGACTGGAAGGACCGGCGCAAGGACGACTCCAACGACCTGGTGAATCACGAGGACCGGCGCGAGCTGCGCGGCCTGCGGATGCTCTCGGCGTGGATGTGTCACTTCGACACCAAGCAGGGCAACACGCTCGACATGTATGTAGAGGAGGATGGGCGCCGCTTCCTCCGGCATTACCTCATAGACTTCGCAAGCACCCTCGGGTCCGCGGCTCTGGGACCGTTCCCGATGGCGTGTCACGAGTACACGCTGGATATCGTTCGCTCCTTCGGGCGCGCGGTCTCACTGGGAACGAAGCAGGATCTGTGGCGCGAGCTGACGCTGCCCGAGGGCCTCGAACAGTTGGGCTACTTCGAGAGCACCAAGTTCCATCCGATGGCGTTCAAGCCACTGGAACCCAACACGGCCTTCGCCAACTTCACCAATCGGGACGGCTACTGGGCGGCCAAGATCATCTCCGCCTTCAGCGACGCCCACATCGAGGCGGCAGTGGCCGAGGGGAAGTATCCGAGCCCGGAGGCGGCGCGCTACATCAGCCGCACGCTGGCCGAACGCCGTGACAAGATCGCCCGGTACTTCTTCGATCGGGTTTCCCCGCTGGACTTCTTCCGCTACGAGGACGGGATCCTGCGGTTCCACGATCTGGGCGCCGAGCGAGGCATCTACCCCGGTCAGACTCCGCGCTACCGTTACCGCGTCGCCGCGGTGACGCCGGAGCGCGACCGGGCGGGCCGCACGGAGTGGATCGAGACGGCGCAGCGCACCATCGATATCGCCGGGACCGGCGCTCTCGAGGCGGCGCCGGCGACAGAGTACCCGTTCGTACAGGTGGAGCTACAGGCGAACTTCGGCGAGCGCTGGATTCACTCGGTCACCGTGTACGCGGCTCGCGAGAGCGGGCTCGTGGTAGAGGTGGACCGCTAGCGAGGGCGCTCAGGCGTCTGCGAGGGCCGACGCTTCCGGCTCCGACACCCGATCCGCACGGCCGAGAACGAGGTCGGGCAAATGGGCGCGCCACCATGCGTCGGCCCGATCCCTGCTCCACGGCTCGCCCACGTCACACTCCGAGAGTTGCCGCGCCAGGGCCTCCGCGCTCGACGGCCTCCGCCGTCGATCCTTCTCCAGGCACGCCATCACCACATCCTCGAGCGAAGGCGGGATGTCCAGCTCGCTTCGGCGCGAGGGCGGCAGCGGCGGGGTATCCACGTGACGCAGCATCATCTTCATCGGCGTGTCCGCCTCGAACACGAGACTGCCGGTCAGCAGCCAGTAGGCAACGCAGCCGAGCGAGTATATGTCTGCCCGCCAGTCCGCGTCCTGCCGCAGGGCGAGCTCGGGCGCCATGTAGGCCGGCGTTCCGGTGGTGAGATCCGGAGCGGTGAGCCTCATCTGGTCCTCGTCTTCGGGCGGGGGCTTCACGAGACCGAAGTCGAGCACCTTCACGAAGTCCGCCTCGAGCCCCACCCAGCACGTGTACAGGTTGGCCGGCTTCACGTCCCGGTGGATCAGGCCGAGGGCGTGCGCCTCGGCCAGCGAGTGGCAGGCCTGGCTCAGCAAGTAAACCACCCGGGCAGGCGGTACCGGTCCGAACCGGTCTACGAGCGAGTCGAGGTCTATGCCCCGCAGCAGCTCCATCACGGTGTAGAAGTTCCCATCTTCGGTCACGCCGAAGTCGTACAGCGCCGTGGTGTGCGGCGAGTGCAGCCGCGCGGCCGCCTCCGCCTCGCGCTTGAACCGCTGCACGACGGTGCTCGCGCCCTCACCGATTTGCGCCCCCAGGGCGTCGGGCCGGATCACCTTGATCGCCGCCGGTCGCCGCAGCAGCCGGTGTTTGGCGGCATAGACTTCACCCATCCCTCCGCGACCCAGCAGCTCCCCCATCTGATAGCTGCCAAGCTCTCGCGCATCGCGCACCTGCCGCCCCAGCCGCGTGATGATCCCCACGGGCACGACCGCGATCAGAGCACAGATGTAGTTGGGAAGCACGGCCCAGAGCATGGCTGCCGCCGGCGGAAGTTCGACGCCGCGCGCGGCAGTTATCGCGAGGCCGACCGGATCCATGGTCGCGGCGATGAGGGCCGCCGCCAGCGTCCTCGCCCGCGTGTGGGGCACGATCATCGGATGCACCAGCACCAGCACGCAGATCCACGACAGCCCGATCACGTTGGGCGTCCACTGGTTCACGAAACCGATCGCGAACGCCAACGCGACTTCGTAGACGAGCCCGAGATCCAGAGAGCGCTGGCAGTCGCACGCGTGCCAGCGGGTGTAGGCGAACAGCGCCAGGGAAACCGCGATCACGCCAAGGGCCACCGGGTTCCCCGGCCAGGGCCAGGCGTCGTCGAGCAGCGCATCGGGGGAGAGCACCGGCCCCACGAAGTTGTTCATGACCAACGCCAGGACCCACAGCCCGGCCCACAGCAGGCTCGCCACGCCCAGCCGGCGCGATGCCGCCTCGAGCAGGTCGGGCGGGAGAACTCCGCCGCTCGCGGTCGTGGTGTGGCGGGGCCGCTTGTCTGGGATCTGCAGATGGGTCATGGTTGCTCTCACAGCAACAGTATCACGCGCGGGCCTCGATTGGGAACCGGCACCGCCTTGCGCCCGTTGACCGGAGTGATATTGTCTCACGAGCGTCACACCCACCCGGCCCAGGACGGATCGCCCGCATAATGACCGACGAGAGCTCCAGAGGGTTCCCAACCATCCCGCCCGAGGCCCGGCTTCCGGCCCTCCGCGTGGCCCAGGCCATGCGACGCCCGATCGAGCGCTTCCTGCACATCGAGGCGGCGAGCGGCATTCTGTTGATCATCGCCGCGGCAACGGCGCTGATCTGGGCCAACTCCCCGTGGGCACACAGTTACGAGGCGCTGTGGCACACTCCGTTCCGGATCGGGATCGGCGAGTGGACGATGGAGCGGTCGCTCCACTTCTGGATCAACGACTTGCTGATGGCCGTGTTCTTCCTGGTCGCCGGTCTGGAGATCAAGCGCGAGATGGCGCACGGCGCGCTCTCGGACATCAAACGGGCGGCCCTGCCGATCGCGGCGGCTATCGGCGGCATGTTGGTGCCGGCCACCATCTATGCTTCCCTGAACGTCACCGGCCCCGGTGCGCACGGCTGGGGTGTGCCGATGGCGACCGACATCGCCTTCGCCGTGGGCGTGCTGATGCTGCTGGGCAGGCGGGTGCCGCCGGCCCTGCGGGTGCTGTTGTTGGCCTTCGCCGTGATCGACGACCTGGGAGCAATCCTCGTCATCGCCGTGTTCTACTCCAGCGGGCTCGCCGTCGACGGCCTCATGGTGGCGCTCGGCGGCGTCTTCGTCATGTGGCTGTTCGGCCGGATGGGAGTGCGGCCCGGGTTGTCGCTGATCCTGCCCTTCCTGCTCATCTGGGGCGGCCTATACCGGGCGGGCATCCACCCGACCATCGCGGGGGTCATCATGGGCCTGATGACGCCGGCGCAGGCCTGGTACGGACCGGCCGGGTTCCTCAAGACCGCACAGAGGGCGCTGCTGAAGTTCGAGCAGCGGGCCGAGGCCGGTGACACGGATGCCGCGCTGCTGGAGCCCCTCGAGGAGATCGGCTTCGCCAGCCGCGAGGCAGTGGCTCCAGTGGTCCGGCTCGAGCATCAGCTCCACTCCTGGGTTGCCTACGGGATCATGCCGCTCTTTGCCCTGGCCAATGCCGGGGTGGCCATGGGCGGCGTCGACTTCTCGGAGCCCGGAGCCTTGGCGGTCGCCAGCGGTGTGGCGCTCGGCCTGCTGGTCGGCAAGCCGGTGGGCGTGCTGGTGTTCGGCTGGGTCGCGGTGCGACTCAGACTGTGCGTGCTGCCGCAGGGCGTGACCTGGAGCGGGATGCTGATCGTCGGCGTTACCGGGGCCATCGGATTCACGATGGCGATCTTCATCGCCGAGCTGGCCTACGGCGATCCGGATCTGCTGGCTGTCGCCAAGCTGGGGGTGCTCGCCGCCACGGCGGTCGCGGCGATCGCGGCGCTGGTCCTTGGCCGCATCATGCTGCCGGCACAGCCGGCAGCGGTGGCGGACGTCGGCGAGAGCTCGGTCGAGTCCACCACCGATATTTGGATGGGAAGCCACCCGGCCGCGGGTGGCGCGCCGTAACGGTCGTCAGGACGGGGGGGACATCAGACACGTGACGAGCAGGAGATGAGGGTAACTAATTCCCGGCCGAGCCCGCTCGACAGACTGCTTCGCCTGTTCACGGAGGTGCAGTCAGGTGAGAGCGTCAACGTCCTCCTCCTCACGCTCAACGTCTTTCTGATCCTCGCCGCCTACTATGTGCTGAAGGTGGTGCGCGAGGCGCTGATCCTGGGCGGCGCCTCGGCGGAGGTGAAGAGTTACACGTCCGCGGGCCAGGTGGTTCTGCTCCTCTTCCTCGTTCCAGCCTACGGAGCGTTTGCGGCGCGCGTGCCGCGGCGGCGCCTCATCAACGGCGTCACCGCCTTCTTTGTCGCCTGCCTCGGCGTGTTCTACGTTCTGGCGGTCTCCGGCATGTCCGGCTTCGCGCTCGGGGTGGCGTTCTTCGTCTGGGTTGGAATCTTCAACGTGATGATGATCGCCCAGTTTTGGGCGTTCGCCAACGACGTGTACACCACCGACGAGGGCAAGCGGCTGTTCCCGATCGTGGGCTTCGGCGCGTCGGCGGGCGCGGTGGTGGGCAGCTACATACCCAACCTGCTGAGCGGCGTCGGCCTCTACCAGTTGTTCATCATCTCCGCCGTGTTCCTGCTGCTGGCTGCGATCATCACCAACGTGGTGGACGGCCGCGAGCGCTACAGGACCGAGGCGCACCTGCCCGACCCGTTCACGACGGGGACGATGCCCGCGGCCACCGGCCAGTTCCGAGCGGCGACCGGAGAGTTCAGGGTGCCGGAGGTCGACTACAAGAGGGAGAGCGGGATCTTCAAGGTAGTGAAGCCCGGCGAGGAACCGCAGTTCGAGCCGCCGGAGCCGGAGTCCAAGGGCGGCGCATTCCAGTTGGTGTTTCGCAGTCGCTACCTGCTGATGATCGCCTTCCTGATCCTCCTGCTCAACTGGGTCAACACCAACGGCGAGTACATCCTGGGGCGGACCATCGAGACCCTCACGGAGCAGTCTGTGGCTGCCGAGGGAGGCGGTCCGGAGGACGTCCAGGCGCGGATCGCGAGCTTCTATTCGACGTTCTTCACCGTCGTGAACGTCGTGGGGCTCCTGCTGCAGGCATTCGTGGTGTCGCGAGTCATCAAGTACGCGGGAGTCCGTCGGGCGCTGCTGTTCCTCCCGGTGATCGCACTCATCGGCTACTCGGTGATCGCCTTCGTGCCGATTCTAGCGGTGATCCGGTGGATCAAGACCGGAGAGAACGCCACGGATTATTCGCTCAACAACACCGTGCGCCAGACGTTGTTCCTGCCTACGACGCGCGATGAGAAGTACAAGGCCAAGCAGGCCATCGACTCTTTCTTCTGGCGGGCCGGTGACGTGCTGTCGGCAGCAGTGGTCGCGGTGGGGGCCAACTTCCTGATGCTCAGCACGGGGGGCTTCGCGCTGGTCAACGTGGCCCTGGTGGGTTGCTGGCTCGTGCTGGCAGTGCTGATCGGGCGGCGCTACGACCGGTTGGCTGCGGCAACCAACTAACCGTCGTCCGGCTCCTCGCTCTTCTGCTGCTGCAGCTTCTTCAGCTCCTCGAGGTTCATCACGATCGAGTGCTGGGAGTGGAGCAGGTTCTGCAGGATCTCATTCGTGGGACGTGACTCCCGCCGTCTGGGTCGGTTGTCCTCCAAGAAGGGCCACAGCGCCTCCCGCACGTCCTCCCGCAGCGCCGTCTCCAGGTACTCCAGCGCCGTTCCGCGCAGCATCAAATCGCTGGTGTGGAGTCCGCGGAAGGCGATCTTGAGTGGTTGGCGCGGCAGCACCAGGGACAGCACCGTGAACACGTGCTCCAGGCTGCGGTTGGCGCGCTCGCTCAACACTTCGTCCACCACGGGAGACCACTGATCGTCCTCCGTGGCGTCGAGCAGGCGATGGCTCTCCCACACGCCCTTGTCCACCGCTACCTCTCGGATGACCGCCGCGTACACTCGGTCCTCGCTCACTCCCAGCTGCGGATTGAGCTCCAGTAGCCGCACCAGGGCCCGGCTGCAGCGGTAACGCACCTCGAAGCGCACGTCGTCGAGTCCTCGGAACAGACCGTCGAGGGCTCGCTCGGTGGGGCTCGCCACCAGCACCAATGGCAGCCTGCGCCGGACGGCGAATTCCTCGTCGGGATCGAGGAGGTGGTCCACCAGCTGCCCGGTCGCTTCGGTCGCCACTTCGCGCAGCGTGATGAGCGTGTCGGCCACCACGTCCTGCCACGCGAGCAGCGGTACGACGTGCGGCACCAGCGCCTGGGTGACGGGCCCGGCTTTCAAGGCCCTCCGAACGCGCTTCGCATCGCGCGACCTGAGCTCCACGATCCGCTCCATTTCGGGATCGAGTTGCTGGGGCTGGATCTGCGGCACAGGCCGCTCGCCCGACACCGCCTCCGCCGCGGCCTCGTGCGCCACCGCCTCCAGCTCGGCGGTATAGGGCTGCCCCGCATAGGTGAGGCCCAGCGTCCCCGCGGAGTGGAGGACCGCCGTGCGCGTGGCGATGTCCTGGATGTCGTCCAGTTCCAAGTCGATCGCGCGTGAGAGGAGACTCTTCTCCAGTGTCGTCACGTAGCCGCGGTGCAACCGACTGGCCACGACTACGCCGGCGATCGAGAACAGGATGGCGAGCCCGAGTAACACGTTGGTCACGCCCACCGCGGCGACGACCAATGTCAGTTGTACTATCGCGCTGCCGGCGATATCTCCCAACCGCACGACGCCCACGTCCACCAGCGCCTTGGTCGACCGCTTGTCCTGCGGCTGAAGCGGCGTGAACAGCAGCTCGTATCCGGTGCGGTAGAGCCCGTTGCGGGTCACCTGCTCCACGCCGCGAGCCACCGCCGCCGAGGGCAGTCCCGGGATTGCAATGGCCGCCGCGCTCCCGAGGCCGGCCGCGGTCGGCAGCAGCCCCACCGTGCGCGTGAGACCGAGCCGCTGCAGCAGCACGCGGGACCCAACAGCCTGAACGATGACGGTGAGGAACGCTGCGCCGGCGTAGAACACGGCAAAGAAGCGCAGCAGGTCGTCGCCCGTGCCGATGGTACCCGTGGCGCGCACCTTGAATACGTAGTCGATGAAGACCTCGCTCACAGTGGCCAACAACACCAGCGCCACCAGTCCGCGCAGGTACGGCGTCTCGGCAATGACCTTGAGTCCCGACCGCGCCGGCATCGGATCGGCCTGCTTCCGGGCGCTCTCGAGAGGCCGTCGCTGCCCCTCCGCGGGGACGCCGAGCACGAGGATCGCGCACAGCAGGTGTATCCCCGCCAGAATCGGGAACATCGTCTCCATCGTGAACAGCACGGCCACTCGCTCTGCCAACAGGCCGCCCAGAAGCCCGCCCACGGTGGCGCCCGCCGCAATGCGGCCCACGTAGCGCTTGGCGGTGCGCGGGTCGAAACGCTCGTTCACCACCGACCAGAACCCGGAGATGAGCACCGCACCCAGTGCCGCGTAGTGGAGGTAGAGCATCACCGCGATGGGACGACGGAACTGGGAAACGAGCAGCCATTCCACGATCAACAGCCCGGCGCTCGCGGCGAACGCGGCGGGCACCAGCCGCCCCGGACCGACCGCCGTCATCCAGCGCGAGGCCAGCAGCGCAACGGCCATCGACACCAACGCCGACACCATGACCATGCGCGGCAGCGCCGACACATCGAAAGTGGACAGGAACAGGGCGTCGCGCGTGGCCTTCGCCGCCATTTGGAAGGCGATCATGGCGGCCGCGGTGACCACCGCGGCTACGACTGCTGTCTTAGTGGCGCGATCGGCGGAACTCAACGGTCTCTCCTCACGGGACCCCTTAAACTAGTGAGTGGGCGCGGGAACGCGACCGCCCGCAGGACTTGACGTGGCGGGGTCCTCCGGCGAACCCTAATGTTCGCCCAAACACCGTACACGGAGGAAACGTGAGACTCAAGCACTGCTCGATCCTAGGCGGCGCACTGGTCGTGCTGCTCACAGCCTGTCAGGGGGGAGGAGGCCAAAGCGAGACGGCCCAGCCTGCTAGCGATGCGGACGCGCCCGACCCGACGCCCACCGTCGTCCTCGAGACCAGCATGGGCCGCATCGTATTGGAGCTCGACCGCGAGAAGGCGCCCATCACGGTGACCAACTTCGTGGCTCACGTGCAGATCGGCTTCTACAACGGGCTCAGCTTCCACAGAGTGCGCCCAGGGTTCATGATTCAGGCCGGCAAGTACACCGCCGAAATGCAGGGCCGGTCGAGCTCGGCGGGCAACCTCACGAACGAAGCCGACAATGGCCTCAGCAACCTGCGTGGAACGGTTGCGATGGCTCGCCTCCCCGACCCGCACAGCGCCACTACCCAGTTCTTCATCAACCTGGTGGACAACCAGAAGCTGGACTACGGCACGTTCTCGGACGGCTGGGGCTACGCCGTATTCGGACGCGTGGTGGAGGGCATGGACGTGGTGGACGCGATAGCGGCGGTGCCGGCGCGGCGCGTGGGTCGCTTCGAGGCTCTCCCGCTCGAGCCGGTCGTTATCACGAGCGCCTACCTGACCGAAGAGGAAGAGGCGAGCCCCTAGCGGGACAGAACAGCATGACGGACCCAGACCAGCTCAACTGGAAGAAAGGCGTCTGCGGCATATGTCCGGCCGGCTGCTGGGTCGAGGTGGGAATGAGCGGCGGGAAGATCGAGGACATTCGCGCCGACACCGGACACCCTCTGGGAATGATCTGCCGGCGGGGCTCACACGCTCCGGAGATCATCCACTCCGAGCATCGCCTCCGGTACCCGATGAAGCGCGTGGGTCCCAAGGGGACCCACGAGTTCGAGCGCATCAGCTGGGACGAGGCGTACGACATCATCGTCGAGCGGTTGAACACGATCAAGCGGGAATCCGGTCCCGAGGCAGTGTCCATCTACACCGGTCGCGGCGCGTTCGAGCTCTCGCTGTGCGACATGTTCCAGCCGAAGGGCGTTGCGGTGTCCTCGGCCTCGAACGTCCTGTTTCCGTTCGGCTCTCCCAATACGATGGGTGTGGGGGCGCTCTGTTACGTCTCCTTCGCGATGATCGCGCCCTCGGTGACGCTGGGACGGGTGCTGGTCAACATGTTCACAGACATGGAGAACGCGGAGATGCTCGTCGTGTGGGGCGCCAACCCCGCCACGGACTCCCCGCCACTGGACATGCACCGGCTGGAGGCCGCCGCCAAGCGGGGGGCCGACATCGTCGTGATAGACCCGCGCCATACCGAGACCGCGACCCGCACCGGCGCCCAATGGGTCCCGATCCGACCGGGGACGGACGGAGCGCTCGCGCTCAGCATGATCGAGGTGATGATCGACGAGGAGCTGTTCGACGAGCCCTTCGCCGAAGAGTGGTGCCACGGGTTCGATGAGCTGGCAGCCTACGTGCAGCACTTCCGGCCCGAGGTAGCCGAGTCGATCACCGGCGTGCCGGCCGACACCATCCGCGACCTGGCGCGCCGCGTCTGCAGCGCTACGGGGGCCTGCCCGATCATGTACACGGGCCTCGAGTACTCCAACAGCGGCATCCAGGCGATCCGGGCCGTCTTCACCCTGTTCGCGTTGGCCGGCCAGCTCGATGTCCCGGGCGGAATCGGTCTCGCGATGCTCGACTCGCACTTCCCGATCAACCGCTCGTGCAACCAGGAGAACCCCGACCTCGACCGGGCGGTAGCGCGCGAGACCTTCCCCATATACTCGGACTTCCGCGGCGAGTCCCACGCCAGCGGCCTGGTCAAGTCGGTGCTCGAGGGTGATCCGTACCGCATCCGGGGCCTCATCGTCCACGGCGCCTCGCTCCTCACATCGTGGCCCGAAACGGCCGTGTGGCGGGAGACCCTGAGCAAGCTCGACTTCCTCGTGTGCGTGGACAGGCAGCTCACCGCCGACGCCGCATGGGCCGACATCGTGCTCCCGGCGACCACCATGTTCGAGATCGAATCCTACATGGTGTACGGTCCGATCTTCCGCCTGCGTGAGAAGCTCATCGAGCCCGTGGGCGAGGCCCGCAACGACTATCTCATCATGGCCGAGCTGGCCCGGCGGCTGGGCTATGGACACCTCTACCCGCAGACCGAGGAAGAGCTCGTGAGGTTTGCGCTGGAGGGCTCGGGCTACACTCCGGAGAGCGTGCGCGCAGCAGGCGGGTGGGTGAAGCTCCCGACGTCGATGATGGAGTTCAAGAAGTGGGAGAAGGGGGGGCTGCGGGCAGATGGCGCGCCGGGGTTCGAGACACCAACGGGGAAGTTCGAGATCTGGTCGACAACCCTCGAGGAGTACGGATACGAGCCGCTCCCCAAGTACACCGAGCCCACAGAAGGCCCGGTTGCGCGTCCGGACCTGGCGGACCGATTCCCGCTGGTGTTCAACTCGGGCGCGCGGCCGCACACCGACTTCCGGTCCCAGCACCACGGCATCGAGGGACTGGCGAAGGACAGCCCGGAGCCGACCGTGGAGCTCAACGCGGCGGACGCGGCGGCGCGTGACATTGGCACGGGCGACCTCGTCGAGGTGCGGACTCCGCGGGGTTCGGTGCCGTTCAGGGCACGCGTTACCAACGACATCGTGCGCGGCGCGGTGGAGTGCAACATGGGCGGCGGCACGCCCGTCGGATCGAAGGCCTGGCGGGAGTGGAACGTGAACGAGCTCACCGACCTGGGCAACTACGACGAGGTGTCGGGCTTTCCCGTCTACAAGGCTCTGCTCTGCGATGTGGTCAAGGTGGAGGCCGGCACCGCGGCCACGCGGCGCACGGCGGCTCTCGCCGCTGAGGCCTGCGGTCCGGTGGCTCTGGACGCCTCCGTGGTCGGGACGCCGCGGCGGAGCATTTACCTCGACAACAACGCGACGACCCGGGTCGCCGACGCGGTGCGCGAGGCCATGCTGCCCTTCCTGGACGCCACCCACGGGAACCCGTCGAGCATCCACGGAGTGGGTCGCGACGCGCGCGAAGGGATGGAGAACGCGCGCCGCCAGGTTGCGCGACTCATCAACGCACGGCCGCGGCGCATCACGTTCACCGGCGGCGGATCCGAGGCGGACAACCAGGCCCTGAAGGGTGTGGCGCTCGCGAATCGAGAGAAGGGCGACCACATCATCACGAGCACCATCGAGCATCCGGCGGTACTCGAGACCTGCCGTTTCCTGGAGCGGATCGGATACCGCGTCAGCTACCTCGACGTGGACGAGCACGGGCTGGTGCACCCGGAGACGCTGCGTCGAGCGCTGACCCCGGAGACCATCCTGGTATCCGTGATGATGGCGAACAACGAGGTCGGGACCGTCCAACCGATCTCCGACCTGTGCGCGGTGGCCCACGAGCACGGCGTGCCGTTCCACACCGACGCGGTGCAGGCGGCCGGGAAGATCCCGATCGACGTCGAGAGCCTCGGCGTGGACCTGCTCACCCTGTCCGGCCACAAGTTCCACGGGCCCAAGGGAGTCGGGGTGCTGTTCGTGAGACGCGGCATTGAGCTGGACCCGCTGATTCACGGCGGCAAGCAGGAAGGCGGATTGCGCGCGGGGACGGAGAACGTCCCGGCCATCGTGGGCATGGGCAAGGCGGCCGAGTTGGCGCTACGGGCGGCGCAGGACACCGAGCAGTTGCGGCGGCTGCGTGACCGGCTCGAGTCGAGAATCCGGGAGCTGATCCCCGGCGCGACGCTGAACGGTGCGCCCGAGCGGCGCCTCCCCAACACGCTCAATCTGACCCTGCCCAGACTGCGGGGAGAGTCCGTGGTCGTAGCCCTCGATCAGCACGGCATCTCTCTCTCATCGGGATCGGCCTGCAAATCGGGCTCTCCGGAGCCGACTCACGTGCTGCTTGCCATGGGCCGCGATGCCGACGACGTGCACCGCTCCGTGCGGTTGTCCCTCTCCACGGAGACGACCGAACGGGACATCGACGACACGGTGTCCGCGCTCGAGCAGGTGCTGGAGGAGATGGAGACCACCGTCCGGTTCCTGCCCTGCAAATAGAAACGGGCCCCGCAAAGGGCCCGCCTGCTAGATGAACTTGAGGTAGTAGGAGATCGCGTGCACCTCGCGCTGCATGCGCCAGCCCGTCACCATCGAGTGCTCCATCCGGAAATACCGCACTGGCCCGCCGACCGGCGGGGCCCGCCCGTCAACCAGAATCTCGGCCCGGACGACGACGTCCTCGGGGCTTCCCCGGGCGGAGAGTTCGGGGAACTCGATCCGCTCCCGCGCCAGGATCTCCTGGGCCTGTATCTCGGCGGCCACGGCGTCCCCGCTCTCCACGGCCTGCTCCAGCGCGGGCAGCCCCGCGGCCATGTATTCGGCCGCCAGCCAGAAGCGCAGCTCGTCGGCCGCCTCGGTGGCTACCGTGGTATGCAGGGTGTAGTACCGGTACCCCAGGAAGCCCGCCACGGCGACAAGTACCAGGACGGCCTTCCAGCCCGTCAGCTTGATCTTGATCTCGCTCATCCAGATGCTCCCCATGTTGGCGCCCGGTACATTATTGTACTGGAGGTGCAGGATGTCGAGACTCCGGGGAGAACGCAGGGGGCGCGCATGACGGACCGGGAAGACACCCAGACGGAGGAGTACGAGGTCGCCGGTGAGGGCCTCCTCGCCAAGATCAAGGAGCTCATCCGCCAGGGCAACGTTCGCCGCATCATGATCCGAAACGACCAGGGACAGACACTGATCGAGATTCCCCTCACGTGGGGCCTGGTCGGGGCGGCGTTCGCTCCCATCTGGGCCGCGGTCGGCGCCATTGCCGCCCTCGCGGCGAACTTCACGATCGTGGTCGAGAAGGTCGACAAGGCCGAAGAAGATTGACGGGCCGGGCGGCCCGCCTTAACCTAGTGCCGAATCCAGCCGAGCCTCAAATGACCGATACTGCTCAAGTCGCCGATGCCCTCAGGGACGTACCCCTGTTCTCACAGGTGCGCGAGGGCGACCTCCAGCGGATCGCACAGGCCGCGCACACGAGATCCTTCGCCAAGAACAGCATCATCGCGTTCGAGGATCGCCCAGGGGAGGCCCTCTACACGGTGCTGACCGGGCAGGTCAAGATCGTGCTCACCGCGGAGGATGGCCGCGAGGTCATTCTCTCCACGCGGAGCAAGGGCGACTTCTTTGGGGAGATGTCGCTGATCGACGACCAGCCGCTCTCGGCAAACGTCATCGCGATGGAGGACTCCGAGATGTTGGTCCTGCACCGGGAGGACTTCCAGCGCTGCCTCGAGGAGATGCCGATGGTGGCGTTCGGCCTGCTGCGCGCCTTCTGCAAGCGGCTGCGCCAGGCCGACAACAAGATCTCGAGCCTGGTGCTGCAGGACGTGCCCGCCCGCGTGGCAGGGCTGCTGCTGGACATGGCCGACCAGAACGACGGCGTCCACATCTCCCAGCAGCTCACGCACCATCTGATCGCGCAGATGGTGGGCTCCAGCCGGGAGACCGTGTCGCGCGCGATGGGCGACCTCATGAGCCAGGGGCTCGTCGCGGTGACCCGTCAGACGGCGAGCATTCCGAACCGCCGCAAGGCGGCCCGGGCCGGCCGCGGCGCAGGCGGTCACGAGATGGTTGAGGTGTCCCGCCGCACGATCACGATCAGCAACAGGGACGGCCTGGAGGTGGCGGCGGGCCGCAACTGAGGGGCGCGCGGTCAGCGACACACGGAGGGCGGCTCCCATTGAGCGGGGGCCGCCTTCCTCTCGTCAGAGCGGGACGCAGTTCTCCATGAACCCGGCCGTCACCTCGGCGGAGTCGCCGATCACCTCGTAGAACTCGTCGAAGTACTCGGTCGTGATCCGAAGCTGCGCCGAGTCCAGTCCAACCTGACTCCGATACAGACCGTAGATGGCCGGCCGCTGCTGCTGGAACGGAACGAAGGCAGCCTCCAGCTCCTCCCGCGGCGAGCAGAACCCGCGGAACAACCGCTCGCGCACATAACGAATCGGGAGATCGGGGGCGGGCCGCGCGTAGCGGGCGTCGACCACCCCCGCGAGATCGAAGTCGTACGGCACGGGCAACGCCATACCCTGCATGTTCCCGATCACCCGCCCGTTGTGGCAGCAGTAATCCTTGCCTCGCTCGGGCGCCACCACCGACCAATCGGTGTTCCCGATCATGTAGTGGAACACCTCCAGCATCCGGAGCTGGCTCGCCCGCAAGTCGTATGGGTGAACGTTGCGGACCTCGAGCACGTCCCAGCCGTTGCGGGCGGCCATGTCGTCGGAGTCTTCGATGAAGAACGCATAGCGTGACCGGGGATCTCTGCGGCCCTCGCTGTCCACGTAGGTGACCCACGCGAGCCGCACCCGGTAACTCGCATCGGTGAGGATGTTGTAGAGGCGGTATGCCAGGTACTCCTGCAGCACGTATTGCTGGTACGCCAGGTCCCCATCCCGGCAGTGGGTGACGAGCTTCAGCTTGTCCTGCCCGTCGAACACTGTGTTCCGCACCTGACTGCGCGGGAAGTTCAGACGAAGCGGCGGAAAGTCACATATCTGGCGCTGGAGCCGGAACCGCCCGCGGGTGCGAACCTGCACGTCCACCCTCATCAGCTGCCTGTCGGGACCCGGGAAGACCACCACGGCCGGGCGCTCCGGGCTGTCCTGCCCACGGTCGCCGCGCAGCAGGCGGAGCGGCAGCTCCACGGTCAAGGAGATCACGTCGTCGGATGCGAAGAGCGGATGGGCCGGCGCCGGCTGCTGCCCTCCCGCCGCGCCGAGGGGAAGCAGCGCCAGAACCAGAACGACCCGCGCCAGGCGTGGGACCAGGCTCATGAGCGGCACTTCCGCATCATCTCTCGAGTGACCTCGTCCGGATCATTGATGACGTCGTAGAACTCGTCGAGGTACTCGACGGTCTCCTCTAGATAACGCGGATCCAGGTCTCGCTGGTTGCGAAACAGATCGTAGATGGTCTCGCGTTGCTCGTTGAAGATGAGGAACGCCGCTTCCAGCTCCTCGCGGGGCCGGCAAATGCCCCAGAACCTGCGCTCACGCACCGAGCGGATGCCGAGCCGCTCGTTGGGACGTGCGTACGGCGCGCTCACCAGGCCAGACCAATCGAAGTCGAAGGGCAGCGGGAGCACGGGACCCACGTACGTGCCCACCGGCATGCTGTTGTGGCAACACCACTCCTCTCCCCGCCGCGGACGGATCACGGCCCAATCGGTGTTGCCGATCATGTACTGAAAGACCTCATAGAGGCTGAGCTGGTCCCGCTCGTACTGGTCGGGCAGCACCCCTCTCACACGGAGCACCTCCCAGCCATGCCGGGCCGCGGTGTTGTTGTAGTCTTCCGCGATGAAGGCGTACCGCGTAACCGGATCCCGCCGGCCGTCGGTGTCAACGTAAGTGACGTGGGCAAGCCGCACCCGCACGCTGACATCGGTCAAGACGTTGTAGACGCGATACGCCAGGTACTCACGCAGCACCATCTGCTCGTAGAGCGGATCGCGGTCCCTGCAGTGCGTAGTTACCCAGAGCCTGTCCAGCCCCGCGAGTACGGTTCCCTCGACCGAATCCCGGGGGACGTTCACGCGCAGCGGCGGGAAGTCGCAGTTGTCCGGGTCGGCCCGGAAGTTGCCGCGCATGCGCACCTGGACATCGACTGCGAAAGTGCCTGCCTCGGGATCGCCGCCCTGCAGCCTCCCGTCCCGATACGTGCGCCGCTCTCCCCGCTCCCGGAAGATGGTCGAGAGCGGCGCCTCGAGACGGAGCTCGAGCACTTCCTGGCCCGAGAACAGCGGCGCCGTGGCCGCGGCCCGAGCCGAGTCAGCGGCACCCTGCTGAGCCGCCGCTTCCGACAGCGGTGTAGCCGCCAGAAAAACCGCAATCGCAATGGTCCGCACGCTCCCGCTCCTCGCTAGTGGACCCCCACAGTCTCTTGCCTGGTCTCGCCCCCCGCAAGCCCGCTCGCTTCCGTACCGGACCAGACGGCGCTACCCTGGGAGGGTGTCCGACACCCGCGCCGCGCCGCGCGCAATCGTCCCGCTCGCAATCGTGTTCGAGGGCGGCCTGCTCGTCCTGGCCCTGGGCCTCGGATGGCTGCTCGACACGCCCGCGCTGGCCACGCTGCGACTGACGTGGCAGGCGGCCGGGTGGGGCGTGCTGGCGACGGCGCCGCCGCTCCTCCTCATGTGGTGGCTCGTGCGCACGACCTGGGCGCCGATCAGGCGGCTCAACCACGAGATCGAGCACACCGTCGTTCCGCTCTTCGCCGGCAGCACTCCCCTGCAGCTGGCGGCGGTCGCCCTGGCCGCGGGCCTGGGGGAGGAAGCTCTGTTCAGGGGGGTGCTTCAGGGGGCGCTCGCTGGGTGGTTGGGACCCGTGACCGGACTAATACTGGCGAGCCTGCTGTTCGGGCTGGCGCATCTGATCACGCCGGCGTACGCCATCCTGGCGGGAGCGCTGGGAGTGTATCTGGGCGCTCTGGCGATCTAC
>Ga0255055_10000283_pt1 | contig 39884 bp, 28 predicted proteins | sample JV7_2_27_MG_FD_188633 | JGI IMG/M metagenome (GOLD analysis project Ga0255055, IMG submission 188633) | Seawater microbial communities from Jervis Inlet, British Columbia, Canada - JV7_2_27 | ecosystem: Environmental > Aquatic > Marine > Inlet | place: Canada: British Columbia | collected... | reverse complement strand
AATAAATTGTTTAATGGACTTATAATGAAAAAAATAATAGCAAAAGAATTAAAGATAGCTGCAGAAGATGTAGCCAAAAAATTCTCTATATCAGATAGAGAGCAAAATTTTAATAACGAAACATTTGAAGTAAATGAGGTAATACCCATGTCAGATCATACAGCTGCCGTTTATTTTAAAAAAAATACAGGGAAGATAGGAGTAGCTTTCTTTTATTATATACCTAATGGTATGTCTAAGGGGTGGAAGTATTTTTTCCCAACCGATAGCCATCTGAACGGAATGGGAGCATTCCATTTTTACAAGTTACAAGCGGAGCGGATAAACTATAAAAAGAATTAAGTTCTTTATGATCTCTAAGTTCAACACAGATTTCGTACTCTTCTATAGAAGCAAAGTAATCCATCAAAACATCGAAAACATCATCCTCCATTGTTACTACAGGTTTAGTGGGATTAAATATAAATGCAGGCTGCTTCTCTTTTTCTAACATTTCATCATATGACTCCTTACCAGTTAATAATTTATAACTGTTCATCATACACTTATGTTCATCAAAATATTGCATCTTATTCTATATAATCTCCATCGTCTATATAATCTCCATCGTCCATATAATCACCTTCTCCCATAAAGTCAGAATCCTCAATATAATCAACATTGTCTTTCATCCATTTTAGCTGTTCTTTGGTATACTTGCTCGGTTTCTTGGCAAATCTTTTCTTTAAGATAATTCTTCTTATATCTTTATAAAATGGAAGTAACCCTAAATTACCCATAGCTTCTATAGTCATTCTCTCTTCTAACTCTTCTACTGCACTCTCTCGGGTTTTCTTGTTACCACTTTGTGTTTTTTGTCCTAATTCAAGAGCGCGAGCAAGAGATTTTATAGCAGGGCCATATGGGCCTGAAAATATTTCAAAAAATAGTTCTGAAGGGCTTCCTTTAGTTAAATCTTCTTTATTTATTAAACTAAACACCATTGAATGTTGATAAGGATCATATTCTTTATTATCTCTTAAATCTCCTAATAGAGGTTCATTAAGTAAATTTTCTATAGAGTAAGCCACAGGTATATTTGGAATGTTTCCTAAAGATCCACGAGAAAGTAAAGTTACCATTGAACCAATCAGCTGTCTTGCTATTACATCTTCTAAATCATCCTCTTTATAATCATCAGCATCAAATAATTCATCATCAAGTAAACTTGTAAGCATAGTGTAAGTCACCATATATGCAGTCATTCTAAAAGTTATACCAGCTAATAATGCTGCTGCTTCTGCCTTTGGCATATCTCCTCTTCTGACTAAAGCGCCAATAGCATAACGCGCTGATCCATACTCATACAAACTAAATCGTGCCATATATGAATTTGCCATTCTATATAATTGCATCCCACCACCATCATCTAATCTTCTCATATTTTTAATAATAGCATCATAAGGATTGTTGGAGGTAGCTAACGTCACCGCATTACTATCTGCTTTAATTGTAGCAGCATTAAGAGCTTTTGAATATTTAGGGGCATTAAATTTAGATTTGCCCTGCTGCATCTTATTCATTTCGGCAGGAGTTATTTTTACAGTTTCCCCAAACTCTTTTTTTACAGCCGCCTCGAATGTAGTTGCCCACGCGGATGCCCATAGTGGTCTTGACATCATTTGATCAGGATAAGTAATTATTTTAGAAGCAATTTTATTAACCGCAGATGCTGTTTGTTTTACTCCCGTAAACTTTAAAAGCTGCCCAATAAGGTTCTCCATTCTACTGGTAGCAGCACCGCTCTTAGACGAAGTTCCTCCAAAATCTGTCATTTGAGAATGTTTCGAGCTTAAAGCATCAGTATCAAAAAGCTTAGAGGTTTGAGAAGATTTTACAAAAGTCATAAAATCTACCATTTCATTTAAATTTTTAGGATTAAGTACAAAGCTTCCAAATTCTTTAAATCCTCTCATAGCCATTTTAGGATTCTTTAACATTATACCTAAGTTCCCTACAATCTCAGCTGTTGATCTGACAATAGATCCTAATGCAGCTTGATACCCTAAACGCTGGGCCTTAGTATTTATGATATTCCATTTACTATAATCACTAAAAGAGTTTTTAAATATAATTCCATTTATTTCTGAGAGTGCAGAATCAATAGCCCCAATCGCCATTCTTGCTCCTTTACTTCCGTTTTCTTCAATTTCTTGAGTTAATAATTTTAGTGTGGCATCCACTTCTCTCATGACTTGAGTCATTTCATAATCTAAGAAAGTTTCTTGCGCTCCACGTCTGGCCGAATATGAAGGATCAAAACTAATCGCTCTCGCACCGTTTTGTCTTTCCACTACAGTTCCTGACTTAGTATTTATAACATTAGTAAACCTATTTAATTTTTCTAACACACTCGCTAAATCTCCCTCTTTATCCAATAATACCGCATGGTGAGTATAATCGTTTAATAAATTAATTTTATTACCATGTAGGTTGGCAGAAATATAAAGAGCTTCCTGGGCTAACGAACTATTAGCTTCATCATATAATCCTAAAGCTTTCTTTTCAGCTGCTGTTAATGAAGCTTCTATTTTTTGTAAATTTATTTCTCCATCTACCTCAAATTCTTTTATTAACTCCTCTAAAAATACAGCATCTTGCTCACTTAAAATAGGTCTTTTTACAGAACGAATAGCTTTAATAGTAGCTTTAGCAAACGCCATGGCTGAAGCAGCTTTAGCATTAGGCTTACCGTCTACTATGTTAGCTTCATGTTCTCTTTGAAGCTGTAACATTCTTAGTTTGTATTTCTTTTTAACTAATGCCCATTGAGATATACCTACTTGAGTAAGTTTTCTTGCCTTACTTACACCATCAAATTCTAAAAGTTTATCAGCAGCCTCCACTATCCCTTGTATTTTAGATACCTTAGCCTTAAAAGTTTCATGGGCGCGCGCAAGCTTGCCAAAGAAATTATTATATAGTATTTTGCTGTTAAAGTTTCCAAAAACATCATCAATAAAAAATGTAGATAAATTTCTAATTCGTTCGTTAAGAAAACTTCTATCTGTTCTAAAAGTCTTAATCTTGGTATAAAAACTTTTTAGATTACGAAGCATTCCTGGAACAGTTACTTTACTTAGAATCGGATTTGCCGCCTGCATACTACGGTTAGCATTAATGGCAATAATAATATCTAAAGCTGGCTTACCTACCCAGCCGTTTTTCATATTTAGCATTACACTCTTTAAATCTTCAATAAGAGAATAATTCATTGTGCCGTCTTCTCTTTTTCTGGCTAATTCTTTAATTTCTTTTGCAGTAAGAGACCTAAGGGTTCGTGCGTTCTCTCTCGTACGCTCATCAGGAATATTACTAATCTCCTCATCTGTAATTTTTATGCTTTTAATTTCTTTCACTTCCGCATCTACATCATAGTCTTTAGGAGTTTTTTCTATAGGGCCAGCATCCATTTCCTCACTTGTATTTTTTTCTACAGCGTCTAATATTTTTATAGCCTTAGACATTGTAATATCTGGAGGATTTAAAAGACTTCTTCTTCCAGCTGAAAATTCTGTTGCTAATTCTAAATAACTATCAAGCATATTAGAAGGAATTAAGAATGGGTTTATACTAAATAAGGTTTCTAAAGCCGCTTGTAAACCCCTATTCATTACCCCTGTCTTAGCACCACCTACATTTTTCTTTGCTTTTTTAGCTTTATTTTTTGCTTGCTTAATTTTTTCTACATAGTCTGCTTTAGTAAAAACATCATCTACAAATTTTAAGAAATTCTCTACCGACTTAGGGTTATTTATATTTACAGTAGCAAACCTGGAAGTAATAGCCGTAACCTTATTTTGAGCAACCTTTCCTAATTTTTTTCCCATTGATTTTATTGCCGTAGCAATATTTTTCATGGAATTTTTATAATTTTTTGCAGAGTCTCTCGCTGCTTTAGCCTCCATTCTAATTTGATCTTTTAAAGCTGTCCTCTCATTAACAGTTACTTGCTTATCTTTTGGCGCTCCAATAACCTTTTTAGCTGATGGCCCACGTTTTTTCTTAGAAAATACTCCAGGTTTCCCTTCAGTTGCACGATCTTCCGCTAAACTCATTTCCGCATAATACTCATTAGGTGGGCGTTTAGGATCTATTTTTAATACCGTTCTTATATTACGAGCTGTAGCCTCTAATCCTGTTAATGCTTTGAATCTTTGTTTTAAACTCTCTAATATATTTGTGGATTCTACCCTTGCTCCTAAATTTTCTATAAGAGCGGCTTTAGTTCGATTCTCTAAAACAAAATCCACTATATTTTCTAAACCTGCTACATTCGGATCCACTATTCCTCCAGTAAAAGCCCCGTCTTCCATACTTACACCACCTTTTTCTTTAGAAGCAATCCACATCCTACTCACTCCCATTTCTTTCCACGACCTACCTACTACCCGCATAAAACTTTCAGGAGTAAATCTGATATTTGTAGAACCATCAGGATTAGCTAAAGCGCCCGCTCCCGCCTCATTAGCTACTTCTCCTCGAGCATCACTTTCTTCAGCTATCGCTTTTTCTTGCGCATCTATTGCTTCAGATACTTCTCTTATATTATTGCTGGTTTCTGATATAATATTATTAATTTCATTAGGATTAGTAACCTCTGCATCTATATCAGCACGCTCACCAGAATTTACATCGGTCATGCTTTCTAAATAAAAATCAGCAGCTTTATTTTGTTGCATTTTACTGGCTGGAGTATTTTTAGTTCCCTTCTTAACTATACTCTTTACCTTTCCATCTTCCGTAAGTTTAATCTCTGTTCTTCCTTCTCTTCCTTTAACACCAGGGACTATATGTGGTTTTTTAATTGGAGCTAATACATTCTTAAATGGTTTAGAGGGTTTAGATGGCGGAGCAGCTTCAGTCTTTTCAACTAAGCCCATATCCTGAGAAAGTTGTCTTACCATCTTTCCGTTTTTATCTTTAATTAAAAGAGACACCGTAGCTGATGCTCCCGTTTTACCTTCTCTTGTTTGACTGATACGATACTCTACCGTCTGTCCTTTTTCCAGATTTGCTTCTACCTCAGCTTTCTCATCTGGGCTAATCTCAAGATTAGTATCTTTTAAAGCAACCTCTTCTGATACCACACCTGTAGATCTTTGATCCGCGGCTTTATCATCTCTATTAAAAACATAATCAGTGGTTGTAACCCCGTCTTTTTCGGAGACTTGTTTAAGACGGGTTATTTTTCTTCCTTTAGAATCTGTTTCAGTTTCTACTATTGTTTCATTTTCCGCTAAATTTTCAGGTGTTAAAGGAGAATCTATTTCCGCTTGCGCTGTCGCGACATCTTCACCTTTTGCTTTGGTGTCACCCTTTTTGGGAGTTGGTTGTACGCCACGGGATACTCCTTCAGCCACACCCTCAGTACCTCTGGCTTGGTCTTGGCTAACTTCCTCCACTGCGCTTGACTTCTTACTGGCATCTATTTTATCTTTTATTTGTTGTTCAGTTGGGTTTACAATTCCTTCAGAAGCTAACTCATCAACAGCAAGCTTCTTTAACTCTTCTTCATCTTCAATTAATCCTTTGGTACTACTTAATCTGTTTCCTGCTTTCGCTGCTGCTCTTGCTGCTTCTATTGCTAATTTAAGCAATTCTTTTTGCTTTGCTTTAACCTGTTTGTCAGAAGGATTGGTAATACCTTCTTTTTCTAATGCCGCACGAGCTTCACCCATGGTAACACCTATTCTTTTTAAAAGATAAGTCTTTCCTTGATCATCTTTAAAAGTTATCTCTTCAATTAATGCGCCTTCAGCTTCTTCAGCCAGAAGACCTAATTCTTCTTTTATTTTATTTAACCGCTCTTGATTTTCAGGCGTATCAGGATCTTGCATATTATCCCTCTCTAACAATAATTCAATATATTTTTTTCTATCATCTCCTGTTAGATTGTCGGGAGTATCCTTTTCAGCTTGAGCTTGTTGTTTCCTTTCATCTATTTGAGCTTGAAGGTCTGGATCATTTTTAATATCAAACTGCGTATCAATTATTTCTTGATCCGTCATAGAGTCTAACATTGCCTCTATCTCCGCTTTGCTTTGCTGTTGGTTTTTCCCATCCTTTGTTAGTATACCATACTTAGGCGGTTTAAAAATATTCCTACCTTTTCCAACTGTTAGTTTTGCAATATCAGTTAAACTTTTTCCTGTTACTGCTTGAGGTACGGTTAACACAGAACTGGCTTGTCCTGTAATACCTTCAAATCCAATTTCTGCCACATCCATTTCTTGTCCTGTAACAGCTCTTGCCACTGCCTCTCCACCAGCACCACCTGCTGCTTCTATACCAACAGCTTTTAATCCTTGTCTGGCAGCTAATTTTTTTGGCACTTCTTTACCTAATTTTTTTAACACTCGAACAGGCTTGCTCATTCCACTGGCTAAACCTCTTGTAAAAGCATCTATTGAACCAATTACCAAACCTCTGGCGGCTGCTTTATTTCTAATTGACTGTAATGCCCCTGGATCACTAAGAACAGCTCTTATACCTTCTTCATCAAAAGCAAGGCCTTTCCTTTCTACCGCTTCTTTCATAAATTCCGTGAATCCTAATCCTGTCTCTAAAGCCGCACTTGCTCCAAGTATTCCTCCACTTATTCCTCCACCTACTGCAGATACACTACCTGCTATAGCTGAACCAATAGGGCCTCCTATTGAACCAGCGGCTGCTCCAGCACCTCCTCCTGCAAGCGCTCCTGCACCTGCTGAAGCCACACCTATTCCTACAACATCAGGATTAATCATAGAAGCTATAGAGGATATAAATAATTGAGCTATTACTGAAGGGTTTTGTCCAAGGCCTAAAACAAATCCTAAAACCCCCCCTCCATGGTTTTCATAAATTCTGTTAAAATCTTTCATTTCATCAGACATACCTACATCATCCATCTGATTCACCGCTCTTATGTATTCTGCCACATCTGCTTCAGAGGTGTTACTTCCCTGAATAAACAACCTACGCGCATCATCGATGGTAGCTCCTTGTCTCATACCTTGCGCTCCTGCACGCCATATATCACCAAAAAAATCGGTGACTACATTTTTTCCCAGCATTTCTTCAAGCCAAGTATTTTTTTCACCTTTAGTAACATTAGCACCATAACGTGTGCCTACAGGAGATTTAGGAACATAAGGTTCAATCCCTTGACCCATATCAACTTGTAAGTCATTTTGTAAATCAGTTTGTAAGCCTGGTTGGTTTTGATCTACGGTTAAATCCGTAGTTAAGTCCGAAGAAAAAGGATCGCTCCCTGCCTGATCGGCTGGTGGAGACATAGGAGATTCCGTAGGTGGGATAGGAGAATCTCCAGAAGAATCTTTTTTTTTTTCACCTTGAAAGGTGGCTACAAAATCTTCTTCGCTTTCAAACATCCCTTCAGGAATAAGAGGATATAATCCTTCCACCCCTTCTTCCTTGATAAGCTCAAGGAGATCTTCAGGGGAATCAAACATGCCCTCTGGAATAATACTAAATAAAGCTTTTAAATTATCTTCACCCATTATTTTTGAAATTGTTTATTAAATCTCGCCATATATTCAGCAAAAGTTTCATCTTTCCCCTGCTTATTTGCCGCTGACCATTGAGTATAATTTAGCTTCGTTCCTCTCTTACCGCCTTTTACCTTATCATACGCCATAGAATTAATCTCATTAATAGCATTAGCCAGTGCTGTAGTTATCTCTCCAGACTTAGTTGAGGTTTCACTTATATCACTTCCTATCTCTATTATTACTTCTTTAGGTGGTTCTTCATTTTTATCCATAAAGGATATTAATTGCCTATTACTTCCTTTTTCATTTATAAACTGTATATTTTCAAAGTTTGCATCACTGAATCTCTTCTCGTCTGCACCACTAAAAAAGTCTGTAAATGTCCTTTCTAAGTCTTTACGTAATCCATTATCACTATCGTGCCAATCTACTACTTTAGAAATATTACTATTTGATCCTTCAAATACCTCTAACATTGATTCAGCTCCTGGAGCAGCAGAAAGTTTAGTTTTAGATGTTCTTTTAGCAGGAACTTTATCCTCACCACGATAACTTAATGCTCTGTCTGTGCCTCTTGCACCTAAAGTGACGCCTTGATTTTTTATAAAGGATAATATTTCCGTATCAGCCATTCCTGTTTTAATTCCTTCACCGCCAGGAACTAATAAATCAAAGATTCCCGCAATATCTTGACCCACTCCTGTTTGAGAAGTAAGATCACGCGAATCAACAACACCATCTTGGTTTACATCTGTTTCAGCATATATAGATCTGTCTCTTGTAATAGGCGTTCCATCACTCATATAGAACACAATTTTATCATCTGTTAAATCAAAGTCTGTAATGGTAGGTAATGGAGGGTTTTGAGCAAGATTTTGCTTGTTTTTTGTCTCTATCATACCTTTTAAGGTTGTCTCAGCAGCTGCTAAATCTCCTGTTAATACAGTATTTAAATCTCCAATATATGATTTGGTGTTCCTTATTTCATCTGCTCGTCCTTGATTTTGAGAGCTGATTTGCTGGCCTGCTTTTCCTGCAGTTATCTTAGTCTCATTGTCTAAGTGTGCTTCCATTTCTAATCTGACACGATCACGAGCAGCTTTTTGTTGTTCTGGTTTTAAAGTAACGACAGGAGTTCCTGAAGAGTTAGTGGCTTTTATCCACTTACTACAATCAAAAGCTGTATTGTTTGTACGTGCTTTTACCTCCTCACAAGATCCTCCAAGTTCATATCCCATCTCCCCTAATACCTGAGCAGCATTCATATTACTTGTCTGATCAGCTGGCCCAACGACTGCATCCACCTGTGCATCCATAAAGCCATCATAAGTAACTTTCTTACCATCAATTTCTAATCCTCCGTCTAAATCAAACAGTTGTCTAAAGTTGGTTACTTTCGTAACATCTCCACCTCCACTTAACACGGAATAATTAGATATGGTAGAAGTTATAACGGAGGCTAATCCTTCAGTTTGTGTTGTAGCTAAGCCTTTTGTAGTTACTTTATCTAATTTAAAAGTAGAAGCTTTTGTCATCTGATTAGGACTCTGATAATTTTCTGGATGAGTCTTAGGATCAGGCATAATCCATTGTTCTATTTCCCCTGCCTTTGTAGATCCTGCCACATAATTTTCATTCTTAATAAGTCTAACCATTTGAAGTTCACCTGTTAAAGGGTTAGAAACAAGTTTTGTATTTTTTAAATTACCAAATCCTAAAATGGTCTCGTTATTCCAGTCTTCTATAGCCGAAGAATCACCAGCAGCCAGACGAGTCATCGCATCTTTATATTTTGCGTCTGCATTTTTGGCTAAATTATTTAAAGAAGTGTATCCAGATTTTTGCTGTTGAACTATTAAGGCATAGTCTTTTTCTGTCATCAACCCCTGTTTTAGGAGATAATTAGCTTCCATTAAAGCTTTTTTAGAATTATCGGATCCGTCAATTAATAAGGATTGTATGTCTGTATTATCGACATCTTGAACTTCACTTAATTTATCTAATGCCTCTTGAGTGTTTTTAGTAATAGCATCTTTCCTGGCTTCTCTATCAGCCATTACTCCTTTTATGCCTGCATTTATATCAAGGGCAATCGCTCCCCAATCTACCATTTCCGACTCTAAGTCGCGCTGTTGATATATAGAATATTTATTCGCTGCTGAAGGTTTATTGTCTGCCATAATTTATTTTATTGATATAAGAAACTCCAATCATAACCACCCCATCCTCCTGAGCCTCTTTTTCCACTACCACCGAAGTCATATTTACCACGTCCTAATCGGCTTACATCTTGGTTTGTTAACCCTTGTTGTCCTATCATTTGCAACACTTGAGCTTTAGTAGCATCTTGACCTCCTACTTGAATCTTTTGATATCCTGGTATAAATTCTGGTTGAGTTGGATCAGTAGCAAACTTTGGATTTGGAACTACATCATTTGGATTATAAATACTATATTTACCGTCTGATTCCATTAATACTGTTTCTCCACCCGTTGGACCTCCCTCTACCTTTTGCTCTAAAGCCTTGTCTAATGTTGTTTGATTAGCTGAACCTCCAGAAAATAAAGGAACCATTGACGCTCCTTGAGAAACCATACTGCCTAAATTACTTACACCTGATTGAATAGATTGTGCGCGTTCTTTTTGTAAGTCTCTTTCTCTCATTGCTTCATCAGCTGCTGCACCCACATCCATGTTTACTAATTGCTGGTTTATTGTATCTTTTGCCTTCGCTTTCATTTCTGCATTTTCATATAGATCTTTTTGCATACCTATACGCGTCATTTCATTAGCTTCTGCGGTTGCTTGACCTAATGCGCCTACACCTGCAGCTAAATTACGAGGATCTCCCTCTTGTAATTGTTGAATCATCTGTTGATTGGCCGCTATATTTTGACGATATTCTTCACCAAACGCATCCAAAGGAACATTTAATCCTGCATAAAAGTTTTTTTCTGCTCTCTTTCTGGCGGATGCCATTAATTTTTTCTGTTCTTTAGCGGCTTTAGCTGCTCGCTTTTTTGCTTTAGCAGCCGCACTAAAAGACATTCCAGCCCCTATTGCTGAAATGGTTAAACCTGTTGCTGCTATCGCTGTAACTGCGCTCATATTATAATTTTTTTATTATTTCTCGTGAAATTTTGGTATCCACATTATATCCTAATCTTTTATGTATATTTATTAAACTTTCATTTCTTCCAATGCTAAATATATATTTTTTACCATCTAATTTTGTATATTCTTCGCACGTCAGAATTAAAAATTCTATTGCTTCTTGCCTATCTTCTTCCCTATATTTAGGATTAGAAACTATCCATTCTAATAAAACTGCTTTAGAATTAGTGAAATAGATAAATCCCGCTACAATAGGGGTATTTCCTTTTTCTACCATAAAGCCTCCAGTTCCATTATCAGGCAAAAAATCTCTTGGAGGATTTTCCCATTCAGGCCACTCATTCCACCAAGACATTAAAGTGTCCCAATCGCTTCCTGTAAGCTTCCGTATATTTAATTCCATTTAATAGCAAAGATAATAAAAATCTATGGATAACTTTTCATCACACTACTACCTACTGAAAATAACTCGACAGCTGTAGTATCGTTGTTGCTTAAAGTAAATTCCATATAATATCCTCTCATTCCATAAGATTCAGCAACCGTATTATTAGTATACATAATAAAGTCTCCATTAACTGGCGCAGTTGCTCCTCCAGGAGTAGTCGTATCAATAGTAATGGTATTAGCATTTCTATCTATCGCATCTATAGTTCCAGCTAACACAGGCGCTGCATTATTTACCAATGTATAAGCAACCGCCCCTATAGTAACTACATGACCCACATCTACCGTAAACGTACAGACCGTAGCATTAGCGGGGCCTGCTACAGTACATGTCGAAATACCATTAGTATATCTTAATGTAAAATCTGTTACCCCGTCATCATGTCTTACATAAGAAAACCATTCCCCTTCTTTCTGTTCAAAATAGATGGTATCTACATTTCCTTGACTCAAGTCAGATGTTAAAGCTGTACAATCCCAGGCAGCATTGCTTTCATAAGATAAAGTTTTAAAAAGCTTAATGCTTAACGTAGGCTCAGGATTAAATACACTGGTAATTGTAGATGGAGCTAAGTTTCCTGCTACTCCATAATATTCATTCCTATTATCATTAGTATTATGTCTCCATAAATTTCCTCCACTAAAAGTATATAAATAAGTATTCATACCTCTAATAAATTCAGGATGATAACTATAAAACGAAGGCCATCCTACCGCATTATCATTATATGTTAAAGTGTGACTTGCCATAATTTTTTATTTTTTATAATATTACACAATTTGCTCCAGTACATTGATATCTTGCTACTACTTGATTAGCAGAATCTAACTCCATAATAGTGAAGCTTCCTGCATCAGTATCTGTGCTTGTTGCTGCATAAGCATAAAATCCTGCACCTAAAAGACTACCATAAATATAGTCACCTTCTATTACACTTGAATAGACATGATCACTTGTAGTTGATTTTGGTACAGATATAGTTCTATTTGTTCCATCACACCAGGTATTACAAGCTGCCATAGTGGTAGTGTTTACATAAAATTCATTGGTTGGTGGATTACTTCCCGTACAAGCCGCAGAAGAAACTACTACTCCGTTTCGTATTCCTATTGCTGTAGCATTATTAACAACCACATATTGTAAAGTCACAGTGTCATTTAAATATGTTGTACCATTAACATCGGTAAACACAAAGTTTCCTATTTCTGGTATAGCATTAGTATCTTTAGTAAAAGGGAGTGTTGTCCCTGTCGCGTTTCTAACAAAATAATACGTTGTAATAGCAAAACCACAGGCTGCAGTAGCTTGAAGCGCTGTTCCGCTAAAACTTGGTAAGGCCGCAGGACAAGCTATTTCCCAATTAAATGCTGTGCTACACATTGGCGCAGATATAGTAACATTAACAGGGGTAGGTGTTGTTAGGGTTTTAGGAATAACCATAGTAAATACAGGACTATTTAAAGCTGGAGTTACGTTGTCTGTCGCAAAACCAACCTGTGCATTGCTTACTGTTGTGGGTGTATATGTGCCTAAGGCCACGTAAGCCGAATTTACATAATTATAATTTTCTGGTCGACCTCCTTCAGTGGGACACGCAGCTGTAACACTATTATATGGTGAACTACCCACTAACCCAGTATTTTGATTACCTACATAAGTAGGTTTTCCTGTTCCTTGATTTCCGATACCCGCATAATCAACAATAGAAAGAGATCCGTCTCTTAAAACAACACCATTATGATTGTTTTTTGCTGTTAATCGATTATAGTTTACCGCATTATATGTAGCCACGACCCCATCAGGTATAGAGGTTGTCATATAAAAATACGCTACTATCGCACCTACAGAATTGGCCATATCTATATCCGCATTAAATACCCCATTTTGAGAAATAGATGCAGAAATACCTGATCCACAAGCCACATAACACTCAGTACAATCATTTGCATTAAGCAACACTCCATTAAGCTGTTGACGCACAATTCCTCCTTGAGAATAATAACCATCAGGAGCTAAAGTTGTTAAAGCTGCATCAGTATATATAGCCGAAGCGTTCGCAAAACTTTGACCATCAAAATAATATGTTCCTATACTTGCCATAATTTTTTATTTAACAGGTGTTTATTTCAATTACCACACCATAACTATTTACTCTCATATATTGAGTTGCACTCATTTTATAATAACCTGCACTTAAATATACAACATTAGTTTTTACATTAGTACCCGCACAATCACTATTACTATATACCAAATCATAAACCGCAGGTAATGCTGCAGATCCATTATGATAATAGGTTTCTGTTAGTGTTTGTTGACAAGCACTTGCAGAAGTAGATCTTTGTTGGCTACAGCTAAAGCTCGTACACGTCCAAGTACACTCACAACACGCTCCAGTTAATGTGGAATTATAACATAATTGAGAAGCGGACGTTGTTCTATAATCATATATCAAATATAAGTATTGATTATTTGTTGGTAAAGTAAATGCAGGAGTAGTGGCTGTAGTTACTGTAGCTGTAAATTGTCCTGCTGCAGGATTAGTTACCATAGCATCAGGAATAGTACTGGCTAATCCTAAAAGAGTAGACACATTTGCTGCATTATTTTGGTATAAGGTATTAGAAGATAAAAATCTAAAATTATCATTTGGATATGCCCAATCATAATTATCATAATTAATTTTATTAGAAGTCATTTTTAAATTAGCACCATTATAAGGAAATACACCTTGTGATCTAATTCCTGTTTGTGATTCATATAAACTAAAAATAGTAGAATCACTTCCAAATTGTGCTGAACTTGAATCAGTAGGGCTAATAGCTGTGGAATCACTCCATTGATATTCTGCATGAATCGTGTCACCGCTATCACTTCCTGAATTGATTACACATTTTATTACAGTAATTGTAACCTCGTCAATACAATCAGGAGTTATGTCATAATTTATGGAAGCACCACCTTGTGGGTATACGGTGATAGTTGCAGTAGTTGGAGTCTGAGCTGTCTTACTCCAAGTAAAACTACCACTTCCAGTTACTACTCCCGAAGATGTTGCAATAGCGTTCCAAGTTGCATTAATAATAGCATTTCCTCCTGAAATGGTATAGTTTACAGTGGCATCTCCAATAGTAGAACCTACCTCAATAGTAAATGATTTTGTGTCCGTGCAAGATGCTTGAGTTATACTTACACCACACTGTAAAATAACAGGAGGAACAGGAACGCTAATATCGTTTGTTCCTAACACATATTCATCCATATATGGATCATAACCTCCTAATTTCTGTGTATTTTGTTGGGTTATATATTGATCTCTAAACCAGCTTCTCATCCCTGTATCAGAGATAATCTCTAATGTTTCATTTTGTCCACCTCCAGTTAACTTTATTACCGCTAATCTTTTAGTGTCTGTAAAATAGAAGTTTTTTCCATAGGCCGCAAAACTTTCAGGATTATAACTTATTCCATATTCTTCTATACGTGCAATTTGAGTTCCTAATATAGTAGGTGATGTAGTTATTGTTCCCCCTCCTGCGGCATCACTAATTAAATTTTTAGAAGCTAATACATAACTCACTTTATCTTCTTGTATTGCTAATATATCGGTTTCACGAGCATGCAATAATTGTATTTGACCAAAGCTATTTTCTAATTCTTTCCAATTAGCTAACCCTAAATTAAATTCATTAAGATTATTTACTCCTGCATTACTACTATATACTCCACTATATGTTATATCTGCAAATCTATCCATCTCCGTAGCTTCATCATCAGAAACAGATAAGGTTCGTTGTCCCATTACTACAGATTTTCCTGCTAACCTGTCATTTATTTTATAACTCTCTACTCCATTAGAAAACGTATAACAATCCATAAATGGCAATACAACCACTGCTGGAACTGATGCGGTTTGGTTTTGATCGTCAGCTCCCCCTGCAGCTTGATGAAATCCGCTGCCTGTACCTGGATTATAAGTTACATCTAAAGCCTCTGAAGCATCATAATACAATTCTGAATTAGCATCTGCTGGCTCTGTCTCAAAAACAACCATTTGTGCTGCACGAGTTACTACGATTTCTGCTGATATTCTTACCTTTCTTCCATTAGGATTTCTACATCCTTTTCTATTGGTTTTTATACCTAAATAAAAAGGTTGAGTAAGATCGGCAGGATCATCAGCAACCCATGCAAATATCGCGCAGGAAGCTGAAGTACAAGCACTACATACCATGTTTCCCGCTTTTTGATTTCCTGGTGTAGAACAACCTCCAGAAAATGCAGATGTAGATTGATATATTGTATCATCATAAACACCTTGCCAATCACCGCCGTCTAAAGCTCCAGGAGAAGCTAAAGCAGGATTAATATTATCGCTTACCCACCAATCTCTAAGATTTGTATAATCAGCTTGAGCGGTAAAGCTTTGATTCCATTCCCAGTCATATCCATCACATTTTTTGCCTCTTTCATTTCTGCTTATTCTAACTTTTATATCAATAATAGAGCCTGATGGTACATCATAAACCACAGGAGTAGTGGCTGTACCTCCTCCAGTAGTATCGCATGTCCATGTTACAGCAGGATAACTTACATTAGGCTGACATTCTTGGCGCGTCCTTGAGCTATAAGTATATTCTCCATGATCTATTACAGAATCCTCAGCTATTTCAATACTAAAATTAGCCACCTTTACTTGCATATATAATCCAGCTAATTGCTTTTCATCTAAACCTACTTCCTCAGCATCTGTTAAAAAATCTCGCGCTTCCGCACCAACTCCTAAAACAGTAGTTCTTACTAAATTAGGTAATGGGCCTGCTACATCAGTTTTAACTATCAATCTATCTCCTGTCTTTACTTTATTTTGATTGTCTCCTTCTAATTTAAAAAAGGTCATATTATCGGAAGGGCGTACATAATAGAAATTACAAAAAATAGTCTCATATCCTCCCTTACTTGGTTTTACTACAAATTTATATTTCTTTGCCCAAGAGGGGGCATAACTTTGTATGGTGGCTTTAATACGATTTTGAGTAGTGCTATTTGCTGGAGGAACATAAATAGTGTTATACTCTGACACCAATACTTGAGAGGCTCTGGCGTATTCATCTAAATAAACTATTCCTGTTTCAAAATCTCTATTACTATGCAGAGAAGATACATCAGCATCAGTACTAAAAATTGCTTCACCAGCACCAAATCTAAAATACTCATACATATCTGTTGGGCCAGTCACACTACTATATTTCATTGCAATAGTTTGAATAGAAATAATATTGCCTGCAGCACTTATTGTAAATCCTTGTTGAGCAGTAGCATCCGTAATACTACTATTAGTTTTAGTAAAAGTACAGGTAATAGCAGGAGGAACAAGAGAAGCATTAAATTTATCTGTTAAAGATGTTCCATCTGCCGCAGTAGCAATAGGATTAAAATTTGTGTTTAATATAGTCCCTATAGCAGAAGCAAACTGTGAGCTATTAGCAAAATCTAATACAGAATTAAAATCAGATTCTAAGGTTATAAATATCTGAAGTTCAAAATTAGCAGTTTTAAAGTCTACATTATCTATATAACAACTTTGCGCAGTTGTGCCGCTTAATGTCATATGCTCAAATTCAAAATCTAAAGTAAGGGAAGATCCTTTTTTTAATTTATCTGCAATTTCAGTTAAATCAAAATTTATAACGCTATTAGTAGCAGCTATTGTATTATTGGGATCAATAGTATAAGAAGTGCCATTACTTAATGTAGGAGTTGTTAATTCTAAAAATGCTATATATTTTGTAGTTAATGCAGTATTAAAATCCACAGCAATTCTCTGATCATTTACATTGGTTATATTAAACCCATCAGTATAATTTCCATACATTAAACGATTGCCCATCATCGTTTGAGCTTTCGCTACATGAGGAACATTATCATATAATCTTAATAATTCATCACTTCCTAAAACAGAATAAATTTTACTATTAGTAAAGGTATAGGTCTGAGTGGAATTATTTGCCCATCCATAATCAGCTTTTTTGAAATTTTCAATTACATATATACTTGCAGTATTAGAATCTTTATACAATAAATCTATTTCTTCTACACGCTTACTTCCCGTGCTAAATGTAACATTTACTGCATTATATTTGTTTTGCATCCCTTCATTATTATATTCCCTAACTGAGAAATTAAAAGCACTGGGCTGAAATGCGGGATTAGTAAATAACGATGTAGCACTATACTCATTATTTGCATATCTATATCTGTATGCAAAGGATACGAATTTATTTTCTATATAATTTTCTCCACCAGGAACAGAAGCTAATTCAAAAGTAGGAGCAGGTAGTGGTACACTTCCCCCCACAACATCCTCGTATCCAGGGGGTTTTACAATAACATTTAAATCTTCAGGAACAGTTTGATCTACATTTCCTGGATCAGTAGGTTCTAAATAAGCAGAATTTACATTAATTCTACGTGGAGGGTTTTTATCATCTGTCCAAAATAATAAGTCTTCTATTTTATTTACTCCTGTAATTAAATATTCAGGATCAAAATTTAATGTAAACAAAGTAATAACATGGTAACGTAGAGTTGCTGTATTAGTGTTATAAGAAACAATTAAATCTACTATTTTTCCAACAGCAGGATTAACAGGGTCATGAACAAACCAGTACATTGTTTCGTTTGCACCATCATCATACGCACCAATACATGTAGCATTAGCACTAAGATTTGATCCTCTAAATTGTAAAGTAGTTAGCTGATCGTTGCCTTTAGAATTTTCTACCGCCCCCATTTCAGTGGTTTCAGTAGCACCTAAACGAACATTCATGGCATCCATGTATTCTCCTTTAGGAAGAAGTCTTTCGTCAACGGATTTATTCATCCGTCCTAAAATAAAATTAGTAGTAGTTATCGCCATATTATTTTATCCATTTATTCTGGCCTCTTAAATTCATTAAAAGTCGACCAGGATGTATATTACTTAATCTTAATTTAGCATTACGCAATAATGAAGACTTGTCTTGTCTTGCGCGTCTTACCACATATTCTTGAACACCTAATCTACCATTCAAAATAGTATATTTAATATAAGCATAAATATATTCTTCAAATAATTTATTAACACTAACCTCAGCATCATTACCGTTTTCCATTCCATCAGAAATGTATTCAAGAACAATAGAGCCAGTTCCTCCAGTTGAACTAAAATTAATAACGCCTGCTTTTTTGTCTATAGTAAAAGTAGGATTAGCATTTGCTGTTTCTGTATTTAAACCAAATCTTGCTCCAACAGAATAGGCAAAATACCATATACCATCCACACACCATCCTTCTTCGTTATTAAAAATACTTCCTTCATTTAAGTATATTGTTTTTCCCCCAGACATACGCTCTAAATCTACTTCAGAAAATTCTGGACTTAAAGCATTTCCGTTTTGATCAAACAATACATTAGCCTCATTGTCTTGTAAGTAAGCTTTACTCCAGCTGGTTTGAATGTTTTCAGTTAAAGGATAGAGAAGCCCATTTTTAAACTGTGATATTCTTACCCAATTAACATAATCGCTTGGTAATATAAAACGCAAAGAACTATCGAGATCTAACTGAAGAATTTTAATTTCTTTCATTGCATCGTAATTCAACTCTTGTATACCTCTTTTAGCATGAAATAAGACCTGATAACGATTTATATTATTTATTAATTCGTGGTTTCCTTGATACATCAACATAAAATTATTGACTATATCTTTTAAAGACACATATTGATACGACCCCCAATTTGAATCCGTAGGAGCTATCTCTGAATTAGTATAATATTCGTATTGATTTATGTATGCCATTTTTATGTTTGTATTTGGTTATCTTCAACTATTTCTTTTTGTCCAAAATCATAGACATCTCTTTCTCTAATTTCAATTCCTATATATTGACAAATTTTAGCTACTAATCCTGGTTCATCGGAATTAGGTAGTTCAAAATCTTGATAGTCAGCAGCCCCTTCATTAAATACTGGATCATTACCAGTAGTTGATAAATACGTCCATTTAGGCTCTAAAGGATACCTAATGTATTGAGATTGTATTGCTCCACCCTGTATTATAGTGCTTGGATAAACTGTTATGGTATTTCCTGTATTACTATTTGCCCCAGTAATGTTTGAACTGGCTCCTCCTAATACATACGCGGGATAAGTTATAGATGGAGCAGTAATGTTTGAGCTGGTTAATTTATATATTTTGTTTTGATTTACTTTTTCGACTTCAGTAATATTATTTTTATCATATATACTATAAGCTTCTGCAGCAACCATAATATTTTCACTAATAACTAAAGTGGTGTCATTTGTTATAGCTGTAATATATGCAGAAGTACTATCTGTCGTATTAGTAATTAAATCTCCTACAACGACTGAAGTAGTAAAAGTTTGGGCAGCATCAATTAATTCATAACCATTAACCCCTGTTGTTGTTCCGCTAACTTTAAGGGTAGGATAATAATAAACTTTGTTGATCAAATAATAATCAGCTGGTAATGTGTAATTATTGTTGACATTAGCGGTAGGTTGTGCTAAATAAACTTCAGCAGAAAACATCTCTATTACCTCTTCTAAACCTTTAACAACATTTGCATATCCTGTGCCTGCTGTTCTTGCGTTTTCTTTATTTATCCACCCATTATATTGATAGAAATAATCTTCAAATATATCCATCTGTGCTTGTAAGCAATACAGATTGAAATCTTGCGGAGATATGTAGCCATAATTATTTTTATTAGCTACTGCTTGAACAGTTTTTCTTACCGAGTCTATCATGGATTATCTTTTAAACAAAGATAATAAAAAAAAAAGAGGCTTAATTGTTTTAAACCTCTTCTTAATTTGCTGTTAAGTAATCTTATGCAGACCACTCTACTTCAATCTGACCTACCGCTGTAATAGCGTATTTAGGCTCAAGTAGATAAGTTGAACTCGTCCAACTGGTTGCCATAGCATTTTCAATAGCCGCCACAATACTGTTCAGTTGCTCTTTAGTTTTAGCTGCATCACTTGCTGTAGTAGCAGTGATTTCATAACCTAAAACTTCAGAAGCGCCTGTAGCTGTGTGTCCTGTCACATTAGAAAGGATGTTGACTTTTGTGTTTGCACCTACTTCGACTCCTAAAATATTATTAATAGGAATCAAGTGATAAGCATCACTTAAACTGATTTTAAGATATTTTACCATAGTTAAAAAATTTTATGGGGTTAAACAATAATACAAAGATACTAATCTTATTTCTTATTTTTTAAGCGTTTTTTTAATAGCTTATAAGTCTCCACTCCATCATCATCTTGAAAATAAGATGAAACAATATAGTAATGATCCTCACCAAAAGGAACAGTTAGCATTTTAGTTTTATTCTTAGGTAAATTATAATATACGTCTTTACCTGAATTTTTTAACACTAACCAGCTTTTATTAAAAAACTGTACTACATCATTTTGAAGTTCTAACATAGGATCATTAAGAACGGCTAAAAAATCCGTTGGATTTTGTTTAGCATAAATTAAAATATCTCTTCTTAATTCAGCTATAGACATTCTATCTACCGAAGCCCCCATTAACACTCTACAAACTGTAAGAAGCATTTCTCCTTTTAAGTTTTTAGCTTGTATTTGAGCGTCTAAGCCCATTTCTACAAATTCTAACTCATGAGAAGCATCTTTCTCTCTATTTATCTCCTCAAACACTTTATCTCGCTGAGGATGATAATATAAAAATTCTTGTAGTGCTTGGTTTTGTTTATTTACAACCAACATGCCGTCTTCAAAAACAATAGGTTCTAACACCGCATTTCCATCCTGTTCATCTTCAAAAGGAGATTTTTGATTTCGAGCATACCTAAGAGGTCTGTTTACTCCTGTGTCTTCATCAAAATATAATAAGGGAAATCGGTTTGAGTGGCGAGATGCCAACATATATGCTAAAGGAGTCTTAGCTCCTGTTAACTTGTACGCTTTTTCAACGTACTTTTCTTTTATTTTTTTCATTTTATTTAAATTAAATTAGATTAAAAAAATATGAGGGGGGAGGAAACCCTCCCCTCACATATTATACACTTCTTATTAGTCTTGGAATAAGAAGAAGTTATTTGCACCTAAAGTACAAACTGCTCTCTCAGTTAAGAAATTAACCTCCATTGCATCCAGATCAGATGTTCTTGCACCACCAGCAGAACCAGTAATCCAAGTTTTATAACGTCTGTCTTCTGTCTCAGAAGCTCTATATCTCACGTGTAAGAACGGTCTCTTAGCATTTTTGCCAAGAATCTGATCGTATACTGAAGTAGAGCCAGCAGGAACTAATAGTCCGTTGACTTTACCAGCTACTAAACCACCTCTCATAGTAGGATCGTTTAGATATTTCCAATCAGTTTTATAGAAATCATAACCTCTTCTAAATCCTGAGAAACCAAGATTTAAGGCCATTTCTTCATCATTATCAAATAAACCATATGATGTGCCACCCGCTCCATAAGAGTTTTGTGCAGCTAACATATCATCTATATCAAATGAAAATTGTCTATTAACGAAAATCACGTTTTCTTCAATAGCGCCTTGCTTATCCAGTCTTTGAATAACACTGTCAAACTGAGCTAAAGTTACAGGGTTTCCAGCACCCCAAACATTACCTCTATTTCCAACTACAAAAAAGATTCCATCAGAACCATTTAGATCAGCTGCAGATAGACCTGCACCAGTGCCTTGTAAAAAGTCACCAGCTCCAGAACCTGCTCCTGCAGGAACTGCTTCTATCATTGCTGTTTCCATGTGGTCTTCAAATCTTAGTCTTGTGTCATGTTCAGACTTTAAATACCATAGGTATCCATTTACTCCGTCTTCACCTGTTACTTCGACCCATCCAATTTGAGCCATATCAGAACCAGATACAGAGTATTTATCTTTAATAATAATTGGTTTGTTATCAAAGAATATGTCATCAGAATCAAGAGAACCAACCATTCCGTTTGTTCCTTTGTTAAATTCTGATCCATAAATAAATATATCACAAGATACTGCTGCTGCCATCGTTTGTCCGCCAGTTTCATAGTAAGCTACTGTGAAAACATTTGGTGCTGCTGATGTTGGCGCTACCGTTACTATCGCTTTATTAGAAAGCGTAGAACCCGCAGTGTTATCCGAAATCATAACTGTTTGTCCAACTCTAATAGCTGACAATGTTCCTGAGTTCGCATTTAATTGTGGGTTATAGTTTGCAGGATCGTTAGCTCCAGCTCCTGGCGCTAAGCCAATTCCTGGTACTGTCCATACTGCCGTTAGTGATGCCGCTGCTGCTCCAGATGTACATCTTGCATACTTTACATGTAACCTTCCTTGTTCTGCCCATTTTATAAGGTCAGAGTTTGAAGGCATTTCAGCTCCTACCATTCTAAGGAAGGAAGCTACGCTACGATTACCATATCTTTCAAATTCTTTTTCATAAGTATCGGGTAGATACTGATTCAAGAAATCAAAGTTATTCATGTAATTCTGCTCGGTCGGAACCTGTTGCGCAGAAGGTTGTAAATCGTATGTTGGTGTTGCATTTACTGCCATAATAAATAAATTTTAAATTGTTAAACTTTTTTAATACTTCTAATTTTGAGTCCTCTACCACTTGATTGATCACCAACCGATCTTATTTTTAATGCGTCTTTAGTAGATAATTGTGGCGATTTGCGAATATCCATAGTTATATTTTTGGATTTTCTCGCTACATCATCTATTGCCGAAGCAACGCCTTGTTCATAGAAAAATTGTGCAAACTTATCAGGATTCATAGCTGCCGATAAAGCCCTATGATACCCCGTTGTGTCACTCATTAAACCTTGTTCGTCCATAAATGAGCCTAAAAGGTTGTTGACATCAACTTGTTTGTTTTTCAATTCTTCATTAGTCCCAGGCTTAAAAGTTATTTTTTTATCGTCTCCTACAGTAAATTCAAAACCTTTGAAATCACTGGTGAATAATTTTTCAGTACGATCTACAAAATAATCTCTTATTTTCGCTTGTTGATCTTCAAGAGATTTAGAGTCGTCTACATACTTTTTGTAAGCATTAAGATTTTTTTCTTGTTCATCAGATAATCCACCCCCACTTGACTCAAGGGGAACTTTATATTTATCTTTCTGTTCTATAAAAAACTTCTTAGCTTTCGCAAGCTCTCGTTTTTTAGCTAACTTTTTCCTCTTAATATCTTTAGGTTCTTCAGTATCTTCATCGAAACCGAATTTATCCTCAAGAATATCTTGAATGTCTATAGCATCAAGAGCTTCCTCTTGAATACCGTAGTAGTCAGCTAATAAAGAATCGTCATCAAGGGAGTCATAGTCTTTTTGCAACTTTGCAAAATCATTAATCCCTCTCCCCGTTTCTTTATTATACTCTAAAAACTTTGACACCGATTCAGGTAAATCAGGGTTCGATTCCGTAGTCTCAAACAATTCCTCAACTGAATTTATGTCTCGGTTATATCTCTCTTTTAAAAAAGAAAGAACATTTTCATCATTTAACTCTGATGAGGGAGTTTTTTCTTCCACCTTTACAGGCGTTTCCTTTTTTTCTTCTGGCTTTGACTGCTCTTCGACAGGCTCAGCTTTAGTTAGTTGAACTGTATCCTTGGTTGTATCCTTTTGGGATTCAGCTCCTTCGGAACTATTATCTAAACTCTCTTGATGTTTAGTTAACAGTTGTTCTTCAATTTCGGCTGTTGATTTTTGAGTGTTGCCGCCCACTGCTTTTACTTTTATTTCCATTAGATTAAATTTTTATACAAAATTAAACAATTATTTTTTGACATTTTTAGCCACTTATTTTCCCCACTTTGGTAGTGGGCTTCCATCATTTTTAGTATCTATAAATTTCTGCTTTTTCTTAGAGCGCGCATGAGCTTTTTGTGTATTAAGTAAAGCTCCCCCCACACCTACTATTTTAGATAAGAATTTTTTACCAACTCTTCGGAGTCCAGATCTTAGAGCTTCTCTGACAGCCCTGTGTTTTTTAGTTTTTTTAGTCATAGTTATCTTGGATCAAATTCTGAGAAATCAAAACCATCTAAAGTATCTTCATTAGATTCAAAACTAACAGGAGGTAAATTTCTCTTACGTTGTTCTATTAATTTAGACTGTTGAGAATTAGCTTGACTTATTCGTTGAGATTTACCGTCTTCTTTTGCTTGTTCTCTTTTATCAATTTGTGCTTGTTCGGCCCCTTTAAGTTGCATATTATATCCAAATTCAGCTTCCATTAATTGAACTTTAAGTTGAGCTTCATTTTTCATCTTTTCTATTTCCATAGCAATTTCCGCCTGTTTAACTTGCATTTTAGACTGAGTCTCCATTTGGATTTTTTGCTGCTCTAATTGAGAAGTAGCCATAATTTGTTGTTGTTGCATTTCTGCTTGAGCTGCTTGTTGTTGAGCTGCCTGTTCCATTTCAGCTTCTTGTTTTTGTTTTCTTTTAACCTTCAATAACTGATTCGCCATTTTAATATTATTTATTAATCTAATATCAATAGCATCTTCTAAACTAATATTTTCTTTAGATAAAGCCATTTGAATATTAGCTTCTAAAACAGCTTTTTGTTCCTCATCAGGTTCTAACTCTAAGAAGATTCCAAAATCATGTAAGTATAAATTTTTAATATCATCTAATAATCTTAAATTATACTTTCCAATCTGCATAGCTAATTGGTCTTTAAAATCAGAATATTCTAATACATCTGCCGTTCTTATCATTATTCCTTCTGAAAGACGCTTGGTTAAATATAAACTACCATTTAATATGTGACGTGTGGCTGTATTAGAACTTAATGCAGCTAATTTTTGTACTCCCACTAACGCATCAGGATTTGGAGAAGTTCCATCTCTGGCTTCATTTAATCCTGTAACGGTACGTATCATATCTAAATAATGATTATAATTTGCAATTAACATTTGTAGTTTTCCGCCCCCCGTACTGGAAGTAAGCTGCGTAATAGGAACTTTTGCATTATTAAATTCCCCATCTTGAGTGAAACTTCTACCCACAACACTACCTGTTTGAAAATAAAGTCTTAGAGCGTCTTCAGGGTTGTAGGCATTACCAGTCCCTAAGTCCACCTCGTTAAGCCCGTCAGCATCGATAAAAACACCATCAGGGACAACGCGTGTTACTACTTGTTGAATTTTTAAATGCGTCATTTGTATTAAGTCAGCAAAAGGAACCATTCTACGCACTAAAGATTCATACGTTCCTTTATAAGATCTTGGCGCAACAGCTACATAATTAGGTAAAGCATATTGACTTGCAGACTTAGGACGAACCATGTTTTCAGCTAAGGACCATTTTAACATTAAATTTGTTCCCATTACCATTATTCCATCATACCATACTTCGATTTTTTTCTCTACCCTTTCAAAATTTCCTTCTTCTTGCATCTCTGCTGGAGGATTAAACTGATCATCTTTTTCTACTACCTTAAATGTTCCGTCAGGCATTTGTTTTTTCTTATATACAAACGTGTGTGTGGTTTTATAATTAAAATATAAAAGAGTACAGGTGTCTCTATAGAACATAGAGTTTTCATAATACTGGGCAGTGTTATAATAATTATACCATGACTGGCTATATTTAGCAATTTCTTCCATATCCTCATTAGTAATGTCTGGATTAATTTTTACTAATTCAGTCATAGGAACAGTTTTTATTTCTCCCCAATAAAAACAATCTTTAAAATATGGGTCTTCAGTATAACTATAAACCACATTAGCAGGATCAACATAATCAATTTGAATACCTTGTCCTGGCAAAAACTGATGCTTAACCATAGATACACCTACAGTCATTAAATCATAATCACATCTTTTACGTGTATCAGCATAATGATTTTGACTTAACATTGTATCGATAGCTTCTTCTGCAGCTATTTCTACAGCAGGCTTATAATTTAACTGCATAAAGAGTTCCAGTTCTTGATCAGTTTCAGGTAATTCTGACTCTTCCATTTGAAATACATTCACACCAAAATCTTGCTCTATTTGATTAAAGATAGGCCTGGCAATCATTTCACCTTCTACCTTTTTTTGATATTCATCTCTTTTTTCTGCCGACAACGCATCTTCCGCAAAAGCAGTTACCTTAAATAGCCTATCGTTTAGACCATTTACTACAATGTCAACAAACTTTGGGATAATAGGAACAGGAGTCCAATCTAAATTTAGATAAGACAGATCTCCATCTATAGAAATTTCATTTTTATATTTTGCTACCGATTGCTCTCCACGAGCATAAAGTCTTAATTTATTAAACTCAGCCCATTGGCTAAAAAACCTACAAGTTGATCCATCTTTTCTAAACCATTCATATTGAATTGCCTGCCCAACTTGTAAACCATACTCCCATGTGTCTTTTTGTGCATCTGAAACAAATTGATCTGGGAAAGCAGCCGCTTGTAAGTTTATTTTTACGTCTTTCATCTATTAATTATTCGACTAACAATATTGCTGTTATTATATTTGGCAAAGTTAACGCTTATTTTTGTTTTTTCTTTAGTCGGTGTATATAAGTGTTTTTGATTTGCCATAACAGCTAATCCTGAACTTATAGAAGCATCAAACCTTGTTCTATTACTAATATCAAATTTTGCCCAATCTTCTAAAGTACGTTGAAAATACATTTCACCCATATCTCCAACAGACCTATATGTTCCCTCTAAATCTAACCCTACATGTTTTTCAATATAAGATTCGATTGCAGCGGCATGAGATTGTTTTACATCTTCCGATGTATTAGGTATACCACCTAACTCTCTTTCTGTTTTAGAAAGTTTGTTAAATCGTTTATCAGGCCTATTTAAACAAAACGGCCTGTACCCCCTGTTTTTAAAATGATATAACAAACGAGGTTTGTTATTCTCACATAAAATAGGCATGCCGTAAAAAACGCACGCCATCAACACATCTTCAAAAAATATTTCTGCGGTCTGAGGACGCGCAATATATTCTAAGAAAAAATGATTTGTTGGTATCTCTTCCATAGAAAATTTAGTTAATCCATGTAAAGATCCATTCGATCCTCTTCCTACTACTACTCCTGAAATATCATAAGAGTCACACCCAAATGATCCTAAATGTTCGTTCGCAGGATAAAATCTGCCTCCTTTTTTAATAACATTATTTTGTAAAGGAGTTTGTGGTATGTAAGTTACAAAAAATCTTCCTCTTTTATTTGGAGTCCAAACTACCTTAGTGTCTTTAATACCGTCTTTCCAACTAAAAGAACCTTGAGTTATAAAATGTTCTTTAATTAAAGAATCATTATAATCTATTTGTTGATAGAGTTTTGTTAAATTAAAAATAGACTGTTTACTCTCATCTCTAAAAGCATGAGACTCAGATCGAGGAAATTGACGATAAAATTCATTTAAAGCATCAGGATCAATAGTTAAAGAATCCACTTCATTGTCCCAGTAATTAATAGCGCCTTTATAAATATTTTCATTATCTATACCTTTTACATATGTAGAAGGTGTATGTAAAACGGGCATACCATATCTATCTATAAACCCCTCCATGTTCCATTCCATAGGAATAAACAAACTATATAACCCGCTTTTTGTTTGTCCATTATTATTTCGGTTAGTACAAACAGAATCATAAAATAATTTTTTAAAATTTCCCCCTCCTTTTTCTAAAGCATTAGACGTAGAACCCATCATACATTTACCAATAATTTTACTTCCTAATCGTAAACATGTTTTAGTTACTCGCCAGTTATTTAAAATATTTTCAGGCCTTTCCCATTTTCCACTTTCATCGTGTATTAACAACTGTAATTTTTCACCATCATAACTATTATCTGATGTGTTTTTCCAGTCAATAGTAGTATCTAAACCTTCTAATGTGTCTTGTTCTACATCAAACATATTTTTCTTGGTAATCTTAGAAGCTGGAACTCTATAGGCTAATTCTGTTTTGGGTTTATCCATACCATCTTGTATAGGTTTAAAGAAAAATGGATAGTTGTGGGATATAGGAACAATCTTGTCTGTAAACATTTTTTTAGCATCTCCCCCTGTTTTTGAAAGAACTCCGACTCTGGCATCTTTAGTTATAGTAGCGGTATTAACCCCTTCACATGAACTCATAAAAGAAAACCCAGACCTTCTAATTTTTAAATAACAAATACCAAAACATCTATTGTCGGCTTTACAAGCTTCCCAAAATATATAAAATATTCTATTAGCTTCACGAAAATCAGGATGTCCTACATCAATTTTAGTCCATTGAAGGTACATATAATGTGTACCTGTTATATAAGTAGGAATACCATTATTTAAAAACCAATGTCCTTGTTCTCGTCTATCAAATTCAGTTTCAATATAATCAATCCATTGTTTTTTAAAGGGTAAAGGAGCGTCATGCCAATGAAATATAGAAGGGATTCGACTAATAGCTTTAGGAGTTTCTTGAGCCTCCCAATATTGATCTTCTTTTTTTTTAGAGCGTTTATAAATATTTTTTGGCTGTAATGGTAACGCCACTTTTAATCCTGAGATATTTATAATTTCTCCTATTTGACCAGATTTTGAAATAATAATAAAATCATATTTTTCGTTGTAACCGTATAACCACGTACGCGCTTTATTTTTACGCGTAAAAACACTTTTAGGAATTTTATTTTTTTCCGTAGTATATATGCTATTTAGATCTTGATTCTGCAAAGCCTTTAGGTAATTTATTGGTTACATTTTCTTTCCCGTCTATTTTATCTCTTTCTTCTTCAATTCTTTTGAGTATCTCAAACGCATCAAAGATAGCTAATTTTTTAGTGGCCGCTGCATTTTTTAATCTATCCGCAGCCAAGGCATCGTCTTTGTCATATTTAATAATATCCTCTTTAGCCACTTTTATTAACTGAGTAACAGCTTTCTCTCCAGCTTTTATTATTTCTTCTTTTATTTTATTTATATCCATAACTGTGATTTCTATAATTTACAACTATTTCTTCATTTACATCTATATCTTGCGTAGCAATAGCCTTCATATTTCTACCATCCTCAACAAATATAGCATTGTTATAGGGAGAATGATTAGTATATCTACCTAACAATGTTCTATGATCTTCTTTAATAGCATATCCTATCAGTGAATCTTTTAATATTTTTTGATTAGAAAAAATTCCTTTTTTATGAATAGAAGATTTTTTTATACAATAAAGATTTGTTTTTTCAGGCACAACTTCTCCTACACGCTCATCAAACTCTTTACTATTAATCAACCTATCCACATCTTCTTCTCTTAAAGAATTTTCTTGCAGTAGTTTAAGATAATCTAAAACAACCTCTAAATTATTCACTCCCATTAAACTATTTTATAAAACATTACATAAATTTTTCTTCCTTGTGGCCACGCAACATTCGGGTATTTACTATGAAAATAACTGGAAGGATAAGATATTAATCTATTTTCTTCATATCCTAATACAGTAGATAATTTCCATTTTTCTAATTTCTCAGAATCTACCTCTAACATTCTATCATACTCCGCATCACTTACATCAACAGGAAGCTCTCTACCATAAACCTCATGCTCCCAAAAAGCAGTTCCGTGTAAATCATTTCTTTTGCGTGGAGAGAGATATAATACTAAAGCTCGATCAGGACGTTGTCCTTCAATATTTAAATCTGAATGAATATTCCATTGGGTGTCTAAAGTGTCTGTAGCTTCTCTAAAAAAACTTAAAATATTTTTAAGCTCCCGTTGCTCCATAACTTCTAATCTGCTTAATATATAGTCATCAAAATCAGAGTTTGAAGGTATAACATAACACTGCCTATCACCGCCCATTTCAACCTCCGTAAACTTACTCTCATTTAAATAATTTTGAGTTATTTGTAAAAATGTAGAATCTAAAAAATCATCAATTAAATATATCATATTAACATAGTTATATTATTAGTAAACATACGATATAGTTTTTCCTCATCTATATAAAACACATATTCACTGTCAGGTTGATAAGATACCTCATCCCCCACATTTAATCCTAATTTTTCTAATTGTTGGTTTGAATATTTAATTTTACCACACAACGGTTCTTCATGAACCCCCATGCCGTCTAAATAAAAATCTTTTTTTGGAATAGGTTTTATAAAACAATATTTATCATATCCTTTCCATTCATCATTTCTTTTATATAAAAAAAATTGATCAGGATCAACTAAAAATAAATTGTCTTTTAACCAGCTTTTACCGCTTTGTCTTTTACCATACATATCATTATAAAATTTAAATACATTATGATGAACCAATAATATATCTCCAATTTGTATTTCTCCTGTATAGTTAATAGGAACATTTACAACGGTAGCAAATCTATTTGCAGCTGTATGATCTTCTTCTGAAACGCTGGTATAAAACTTTTTATCACCATACATTTTAATATTATCATATCTACGATTTTTTAAAGGGGCAACTATAAAAGAATAAGGTGATTGCATATAAGGTTATGAGCCGCAACCAATACAATCTATTGTTGAATCAGTTGGTTTAACTCCATTTAATTTCATTTTAATATTATGTATTTTGTCTGCTAACTCCAACTGTGAGTCAAAAGATAAATTAGATTGTTTTTTTTGAAGTGTGTATAGATCTAATTCATCTATAAGTTCTTGTTTAATAAGATCCTGCATGATTAAAAGTTAATATTATATTCTAACGAAATAGGTAAGGTGGTTTTAAATTCTTTCCATAACAAAACCTCTCCATTTTTTTCAATCCAAATTTTAAATGATTTATGTTTAGAATCTTCTTGTATAAGATGAATAACATGAGCGCCACCTAATACTTCTTGCCCTACTATATAGTGCATTGCACCAGACTTATAGTCAGCGCCTATAGAAATTTTTCTAATGTCCATTTAATTAAAATGTTGTTCCTACTGTTAAAATACGGTAGAAAATATTAAAATACATCACACCATTTCCTGTTGCTGAATCAGCAGCAGAAGTTAATGTAACTGCAGTATTTTGATCTATTACTTTAGTAGTTCCTCCTGTTTCAATTTTACTTACTAAATCAGTAGCAAAATTAGCAGATTGTAAACTTAATGTTCCAAAAACTGTAGCCCCTATTTTTACTTCTAAATTATTACCAAAAGCAAAAACTGTCGTTCCCGCATCCAAATAAGTATCAATACTCATTATATCTATTACTTTCCCTGCTCCTGGTGCAGCTATTAAAACAGCTGGTGTTGTATTCATTGCGCGTACTTGGGCTTCATTAAGTATCACTTTAGCAACATTAGTATCTACTCCGAATAAGTTTTGCACTTCGGAAATAGTAACAGTCTTGGTTTTTAATTCATTTTCAGCATCAGTTATAATAAAATAATCTGCTGCATCAAGTGTTGAAATACCAGGGTAAGCTCCAGTGTTACTTATTTTTGCCATAATTTATTTCTTTCCTTCTACTACCACTGCTTCTTCTTCTTCTTCTTCTGGAGGGTCAGTGACTACTCCTGTTTGAAGATTAATAGTAGCGTTTTTGCCGTAAGTGACGGTTAAATCTTTTTCAACTTCTGCAAAATCAGCTTTAATTTTTTCTAACGCATCAAGCATTACTTTTTTTTGTACTTCTGCGTCTGCAATCGCAACTTTTGCGTTCATAAAATCTTGATTTAATTTTTGAACTTTTTTTAGTTCTTCGTCTGTTAAGTTTTTTGACATTGTATTATATTTTTTTGTTAAACATTATTTCACAAAGATAATAAAAAATACTATTAGTTTAATGATAAAACAACCAGAGGTAAAATAATTTTTCCCCCTACATTTAAGTTGTCTGACCAATTAGCTAAAAGATCGTTTTTATTTTCATCTGTAATTTCATTTTCATACCACCACAAATCTACTATAATGAGATCGTATTTTTTATCACTATTGTAAGTATACATATCTCCTTCTATAATATTTATATCCGAATCAATAAAATCTACATAATCAATAAGTTCTGTGTTATTTTCTATAACATCTACTACAGTAGAATTTTTAACGGATTTAGCATATTCTGGTAATAACCCTAAACCTAAACCCCCTACTAATACGTTATCATAAGAAACGCCCTCATATAAAGCATTCATTTCTGGACAACTTTCACAGTCACCAAACAACACCTCTCCATAATAATCAGCGTTTTCTATCCAGTGATTACCCCCAAAATCTATTTTAGAAACACCATCTGTTTTAGTTACACTAAAACTACTTCCTGAATGTTCGCTTATTTTACTTTCCTCTATCTTCATGCGAAATATATTCTTTTAAAGTCTACATCTATTTTGGAATAATCAACTCCATCATACTCACCAACCCCATTCTTTATAACCGCATAGCTTGGTATTTCATCAGACATTACACCTTGGAAAACTCCCTCGCCAAATACCTTGTCTAAATACTCAAAAGTATATATTTTTAATCCTGTAACAGAATATCCTATTAATCTTATATTTTTCTTCAGTCTTCTATCGCTCGGAGAACATGATGCTACCGCGGTTATAACACCGCTACTATTAACTGTAAACCTATAATCTGTAGAACCATTACCTAAACACGCTGCACAATACCCATAATTTCCAGCACTTGGAGTTGTTGTTCCTCCACTGTTTGTATATACTTGATCATTTACTGCTGGTGTTGAATCTGGAAAATACCAGACTGTTGTTGTAGTTTGACTACACGCAAATACGGGTTTTGGAACACTTGTAGTATAAACTCTCTTAGATGATAAAGCAACATAATCTTTATCATAACTATAAAATTCATCTGCCGCATAAGGTGTGCTTGAGTCAGGAGGAGGAGAATTTCCACTTACTGCAGGATAAGTAAAAGCTCCACTACAGGGTTGTCCGCCTATAACCATTTCTTTTATAGCTATACAACCAGTAATTGTTCCGCTACCGTATGTTCCTAAATAACATTCTTGAGCTAAAGAATACCAATCTAATACTCCACTTGCAGGTACTGCCATAATTAAGGTTTTTTAAGTTCATCAATTTCAGCTTTTAATTCTTTAATAGATTCTATAAGTAAAGGAACTAATTTGTCATAAGAAACTGTTTTATATTCTACACCATTAGCAGCTTCTGTGTCTGATATAGGAGCGGTATGTACTACTTCAGGAAGTATTTTTTCAACCTCTTGTGCATTTACACCTACTTGTCTTTTATCATCATCATAGCCTAACTCTTTAGCTAATTCATTTTCTCTAAAGTAATATCCTCCTAATTGACAAACTTTATCTAAAGCATTAGGAATCTTTCCTTCAAAGTCTTTAAGTCTTTCATCAGAATAATAAGCATAAATATTATTTGTAGCTCTTATCATTCCTGTAGTTCCTGAAGCATTTGTTCCAACTCCAAAAGAATCAAATCGAACATCTGCAGCAGTATCAATGTCTTGTTCTGTAGAAACAGTAACAGCTCCTGTCGCACCACTCACATCAATACCTGTTCCTGCAACAATAGAAGTAACACCCGCATTGGTTAAGGTTACTGATCCTGAAGTACCTCCTCCACTCATTCCTGTTCCTGCAGTTACTCCTGTTATGTCTCCAGTATTAGTGGTATAACCGCTATCATTTGTCCATTGAGAAATATTACCCGATTTATTAGTGAAAGTTTGAGTATTTGATGCAGTAGTTGTTCCTGTATTGGTTGTATATCCAGATCCATTAGTTAATTGATTATTATTTGTGATAGTACAGTTTAATGTTACTGTACCTGATGTACCTCCACCACTCATACCTGTCCCCGCAGTTACACCAGTTATATCACCCACACTTGTGGTATAACCACTATCATTTGTCCACTGACTTATATTACCGCTTTTATTAGTAAAAGTTTGAGTATTACTTGCAGTTGTCGTTCCAGTATTAGTTGTATACCCCGCACCATTTGTGATGCTGGAGTTATTTAAAGTAATATTTGCACTACCATTAAAACTTGTACCTGAAATTGTTCTGGCAGTTTGTAAAATCGTTGCACTACCAGCATTACCACTGACAGTTGTTTGTACAATATTTGGAGCACTATTAGTTATTGTAACAGCACCAGTTGCTCCACTTACAGAAATCCCTGATCCTGCTACATTAGAAGTAACGCCCGCATTAGTTAATGTCACTGTTCCTGAAGTACCTCCTCCGCTCATACCTGTTCCTGCAGTTACTCCTGTTATATCACCCACGCTTGTGGTATAACCACTATCATTTGTCCACTGACTAATATTACCACCTTTATTTGTAAATGTCTGTGAGTTAGATGCAGTAGTTGTTCCTGTATTAGTAGTATATCCAGCACCATTAGTAAGTTGATTATTATTTGTAATAGAACAATTCAAAGTAACAGATCCACTTGTACCACCGCCTGACATTCCTGTGCCTGCAGTTACACCAGTTATGTCTCCTACATTTGTTGTATAACCTGCACCATTTGTTAATTGATTATTATTTGTTATATAATTTGCATTAGATGCTCCTGTGTATCCTAAAGCAGCTAAAGTTGGTTTATTTCCTGAGTGATAAATATCATAAGAAACCGCGCCCATAGACCAACCTCCTACGGATAATTTATTTGTTCCTGCGTCTAAACCGAAATATATTGCATAATCACTTCCAGTATGAAAAGACATAAATGCATCATTACCTAAGCCGGTATTGTAAACTTCTATACTACCCTGAGAGCCAGTTGATGTAGCAATTGTGTCCCAGTTATTTGTTGCGTTTGCGCTAAAAGAAATTCTTTGGGATTGTGTAGTAGATACATTTAATGTAACCGTGCCAGACGTGCCTCCACCTGTTAAACCTGTACCAGCAGTCACACCAGTTATATCACCCACGCTTGTGGTATAACCACTATCATTTGTCCACTGACTTATATTACCACCTTTGTTAGTAAATGTCTGGCTATTAGAAGCAGTAGTTGTACCTGTGTTTGTTGTATATCCAGCTCCGTTTGTGATGCTGGAGTTATTTAAAGTAATATTTGCACTACCATTAAAACTTGTACCTGAAATCGTTCTTGCGGTTTGTAGTGTTGTTGCTGTACCAGCATTACCCGACACAGTTGTCTGTACTATATTAGGAGCGCTATTTGTAATGGTTAATGTTCCTGAAGTAGTAATAGGGCTTCCTGAAATTGTAATACCTGTGCCTGCAGATGCAGCTACTGATGTTACTGAACCAGATCCAGATCCAGTTCCTGCACCTATTAAAGTTCTTACTTCTGCCGCAGTTACACCACTCGCTAAAGTTGGTGTTCCTCCACCACTAAATATTCCTGGCTCTGCATAAGTTGTATATCCTGAATTGTTTGTCCATTGAGAAATATTACCACCTTTGTTAGTAAATGTCTGGCTATTAGAAGCAGTAGTAGTTCCTGTATTAGTAGTATATCCTGCGCCATTTGTTATAGCATTATTATTTAATGATATATTAGCAGAGCCGTTAAAACTTACACCTGCAATCGTTCTTGCGGTTTGTAGTATCGTTGCTGTTCCTGCATTTCCTGTAACAGTTGTCTGTACTATGTTAGGAGCAGTATTTGTAATGGTTAATGTTCCTGATGTAGTAATAGGGCTTCCTGAAATTGATATACCTGTTCCAGCAGATGCAGCTACTGAAGTTACTGTTCCTGAATTGGTAGTAAATCCTGAATCATTACTAAATTTAGATAATCCAATATCGCTTAATAAAGATCTATACGCATTATCACTTTGGTTAAATAATATAGAAGAAGTGTTTCCTATCGTTGCTTCTGTGGCTGCTTTTACAAGATTATCTGAACCAGCATAATCAATAGCTAATGTGACTGATCCACTTGATCCTCCTCCTGTTAATCCTGTTCCTGCAGTTACTCCTGTAATATCACCTTGTGTTGAGGCATTAATAGTAACAGCTCCTGTTGCACCGCTTATAGTAACATTAGTACCCGCAACAATAGATGTTACTCCTGCATTAGTTAATGTTACTGTTCCTGAAGTTCCACCACCTGACATACCTGCTCCCGCAGTAACACCTGTAATGTCTCCAGTATTTGATGTCCAACCAGAATCATTATTCATGGTAGAAAGATCAATGTTTCCTGGAGCTATTTTATAAGTAGTACCCGCTGTATTAGCAATAGCAAACCAATCCGCATTACTTGAAGTTGTTGTAGTGGTTGCGTCTTCTACATCCAATACTAATGTTCCTGTTGAAGTTATTGTGCCTCCACTTAAACCTGCCCCTGTAGCTACAGAAGTAACTGTTCCTGAGTTGGTGGTATAACCCGCACCATTGGTGATGTTGGAGTTATTTAAAGTAATATTTGCACTACCATTAAAACTTGTACCTGAAATTGTTCTGGCAGTTTGTAAAACCGTTGCACTACCAGCATTACCTGTAATAGTTGTTTGTACAATATTAGGTGCAGTATTTGTTATTGTAACAGCGCCAGTAGCACCACTGACACTAATCCCTGTACTTGCTATATTTGAAGTTACACCTGCATTAGTTAAAGTTACAGTTCCAGATGTTCCGCCACCTGACATTCCAGTACCAGCAGTTACACCTGTAATATCACCTTGAGGAGCTGCCGCAATTAGATTAGCAACTGTAATTTTTTTGTTTTGAGGAACACCTTCGTCATAAATTAATAATATATCTTCATCTGCTGGTGTGGCTAATGCTGTTAGACCAGCTAAATTTATACCAACATCTGGAACAGGGCCTGATGAATTAGCTACATTAATACCTAAATAACTATTGTTTGTTGAAGCGGTTACTCCTGTAACATCTCCTGGGCTTCCACTTGAAGCCGCAGTAATTCTACCTTGTGCATCTACAGTTATTGCCGCAGAAGTATAACTTCCAGCTGTAACTGCTGTATTAGCTAAAGTAATTGTTCCTGAAGTTGTAAATGTACCACCACTCAATCCTGTACCAGTAGCAACTGATGTTACTGTACCCGTGTTAGTTGTATAGCCTGCTCCGTTAGTTAATTGATTATTATTAGTAGGAATCGTTGTGCTATTAAAAGCATTTGATCCAAATATCTCTGAAGATAATTTTCTTTTTTGTTGATCAGGGCCGCTTGCTTCTGAGGAATCTAAAACAATAAATTCATCTGCAGCGTTATCCCAAGTTTGAGTCATATCAGCTAACTCACTTAAATCTAAATTCAATGCAAAAGATCCTGAAGTTGTTATGGGTGAACCAGTAACATCTAATCCCGCAGCCACAGTTAATCCTACTGAAGTAACTGTTCCACTTCCTGAAGATCCAGTTGAAGCCGCTGTAATTCTACCCTGTGCATCGACAGTAATACTTGCTAAAGTATAAGAACCTGCAGTAACCGCTGTGTCTGCTAAATTAAGACTTGCGCTTAATCCTGAATTAGTTATGTCTAATGTGCTATTTCCACTTGTTAGTGTGACAGTATCTGTGTTGGTAACTGAAGCAGCTGCTCCAACACCACTATCGGTTTCTAATGTCCACGAAGACATTGAGCCTCCTCCTGTTCCTGCTCCAATCGCTGTTCTAAAATCTGAAGCAGATAAAGAAGATAGTGAATTATCAGCATTCTGTCTTGGGAATGTAATTGCTCCTGGATTAGAAAGCATGAAATAAGCTGCTCCTATAGTAGTCGCCCCTAATGATGTTCTACCTGTTGAAGCAAGTAATCCTGTTGATGTGCCATTCCATTTAAATCTGTCTGTGTACGCAGTACTCCATTCTGTAGAAGTTGCGCCCGTAACTGTTAAAACAGTTCCACTAAATGTCATATTAGCACTTCCTTCAACTGTAGTTGCATCCGTCCAAATAGCAACTTGATTATTAACTGGAGTACCTGTATTTGAAACATTACCACTTCCCGTGCCAGCACCTATATCGGCTAATACTTGCGCGCCAGTTCTATATTTAATGTCTCCACTTCCATTAATACATAAAAATTTATCGGGATCGGTTGCCATTGCAGGCACAGAAACGCCTGTGATAGCATTGCTCCCCATGGCTAAGCCAGAGGTAAATGTTGCACCTGCAAGGGTGGATGAAGCTGCAGTGGTTATTCCACTGTCAATGTCTAACGCTGATAAGTAACTTATTGCCATATTCTATTTAAGTGTTTATGCACACTTAGATACTAATACTCTGGCTGCGTTTAGACCTAATGCCGTTACTGTTGTAATTGTAACATTAGCAGTATCGGTTCTCACAGTGTCAGCTTGTATAGTGTCATAAGTAGTGTTGTCGTAAATTTGTACTATTACATCTCGAGTTCCTAAAGCATGATTCACCGTATATGTTACTGCTGAGGCATCTCCTATGTTTGCCGCATATGTTAAATTACTATCTGCACAGGTTTCTACCGCAGTACAAAAATCAGATACTTGAGATGCTGTAATAGAAATAGAGGTGTCTGCCATGGCTGTTACCAGACCTTGAGCATCAACTGTCGCAGTTAATGTTTCAGAGGCTGAACCATAAGCTGCTGCAGTTACTCCTGAAGTATCTAAAGTAACCCAACCATTAGCTGTTACACTAAAGTTTCCAGAATCAAAACCTGCAATACCTTTTACTGCTGCTCCATCTGTTGCGGCTGCCGTGGCAATTCCAATATTATTTTGGACAGTAGTCCATTTAGCTAAGGTACTGCCTCCACTTGCCGACATATCTTCTTCAGCAATTAACAAATCACCAACCTCTACTGCCTCAGTAAAGAAGTCACCTGCAACAGTAACTGTATATGTCCATCCTTTTGTAATAGCAATATTACTTCCACTATCTAAGTCTGGAGAGTTGGTTGTGGCATTATAGCCTCCTTGATAAACTAAAGCTCCCGTTACGGAAGTGTCTACATAATTTTTTGAAGCCGCATCTGTTCCTGCAGATGGGGTTGTTGGAACGGTTACTTGACCACCAAAGCTTGATTGTCCAGTTCCTGAAACTGTTAACTCTCCAGCTATTGTTACATCATCTGGTAAACCGATAGTAATATCACCACCGTCACCAGTAGAAGGAGTTGTAATTTCAATTTCATTAGTAGTACCTGAGAATTTAGCAGTAGTACTACTACCACCTCCACCACCAGTTAATGTTAATGTGCTTTCATTTGAAGATACCGCACCTACACTTAAAGCATAAGTATAGTTAGTATCAGTTACAGTATTTGTTACTGTTACCGCTCCTGTAGCTCCACTTATACTTATTCCAGTACCTGCTACTATAGAGGTTACACCTGTGTTTGTAAATGTTACCGCGCCTGTTGCGCCACTTACACTAATACCTGTGCTTGCAACCGCTGAGGTTACACCTGCATTTGTTATAGTAGGTACAGGCCCTGTAGCACTGGTTATAGTTATACCTGTTCCTGCTGTTAAACCTGTTAGGTCTCCTTGAGGTGCAGCTGCAATTAAGTTCGCAACTGTAATTGATTTATTCGTTGTTGTGCTAAGATCATATATAATAAGCTCATCATCGACTGCTGCTGTAGCAGCAAGATTTGTTTGGTTTATTATATCTAAACCAACATCTGGAATAGGTCCAGTTCCAGTGGCAACTGTAATCCCTTTTTTAGCATTAGCTGTTGAAGCAGTTACTGCTGTAATGTCTCCCTGTGGAGCTGCTGCAAGTAGATTAGCAACTGTAATAGATTTATTTGTTGTTGTGCTTAAATCATAAATTAAAAGCTCATCATCAGTTGCTGCTGTACCGCCCAAATTAGTTTGCCCAATAATATT
>Ga0255055_10000282_pt1 | contig 39973 bp, 36 predicted proteins | sample JV7_2_27_MG_FD_188633 | JGI IMG/M metagenome (GOLD analysis project Ga0255055, IMG submission 188633) | Seawater microbial communities from Jervis Inlet, British Columbia, Canada - JV7_2_27 | ecosystem: Environmental > Aquatic > Marine > Inlet | place: Canada: British Columbia | collected... | reverse complement strand
GCCTACATCCACTCCACTCACTCCTTCCTAGCCAACACGACGGCCCCGATCATCGCCACCAGCAAGAAGACCGACACGATTTCGAACGGCAACAGGTACTCCCGGTATAACAACCAAGCCACTGCCTGGGCGTTCCCCACCGACTCGCCGTCGATGCTGACGAAGCTCTCCGGGGACGCTTCGGCTGGCCCAAACGGGGTGTTCACGACTACGAAGCCGATGAGAGCGATCAGGATCAGCCCCACCACCACCGCCATCGGCCACTGCACTCCGAACATGCGGCTCTCACGCAGTCGATGCAGATTGACCAACATGATCACGAAAAGAAACAGAACCATGATCCCGCCGCCATAGACGAAGATCTGGACGATGGCCAAGAACTCGGCATGACGGAGGAGAAAGAGCGCTGCCATCGAGAGAAAAGTCACCAACAGAGCGATCGCCGAGTACATCGGATTGCGCAAACTGATGACCAGAATGGCGGCCGCCACCGCGATGAAGGCAAAGAGGTAGAACAGCAGCGCCGGCCCGTTGGCTACCAGGAAATCCATGTCTCAGGCAATCTCCTCGTCGGTGTATTTGGGACGGATCTTCCAGTCCTGCAGCTCTTCCATATCGACAAAGAGATTCTGCCAACGCTCGTAACTGGCAAGCTCGTAGGTCTTGCTGGTCAACCAGATGGATTTTGGCGTCGTCGGACAAGCCTCTTCACAGAGACCGCAGAACATACAGCGCTGAATGTCGATATCGAAACGATCCAGCAACTTCTCTTTCTTCTCGGTCTCCGGATTCACTTCCTGGTGCCAGTCGATATAGATGATGTCGATGGGGCAATCCCGCGCACAGAGCGTGCACTTGATGCAGCGATCCTCGTCGAGCCGAAACATGCCACGAAACCGATGTGCCGGTTCCATGCGTTCTTCCGGATACTGGACGGTGACCTTGCGCTTCCAGAGATGACGGAAGGTGATGCCGAGGCCTGCAAACAGGTCCAGGAGCATGATCTTGTCGAGCAAACGCTTCACGCTGGATTTACCTCGTCTACCGGATCAGGATCTTGAACAGCCCTGTACCCGCTATCGCTATCAGGGCGGCCGGAATCATCCATTTCCAGCCCAGGTCCATCAACTGGTCGAAGCGGTATCGCGGGAAGGTGCCCCGAAACCAGATGTACACAAACAGGAACACCAACAGCTTGAGGGTAAACCAGACTAGACCGCCCATGCCTCCCGGTAGGAATCCCAGATCGAGAAACGAAAGCGACTCCACACTGGAAAAGGGTCGCGACCAGCCGCCCAGGAAGAGCGTCACCGCTACTGCCGAAATGACGATCATGTTGGCGTATTCACCCAGAAAGAACAGAGCGAATCGCATACCGCTGTACTCGGTGTGGAAGCCCGCCACCAGCTCCGACTCGGCCTCGGGCAAATCAAAGGGGTTGCGGTTGGACTCGGCGACCCCGGCCACGAAGTAGATGAAAAAAGCCAACAGCCCGAATGGGAAGAAGGCGAAAACAAACCATCGGCCCTGCTCGATCTGGGCGTCGACAATCCCACTCAAGGACATGGTGCCGGCCATCAGCAACGGTACGACCAACGAGAATCCTTGCGGTACTTCGTAGGAGATCATCTGAGCGGCCGAGCGCAGGCCCCCCAGAAGTGAGAACTTGTTGTTGGAGGCCCAGCCACCGAGGATGAGGCCGTAGACCCCGATGGTGGCCATGGCAACCACGAACAGCAAACCGACATTGACGTCGGTGATGAACCAGTTCATGTTGCCGGTGACCTCGGCAGAGGGCCCGAAGGGGATGACGGAGAAGATCACCAAGGCCGGCCCCACGACCAAGCAGGGCGCTAGAACGTAGGCCCAGCGCACCGCCTGGGTGGGCATGATGTCCTGCTTGACCAACAGCTTGGCCACATCGGCGATAGGCTGGAGCACGCCCCAGGGTCCAACACGGTTGGGCCCGGTTCGCACCTGCAGGAAGCCCAGAATTTTGCGTTCCGCAAAAGTCGTATAGGCAATCAGAGTCAGCACCGCTACCAGCAGCACCGCGATCTTCAGCGCCGGTGCCAGCGCGTAGTGGAACAGGGTAGGACCGATGACCTCTTTGATGCCTTCCATCACACTGACCTCAGCGGTCCACCTCACCCAAGACGATATCTGTAGTACCGATCACCGCCACCAGGTCGGCGATCAGGCCGCCGCGTACCATCTCGGGCAGCACCTGGATGTTGTACAACGAGGGCGGACGGACACGGCACCGATACGGATTCGCTGTGCCGTCACCGACGATGTAGAAGCCGATCTCGCCCTTGGGTCCCTCGACAGAGTGATAGACCTCACCCTCCTTGGGTGCCTTCAGTACTCGTGGGCGCTTGGCCATGATCGGACCCTCGGGCAGCTTGTCGAGACACTGCTTGACGATGCTCGCCGACTGGCGCATCTCTTCCATCCGTACCAGGTACCGGTCATAAGTGTCGCAGTTCGTAAACACCGGTACCTCGAATTCCACCTCGTCGTAGGCTTCGTAGGGCATGGCTTTGCGAATATCCCACTGGATACCACTGCCGCGCAGCATCGGTCCGGTGACACCGTACTCCAGTGCCACTTCCGGAGGCAGCATGCCGATGCCGATCGTGCGCTTCTTCCAGATGCGGTTCTCGGTCAGCAGGCCCTCGTATTCGTCCACTTTGGCTGGAAAACTGTCCACAAAGGCGGCAGATTTCTCTGCCCAGCCGACGGTCAGATCGTACGGTTGACCTCCGGGGCGCATGCAATTCAGAGTCAACCGCGCACCGCAGTACTCCTCGAACAGATCCAGAACCAACTCGCGCTCGCGAAAGGTGTAGAAGAACGGAGTCATTGCACCGATATCGATCGCGTGAGTGGCGAGCCAGAGAAGATGACTGGAGATCCGTTGGAGCTCCGAGAGGATGGTGCGAATGTACCGGGCTCGCGGTGGCACCACCAGACCCAGGAGCTTTTCCACTGCACCTACATAGGCCAGGTTGTTGGTGGCGGCCGCCACGTAATCCATTCGATCCGTGTGCGGCACGTTCTGGAAGAACGGATGCAGCTCGAAGAGCTTCTCCGTGCCACGGTGGAGATAGCCGATGATGGGGTAGCAATCGACGATCCGCTCGCCGTCGATCTTCATCTTCAGCCGCAGCACCCCGTGCGTGGCCGGATGCTGGGGCCCGAAGTTGAGCTCCATCTCCTCGACCCCGAACAGGGTCTCGTATTGATCTGCCCCGGTGAGGATCTCGTCCGTCATGGTGTCTCGCTCTCGCCTGCATCGCCGCCATCGGGCTCACCAGGGGCAGGGGGTGCGGGTGGTTTCCAACCGGTACCGGTCCCTGCTACCGGACCCGCGGACTCCTCGTAATACTCGGGGTAGATGGCAGCCCCAGTATCGATGCCTTCCAACGGAAACTCCTTCAGCAGTGGGTGACCGTTGAATCCCTCCCAAAGCAGGATTCGGGTCATGTCGGGATGTTGCGAGAAGCGAATCCCGAACATGTCGTAGACCTCACGCTCCGGCCAGTTGGCACCCGCATACACCGGGGTCAGGCTTGGCACCTCGACGCCCTCGGAGACACGCACCTTCAACCGCACGCGACGGTTCTGCTCGAGACTGTAGAAGATGTAGATGACCTCGAGCTGCTCGGGTTCACGCTGCGGGAAGTGGGCACCACAGATATCCACCAACAAGGTGTAGCCGTGCCTTTCTTTGAGGCTACGGCAGACATCTCTGATGTCGCTGAGACCGACCTCCAGGACCAGATCACCGGCAAAGGACTGCGCCGACTGAATCGACTCGCCATATTCCGAGACCAGTTCTTTGACCAGGGGATCTCCGTCTGCCTCGGCCAACTCGGGCACCACCGGGTCCTTCTCCCAAGGCTCTTTTTCGGCGTCGTCTTGCTGAGCTTTTGCCTTGGCAGCGGCCGCGGCTTTCGCCTTGGCCTCGTCGGCGGCAGCCTTGGCCTCGGTCTGCGGCTCTTCGGGCTCGGGAGTGCCGTTTTCGGGCTTGCCGTTTTCGGAATCGCTCATGATGCCTATCCGCCGGCCACGACTTGGTCACTGCCTTTGGCGACCGTCATGCGATCGATCTTGCGCTGTAGGTGCATTAGGCCCCAGAGCAGGGCTTCGGGCCGAGGTGGGCACCCGGGCACGTAGACATCGACCGGCACGACGCGATCGACACCTTGGGTCACTGCATAGGTTCGGTAAGGACCACCGCATGTGGCGCAGGCTCCCATGGCCAGGGCCCACTTGGGCTCCGGCATCTGGTCCCACAATCGGCGCACGATGGGTGCCATCTTCTCTGTCACCGTGCCGGCGACGATCATCAGGTCACTCTGCCGCGGAGTGGCTCGAAATACCTCGGCGCCAAACCGGGACATGTCGTGACGTGGATCGAGAACGGCCATCATCTCGATGGCGCAACAAGCCAGACCGAATTGCATGGGCCAGATCGCCGAGCGTCGAGCCCAGTTGAAGATCTTGTCGTAGGTGGTGGTGAGGACGTTCGCCTCGACGTTGTCCATCAGGCCCAATTCAAGGCCCCCCGATTCCAGACAAAGATGTAGCCCACCACCAGAATGGCGAGGAAGACCATCATCTCGATAAAACCAAAAAGAGCGAGCTTGTCGAACATCACGGCCCAGGGAAACAAGAAAACCGTTTCCACATCGAAGACCACAAACAGAACCGCAATGAGGTAGTAGCGGATCGAAAACGGATGATCGTGGGCGAAGCTCGCCGGCTCGTTACCGCACTCGTAGGGTTCGCGATTGGTGCGTCCGAAGCCACCATGACGAAACAGCCGAGCGGCAGTCAGCGTCGCAGCCAGAAACAAAATGGCGATGACTACAAAGACCAGTATGGGAAGGTAACTCTCCACGGATCGTCCCCGCGCGGGCCATTGGCCCAAGGTTGCTTCAAGCTCGGTTCAGAGAAAAGTGCAGCAGCTTCGTCAGACGTTCGTCCTTTGCCTTGGGCTGATCGAGTCCCTCCCGACTATGCGGTTCCAACCTGGCGACGAACAGTGCGAAGCTAATGGATATTCGCAGAACTACCGAGCTTGACGAAAGCTATTGTGTCGAGGTGATTTCGGCCTGTCAAGACGGTGCCAGGCCTGCAAGATGCAAGACTTCTTAATCTTGCATCTTGCAGGCCTGGCACCGCTGTTCATGCTGAGCCCAAAACCTCCATATCGAACAGGGTTTCTGCCTTGATGTCCCTTCCCTGCACCAGGAGACGCATCTCCTCACCCATTCCACCGGGGTTCAGCAGGGTCGCCGCTTGCAGACGTGTCTCCTGATCGGCCGCCTGCAGCTCGCCAAAAACGCCACAGGCCAAAAGCCAGCGAGCCTGTCGAGTGAAGCTGAGGGTCTGGAGACCGACTTCTTCTCCGGCTTCCTGCAAAGCGGTGAAGTCCACATGGGCGGTCAGATCCTGCTCACCGACGTCGGACAACGCGTTCCTGTGGACCCTATGGCGCCGATAGCAGGCCAGGGTGCCATGCGATCGCACCCGCGGGTCGAAAAGACGCAGACGATCGAAACCGTAGTCGAAGGTGAGCAACAAGCCCCGATCCAGGCGCTCGGCCAGCTGTCGATAGAGGGGTTTCCAGCCCGGCGACACGTCAGCGATCTGTCCGGGCAGCAGTCCCCTGCTGTCTTCTCCCAAGAGATCCTCAAGGCTGGGATCGAAGAGCTCGCTCTGCACGTACTCGAACCTGCCATCAGCGGCCATATCGACCCACAGCTCGCCGAGCTCGCCATCGGCTCTGCCGATCAACCGATGCACAGGAAGCGCATCGAAGAGCTCGTAGGAGAAGATCAAGCCCTGCAAGCCCCTTGGATCGAGCCCTGTAACGCTGTCGACCAGCTCCACTCCGGCAGGGACCGGCTGTTGTACTCGGTCGCACGCAAGAACTCTCCGGCCGGCTTCGTCGCCTAGGGCCGCCAGTAGATCTCGCAAGTGGGCTCCGGTTCCATATCCCACTTCGAAGAAGTCGGCCGGCCTTCCGATCTCCTTGTCGAGCCGCTTCAGCAGACGTGCGGTGGCGCTGCCGAACAGAGATGAAAAGGAAGCACCGGTGATGAAATCACCTCGCTTACCGATCGGTGACTCCGACCTGCGATAGTAGCCACCCTCTCCATAGAGCGCCTCCTCCATGAAGCGGGCGAAGGGCATCGGCCCAGCGGCCGCAATGGTCCGACGTAAGCGTTCGGCGGGAGAGACCATGCGCACAGTATAGGTCCTGCGGGGGCCGGGAACGGGCTAGAATGACGCTCAGCTGGTGACCAGAAACCCTGCCGATCCTGGGAGGTGCAACGTGCAAAAGAACAGGCTGACGACAGCTCTCATGACCACGCTGGTGGGGGGTCTCTCAATGGTTGCTTGCTCGGGGTCAGAACCCGCAAGCCGGCCGCACCTCCAGTACCCCGAAACCGCCCAAGTCGACCAGGTGGACAACTACCACGGTGTGGAAGTGCCCGATCCCTATCGGTGGTTGGAGGATGACGTCCGTGAGAGCGAGGAGGTGCGTCAGTGGGTCGATGATCAGAACGAGCTGACTTTTGCCTATCTCGAGACCATCCCCGAGCGTCGCCGCATCGCCGAACGACTGACCGAGCTTTGGGACTACGAGAAGTATTCACTACCTGAGAAGGAGGGGGGACACTACTTCTACGAGTACAACGACGGCCTCCAAAACCAGTACGTGGTCTTCCTCCAGCAGAGCCTCGACATGGAGCCCGAGCTGCTCCTCGATCCCAACACTTGGTCGGAGGATGGCACGGTTGCTCTCTCCTCGTTCTACCCCAGTCCCGACGGCCGCTACTTTGCCTACACCATTCAGGATGGCGGCTCCGACTGGCGCACCGTGCGCATCCTCGATCTCGACTCACGAGAGATCCTGGATGACGAGCTCGCCTGGCTCAAGTTCACTCGTCTGGCCTGGCTCGCGGACGGTTCGGGTTTCTTCTACAGTCGCTACCCAGAACCCGAGAGTGGGGAGAAGTTTCAGGTATTGGCCACCCAACAAACTCTCTACTTCCACCAGGTTGGCCAGGATCAGACCGAAGACGCAGTTGCCTACTCCCGCCCCGATCACCCGGATTGGAGCTTTCGACCGCAAGTCTCTGACGACGGCTCCTACTTGATCATCACGATCTCGAAGGGCACCGATAGTCGCTACCAGGTCGTCTATCGGGATCTCGAGGCTCCCGATACCGAATCTGTCACGCTGATCGAGGGCTTCGAGTACGACTATTCGTTTGTCGGTAACCAGGGCTCGGAGTTCTTCTTGCGCACCAACAACGGTGCACCCATGGGCAAACTCATTGGCATCGATGTCACGCGTCCGGATCCCACAGACTGGCGAGAGATCAGCCCCGAATCCGACCATGTTCTGGTCGAGGTCAACCTGGTGGGTGGTCACTTCATCGCCGAGTACCTGCGTGACGCCCGTTCCGAGGTCAAAATCCACGCGATCGACGGACAGGAGATACGCACGGTCTCGCTGCCCGGAATCGGCTCGGCCAGCGGCTTTGAGGGCACGGTTGACGATCCCGAGACCTTCTACAGTTACTCGAGCTTCAATACTCCGCCGACCTTCTACCGCTACGACGTGGTCATGGGCGAGAGCGCCGTGTTCAAGGAGACCCGCGTGCCGTTCGACCCGGCGGACTACACCGTCGAACAGGTGTTCTACAACACACAGGACGGTACCCGGGTTCCCATGTTCATCAGTCATCGGCGGGGAAGCGAGCGCGATGGCAATCAGCCCACCCTGCTCTACGGCTACGGTGGGTTCGATATCTCGCTGCGGCCCTCTTTTCGCATCACCCGTCTCGCCTGGGTGGAGATGGGAGGGGTCTATGCAGTGGCCAACCTACGGGGAGGTGGCGAATACGGCGAGGCCTGGCACCAGGCAGGGACCAAACTAGAAAAGCAAAATGTCTTCGACGACTTCATCGCTGCTGGGGAATACCTGATTGCCGAGGGCTACACCCGTCCCGAAAAGCTGGCGATCCTCGGCGGCAGCAACGGCGGGCTGCTCGTGGGTGCCGTCACCAACCAAAGACCCGATCTCTTCGCCGCCGCTCTGCCGGCGGTGGGTGTCATGGACATGCTTCGCTTTCACCAGTTCACTGCAGGTCGCTTTTGGGTCGACGACTACGGCTCGTCGGAGGATCCGGACGAGTTCCGAGCTCTCTACGCCTACTCGCCGTACCACAACATCACCGCAGGCACGGCCTATCCGGCGGTTCTGGCCACCACGGCCGATACCGACGACCGTGTGGTACCCGGCCACAGTTTCAAGTACATGGCTGCACTGCAAAAGGCCCAGTCGGGTGAGGCCCCCGTTTTGATTCGTATCGAGACCCGTGCCGGTCACGGTTCTGGCAAACCGACCGACAAGGCCATCAACGAGTACACCGATCAATGGGCGTTCTTGGTGGAAAACCTGGGCATGGAGCTGCCGGACGGCTACGGCTCTGGGCAGAGCCACTGAGTCGTCGGTTAGGAATCGCTACCAGACCCCGGCTCCCTATCACTGACCTCGTAACCGGGGTCGTCCCCTCGAGGGATCCCTGGAAGTTCCTCCCTGGCGGGACGCTGCCCCGAGCGGGCTGCGGAGCTGATAGCTGGTGGCTGGCAGCTGGTTGCTTGCATGCTAAGCTCCGCCTCAAATGACTGATTCGACGTCACTTCCGAGCACCGAGAGACTTCTCGAACTGTCCTGGGCGATGGCGGATCAACCCATTCTCATGCTCGTGGACATGGTGGCCGATCGCTTCCTTTCGGGCAGACCCAAGCGCATCAGCCGCGAGGCTCCGGTCCTCATTCTCAGCTACGAGGACGAGACCATGACACCTGGAGGAGGTGCCAACGCGGTCGCTAACGTGGCAGCGCTGGGAGGCCAGCCCCTGCCGATAGGACTCGTGGGCGACGACGAGAGTGGCCGCTTGCTCATCGAAGTATTGGAGAACGCGGGGATTCCGGCTACAGGGATTCATCAGCGATCCGGGTACCGAACCCCGACAAAGACCCGCATCCTGGGTGGCGGTCATCACTCCATCAAACAGCAGATCGTCCGCTTCGACATCGAGGAGAAAAGAGATCTCTCGCCGGCGGAGGAAGAAATCATCGGCAAGCAGCTCGAACAGTGGCGAGGGCGGGCCAAGGTCGCGGTTCTGAGCGATTACGGCTATGGAGCGGTTCCTCCATCCTTGGTAGAGCGAGTCAGAGAGGTTGTGGGCCCTGACGGGACAATTCTCTGTGACAGTCGCTACCGCCTGGCCGAATTCGCCGGTCTGGACGGCGCGACTCCCAATGAGGAAGAGGCCGAAGCCTTGTTGGGTAGCTCTATCCCCGACAGCCTCGAGGATCTGGCGACGACGGGCCCCCGGCTACTGAAGCTCTTGGGCGCACAGTTCCTGCTCATTACCCGCGGCAGCCATGGAATGAATCTTTTCGATCTAGAAGGCTGCTGCCAGATTCCGGTCCACGGTACCGATCAGGTAGCCGATGTGACCGGGGCAGGAGACACCGTGATCGGTACCTTTGCCCTGGCGCTGGCCGCGGGAGCTACGCCGCTGGAAAGCGCGCTACTGGCCAACTATGCCGGCGGAATCGTGGTCATGAAACGGGGAACCGCAACTCTCTCTCGCCGTGAGCTCGAGCTCGCGGTGACCTCGAACCCCCGCCCGCTTGCCGATCTCCAATGGGCCAAGTACTGAGCCTGGAGGAGCTGTCGCGGCGGGTGGCCGAACTCAAGGCTACGGGCAAGCGGATCGCCTTCGCCAATGGCCACTTCGATGTTCTGCACGTCGGGCACCTGCGCTATCTCGAGGGGGCACGAGCGCAGGGCGACGTATTGATCGTGGCACTCAATGACGACGACTCGGTGACCCGCCTGAAAGGACCGGGGAGGCCGCTCATGCCGGCCGCTGAGCGCGCCGAATTGGTGGCAGCCCTCGAGCCTGTTGATCTAGTAGTGATTTTCAGCGGCGACTCCCCTGGTTCCCTGCTGGCCAGGCTCGAGCCAGAGGCTCACTGCAAGGGTACCGACTACGGCTCTCCCGCGGGGGTACCGGAGTACGAGATCGTGCGCAGCTACGGTGGTGAGACGGTTCTGGTAGGAGACCCCAAGGACCACTCCACTACCGATCTCATTGCCCGGGTCAAGGCGCTACCCGACTGACCGAAGAGGTCCGAGGCGTGGCCACGACAAGGATTCTTCTGATCCGCACCAGCGCCTTGGGCGACGTGGTCCAAGCATTGCCGGTACTCACTGCTCTGCGCCGAAATCTCCCTTCGGCACGGATCGCCTGGCTGGTAGAGGACGTCTACACACCGATCCTCGAGGGTCATCCCGATCTCGACGAGGTGATTCCCGTGCGCCTGCGCGCCTGGCGAAAGCGTTTGCTATCGCCCCGCACCTGGGCCGAGGTGGGCGCCTTTCTCTCGGCCCTGGACCGATTCGCACCCGAGGTTGTCTTGGACCTCATGGGAAACCACAAGGCTGGCATTCTGGCGGCCGCCACCCTGGCCGATCGGCGGATCGGTCTCGATCGGTCCTTTCGGCGTGAGCCGTCGAGCTGTATCTGGATCACTGACAGCGTGCGGCCGGAGAGTCGGCACAGCGTCGACAAAATGCTCGCAGTCCTGAGCGCACTGGGACTGCCGAGCGCGCCGGCCGCCTTCGACGGTGAGAAGATTCCGGCCGGCTTGGCGGTGGCGGCAACGGCCGAGACCCAGACCGCAGCGCGCGTGCTCATTCACCCGGGTGCCGGTTGGGGAAACAAGCGGTACCCGCCTGAGGCTTGGGGAGAGGTTGCCCGGCTCCTGCATGACTCGCACGGAGTCCGCGCCGGCATCCTCGTCGGTCTTGGCGAAGAGCAGCTCGCTGAAGCTGTGGCCCAGGCCAGCTATGGATCCGCCGAGGTCTTTTGGGCTCCTGATCTACACCAGCTAGGCAGCTTGCTGCGACAGGCCGACCTGGTCATCGGGGGAGATACCGGCCCGGTTCATCTTGCGCACGCCCTGGGTCGGCCCGTCCTGTGTCTCATGGGGCCCACCGACCCGGAAACCTGTGGCCCATACGGAGCGATCCAAGCGGTTGTTTGGCGTCGTCTCCCCTGCAGCTTCTGTCACCAGCGCTACGACCAGACAATGCCCTGCCTGGCTGAGGTTCCTCCGTCTGTGATTGCCGAGCGCGCCGGGCAACTCCTCCAGGGGCAGGAGTTGCCGCCAGCAGGCCCGATAGACGAAGGCGAGGCTGGGTGTCCCATATTCCATTGACCCCTTTTTGGAGCGATTGCTACACTCTCGCAGCGTGATTCTGGGATGACGAGCTACGGGTCAGCGGTTGCAGGCCGTTTTGAGCGACCCTCACCGTGGAATCCCGGCAGCAGGCGCCCTCTGACCTAAGGAGTCGAACAAGTGACACGCCTCGGTGAGCTACTGGTAGGAGCAGGCAAGATCACCCCCGAGCAGCTCGACGAAGCGCTCTCGGCGCAGCAAGGTGAAGGCGGACGTGTCGGTACTCATCTGGTCAAGATGGGCTTTATCGACGACGACGACCTGGTGGAGTTTCTTTCCCAGCGCTACGGCGTACCGGCGATCAATCTGGGCGAGATCGAGGTCGACGAATCCATCATCAGTATCATCCCGGCCGAGGTCGCCCGCAAATACACCATCCTCCCCGTCTCAAAAGCTGGGGCCAAGTTGACCATCGCCATGGTGGATCCCACCAATGTATTCGCCATGGACGACGTCAAGTTCATGACCGGCTACAACGTCGAGCCGGTCGTGGCGTCCGACTCCTCGTTGCGAGGTGCCATAGACCAGTACTACGGCAGCACCCACTCCATCGAGCTCAAGAAGGTCATGGAGGACCTCACCGATACCGACGAGGCCGACCTGGAGGTATTGGAGGAGGAGGAGGATCTCGATCTCGAGGCGCTCGAAGAGGAGTCGGAAGAAGCGCCGGTGGTTCGGCTGGTGAACATCATCATGACCGACGCCATCAAGAAGGGGGCTTCGGACATCCATATCGAGCCGTACGAGAAGGAGTTCCGAGTTCGCTTCCGCCTCGACGGCATCCTTTACGAGATGATGCGGCCACCCCTGCGATTGAAGGAGGCCATCACCAGCCGCCTCAAAATCATGGCGAAGCTCGACATCGCGGAAAAGCGCCTACCGCAAGACGGTCGCATCAAGATCAAGACCCGGATCGGTGGCAAAGTGAAGGACCTCGACTTCCGGGTATCGGTGCTCCCCACCATCTTCGGCGAGAAGATCGTGCTGCGGCTGCTCGACAAAGACAACCTAATGCTGGACATGACCAGGTTGGGGTTCGAGCCCGAGTCCCTTCGCCGGTTCGAGCAGGCGATTCTCAAGCCGTTCGGCATGGTGCTGGTCACGGGTCCCACCGGTTCGGGAAAGACCAACACACTGTACTCGGCACTGCAGCGCATCAATACAACTGAAACCAACATCATGACCGCCGAGGATCCGGTGGAGTTCAACCTGGTAGGCGTCAATCAAGTGCAGATGAAGGAGCAGATTGGCCTCAATTTCGCCGCTGCGCTGCGCTCGTTTCTGCGTCAGGATCCCAACATCATCCTCGTCGGTGAGATTCGAGACTTCGAAACCGCGGAGGTGGCCATCAAAGCGGCGTTGACCGGGCACCTGGTGCTCTCGACGCTACATACCAACGACGCTCCTTCCTCCATCAATCGTCTGATGAACATGGGTATCGAGCCCTTTCTGGTGGCCAGCTCGGTCAACCTGATTGCGGCCCAGCGTCTGGTACGGAAGATCTGCACGAGCTGCAAGGAGCCGATCGAAGTGCCCGAGCAAGCCCTCCTAGACGTTGGCTTCACCGACAAGGAGATCAAGTCGTTGAAGCTGTTTCGGGGCAAAGGCTGTGAGCGCTGCGGCGGAACCGGCTACAAGGGCCGGATCGGTCTGTTCGAGGTCATGGAAGTCGACGAAACCGTGCGAGAGCTCATTCTCTCCGGCGGCAGCGCTAATGAGCTACGCCAGCAGTCGACCGAGAACGGCATGCTCGGCCTCCGCGAAAGCGGTCTGCAGAAGATCAACGAGGGTGTCACGACCATCGAGGAAGTGATCCGCGAGACGATTGCCTGATTTCCCCCACCCACCCGGAGTCATAAGGTCTTAAGGTCATGAGGTCGTGTTGACTAGGTGTATCAAGGACCTAAGACCTCAAGACCCTAAGACCTCTACGCTCTGGTATCCCACAGAACACCCTCGACACCCTTTTTCTGATTCTCGACCCTGGCCATCACGAACAGAGCGTCTGAGAGCCGGTTGAGGTACTGCAGGGTGAACGGTCCGACCGGTTCCTGGGCGGCAAGGGCGACGAGAAGCCGTTCAGCGCGGCGGCAAACGGTGCGGGCCAAATGGAGCTGAGCTGCCCCCGGTGATCCGCCCGGTAAGACGAAGTTCTGCAACGGTTCGAGCTGAGCAGCAAGATCGTCGATCTGATCTTCCAACGCCTCGATGTGTCGCTCTTCGATTGCTGGCACCGGCTTTGTCTCTTTGTCCTCTTCGAGGACACAGAGATCAGATCCCAGGTGGAAGAGCTCGTTCTGGATTCGGACTAGAGCCAAGGCAAGCTCGTCGTCGAGCGCACTGCACAGGGCGACACCAAGCTGGGAGTTGAGCTCATCGACCATGCCGTAGACCGCGATTCGCAAGGAGTCCTTCGAGACGCGTTGGCCCCCTCCCAAGCCAGTGGTGCCGTCGTCGCCGCTTCGCGTATAGACTTTTGTAATCTTCGGCATGGGTGGCACCCGGGGCGGCAACGAGTCTAACCCAACCCCGGGTCGCCGCCGCTCCTAGAGGAGAAAACCTGTGACGTCTACCGATGAGCTGGTGGGGCCCAGAGTCCGACTAAGACCGTGAGATCAGCGGCGCCACGAGTGGTTCTTCAGGCACCCAGCGAGGGGGCACTCACTTGGGTGTGTCTCGAGTCGCCCATCGAGATCCTCCAAGCCTCGGCGCTCGCCGAGGTCGGGCCGATTCTCGACCGGGTAGAGGCGGCGGCTCGATCCGGGCGGATCGCCGCCGGCTTCCTCACCTACGAGGCGGCGCCGGCATTCGACCCGGCGTTCCAGGTGCGCCCTTCCACCGATCTGCCGCTGGCCTGGTTTGCTGTTTTCGAGCACCCGCAGATCCTGGGCAGCGACGCCCTCGACGCCCCCAACCCGCCTCGATTGCGGTGGGAGCCATCGATCTCGACCGATCGGTATCGCCAGATCGTCTCCACGATTCACGATCACATTGCGCGCGGTGACACTTATCAGGTCAATTTCACCCTCCGACTGCAGGCAGATTTCGAGGGCGACCCCTGGGCCCTTTTCGCAGCGCTGTGTCGAGGACAGCGATCCGAGTGTTGTGCCTTCGTCGACACGGGTAGCTGGGTGCTCTGCTCGGCGTCACCGGAACTCTTCTTCGAGCTCGAGGGTGACCACATCTACAGCCGTCCCATGAAGGGAACTGCCCCGCGTGGCAAGACTGCTGACGAAGATGCATCCCAGGCCTCCTGGCTACAGCAGTCGGCAAAGAACCGCGCCGAGAACGTGATGATCGTCGATATGGTCCGCAATGATCTGGGTCGCATCGCGGCAGCCGACAGTGTTCGCGTCGCACAGCTCTATCAGCTGGAGAGGTATCCCTCGGTTTTCCAGCTCACTTCCACGGTCGAGGCCCGCACCACGGCCTCGCTCCGCGAGATCTTCACGGCACTCTTCCCGTGCGCCTCGATCACCGGCGCTCCGAAGGTTCGGGCTACCGAGATCATCGCAGCGCTCGAGGACCGGCCTCGCGGTATCTACACCGGTGCGATCGGGGTCATCGGACCCGAACGCCGGGCGCGCTTCAACGTGGCCATCCGAACAGCGCAGATACACCCCGGAATAGGCAGCGCCGAGTACGGTACCGGAGGTGGGATCGTCTGGGACTCGGTGGCAGACGACGAGTGGCACGAGTGTCGCACCAAGGCGCTGGTTCTACAACCGCCAGCACCCGAATTCGATCTCCTCGAGACGTTGCGGTGGGAGCCGGAGGCTGGGTTTCTACTTTTGCAACGCCATCTCGATCGGCTCACAGCCTCGGCCGACTACTTCGGTTTCGCGCTCGATCTCGCTCACCTGACCGAGGTGCTGGAGCTCGAAGCGAGGGCTCTACCGCCCACAGCTCACCGCCTTCGCCTGCAGCTGAGCACAGACGGCATCATCACCCTTGAAGCGACGCCGATTACCGACGAGCGTCGCCCGTGGCGAGTCGCCATTGCCAGCCATCCTGTCGATTCTGAGAATCGCTTTCTCTACCACAAGACCACCCACCGCCAGGTCTATGAGCAGCGACGGCGTGCCTTCCCCGACCACGATGATGTGCTGCTGTGGAACCAGGAAGGTGAGGTCACCGAGTCGACCGTAGCCAACGTCGTCGTTCGCAAGGGGGGCCGGTTGCTCACTCCCCCGGTATGTAGCGGTCTGCTGGCCGGGACCTTCCGCGCGGAGTTGCTGGAACGGGGCGAGATTCGAGAGGAGAGAGTATCGATTCGAGAGCTCGTGGAGGCAGAAGAGATCTTTCTGATCAACTCCGTGCGGAGTTGGATCGACGTCGAGCTCGACGCTGCCACAGAAGTCTCCCTGAAACCTGACCACCCGAGTCAGCGTAAGAAATAGCAGGAGGATGCCATCATGCTCGAGCTTTTTGCGATCTTCGCACTGGTAGGGATCGGTCTGATATTGGTGCCGGTACTGCTGGTGGTCGGCCTGTTTTTCAAGCTGGCCTTTCGGCTTCTCCTCCTGCCATTTGTACTGCTGGGAGGCCTTCTGAAGGTGCTGCTCGTTGTCGGCCTCCTGATCGTCGGTTTGACGCTTGCGCCGGTGCTCTTGGGAGTCGTCCTTGTCCTCGCTCTACCCGTCCTGATTCTCTTGGGTCTCTTCGGACTCGGTTGGGCGGTGGCAGCTGCTTAGGAGTCGGGCCACCGGCGCCACAGTCAACAGACGACCTACCGTCTCTCGTACAGTTTCCGCCGTGACGACGCCGGTCGGCAGATAGGCCACCAACCATGCCCGCTCGCTGTCGGGACCGATCTTGACCCGCTGGCTGCCGGTGATCGGAGCATCGCAGGGGCCGATACCATCCACCAACAGCGGCTTGCCCTCCAAATTGAAGGGACCTTTCAGCGACTCGTAACTCTCACCAGGTCGACCAGCGCGTAATACGTAGGGAGGCTCGACCGAGTCTTCGGCCATCACACAGCAGGGCACTGCCAGCTCCACCGACAGGCAATTGTTGATGTCCACCACCGGGTTGATGGCCGGCAGATCGGAGCCCTTGAGAACCCGGCGCAGTAGCGCTTCCGACGAGGGTCGATAGCGGGTCGGGTCGCAACCGGCGGCTCGAAACAACCTGCGCAGTGCTGCAACCGCCGGTTGGTTGGCAAGATTCTCGATCTGCAGCCTCTCTCGAGCTCGGCCGACGGTCACCTGTCGAAGAGCAGCAAGCTCGTCACCAGCGCCCGCGAGCCGCTCCAGATGAGCAAATAAAAGGGTCCATCCGTCGAGCTCGAAACGAACCTGCAGTGTTTCAGCCATCTGTGTTGCCTCCGCCCAAGCACAGATAATAGTATCGGTTCACCCAGCAACCCCGGAGGGACATCGTCATGAGGAGAATTCGAGAGGTACCGTCTCTAGTATTGACCATGGGATGGGCCCTGTTACTGCTTGGCTGCGGCCCCTACAACCGATTGGTTTCTCTGGAAGAGGCCGCTGATAGCGCCTGGAGTCAAGTAGAGAACGTCTATCAGCGACGCACTGACCTGATCCCCAACCTGGTCGAGACCGTTAAAGGGGCTGCCGACTTCGAACAAGAGACGTTGACGGCAGTGATCGAGGCTCGAGCCAAGGTCAGCCAGGTGAACATCGAGGGGGTGCCCAACGCTGAACAGCTGAGTCAGTTCCAGGCCGCGCAGGATGGGCTTTCCTCCGCCTTGTCGCGCCTGCTGGTTGTCGTCGAACGATACCCCGACATCAAAGCGACCGAGGCTTTCCGTGATCTTCAGGCACAACTCGAAGGCACCGAGAATCGAATCGCGGTCGAGCGCCGACGGTTCAATGAAGCCGTACAGGCCTACAACACTGCTCGCCGGCAGTTCCCGACACTTCTCTACGCGAAAGCATTCGATTTCGAGGACAAGGCCTACTTCCAGGCCAAGCCTAGAGCGGAAGAACCGCCCAAAGTCGAGTTCTAGCGTCAGGTAGCCGTGGCAGCTCGCGACCGATTTTCCGACGATGAACTGGCCGCAATTCGGCGTGCCACCCACGCGGCAGAAGCGCAGACGGGTGGCGAGCTGGTCTGCGTCATCATCGAGCAGTGCGACACCTACCAGGCTGCCCTCTGGCAGGTAACGGCTTTGGGTGCACTGACAGGTACGCTTGCAGCCGGGCTCTGGCACACCTTGCTCGGTCTCTGGGGCACGTACTCCACACTCTGGATCCTTCTGCCGCCGATGCTCGGGGCCACGGTAGGACTGCTGCTAGTAACCACATTGCCGACTCTCCGTCGAGCTCTGATCTCACCGGCTGTTCTCGACCGCCGTGTCGATCGCCGGGCGGCGGTCGCCTTCCTCGACGAGGAGATCTTCGACACCCGAGATCGCACCGGCGTGCTGCTTTTCGTCGCTCTATTCGAGCACCGGATCAGGATTCTCCGTGACAGCGGAGTGGAGGAGCGTGTCCCGCCCGAGGCCTGGGACGAGATCACTGAGGACCTGGCGCTAGGTTTGCGAGCAGGGAGAAAAGGCGCCTCGGTGGTGGCGGCCGTAGAGGCGTGCGGACATCTTCTGGTAACCCATGGCGTCGAGCGGCGCCCGGATGACACCAACGAGCTCAGCGACGAGCCAAGGCTCTTGGATGAATAGAGCAGTTACTGGCCGGACGGCTCTTGCGACCCTCCTGGCCGCATCGCTTGCATTCACCACGATCGCTGCCGACCTCGAAGTTCCCTATCTAGCGGGACGAGTCAACGATCTCGCCGACCTCTTGTCCCCGGATGCCGAGACCGCGCTCGAAACCCGGCTCCAGCAGCTGGAGGAATCCACCGGGACTCAGGTGGCCGTGTTGACGATTCCCAGTCTCGAAGGCGAGGTGCTCGAAGATTTCAGCCTCCGCGTGGCGGAAACCTGGAAGCTCGGGCGGGGCCAGTTCGATGATGGGGTCTTGCTCTTGATCGCCCGCGACGATCGCAAGATGCGAGTCGAGGTGGGGTACGGTCTGGAAGGTACGATACCCGATGCCTACGCGAAACGAATCGCCGACGACATCATGCAGCCCCACTTTCGGGCCGGAGACTTCGATCGTGGTGTGACCGCTGCCGTCGACGCTCTCGCCGGGTTGGTGAAGGGTGATGACAGTCTCCCACCACCCGGCTCCGGCTCGCAGACTTCACAGCCTGCATCAGGAGGACCGGGAGCGGTTGGTTTTCTCTTCTTCCTGATACCAATCGGCCTGTTTTCGTTGCAGGCTCTTGCCACACGCGGTTGTATGGCCTGGTTTCTCTACGTCTTCTTGATGCCGTTCTGGTTTCTCTTCCCACTGGCCTTCTTCGGGCGTCCTGGCGGCTTCGTCCCTTTCGGTCTGTGGGTCCTCGTCTTCCCTGTGCTCTGGGCGGTGATTCACAACACCGCGGGGGGAAAGCGTTGGCTGGACACGGGCAGCGGGCCCTTTCTCGGCCGGGGCGGCGGCTGGTCCTCCTCTCGGGGCGGATGGGGAGGTTTTGGCGGCGGCTTCTCGGGCGGCGGATTCTCCGGGGGCGGAGGGAGCTTCGGGGGCGGCGGTGCCTCTGGAAGCTGGTGAATCCGCGCGCCGGTGCTCGTTGTCCTGTGAACCCCGGAACAGTCCCGGGACTCCAACAGCGATAGGATGCATGGGATGGTGACTCGAATCCTCGGGCTGGTCGTCTTGCTCGCCTGTCTGGCGCTGTCTAGTCCGCCAGCTGCCGCCACCAGCTACTCCGAAGAAGTCGTCGCTTTTACGACTCATGACGGGCTGACCATCGAGTGCATCCTCTCTTTCCCAGCCGATGCCGTTAGGCCTGCTCCCGGCATGCTGCTCATCCCCGGCAGCGGCCTGCATGACGCCGACGTGACCCTCAATGAATCGACACTCGAGGTCACACACGGCACACAGAAACTGTTTCGCCCGCTCGCCCGGCATTTCTCCCGGAATGGCTGGGCCGTTCTGCGTTGCAACAAGCGAGGCGCAAGCTTCGATCACGCCAGTGATCAGCCCTCGATCCTCGACACCTCGAGCCTGGACGACCTGCTCGAGGATGCCCGCAACGCCCTGCGCACTCTTCACCATCACCCCAGAGTCGCCGCCCGACCACTCGCGGTCTACGGACACTCGGAGGGCTCGATCCTGGCCGCCCGTCTAGCAGCGGAGCAGCGCGAAATCGATCTGGTTATTCTGGCCGGTACAGTTGCCAGGCCAATGTCCGCCATTCTGGAGTATCAGCTTGTGGACCGAAATCTCGTCTTCTTTCGCCAGGCTGCCGATGCCGACGGCGACGGTGCGCTGACTCTCGACGAGCTCGACGGCCTGGACGGCAACTCTGGACTGGACTCGATCTACGTACTCAACTGTGCCGAGGTTCTTTTCACCTTGAGCGTCGGGTCGGATGGAATGCTCCAAGTGCATGGTTTCAACGCCGATACCGATGTCAACGGAGATGGGGTTTTACAGATCGCCACAGAGATCAAGCCGGCGCTTCGTCGTGAGACTCACCGCCTCCTCGCCATGATCCAGGCAGGTGACCTCGGCGCCTATCTGCAAAGCATGTTTGCAGCCAAGCCGACGCGCTCGTTCATCCACCGGCTGCAGACCCCGATCCTGTTCGTCCACGGTGCACTGGATGTCCAAACCCCGCTCGAGGAAGCCCTGCTCCTGATCAAAAAGCTCGAGGCCCACGGTCGCAGTGACAGCGATCTGTTGGTCTTTCCCCGTCTCGGTCACGCGTTGTCCAAACCGAACGACTACTTCGAAGACGATGGCGGCTTGACCATCCTCGATAATCTGACCCTCAACTCCCCGACAAAGCACGTCCGGCGCAAGCTGCTGAACCGGATCGAGGCCAATCTGGCGGACTAGGAGCCTTAGCTGGCAACTGGCTGGTGTCGAAAGTACCGGCGGCAGAATTCCAATCGGTCATCAGCGAACGGTGTAGCTGCTCCTTGCTCTTCTACCAGCCGTAGTCGGTGAATCAGACCAGCGCAGTTGGCGATCTGGATGTTGAGTCCTGGACGGGCATTGAGCTCCAAGATCAGCGGACCCAAGTCTCGATCGATCACGATGTCGACACCGAGGTAGCCGAGGCCGGTCATGTCATGACACAAAGCTGCCATTTTCAGAATTCGCTCCCACGCCGGCACCCGGAGCCCCGCCAATCGATGGCCGGTATCCGGGTGCTCAGTGACCACCTGATTGTCGAGCACACCGTCGAGTGTCCGTCCTTCGACCAGATCGATGCCAACGCCCACTGCTCCCTGGTGCAGATTCGCCCGTCCGTCTGAGAGGCGGGTGGGCAAGCGGATCATGGCCATCACGGGATAGCCGTTGAGCACCACCAGACGAATGTCCGGCACCCCGCGGTAGCTCACCTCCTCGAGGATGGGATCGCATCGTACGTAGTACTCCACCAACACCCGATCGCGCTGCCCGCCGAGGCTGTAGAGACCGCTGAGCATGTTGGAGATGTGGTGGCCGAGCTCGCGCTCGTCGAGAAGGGCTCCGGAGGACTTGTAGAAAAGACTGCCGCGACGCCCTGTGATGACCAAGACTCCGTTACCACCGCTGCCATGGGCCGGTTTGACCACGAACTGATCTCGCTCGGCCACCAACTCCGGCAGCGTGCGGATGCCATGCTGGGTCGAGATGACGCCAAACAGCTCGGGAACCGGCATTCCGGCCGCCACAGCGAGTTCTTTCGTCCGTAGCTTGTCGTCCACCAGTGGATAGAGACGGCGGGGATTCAACCTGCGGATGAACTCTGCGTTGCGCTGATTGATCCCCAGCACACCTCCCTGCCGCAAGCGACGACGGATCTCAAGCATTTCCGATTCCCAATTCTCGAAACCGCAAGAGCTCGAATAGACGATAACCCGTGTAGCGGCCCACAATCAGGATTCCTGCCAACACGACCAGGAGCAGCTCCGGGAAGACAAAGACCAGGTACTCCACCGTATCGAGGCCCATCACCAGGTACGCCAGCGCTGCGACCGCCAGAGTTCCCAGACCCTGATGTACTGCTTCTCTTGCTCCGACCTCCTCCAAGACGATGGAGAAACGTTCAATGGCGATGGTCAGGATCACGATGGGAAACAGCGCCACCGACAGTCCCACCTCCAGGCCCAATCGGTGACTCAAAATACTGACAGCAAGCAGGCAGAGCACCACGATGACCAATACGGCCGCCAGACGAGGCACCATCAGGAGTAGCAGACGATCCATGATGAAGCGCAACCCCACACCTACCGCGACGACCAACAAGAACAGGACAAGACCGGCCAGAAGACGCGTCTCCCGAAAGGCCAATGCCACCAGCACCGGCATAAACGTACCGATGGTCTTGACACCGATAACGTTTCTCAAGAGCACCATGATGAAGGCCCCTATGGGGATGAGCAGCAGCACGCGGTAGACCGACTGCGTCTGGATCGGCAGCCGCAGCAGCGAGTAATCCATAATTCTCGAACGCTCGAGATCGGCGCGTTGCTCGGCGATCTCGAGGCCGGCGATGACATTGCGCCAAGTGGAGATCTCCACCTCCGGGTTGAAGCCTCCGATCACATCGATCAGTGCCTTACCACCCCGCCACCACAAGAAGAGACTCGCCGGCAGTCGTCGCTCGCCAGAGGCAGGACTGAACCACCGCCATGCCGCACCGTCCCAGACTTCCAGATAGGGCACAAAGAGGGCAAACCTCTCACCGTCCTCGAGCGCCAAGGCGTAGACCACCCGTGCCGGCACACCAGCAGAGGTGAGCAGCGAAACCGCGAGCTCTGCACGTCTTCCTAGCGAGCGCCCTTCGGCCAGCAACAGGGCCGTGTTCTCGTCGGGATTGGAATCGTTGAGCCGCCGGATGATTTCGGAGGTGAGACTCGGCACATCCGCCGACTGAGCTTCGGCCTCGGCAACCACCGTGTCCCGGGCGGTGTCGAAGGGCTCACCGAGGCTGGCAACCTCGACTCCTCTTGGTGGCTGGAGTGAGCCTGACCGGTGTTCATCGGCAGTGACGACCGCCCGATAGTAGAAGGTCTGGCGTCCTGCCGCTTGGCGGATGGCCCACTGCGCTTCCCGACTCTCATCCCCCTCCACGATGGTCAGCCCAAAGCCCCGGGAGACGAAGTTCTCATCCAAGATGGCAAAGCCTGGTGGATCGGAGGGGATCTGAAGAACGGCCTTTACCGGGCGTGTGTAGCTGTCGATAGTAAACCTGGCCTGCACCGTCCACACCTGCGACTCTTCGGTCGGTTTGAGCGGGAACCCAAACGCCACCACCTTGTAGAGCGCCAGACCAAGACCAGTAGCAGTAAGCAATCCTGCAGTGATCCAGAGAGGGGCTTTCTTCAATCCTTCTCCTCGCTGGGACAAGAGGGCTTTGCGGTCAGACGGAGCTCTGGATCGACCACTACTACTTTCTCGAGAGCATTGCGGCCCAGCAGCACTGGATACTGGAAACCGCTGCGATCCACCAGAGACACCTCGACCTCCTGCTGATGATCGCCCAAACAGAACTCCAGCTTCACCACGGGGCGCCGCTGGCTCGGGCCGTCATGCTCTTTGATGTAGGCGTAGCGGACGAGCCGCTTCCGGTAGCGGACTCTGCGGTCTGAATCCTCATCCGTCAGACGGAACTCGACCCAGGTCTTGCCGTTGTCGCCTCGGGAGCGACGGATCTTGGTGGCATGGATCGAAGAGGTGTCGGCCCCCGTGTCCAGCTTGGCCTTCATCTCCAGCTGGCTCTGTCCGACCAAGACTCGCTCAACCCAGCCGAAGATATCCTTCTTTGCGGCTTGGGCAGGACTAGTCGAGCTCGCTAAGAGAATACCGAGCTGTAGTAGAACCGCGACTGCTGTTCGTCCAGTTTTCAGGTCTCCCCCCGGATGTTCCCAGATTCTATCTGCTTGACATGCAACCTACAGGTTGCATATGATCGAACCCGTGGAAAACGTCTTCACCGCCGTGGCCGACCCGACCCGTAGACAGATCCTCGAACGTCTACGGTCCCACGGCCCTCTATCGATCAAGCAGCTGGCTCAGCCCCTGCCCATCAGCCGTCAGGCCGTCACCAAGCATCTGGACGTTCTCATGCAGTCGGGTCTTGTCGAGATGCGTCGTGTCGGTCGGGAGCGGCTGCACTTTCTGGATCCGACACCCCTGCAAGAGGTCGACGACTGGTTGAAGCCCTATTCCGAGGAATGGGATCAGCGGCTGACACGGCTCAGAAAACATCTGGAGGAAAGAGAATGATCGCCACAATCGAAAAAAGGCTGGAGCTGGACCAATCACCTGCGGATGTCTGGCGTGCGCTAACCGACCCCACCGAAGTCTCCGGCTGGTTTGGAGACACCGCCGCATTCGCGCCTGAACTGGGCAGCGAAGGCTGGTTCGGCTGGGAAAAGCACGGCAAGTTCGCCATGCGCGTCGAGGAGTTCGACCCACCGACGCGCTTTGCCTGGCGCTGGGCGCGACAAGCGGACAAGCCTCTGGACGAGGTCGATTCCACCCTTGTCGAATGGACGGTTCTGCCCCGCGAGGATGGCGGCACCACCCTGCTGCTCAAAGAGAGCGGTTTTGTCTCCGAAGAGTCCCGTCAACTCAATGTCGATGGCTGGGATGAGGAGTTGAAACACCTCGTCAGCCATCTGCGCCAAGGCTAGGGGCTCCGCGCCAGAGCCAGTGCCAACAGGCCTACTACAAGACAATAAGGGGCAAACCAGGCCAGTCTGCCGCGTTTGACGACGTGGACGAGGAAGACAAGGCAGAAGTAGCCGGTTACCAGGGCAGCAAAGAATCCCAGGGCGGTCGCCGTCAGCCCCACCCCGTTGCCAGCATCGCCGAGCTTGAGTAGCAGGGCACCGATAATCGAGGGAACGGAGAGCAGGAAAGAGTAGCGAGCCGCTGTCTCCCTCTCGACCCCGAGGAGCAGAGCGGCGACAATGGTGGAACCCGATCGACTGATCCCAGGGGTGATTGCCAGTCCTTGCACGAGCCCCACCAGCAGGGCATCGATGACTCCCATGCCGGCGATGCCTTTATGACCCCTCGGCGCGATCCGGGTGAGCAACAGGATCAGTCCGGTGACGATCAGCATAAACCCGACGGTCCGCAGCGAACCGAAAAGGCGCTCGAACGAGTCCTCGAATCCGATTCCGATCAGCGCAGTGGGAACGGTACCGATGACGATCAACCACGCCAGCCTGAAAGCCGGATAGGCAGCTTGGATCTCGGACCAAGATCGGCCCTCGAGAAGTCCACCCAGTCCCAACGCGCTCTCGCGCAGCAACTCGAGTATCTCCCGTCGGTAGTACCAGAGCACGGCGAACAACGTCGCCACATGCAGGGCGATATCGAAGAGCAGCGCCGGCTCACGCAGCCCGAACAAGTGCTGGCCGATCACTAGATGGCCCGAGGAGCTCACCGGTAGAAACTCGGTGGCGCCCTGGACAACACCCAGCAGAGTGGCTTCGAACCAGTCGATCATCGTGGGCGCATCTTAGCCCAGGCTAGTGGAGTGTTACCCCTTGGGCGTTACAGTCCACTAGCGGAGGCTGTTAAGGCCGACAAAGGTACCGCCGTTGCGACGACAGAGAATGCGCATGAGAGTGGCGAACCGGACACCTGTGTTGTTCGAGACACCACCGACGGAGAACATGACCGGAAAACCGATGGCGTGGATGCGCACCAGTCGGTTCCCCTCAGCGTCCTGCTTGTTGATGCGGTCGACGGTGCTGACCACTTTGTCGATGGATTGGCCAGTGAATTCGTCGCCAAAGACGTAGATGCTGATTCTCTTGTCCGGTGCCGCGAACATCCGGATGGCCCGGGTAATGCCCTCGACCGGACTACTGTTGCTGAAAACACTCCAAGTGCGCAAATTGCTGATGATGACCTTGCGTCGTCCCGGAGTATCCGGTATCCACTTCCCCGCGTACCGAGGAAACATGTACTGACCCATGTCATTCATCACCTGCAGGCCCTTGACCTGCGGGTAAGCGTCGAGCACCTGGGTCATCTTCTTCAACATCACCGGCCAGGCATAAGTGAACATACTTCCAGAGGTGTCGATCACAAAGATGATGTACTCGCTGTCGACAGGAATCCCACCCACCAGTTGCTCATCCACCCGTCGAGTCGCACTTTGCTCTTGCAGTCTCAGCATCTCCTGCGAAAGCTCCTGCTGTGCCGAGAGCAGACGACCTTCGATGATGTCGCTCACTTCAGATTCTTGGCTGGAAGCGGAGAACTCGCCCTGGATTCTCGACAGGTCGCCGCGCAGACGAGCGATCTTCTCGTTCTCTTTCGACAGCTGCTCCTGCCTGCTCACCAGGTTGCGGTTGAAGATTGCCGTCTCCCCTCGGATCTCGAAGATCTCCTCCTGCAGCCGGCGAATGAGGGCATCGAGATCAATCCGCGACTGCTCGATCGCCCCAGGCTCTCCTATTTTGCTCAATACCAGCAGCAGCACGATGGCACCAAAGCCACAACAGATGACATCGAGAAACGAGAGGTTGAAGCCCTCGAACCCGCTGTGGCGCCGCCGCCTCATGGCCAGTCCTCCGACAGACTCATGAAGGAGCCCCGGGTTGCCATGGCCAGCTGCCAAAAGGCACTGGCGGCCATGGGATCACCCTCCATGGGGTACAGCAGCACGTTGACCGGAATACCCCGGGACAATTCCTCGAACGCTTTGTTGAAGAGCTTGAGTCTCTGTTTGGCGCTGATCGTCCCCCCGCGGGCTGGCGACTGGCCCTGCGTCGGCAGGCCATCGGTCAGCAAGATGACATTGTCCGGCACGGGACTCAGAGTCTTGATGGACTCGATCGCCCGTAGCAGATTCGTTCCTCCCTGTGGTACGACCTTGCGTAGCTCCGCCACGGCCTCGTTGAGCACCCCGGCATCCCCTCCGTCGAGCCACTTGCCATTGCTGTCGTGGATCACCGCCCGTGACTCGATGTTGAAGGTGTAGATCTGGAACTGGCTCGCCACGGGGATCTGGGTCGTCAGCCAGTCGACACTGGCGACGGCATGTTGCCACTTGTCCGCCAGGATCTTGCGGTCGTTGGGCAGATTGCGACGACGGATGATGTTGACGATGGTGTCACCCAACATGCTGGCCGAGGCATCCACCAGGATGAGGATTCGCTGCCCTCCCACTTTCAGCCCGGTGAGATACTGACGATCACCGTCACCGACAAAGGACCGGAGGCGATCGCCGGCTGGCTCTTCGGTCGGAATCGAGGCCGCCAGGCGCCGTGTACTCTCCTCCAGTGCCTTGAGATCCGCCATCAGCTTGTTGATGTGCTCCTGACGAGCAAGGGTCGTGTTTTCGTAGGTCGCCAACTCGATCTTCAACTCCTCGATGTTCTCGATCATTCGGCTTGACAACCCCCGAGCGATGACGGCCTGCTGCTCGATCTCTCGCAGGGAGTTCTTGAGCTCGACCAACCTGCGATGCCCATCGAGGACTTCCCTGTCGAGCCGCTCGGTTTCAGCTTGCAGCTGTCCGGTAAGACGATCTGTTCGCAGACCGGCGGCCGCATTGATGACCATGTAGAGCAACACCACGGCCCCGAAGCCACAGGTCATGGCATCCAGAAAGGAGAGGCTGAAAACGGTAAGTGGTCGCCGCCGCGCTCCGGTCCTAGCCATCTTCTTGCTTCACCTCGATCAACAAGAGCTCCTGGCCAGGACTGCCCAATCGGAGCCGATCACCCAACGCGACCTCGGCAGTTCCCTTGATCTGCCGACCGTTGAGATAGGTTCCGTAGGTGCTGTGATCCTCGATCACTACGAGGCCCTTCTTCTTGTACAAAGAGCAATGGGTTCGAGAGATCCCGGCCGTGGCGCCCATCAGTTCGATCCCTCGGCCATCAACGGGCGTGGTCAGCCCCAACCAAAAGGGATCTTCGGTAATGGGGTGGGCGACACCGCCGTAGAGCAGATGTGTCGGTTGCCTTTGAGGCGGATCGTTTGCGGGCATCACGGCAGGGATTGGCGGCGCCACCTCGACGGCCCCGAGCTCCGCGGCGGACGGTAGTCGAGCGACAAAGGTCAACTCTGTACCCGGGGCCTCTATTCGCTCTCGATGGCTCAGCGCACCTCTGGCCGCTGCCCCGTGGGGAAGAACCTCCAAGCCGTTCTCGGCAATGGACGAGAGCTTGGTAATCAGCCCTGGGAGCCCGGCAACGCGATCCGTCACCAAGATGGTGGCTGGCTCGCCGGTGCTGGCCAGTGACCGTCCCAGCTCGATGACCGGCTCCAGCTTCGCCCTCGACACCGACTCGACCTTCTCGAGGCTCAACTCGACCGATCGCTGGGTACCTCCGGACTCCAGCGTCGCGATGTCATTGCCATGGTGGACTATCAACGACAGCCACTGCGGGAGTTGGTCGTAAAGGGCCTGCTCGGAGCTACCGTGATGAAACGGATCGAACCGCGTTTCGCGCACGAATAGATCGGCTACCATCCTCGCCCAGGAGTCCCAGAGCGAAACCAAGCCGACGCTATCTACGACTTCCACACGCCGGCGAACCAATTCGCCCTGGTTCTCGATCTCGGTCCATGTCATGCGGTGGAGCGCGACATCCAGGTGGAGGACGCGCTTCGCCGCGCCGCGCTGAGCGGCCGCCGCGACCGCGGCATCCACCATCCCTGTCACCGGGATCTCACAGGCGCGGGCGACGCCGAGCAACAATCCCAGCTGCTGGCTGGAGTACCAACCAGGAACAGCGAGCAAAACGGATACCGCCTCTCCGCCGTCCGCGCTCTCGCCCTCGATCGCTTTCCAAACCGCCGAAAGATGCGCATGGACAACATCGGCGTAACTGAGACTTCGCGGAAAAGGGCGTGGTAGGGAATCTGTTGACAAGAGGTCCCAGAACCGGTGGTTGACACGCCGCGGTTTCAGTCGTGCCGAGACCCACGCCTCGTTGCCCACGACCAGATCGGATCCATCCAACAGGGCAAATCCCGGGCTGGGAGTCGTCAGCAGACTCCCTTCGCCAGCCGCGACGATGCCAGCGTCATTGAGCTCGATCGCTATTGCAGTCACAGCCCCTCTGGTTTACTGCTCTATTTGCCCCGCCACTTGCAAATGCCGGATGAGGTTGCGATCCAGATAGGTCTCCGTATCCAGTACCAACCGCTCCTGATTCAGCTGCAGCTGATGCAAAAGGAACATCAGGAAGATGCTGATGAGAAGGGCGATGAATGTGGAGTTGAAAGCCACGCCCAGACTTTGCGTCACGCCGGCGATATTGCCCTCGACCGCCTGGTGGGCCTGGCCCAACGCATCGCCGATTCCCCGGACAGTGCCGAGAAAGCCAATCGAGGGGATGGCCCAGGCGATGTAGCGGACCATGGACAGCTCCGACTCCAAGCGCTCCGACTCGGCGTCACAGATGGCGTGAGCAGTACCAGAGACGTCTTGAATATTGCGGGTGGCACTGAATCGGTGCAGGGCGGCCAGCAGGGCCCGTGGCAGCAGGCTGTGCTGCTCATTCTCGGGCAGAGACTGGATCTGCCGAGCGTATTCCCGCGCATCCTCGGGAAGAATGCGAGTCCCCTCCGGGAGAGGTACCAGCTCCTCTTGGAGCAGACGCCGCTCGCGCGCTCCGGCGATGCCCTTGTACGCCATGATGGCCATGGCCCACAGCATCAAGACAAAACAGGCCTCCTGCTCGAAGTCGCGGATGATCACCCATACCGAGCGCTCCTGGACATAGGAGGGATCGGCCTGCATCTGCGCAACTTGCTCGGCCAGAACGGTGTCGGCCCGAGGCCGCACCACGGTCACATAAAAAGCATGCACAACGAGGAGCGCCACGATCAACGACAACGCTTGATAAGCGAACTCCAGCGGATAGTTTCTTTTCATGTTGGGCTGACCTCAGATGTCGACCGGAAACGAGATCGCGCTGCCCGCCGGAAGCTTCTCGCTCGGGATGAAGGTTTCAAGCGACTCTTCCTCGGTCTCAGTGCTCGTCTGCGCTACCAACCGCTCGGCATGGGGACTCACTAACGACACCAGCACCAAAAGCACAAACAGCAAGAAACGAATGACATGGCGCATCATTTCCTCCCACTCTTCCACGGTGGATTAATCAGCATACCGGGCAATCCTGAACCCCACATCGGCCCGCGGCTTGTTGCCATAGTCGCGAAAGCTCAGACGCAGCTCGGTGATGGTGGAATCCATCCAGCTGGATCCACGGATGACATGGTACTGGCCCTCTTCAGGACCCATCGGGTCCTGCACCTCGGCGGCTGAGCCGCTGGGGTAGATGGTATAGATGTCATGTACCCACTCCGCCACGTTGCCACCCAGGTTGAGGATCCCGATCGGATTCGGCTCGAAGCTGTCGACCGGAGCAGTAGTGGCATAGCTGTCGTTGTAGCCGGAGAGTGTGGCATCCACGATTCCACTGGCAGAGGCGTCGGCGAAATTCCCCGACCCGGCCGCCGCCGGAAGAGAGTCACCCCAGGGATACTTGGTGGCGGCAGCGCGGCCGGCAAACCGAGCGGCCCAAGCCCACTCTGCCTCGGTGGGTAGCCGATAGCCATTGGTCATAGGACTGGCGCCCACCAAGCGACCATCCCCTTGCACATAGGCCGGTGACAACCCCTCCTTGGAGCTCAGCCAGTTGCAGTATCGTGCCGCATCCTCCCAGCTCACCTGCACCACGGGATGTTCCTGCTTGTCGAGCGTGGTCCCACCCGCGTGACCCGATCGGTGTTGCTGCATGAACTCGCGAAATTCGCGGTTGGAGATTTCCTCTGTGGCCAGATAGAAGGGCCGGGTCAGCTCCACCTCACGCAACGTTTCGTTGGCCCGGCGGCCGGGCTCGCGTCGTGAGGCTCCCATCCGAAAGCTGCCGGGATCGATCAGTCGCAGCTCCTGCCCCTGCGGCCCCTGGATGACCTGGAGACGGGAAGCCTCCCGCGCCTCCTCCTCGGTCCGCAGGCTCACCTCGAGCACCTGCGGGAAACCAGGCCTTGGCGTTACCGTCTGCTTGAAGCCTTCGTACCCGGCTTTGCGGACCTCGATCTCGTGCGGCACCGCAGCCAGTCGCAGGGTCTGCGCCGCCCGTCCTCGAACCTCGCCGTCGACCAGAAGCTCGGCGTCCGCAGGGCGACTGACGATCTCGATCTCACCAAACCGTGCGTCGAGCCGCACATGCAGCTCCCGGGTGCCTCCGGACTCGAGACGGATGGTGTCGCTGACGGTATCGTGACCCAGCTTCGAGAGCCTGATCCGATGCTCCACTCCAGGGACCAGCTCTAGCTCCAGAGGCGTCTGCCCATTGAACTCGCCGTCGATACTTACGGTTGCGTCGCTGGGCTCGCTCGTCAGCACGAGCCAGCCGTCCACCGGCAACAGGACAGTCGGCGGCAGGATTTTCGGCTGCCGCGCCAGGACGTTGAGGTCTGTTCGGTACGGCTTGAAGCCCGCTAGCCTCAGCTCGATGACGTGCCCCCCTTGCAGAAGTTCCGCCGTGATCGGAGTTCGACCCACGGTCTCACCGTCGACTCTTAGGGTGGCCCCGGCTGGCTTGGAGTCAAAGGAGACATCTGCCCACAAAGGCGAAAGCTCGACCTGGAGTGATGCGAGGGTCCCAGCTCCCGCGATGGACACGGTCGTCGTGGCCGGCTCGTAGCGCTCGGCCCGGACCTCCACAGTATGCTCGCCAGGCGACAGATCTGCCGGCTCCAGCGGCGTGGTCCCCATCAGCTGTCCGTCGATCATCACCTGGACACCGTCGGCGGGAACCGTGGTGAGGGCCAACCTTCCGGGCAGCATCTCGAGTATGAACTCGTGAATCTGAGACGACTGGCGAGACACCTCGAAGGATGTTTCCAGACGGCGATAGCCTGGTCTTTCAGCGATCACTCGATACTGACCCGGCCGGAGGAGGTAGCGCCCGCCGAACTCGAGCTTCAGTACCGAGCCCTCAACGACCACCTCCTCCGGTTCCGGCTCGATCCGGATCTCCACCGAGCGCGAGGTAAAGAGAAACCAGGCAGCCACCGCCAGGATCGCCAGAGCGGCCCAAGTGAGAATCAACAGCGGGTGAACAGCCCATCGACGGCGGCGGCCACGGTTCCACGGCTTGGGTGTGAATTCAATAGGTTTGACCGTGGTCTGCGATTGTGAGTCACCCTCCAGACCGCGAGGTGCCGCCGCCACGATTACAGGAGGATCGGTCCCGACCTCGCGTCCGCCCTGCTCGACCACGAGGCGAATCTGCCCCACCTCCCTGTGCACCAGTATCTGGGTGGTGCCGAGCCGAACCACATCACCGTCGCGCAGCCACTGCGAGGTGGCCAAGGGGTAGCCGTTGCAAAGCACGCCAGCTGACCCAGGTGTCGGTTGGATGAAGAGTTCCTCCTCATCGAGCCCGATGTGGGCGAACGGAAACTCGTCAGCGATACCGGAAGGTCGAATGTCGGCCTTGGGACCGCCGATAACCAGCGGCAGATCGGCGAAGTCGACCTGCCGACTCGCTCCCGCCTCTTCGATGAGAACCGTCGCCCTCAAACCTCCTCCTCACATCGCACTGTCAGGGGCTCCGGAGTCCGGTCAGGTACCACTTCGAGCTTCCGTCGTACATCCCGGTAACCCTCGCGGCTGCCTACCACGGTATAGGTCCCGGGCCGCAGATTCAGCTCGTGACGCTCAAATCTCCCGAGACGCCCGATTCGATAAACCACCACCTCAGTCAGATTATCCGAGATCAGCGTCACCTGAATGGGTGCCGAGGCAATCTGAATCTGCCCTTCCAGACGCTCGATCTGCTGCCGCAGTTTCGGCCCTCCCGGCTCTATCGTTCGGGCCTGAGCAACGAGCTCCTTGGCTTCATCGAGAACCTGATCTGACGCCAGGCGTTCGGGATGGCTGATATGAAAGTCGAGTCGATCCGCCAGATCCGCGCGCCGGTGAGCCTGTCGCTGTCCTTCTTTGGCGAATCGTAGGGTGGAATCGATCGCTAATGCTGCCGAATACTCCTTCACTGCATCGTGCCACCGCTCTTCTTGCTCCGAGGTTCTCGCTTGTTGACGGAGATCGGAGATCTTGGCGAGCCGCAACTCCTCTTCTGCGTGTGCCAGTGCATCCGCGGCCTCGGTCGAGTCCGATCTCAGCGACACAGCCCGTGAGAATGCCTCCCGGGCCTCGGTGTAGTCACCTTGCTCCACCGCCGACAGGCCCACGGACATCGCCTCGGCGTACGCGTCCCCAATCGGGTTGCGCTGCCGTGGCGGATCTCTGACTTCAGCAGACTTCGCCAGCTTCGCTGGCTGCGGCTCGGGATCCTCTGGAGGTATCTCGGTACGCGGGGGAATCTCCACGCTCTCTGCAACCGCGGGCGCCAAGGGCTCTGTGACGTCCGGGACACGCTCGGCAGCATCGGCTATCTGAGGGCCCTCTCTGTCCACCGGTGAGGGCCGACGATCCTCCACCCAGCCAGGAAGAAACACAAAGACGGCGACGGCCAGCGCCCCAAGCAGCAGGAACACCGAAGTTACCAGCCAGGGAGAGCGGCGGCGGTGATGGTCATCGATCGATTCCAAGAGGCCCATGGCGTTGGGCTCCGGCGCAATCGCACGAACGGCTGGAACCTTCGGTGGCGGCGAGAGACGGATCTCCTGCTTGCCGACTCGCGGGGGCACCGTCGCATGTACGGAAGACAGCTCGAGGATCTGCTCTAGCGCCTGCTTGATAGCGGTCATGCCGGCGGGCCGCTGGTGCCTCGACCTGGCCAACATGGAATCCACCAGTGCCTGCAGGTCCTGCGGTAGAGGGTGACGGGAAAAAAGGGGCGCCGGCGAAGTGGAGCTGGCCTGGTCATCGCGACCTTCAGCTGGGAATGGTGGAACGCCGGTGAGGAGCTCGTAAAGCAGCACGCCCAGCGAGTAGACGTCGTCTGCTGGATCAGGTGGCTCACCGTTCAACTGCTGCGGACTCGCGCTCACCCGCGAGCCGCCGCCGGACAGGAGAAGATCACTCGTTCCCGGCTCGAGCAAAGCGGCAACTCCGAAATCGACGAGGTAAGGCCGACCGGAGGCGTCCAACAACACATTGCTGGATTTGAGATCGCGATGCACGACCCCCTCACCATGCGCGTACTCGAGGGCATCGACCAGGGGGAGTACCGTACGGAGGATCTTCTGCGGGGATTCGCCTCTCAGCGCACCGATGTCATCACCATCGATGTAGTCCATGGTGATGAATCGGTGCGACCCTTCCTGATGGAAGTCGAACACACGGACGATATTGGGATGCGTCAGCCGTCGGGCGTTGCGACACTCTTGGCACAACAGGGATACCTGGTCGTCAGTCGGGTCTCGAGACAGGAATTTGACCACGACCTCGATGCCCAGACTCTCGTCTCGAGCCAGCCATGCCTCACCCATGCCGCCCGTGCCGAGGCGGCGATTCAGGGTAAACCGGGAAGCGATACTCTGGCCGCTTGTCAGCTCCGGCATGGACTGGAGAGCTGATCCGACCTACTGCCCCGACGAGTTGTCGACAGATAGGTCAGTCGCGGTGTTGGGATCCAACGGTAGGCCGGTTTCGGCGGCATAGATCTGACGCAAGAGCTGGTGCCAAGCAGCGTACTGATCCTCACGATTGCCGGTCAAGCGGATGGTTTCACCCTCGACCTCGACAACCAACGGAGCTACCTCGAGCTCGAAAGAAGCTCCCAACTCACGGATCGCTTCGGCATGAATCTTGGCTTCCTTGCCTTTGGCGATTCCACTCTGGATCGCCGCCATGCCAGCGATCACGGCCGCATCACGGGCGGCTGCTTCAACTGAATTGGTCGGGGCGGCGACCACCGCTCCAAAGATGGCAAGTGCGCCGATGATTTTACGCATGCGGGCTTGTCGGCGAAGCTCCGCGAGCGCCACTTGCTCGTCGTAGCTGAAGGTTCGCCAGTTGTCGTAGGGCTCTTCCATCGACGCACAGAATTCGCTGTAGTACTCATTCAGGGTGTCGACAAACATGTAATCCCGCTCACGAATCTGTTCCACCCGTACCATCATGGGATCTTCGGTCGCCGGCAGTTTCTTGATCCTGTATTTGCCCTTCTTGGTGAGACGCAGATAATCCTCGTACGCCGCGGGTGCCAGCTGCGAGGCGAACCGCAGCTCGCTGATCCGACGCAGATCTTGAATCTCCTGCGGCGTCAGACGCTCCCTGTCGGTGAGCATCTCATTGGCGATCCGAGCGTAGAGGGAATGGTACGGGTCCTGCACCCCGAGCTTCTCATTGCTATAGGCAAGAATGTCGGCTTTCTGCTTGAAGCGTTGGTCGAACCACTCCCGACCCGCAACATCCACGACTCGAATGCCCACTACCAGATCTTTGCCGGTGGACTTTCTAATCTCGCCGGTAACGGTCACCTCGGCAGAAGAGGTACCCGCTGGCACGACCCGAACAGCTCCCCATTGGCCGGTCGACTGGATTGTCTCCTTGAGCTGCATGGGAATATAGCGTGCCTCCGACTTTCGGACCTCCGGGAACACACCCTCCTTGGCCTTGGCAGTCACCGTCCCCGGCTCGGTCACTCCGGGATCGAACACCTCGATTGCGACATCCAGCAGACTCTCCTCTGGAATCTCCTGGGTCGCCTGGATGGCCTCGACATGAACCGGCTGACTGGCGGCACCGAGCAGAGGCAGGGTGACGAGGACAATCATCACAGCGGCCAGAGTCCGATTGCCTCTTGACCTTGGCGCTGGTTGATGACGATCCGTCTTCATTATCTGCTGCCTGTCCCTAGTTCTTGCCCTTACTGGCCGCTTTGTACTCACGATACTCCTGCCACAGTTTCTCACGAAGCTCGGGATCGTCCTCCTTCATTGCCGCCTCGCGCAGTTGCCGGGCGACGATATCGTCATCATTACCATCGCCAACATCCGGCGGAACCCGTTCGTCTGCCGTATCACCGGCGGAGTCACCACCGTCGGCCACCTCCGGCTGGGAGGCTCCTGCGCCACCCCCACCCGTGGCCGCCCCACTCTGCGGTGCTGGCTCCTCGCCCGCAAGGCCACCGCCCACGTCACTCCCACTCGCACTACCCCCACCGCTGGATCCACCACCCGATTCCTCTCTTTTCTCAGCGATGGTCTCTTGCTCTCGCAGGAGCATGCCGTCGAACTCTCTCAGAGACTCATCCAGCTTTTCGTCCAGAGCGGCGGTCTGCTCGTTGGCTGTCTGTCGGCCCGCCGAGTCGCTAATCATGGGCTGACCTGCCGACGTACCTCCAGGTACGTCTGCCTGCGAGACCTCGGTTGTCTCAGCTCCCGCATCGGATCCCGGTTCGCCCTGGTCAGTGCCCGTCTCACCGATCCCGGAGCCCCCATCGGTGTCCTCTGTGGAGGACTGTTCGGCGGCCGACGAACTCTCCTGATCGGTCCCGGGAGTTTGCGCGCCCTGCTCTCCCGCAGCCTCCGAGCCCGAGGTCTGGGGTGCTTGGGGTGCCGAGGGCTGAGAGGGAGCCGTGGGGGGCGTGGGCAGCGACGGGCTCTGTTGCTGACTACTGGCACAGGCCGACAGCAGTCCAGCCAGAATCACGGCAGAGACTGATCGATATGAGGACTGTCGTCCAAACCTCATTCGTCGACCTTTAGTGGCGCAGCTATGGGGTTGCAGCCCCTGTGTCTTGATAACCGGAATCGGTAGCACCTCAATTCCCCTCACTGAGGAACTCCATTGGTCCGATGTCGCTCCTTGTGTCATGCCCTCTCCCCTGGGGTCTCTGGCCCCCTACTGGAAAGCAATTAGCGGGCCAGCGAGTCCATGCTGACTTGGGGGCCATCCAGGAGGCAAAATCATTGAATATACAGCGTTGAGTATGGGTCTATGCGCTTCGTGCGGCTGCATGGTTTGGCTAGACTGTGAAAGATGACACAGAGGCAGAGGCCGAGTGTCTGAGAATATTTGCAGGTCTCTATGATTTCGCAACTTGGGCCCGCAACGTCCGGCCCACTTGGACGCTGCTACCTTCGACCGACCAACGGTGTATTGGTGAATCGTCTGTCTAGGTGCTCTGTTATCTGGGTTCTCACGGGTTTTGCCACCCTGGGTTTGCTGCTCCTTCCCGGAGAGGTCGCAGCGGGAAGTGATCTTGGCTATCTAGGGAGCTTTCCCAAGTGGACCAAAGTCGAAGCCGACTTGATCGGTCCGGTATCTGTGGGCCTGAGTACGACCGAAAACCCATTCTACATCGAAGTCGACGTTACCTTTTCCGGACCCGGGGGGGTCTTCGTCGTCCCTGCCTTCTATGTCGGGGACGGTACTGGTGGTATGGATGGGGACGTCTGGAGGATCCGTTTCACACCCAACGCTACGGGCTCCTGGAGCTTCTCTTCCGCCAGCGCCGAACCCTTCTTGGATGGTTATAGCGGCACGTTCGACGTAACGGCTCCAACCGGTTGCACAGCCTATGTCCCTGGGGGACTCCCTGACTTCTCTTGCGTCGGACGTCTGGAATATGTGGGCGACCACTATCTGAGATTCACCGATGGTCCGTACTGGCTCAAAGGGGGTATGGATGACCCCGAAGACTTCCTCGGTCCCGGCATCAACGTGGGCTTTCCCTCCAAAGAAGCGGCTATCGACTATCTAGCCAGTCAATCCTTGAACTCTCTGTATTTCATGACCCACAACGTGGGTGGAGACGGGCGAAACGTCTGGCCTTGGGTCTCTTCCAGCGATTCAGAGCACTTCGATATCGGCAAGCTCGATACCTGGGATGGCTATCTTGATCGGCTCCAGGCTAACGGAATAGTGCTTCACCTAGTCCTTGAGGATGATTCCGGCTGGACCGGATTCAATCGCCCTCTTTACTACCGCGAGATGGTTGCACGATTCGCCCACCACAACGGACTGATCTGGAATATCTCAGAAGAATACAACGAGAACTACTCTTCCGATGATGCGAAGGCCTTCGCCCAGATAGTCAGCGATCTTGATGCGTATGACCACCCGCTCACAATTCATCACCAGGGCAGCAAGGGCAACTGGGTGCCCTTCTTGGGGGATCCGAACTTCGATTTGACTAGCTTTCACACCTCCGCGAGTCAACAGAACTCTACAACCGTCGACTGGCGGCAGAGGAGCCAGACTGCAGGCCGCCCCATTCCCATCTCGTTTGACGAAACGGGCGACTCTACCAACGCTGCCGACCTCTCTCGGCTCATCGAGTGGTCGATCTACACCGGTGGCGGAATGTTCGAGCTTCATCTCCGACCGCTTGCCGACTATCGAGATTTCGAGACCTACTATCAGGACTTGAGTCGCGCACGGACCTTTATTGAGGAGCTCCCTTTCTGGGAGATGTACCCCACCAATGAGCTGCTGTCGGGGGTTGACGGCTATGTTTTCTCCAAGGCAGGCGAGGTCTATGTCGTGTATCTCCCGGCAGGAGGTCTCATCCAACTGGACCTGTCGTCCAACACCAACATCTACGACGCCTCTTGGTTCAACCCCAGAACCGGTGACACTGTCGATGACGGCACCGTCACCGGGGGAGCAAGCCTGCCTTTTACCGCTCCCGACTCCTTTGACTGGGCCCTTCTCCTGCAACAACAGGCAACCAACGGCAATGTCGCGCCTGTGGCTTTTGACCAGAACCTGTCTACAGACGAGAACACGCCCCTCACGCTCGGCCTCTCCTTCGATGACCCCGATGGTCCAGGTCCTTATTCCTTCACGGTTGTCGATTCGCCTCTCTCCGGGAGCCTGTCGGCAATCGACTCCGTTGGGGTAGTGACCTACACACCGGATACCGCCTTCGTCGGCCAGGACAGCTTCGATTGGTCGGTCAACGACGATATCGACGAGTCCAACATCGCTACCGCATCGATTCGCGTTGGCAACCAGGCGCCGACAGCCGATGACGACTCGGTGACGGTCTCGGAGGACGATTCACTGCCGATCACTCTCACTGGCAGCGACCCCGATCTCGATCCTCTGACCTTCTCGATCGTGACCCCACCGACCAACGGCGCTCTTTCAGGCACGCCACCGAATGTCACCTACACGCCCAATGCCGACTACAACGGTCCCGACAGCTTCGACTTCCAGGTCGACGACGGCAACGGTGGCACCGACATCGGTACCGTCTCGATCACCGTCGACCCAGTCGACGATCCGCCCACAGCCGACGATCAAGATGTGACCGTCACCGAGGATATCCCTCAGGCGATTACCCTGACCGGCAGCGATCCCGATCTCGACCCGCTGACCTTCTCGATCGTCACCCCACCGAGCAACGGGGCGCTCTCCGGCACGCCACCCGATGTCACCTACACCCCAAACTCAGGCTACAACGGCCCCGACAGCTTCACCTTCCAGGTTGATGACGGCAACGGCGGCACCGACATCGGTACCGTTACGATCACCGTCAATCCCGTCAACGATCCCCCCACGGCGGATGATCAAGGCGTGATTCTCGCCGAGGACAGCTCGGCGCTGATCACCCTGACCGGTAGTGACCCCGATCTCGACCCGTTGACCTACTCGATCGTCACCCCACCGAGCAACGGGGCGCTCTCGGGCACGCCCCCCAATGTCACCTACATCCCGAATTTCAATTACTTTGGCGCCGACAGCTTCGACTTCCAAGTCGACGACAGCAACGGTGGCACGGACATCGGGACCGTTACGATCACCGTCAACCCCGTCAACGATCCCCCCACGGCAGATGATCAAGCGGTGAATGTCACCGAGGACGGCTCGCTTCCCATCACCCTGACCGGCAGTGACCCCGATCTCGATCCGTTGACCTACTCGATCGTCTCCCCGCCGGCCAACGGGGCGCTCTCAGGGACACCGCCCGATGTCACCTACACGCCCAATGCCGACTATAACGGTCCCGACAGCTTCACCTTCCAGGTCGATGACTCCAACGGTGGCACGGATGTCGGGACCGTCTCACTAACGATCTCACCCCTCAACGACCCACCCACAGCCGATGATCAAGCGGTGAATGTCACCGAGGACACTCCGCAAGCAGTGACCCTCACCGGCGCCGACATCGATGGCGACTCGCTGGCCTTTAGCATCATCACGCCGCCGAGCAACGGCGGCCTCTCCGGCACGCCACCCGATGTCACCTACACCTCGAACTCAGGCTACAACGGTCCCGACAGCTTTACCTTCCAGGTCGACGACTCCAACGGCGGCACCGACATCGGTACCGTTACGATCACCGTCAATCCCGTCAACGATCCCCCCACGGCGGATGATCAAGCGGCGAATGTCACCGAGGACGGCTCGCTTCCCATCACCCTGACCGGTAGTGACCCCGATCTCGATCCGTTGACCTACTCGATCGTCACCCCACCGACCCAGGGTGCCCTCTCCGGCACGCCACCCGATGTCACCTACACGCCCAATGCCGACTACAACGGCCCCGACAGCTTCACCTTCCAGGTTGATGACGGCAACGGCGGCACCGACATCGGGACCGTTACGATCACCGTCAACCCCGTCAACGATCCCCCCACGGCGGATGATCAAGGCGTGATTCTCGCCGAGGACAGCTCGGCGCTGATCACCCTGACCGGTAGTGACCCCGATCTCGACCCGTTGACCTACTCGATCGTCACCCCAC
>Ga0255055_10000281_pt1 | contig 40027 bp, 36 predicted proteins | sample JV7_2_27_MG_FD_188633 | JGI IMG/M metagenome (GOLD analysis project Ga0255055, IMG submission 188633) | Seawater microbial communities from Jervis Inlet, British Columbia, Canada - JV7_2_27 | ecosystem: Environmental > Aquatic > Marine > Inlet | place: Canada: British Columbia | collected... | reverse complement strand
TCGACTTCGAGATCGAGCCCGGAAAGGTCCTGGGCATCGTCGGTCCGAGCGGCGCGGGCAAGTCGACGGTGATGGCGCTGCTCTTGCGACTCTACGAGACCGATTCCGGGAAGATCCTCGTGGACGGTCGGGAACTGAGTCGCTACCGGATCCAGTCGCTGCGCGAGCGTATCGCCGTCGTGCTTCAGGAGTCGATCCTGTTCGGCTCGACGGTGAGCGAGAACATCGCCTTCGGCAAGCGGGACGCGACGGACGAGGAGATCGAGCGCGCCGCTCGCCTGGCCAACGCCCACGAGTTCATTCGCAGACTGCCCGAGGGTTACGAGACCGCGGTAGCCGAGGCCGGTGCGAGCCTCTCCGGTGGTCAGCGCCAGCGCCTGGCCATCGCGCGTGCCTTCCTGCGCGATGCGCCGATCCTGCTGCTGGACGAGCCGACCTTCGGTATCGATCCGACGTCGGAGGCCAGCATCGTAGAGGCGTTGAGCGATCTGATGCGTGGCCGCACGACGATCATGATCGCGCACCGCCTGGCGGCGATACGGAATGTCGACCGCATCCTGGTGCTCGATCGGGGCAAGGTCATCGAGTCCGGATCGCACGAGGAGCTGCTCGCGGCGAACGGGTGGTACGCGGGGGCCTGGGCTCTTCAATCCCCGGATACGTCGAATGCGCCAGACAAAGGCTCTTCCCCTCGTCTACGCGTGGCGAGTCGATTGGAGAGAAGCTGACCGGTGGCCACGCTCGGCGACATCGTCAACCCCGAGGTGGTGAGCTCTGCGCTCGAGAGCGCGGGCGTAGCGTCGGCGCGCGACGCGGCCCTGACACTCGAGAGAGCCTGGCCGTACCGCCGCCTACCGCTCGTCGCTCTCTACCGCGAGGACGGCGGCGCGCCGGGACGCTGGTGGACCGTCGCGGCATTGCCCGGCGGCCCGTTTCCGGGGGCTCTCAAACGCGGCTTGAAGAATGGCAGAGCCGTTGCCGTTCCGTCCCTGAACGCGGTTCTTCAGCGTTTCCCCGACGACGTCGAGCTTCACGGTCTTGCCGAGGCGACCGATTCCTCGCTGGCCCGGGAGCGCCTCGCGCCCTGGCTCGACGCGGACTTCGAAGCGAGGAGTGTGGAGGCCGAGCCGATCGGCTACAAACCGATGCGGCGATTCGTGGCGCGCTACCGCTTCGTCTCGCGAGACGGAACCGAGCAGACGCTCTTCGGCAAGTGCTTCCGGCCGGGAGCGGACGAGGAGAGCTGGTCCGCGCACAGCGCGTTGGCCCACACGATGCACGGGCAACCGCCGCCGGAGCCGAACGTGGCCCCGCCCGAGGGCCGGATTCCCGAATGGAAGATGCTGGTCTGGCGACGGGCCCCGGGCAAGCCGTTCCTGCAACTGCTCGAGGATGCGGATGCCACCTCGGTCGCCGAGAGGATCGGCGCCGCGTTGGCGGCTCTCCATCGAAGCGACGTGGCCTGGCAGCGACGGCACACGACTGCCGACGAGCTATCGACCGTCTGGCGCTGGATAGAGTTGGCGAAACGGGTCTTTCCGCACTCGGCCCCTCGCCTGGATCGAGCTTGCGAAGAACTGATCCGGCTGACGCATGATCCGTCGCCGTCGAGACTTCGACCGAGCCACCGCGATTTTTACGACAAGCAGGTGCTCGTCCACGGCGAGAAGATGACCTTTCTCGATCTCGATACGGCCTGTCTGGCCGAGCCCGAGTTGGATCTCGGCAATTTCCTGGCTCACCTGCGGCTACGCCGGCTGCAGCGGCCGCAGCTGCGGACGGATGAGGTGGGGAACGCCCTGATCGAGGGCTATGTCGCGCGCACCGGCCCGCCCGATCGACGACGACTTCACTTTTACGAGGGCTGCGCGATCACGCGTCTGGCCTGCGTTTACGCCTTCCGCCCGCGCTGGCGGGGGCTGGCGAGCGAACTTCTGGAAGAGGCCCTAACCTCGATCTCCGATAAGGCACGACAAGGGAGAACCGTCCATGCGATCTAGCACGGCACGCCTGCGCTACCTGGCTCTTGGCATGGTTATTCTGATTCCGGGAGTCGCCTCGGCAGGCTCGGACGACAAGAACTGGGAGGCCGAGGTCGGAACGGTTGTCAGCCATCGGGACAATTTTTTCTTTCGCGCCGACGATCAGGCGATTCCCCCGCCCTCGGCGACGTTGACGACGATCTACGCCAACGGCGAGGTAGAGCTCGACGCCGGCAAGAGTCGTTGGACGCTGGGCGGCGAGGCTGCGGGCAGTTTCACGAACGACATCGATGAGGCCGACTATCAGACGGTCGGATTCGAGGTCGAGTACAAGCGTCACAAGACCCGCGGATCGATCGGTCTGGCCTACCTGCCGAACCGGATCTTCTCCGAGGAAGCCGACGGTGTCTTCTTCGATCTGACGGGTCTGGAGCTCGGGATACGTCGGGATCTCAAACCGGGGATGTGGCTCGGTCTGGAATACGGTCGGGACGACTGGAGCTTCGACCCTTCCGAGTCCGACCGCGACGCCATCTCGGACGAGATCAGTGTGGCGCTCCGGGTCCCGCTGGGCCCGCGGGTCGGCGTCCGGGTCTTCGCCCTGACCGGCCAGAAAGATGCCAATGCTCCGGACTACGACTGGGACGGATACGGCTACGGGCTGGCCTTGGAGTGGAACCCGAGCGAGCGGATCAGCCTGTTTGCCAGGGCCAAGGCGCGTGAGCGCGACTACGAGAACGCTCCGGTCGTCGACAACAACTTCGAACGAAGCGACACGATCGTGGACGGCTTGCTCAACCTCCAGTTTCGGATCGGGAAGGTCTGGGGCTTGCGACTGATGGGCCGTCATCGCAACGGCGAATCGACGCGCGTCGATCGAAACTACGATGCGAGCGAGGCCGGGTTCGCGCTGTTCTTCGCGCTCTGATCGGAGGGGCGTTGAGCTCTCGATCACAGGCGGAACCGCGGCGTATCGGCTACGTCCTCAACGCCTTTCCCGTCGTCTCGGAGACGTTCATCCTCAACGAGGTCCGCGCGATGGAGCGGGGAGGCGTGGAACTCACGGTCCTGCCCCTCTCGCACAAACGGCAACGGGTGCGGCACGGCGCGGTGAAAGAGCTGCACAGCCCGTTGCGCTGTCCGCCGCGGAGCGGCCTGAGCGGATCCGCGTCGATCTTCCGGGCTCACGTGGCGGTTCTCGCTCGCGCGCCCCGTCGCTACCTTCGGGTGTTGCGAAGGGACGTGCTCTCCGCCCTCCTGCGCGCCGTCGTGCGTCCCGTTCGAAGCCATCGCGCTTCCCTTCGCAAGCGCTGGCGAAGACACCTGCTCGCGGGCTGGATCGCGGATTCTTCGCGACGGCTCGGCGTGGTTCATCTGCACGCGCACTATGCGAAAGAGCCGCTGGCCGTCGCGGAGCGCGTGCGCCGGCTGGTCGGCCTACCCTTCTCGTTCGCGGCGCACGCGAAGGACCTCTACACCTCGCCCGCGTCGACGTTGGCCCGGCGTCTCGACCGGGCGAGATTCGCCGTGGCGTGCCACGAAGACGGGGCCCGTTATCTGAAGTCTCTCGATGGGGGACGACATGCCGGAAAGGTCATGCATGTCCCTCACGGAATCGACACGGGCCTGTTCGGTGAGTCTCCGTCCGGCGAGCGAGAGAACGGCCTGATCCTCGCCGTGGGGCGTCTGACTCCCAAGAAGGGCTTCGAAGATCTCGTCGATGCCTGCTCGCTGATGAAGCGGAGCGGGCGGCGATTCCGCTGCGTGATCATCGGCGAGGGGCGCCAGGAAGCACGGCTGCGCGCGGCGATCGATGCCGCGGGACTCGTCGACTCGGTGGAGCTGCGGCCCTTCGCGCCCCAGGAGGCGCTCGTCGACTGGTACCGCCGCGCGACCGTTCTCGCCGCACCATCACGGGTCACCGGCGACGGCAACCGGGACGGTATCCCCAATGTGATCGTGGAGGCGATGGGCTGCGGCCTCCCCGTCGTATCGACACCCGTCGGGGGCATTCCCGAGATCATCGACGACGGCAGGACGGGCGTCCTGGTGCAGGCCGGCCACGCCTCCGAGCTGGCCGCCGCGCTCGGAGGCCTTCTGGACGATCGTGACCGGGCTGTCGAGATCGGCCACGCGGCCGCACGGAAGGTCGAGCGGCTCGACTTCAGGCGTACGGTTCAGCCCCTGGTGAGGCGGTTCGAAGGGATCGCCTGCTCGCCGGTGGAGGTCGCACTGAAGAAGGCCGCCGACGCCGCGTGGCAGCCGGGTGGCATCGCGGGAACGGCAAAGAAGGTTCTGGGTATGAAACCCAGACGGATTCGCGAGGTCGAGCGGGGAATCGCCGAGTTGATCACCCCTGGTCTGAAGGCCAACGCCTGGCGGCCCGATCTCGATCTTCTGGCACAACGGCGGCTGTGGGACGAGGTGATCAAAGCCCGGCGCATCAGACGCGCACCGGTCGGCCTCGGTTTCGAGCCCGGGCCGAACGAGCGTGTGCTCGACCTCGGCTGCGGACGTGGCGGTCTGAGCGTATCGCTCGCGGCACGTGGCGCGTCGGTCGTAGGCGTGGACCTGCGCAAGCGCAACTGTCTCGTCACGCGGCTTCGCGGGCGGCGCTACGACCTGTCCGTTCCGACCCTGGCCGGGACCGCGGAGAGCCTGCCCTTCGCCGACCGCTCGTTCGACCGGGTGTTCTGCTTGGAGGTTCTCGAGCACGTCATCGACCCGCTCGCCGTATTGCGAGAGATACGGCGGGTGCTGGTTCCCGGGGGGGCGTGCGCGGTGACGGTGGTCAACCGCTGGGCCCACCTCGACCCGCACTATCACCTGTGGGGGCTGAGCTTTATGCCCCGTTCGCTCGCCCGGCGCTACATCACCCTGCGCGGCCGGACCAAGCAATCCTGGCGCGACCTGCAGACACTGGACGAGATGCACTATTTCAGCTTCCGCCGCTTCGTCCGCCTGGCCCGGGAAGTCGGGTTCGAGGTCATCGACCCCGAGCGACCGGAGACCCGCCCGGCGCGACGATGGTTGCACTGGCTCGCCCGCCGTCTTTCCGTGGGCTTCAACTCGGCACGGCTGACTCTGATCGCGAGAACGGACAGCGTTTGAGCCCGGGCCGGTTTGGCCGGCACACCTCGGCCCGGCTCCAGGGCACCACCGTAGAGGAATTAGACGCTGTTCGTCTATTCGGACAACTAAATACGACTATTTACAAGATTGGTTATTGAATATGTCTCTTCTGCACGTACGGGTAGTTAGTAGAGAAGCGTCAGAAGGCAGGAGAGGAGCGGATGAATATGATCGTGTTACAAAAGAGCGCCGGCGGAGAATCGACCCGTCAGCAGGCCGGGAGGCATCGGGCCACCGCACAGAGGGGCTCCTCCCTCGTACTGGCCATCTTCGTAATGGTCCTGGTCAGCGGGATGGGGCTCTCGCTGCTGTTCGTGGCCCAGACCGAGCAGCAGATGTCGCAGGCAGATGTGCGGGCCAAGAAGTCGTTCTATCTCGCCGAGGCCGGGGTCGAGGACGGACGGATCACGGTTCACATGCCCGGCGTCACTCTGTCCGATCAGTTGGCGACAGCGGCCGGGGCGAACGGCGTTGTCGATTTCGACGTTCAGAGCCTGGTGCCGGTCTACGACACGTCGGGAAACCTCACGGGATTCACCGGTTACGGGGACGACGTGCCCGTCCGCGGGATTACCTCACTCGGCGACGGCTGGTACGCGACCTTTCTCTCGAACGATCCGAGCGAGGGCATCTCGACCACGGTCGACGGCAACAACCGCGTGCTGGTGACCGGAATCGGCGTCACTCGAAATCGCTCGATGGAGATGGCCCAGGCCATCGTGAGATTCCGCTTTCCGATCCCGCCCGCCTCGATCACTCTGCTCGGACCGAACCCCTCTTTCGACGGCGGTACGAGTGACAGCAAGCTGTACACCGGCAACGATGGCGACGGGCACTGCCCCTCCGGCGATCCGTCTCTAGCCGTCCCGGCCGTCGGCGTCATCGGCAGCGCGGCCGAGACCGCCGCCGAGAGCGGGGTCTTCAAAGACTCGACCTACACACAGGGAACCGAGTCCGGCTTCGACACCGTGGACGACCTGACGCTACTCCCGTCCCTCGATCCGATCTTCACCGACTGCGCCGCCCTGATCTCGTTCGTCGGCGAGCTACGCGGTGCCGCGGACGTGCGCGGCGATGCTTCCACTCCGTTGGATCAGCTCGGCACTCCATCGAACCCGAAGATCGTCTTCATCGACGACGATTACGAGATCACTGGCAGCATCCTGGGCGCGGGCATGCTGGTCGTTACGGGACAACTGATCCTGGACGGCCAGGCCGAGTGGCAGGGGCCGATCTTCGTCGTGGGTCAGGGCGACTTCGACCGTTCGGGATCGGGCAACGGCGTGGTCAGCGGCGGCATGATCGTCGCCAACGTCGAGGGGCCGGACCAGACCCTGTTCACGTCGGACGACTGCTCCGGACCGGACGGGATTCTCGGCAACTCCGACGACGGTATGGCCGAGAGCATCTTCAACACGTCGGGAGGCGGTGCCGGCACCTTCGGCTACTGCAGCACCTACATCGAGCAGATGAAGACCCTCCTCCCCCTACGCATCGTCAGCTTCCGCCAAACCTAGCAAGAACGGGGACGTCTCCGCCCGTTCTCCGCGTCGGAGACCGCGATCTCCTCTTGTCGGACGCCGGCTCGCCGGGCGATACGCATTCCATTATCCACTGATTCCAATAGACTTAGACTCCGATACCGATTCCTCTTCGGTGTATTAGTTGACATATTCGGTTCGAGGGCATATAGTGCCTTGGTGTATTACTTCGCTAATGCACATTACGTGAAGTCAAACGAACCACGAGGAGCATGGAACCCATGATCAGGAACACCTCGCCATGCTGATCGTCGTCGATCCGCACAGCGGCGTTCCCGTCTACCGGCAGCTGATGGATCAGGTCAAGTTCCACGTCGCCAGCGGGCTGCTCAAGCCCGGCGACGAGCTGCCGTCGACGCGGGCTCTTTCCTCCCAACTCGGAGTCAATCCCATGACCATCAGCAAGGCCTACAGCTATCTGGAAAAGGAGCAGGTCGTCGAGCGTCGACCCGGCCGTCCACTCGTCGTCAAGGCGCTCGCGCGCGCCGAGATCCGGGACAGAAAGATCGACCGGCTGAAAGAAAGCCTCGCCGCGACGGTCACGATGGTGAAACAACTCGAGATCGGCAAGGGCACCGCCGTGAACGTCTTCCGCGAGTTGCTCGACGACGTGGACCGAATCGAGACGGGCTCCGAGGAGAGATCATGAACGTGGTGGAGTTCGACAACATTCACCGGGCCTACGAGCGCGGCGCAGATGTGCTCGACGGGGTCAGCTTTTCGGTCCGGACGGGCGAGGTCGTCGGGCTTCTGGGCAAGAACGGCGCGGGCAAGACGACGCTGCTGCGCATCGCGATGGGTCTGATCGATTCACAACGAGGATCGGTCAGCGTCTTCGGGCTGGACCCGCGCGAGCAGGCCGTGGAGATCAAGCGCCGCGTCGGCTACGTCTCGGAGGATCAGATCCTTCCGCCGTTCATGACGGTGGGGAAGGTGGTCGATCTGCACCGCGAGCTCTTCCCGAGTTGGGACGACGAGATGGCCGGTCAGTTGCTGGAGCGTTTTCGCCTTTCCGCGCGAGTAAAGATCAAGAAGCTCAGTAAGGGCCAGGCCCGTCAGGTGGCCCTCGTCTGCGCCGTCTCTCACCGGCCCGAGCTGCTCGTTCTCGACGAACCGGCCGGAGGGCTCGACCCCGCCGCGCGTCGAGAGTTCCTGGAAACCTCGATCCAGCTGCTCAATGTCGCAGGCTCCACGATTCTCTTCTCCTCGCACCACATGACCGACGTCGAACGGGTGGCGGGCCGCGTGGTGATGATCCACGAGGGGAAGCTGCTGATCGACAGCGAGCTCGACGACCTACGCGAGAACTACTGTCTCGCCCTCGTGCCGCACGGAGCCGAGGCCTCCCGGGACCGGGTGCTGGGCGCGGAGGGCTGCATCGGGGGGCGCTCGCGTACAGAAGCGATCCACGCGATCTTTCAACACGAGCCCGAGCGGTGTCTGCGCTATCTCGAGCAGGAGTTGGGGATTCGTGGGGCGCGCTGTGCCAGAGTCCCACTGGAGGAGATGTTCATCGAGCTGGCGGGAGAAGAATCGTGACACTCGAGCTCGTGCGGCGAGACGCGACCGTTCGCATGCTGCCGAAGTGGCTTCTGGTCGGCGCGCTGGCCGCCAGTGCCCTGGAGGGAGTGCGCACGTTGCAGCGCCTGAAGTCCGGCCCGGCAGCGGGACAGACCGAAGCGGACCTGCTGTTTCTGATCTTCCTCCTGTGGGTCCCGCTGGCCTGCTATCTCATGTTCGGCAAGACCAACCAGCGCTGCGGCCGGTTCGATCTGACCCTTCCGCTGACGGCGAAACGTCTCTGGTTGACTCACCTGATCGCGGTCATCTCGTCGGGAATAGCCATGTTGGCCATCGCGGCGGGCGTCGTGTCGTTGCGCGACAAGCTCGTCGCCAGCATTCCGGGAAATATTCCGGTGCCCGACTCCGGCGTCGGCCCGCTGGTGGCGCCGTTCCTCTCCGGACTGATCCTGGCGTCGGTGGTGCTTCAGGCTCCGGCTCCCACGCTGCATCGGATCCGAGCGAGCAGGTGGAGCATGGCCTATTCCGCCGCGACCGCGATCGGGCTCCTCGCGCTCGTCGTCACGCTCAGCCTCCTCCCCCTCGCTCTGACGCTCGTCCCGCTGATCGCGGCGCTGGTTCTCGGGTGGCGGACTCTACGCAGCCTTCCCGAGGGCTTCACTCTCGTTCCGCGCGGGCCGGAAGAACCGAGGTTGCGCATCGACTCGCCACAAGGGGACGGCGCCGCCGAGGTCGGGCCCTCACGGGACTGGCCCAGCGTCCGATCCGATCGACGGCGCGGCCTGGCGCGCGAGTGGTTCCTGCTGAGAATCATGTTCGGACTGTTCTTGCGCGGCATTGCGCCGGGCCAGCTGTTGAAGATTCCGGCCAACGTCATCTCCGCCCCAATTCTGTTTTTCTGGGGGATCGTCCTGTCGGGTATTCTCTTCGGCGACGAGGACATCTGGTTCTTCTTTCTCCTGATCACGGTCTACATGCTGCTGGCCTTCCTGGCGGCCCCGATGGCCCAACTCCACCTTCTGGATCCGTTGCCGCTCTCGCGCCGGCGACTGTTCGCGATGCTGGCGCTCTCCGGCCTGCTCACGATGTGGGCCGGCTACGGGGCCGGTCGCCTGTGGATGATCGAGAAGCGGGAGCCGTCGTCCGCGGTCGAGTTCACGACGGAGCGCTCGCGACTGGTTCCACCCCTTCCGACCGAGAGCGGGATGATCCGGGTGCCGATCGAGTACCTCGAGATCGCGTGGAGCGGCCACCCCCCGGAAACACGATCCCCCTGGGGAGAATCCCACGCACCGTGGAGCGTTCCGCTGTTCCGAGGTAGCCGGGCCGTGCTCTACTCGCCGTTCAGCACACCCGATGAAAGCTCGCCGGGATTCGTTGCGCTGCAACTCGGCCGGGCGATCGAGACGGTCTACGGCGTGAGCGTCCCGCCGGAGCAGATCCGCGACCGCGTCCTGGAGACCGGCGAGAGCGGAGAGATCGTCGCCACGCCGGAGGCGCTCGCCGAACTCCTGCCCGCGGCCGACACGCACCGGCGGAGCACCGGGTCGATCTTCCCGCTTCTATTCACCGCCGTCGGCCTGTTGTGGCTGCTCGTCTTCTGGACTTATTTGAAAACCTTCCGCTCGGACAAATCGGAGGCCGCTCGAAAGTGGGCCTTCTTCGGCATGCTGGGCCTGCTCCTCGGCCTGCACCTGCTGCAGACCGCGAGCATCATCTTGGGCTTCGCCCGAGTGTGGGTCGCGGCCGGCGTGCCAAAGATCCTCCTTCGGCATGTCGGCGAATCGATACCCGGCGGGCAGGCCGTAGTGTGGATCCTCTGTCTGATCGTGCTCGTTACCGGCTATCGAATGGTGGAATCACGGTTCCGGCGCATCGAGGTGCCGGTGCCACGGATCCACCCGGAGATATGATGCGTCGTCGCCAGGAGTTGCAGATGAACAAGAGACGTAGACCGCTCGAACGATTGGTTCGCACATGGATCGCCTGCCTCTGCATGTCGGCCGTCGGGGTCGTCGCGGACGATGCGACAACCGCGCCGAGCCGACTGTCCGACGAGCAGGCTCGACTCAACCTCGAGTCGTTCGACCACGTGTGGACCACGATCCGGGACAAGCACTGGGATCCGAAGCCGGGCGGTCTGGACTGGGAAGCGGTGCGTGGTGAGTTCAGGCCCCGTGTCGAGAACGCCACGACGATGGCCGAGTCACGCGCCGCGATGGGCGAGATGATCGAGAGGCTCGACCAGTCCCACTTCGGCATCATTCCCGCCGAAGTCTACGAGGAGCTGAGCCTCCCCGACGGGGACGGCACGACCGGCATCGACGCGCGCGTCGTGGACGGGCAGGCGCTGGTCACCTCCGTCGCCGACGAATCGCCGGCAGCCGTGGCGGGAGTCGAGACGGGATGGCTCATCGTCCGTATCGGCGACGACGAGATTCTCCCCCGACTCGAAAAGGTAGCCGAGGAATTTGCCGAAAGCGGCTACAAAGATCTCGCCTTGGCCGGTATCGTCATGGGAAGGCTCCGCGGCAAGGTCGGGGACGAAACGACCGTCAGTTTCGTCGACGGCGAGGGTAGCGAGGTGCAGCGCTCGCTGACACTCGCCCCGCAACAGGGGAAGAAGGTCCAGGTCGGCTTCCTGCCCCCTTTTCACATCTGGATCGACCATGAGACGATCGACGGTGACATCGGCTACATCGCGTTCAACATGTTCATCGATCCCGCCACGCTCATGCCCACCTTCAACCGAGCCATGAAGGAGTTCATGGATGCCGAGGGCATCGTCATCGACTTGCGTGGCAATCCCGGGGGATTAATCGGAATGGCCATGGGCATGGCCGGCTGGCTCGTGGCCGAGAAAAACCTGCACCTGGGCACGATGTACACCCGTGAGAACGAGTTGAAGATCGTGGTCTTCCCGCGCCCTCGGACCTACAGCGGCCCCGTGACCATACTCGTCGACGGCCTGTCCGGCTCGTGTTCGGAGATCTTCGCCGGGGGGTTGCAGGACCTGGACCGTGCACGGATCTTCGGCTCGCGCACCATGGGTGCCGTGCTACCGTCTGCAATCGACAAGCTCCCCAACGGAGACGGATTCCAGTACGCGTTCGCCAACTACGTTTCCGAGGGTGGGGAGGTCCTCGAGGGAACGGGTGTGGTACCCGACACCGAAGTTGTCCCGACTCGCAAAGCGCTCTTGCAGGGTCGGGATCCGGTGCTCGAGTCCGCCATCGCCTGGATCCGCGCTCAGAAATGAACGGTCGACGATCGAACGGACCGCCGAAAAGGCCGGTCCGGGACGACGACAACCAACAGAGGAGGTTACGATCATGACCCATCTTGAATCCAATCGAACCTACGCCCGGCCCAGGCCGACTATTGCGGGGCTCTCCGCGAAGATCCTGCCCACCCTGATCGTCGCCGGACTGCTGGCGCTCGTCCCGGCGGGAATCCTTGTGGCGTCGGAACCGACCGCCGGAGAGATCATCGACAAGTACGTCGAGGCCACCGGCGGTGCGGAGGCTTACGGAAAGATCGACAACCGAGTGGTAAAGGGAACTCTCGATCTCGGCGCACAGGGAATCACGCTCGGCATGACGATCTTCGCCGCGAAACCCAACAAGAACTACACGCTCATCGAATCCGACGCGACCGGGAAGATGGAGCGAGGCACCGACGGCGAAGTCGTGTGGGAGGTGTCCGCGATGATGGGGCCGCAGATCAAGGAGGGTCAGGAGAGGGCCGACTATCTGCGTGAAGCGTCGTTCGACAGGTGGACCCATTGGCGCGACATCTACGAGAAGGCCGACTACGAGGGAGTCGAGACGGTCGACGATGCGCCGGCCCACAAAATCGTGCTGACGCCGAAGGACGGAAAGGCCCAGACCTACTATTTCGACCAGGCGTCGAACCTGGTGGTCAAGGTCGAGTTCGTGTTGGAAAACCCCATGGGCACGATCCCGTTGGTCTCTTATCTGGGCGACTACAAGGAGGTCGACGGACTCCTGATTCCACACTCGGCGAGAATCGTGGTCATGAGTCAGGAGCGCGTGATGACGACGACGAGCGTCGAGCACAACGTCGATCTGCCCGAGGACCGGTTCGCGTTGCCCGCCGAGATCCGGGCGCTGGTCGAGGAGTCCGAGGGCGATTCCGCCGCGGAGTCCGACTGAGCTTCTTCGGGCGCCGTGGCCGACTCCTCGAACAACCTGTTGATCGTCGGTCCCTCCTGGATCGGCGACATGATCATGGCGCAGAGCCTGTTCATCTGCCTGCACCGTTGGAGACCCGGGGTGGGAATCGACGTCGTCGCGCCTGCCTGGTCGAAACCGCTGCTCACGCGCATGCCGGAAGTGCGTGAATCCTTTGAACTGCCCGTGAAGCACAACCAGCTGGGGCTGGCGGCGCGTTCGCGCGTCGCCGGCCGGTTGCGCTCGCGGGGATACGGCCAGGCGATCGTCCTACCGCTTTCGTGGAAGGCCGCCCTGGTGCCTTTCCTCGCCCGCATCCCGCGTCGCACCGGGTACTTCGGCGAGAATCGCTTCTGGCTGATCAACGACAGGCTACGCCTCGACGCCTCGAGGGACCGACCGATGGTGCGGCGTTACCTCGCACTCGGCTCACCACCCAGTGGTCGGCTGCCGGAGGAAATCCCGTACCCGAAGATCCGTGTCGACACGGAGAACAGACGTCGCGTGATCGAAGAGCTGGGTCTCGACACGAAACGACCGATCGTGGGCTGCATGCCGGGCACCGAATACGGGCCGGCCAAGGCCTGGCCGGTCGACCGCTTCGGCGAGGTGGCGCGCCGCCTCGCGGACGACGGCCACCAGGTGTGGGTCTTCGGATCGCCCGGGCAGCACGCGCTGGGGGAGCGCATCGTCGCCGCGGCGCACGGTCGGGCGTCAAACCTGTGCGGCAAGACGCGGATCGAGGACGTGGTCGACCTGATCTCGCTGGCGCAAAAGGTCGTGACCAACGACTCGGGCCTGATGCACGTCGCAGGCGCGGTCGGCACCCGCGTGATCGCCATCTTCGGCTCCTCTTCCCCGCGTTACACCCCACCGCTGACCCACTCCCGGACGGTCCGTTACCTCGGCCTGGATTGCAGCCCGTGCTTCAAGCGCAAGTGCCCGTTGAAACACTACCGATGTCTGCAGGAGATCTCCGCGGACGAAGTTTACGCGGCCGCGCGAGGCGACTGAGGGGCACCGGGACCGAGCGTAGCTTCGCTTTTTTTGCGAAAGTCCCGGCTCGGGCGCTTGACCCTCCGAGTTTCAGACACTATCCATAGAGTTATTGGGATTATCAGCGCGGAGGATCCTCATGGATTCGTTGGCACCTCAAGTCGAATTCGAAGCCGAGTATCAGCTCGAATCGGCAGTGAAATGCTCGGAATGCAAGCAGATGTTCGAGACCGTTCAGGTGGTGCGTCTGCTGAGGAAGAAGGTCAACTTCACCTCCTCTCTACCACGGAGAGGCTGTGTCGTCGTCTGCCCGAACTGCCACACCGTGGTTCCCGCCGTGCTCGGCACCCGGAGCGGCCTGTAGTCTGGCCCGAGAACGCGACGAACGCGTCGCTCCCCCGCTCGTGAAATCACCGAGCGTACCCTCTATCCACGCTGCAGCAGTTGGTTCCTGCGGCGGGCGTCGAGCCGCTGGTAAAGCCCGAGCACGTTGCGGGCGTAGCGGCTGTCGCCGAAGGTGCCGCGGCTGAGTTGGCGGCGGACTCTCGTGGGGCCACGGTGGTAGGCCGCCAGTGCCAGACGGGGATCTCTTTCGAAACGCTCGACGAGCTGCTTGTAGTACGAGGCGCCGAGACGAACGTTGAGCTCGGGGCGACGGAGCGTCTCGCGACCGTTCCACTTCAGCTGCCGGCGCTCGGCGATCTCCCGTGCCACGAACGGTCTCAGTTGCATGAGCCCCACCGCTCCCTTGCGGCTGACGACGCGACTGCGGAAGGAGCTTTCCTTGGCGACGATCGCGGCGACCATCAACGGGTCGACACCCGCGGCGATCGATTCTTCGTAGATGACGTCGGCCAACTGCCGGCGCCAGCCTTCGTCGGCCGAGCGTTGGTGCGCGTCGACGAGCGCCAGGATGGTGCTCCGCTCGACGCGCTCACGGGCCTCCCGGCGCTCTTGCGGCGAGACGAGACCGTCCGTTCCGTCGGAATCGCCGGTCCACGACCGGCCGGGGACTTCGCTGAGCAGCAACAGCGCTGCTGCCAGCAACATCAGAACCCGTTGTAAGAAACGAGGCCGGTTCATCGATCTCTGTCTCCTCTCCAGGCTGAACCTCTCGGGCTCGGCTCTGTATTCCCTGGCTGCAACGCCGATGCCGACACCGGATTCGTACGGCCGCCCGGGGGCGGTCGGCGCTTTCCGGGTCGGGCCCGATCGAGACGGAAACCGGAGCCGGAGGGTGGGTCCTCCTGCTGCCGTAGCCTACTCGCCCTCAAGGGTTTAGGCGCGGGCGATTCCAACGCGTTTTTTTCGGGCGAACCCACGGCACCGCTCACGAAACGGGAACGGGTGGTCATTTCGCGCCCGGTGGGTGACGCTGTTTTTCAGCGGCGAAGAAAGAACCCCTGGGCTGCAGGGGCCCGCGCTACCATACGAACCCGATGAACTCCGGCGAGAGGTCTGCAGCGAGAGCGGTCGTTCGCGCCGTTACGCCGGTCCAGTTGGGCGTGGTCGTCGGCCTGATCGTCTTCATCGTCGGACTGCTGACCCGCACGCGAGACGTCGGCGGCGACGATACGGTCTACGCGATGGCGGTCGAGGGCTGGCTGAGAGGCCGGGGCGTCGCCGACGAGTTCTTCGACACCTACCACGTCCTCTACAACCCGATCGTCGCGGCCGTCACCTGGGTGATCCGTCTCGTTCATCCGGGAGCTCTGGTGCTCGACGTGGGCGCGGCGGTCAGCTCGTTCTTCGCGGGGCTGGCCGTGGGCGGGCTCGTCGTCGTGCTGCGCCGCAACGGCACCGGCTCGTGGCCCGCGGCTCTGGCGGTCGGATCGGTCGCCGCATGCGGAGGAGTCTGGAGTATCGCCACGCGTATGGAGGTCTACACGCTGGCCGCCGCGGCGGTCGTCCTGTGGCTTGCGGTCTGTAGCGACTCGCGATCGCGACCGCTGGCCGTCGGCCTATCCCTGGGGCTCGCGGTCCTCGGCCACGCCGCGCTCATCGTTCTGCTGGTACCGACGCTGTGGCGTTTTCGCCGCGAGCCCGTGCCGCTGTTGCGCTCGTTGGCGCTCGGGCTGGGCATTCCGGCTCTGACGCTGGCGATCGTCTTCGTCATCGATCGCGGTGTGTGGTCTCCCCTGGGCTGGCTGGCTCTGATTCTTCCGGGAGAGTCGATCGGCTACGTGAGCCCGGCCGGTGCGTGGATGGCCCCCAGGGCGCTCTACTCGCTGGTTCTCTGGAACTGGTACCACTCCGTCCCGGTGCTCGTCCCGGCCGCGGCACGCGTGATGGACGTGCTGGGCTCGACGGCGGTCCTTCTCGCCGCGGGACTCGTGGTCGCCGGCGTGTGGCGTCTCGTGCGACACGACGACCGGCTCGGCCGACTCAGTCTCGTCGCGGTGGCGGCCTTCCTTCCACTCTGGATGGTGTGGGACGTCGGCAACCCGGAGCACGCGGTGGCCGCGGCACCGCTGTTCGGCGTACTGCTCGCGCTCGGCGCCTCGCAGCTTCCGCGATGGTGGGGCAACGCGGCGCTCGGAGCGCTGCTCGCGATCTTGTTGACGGTGAACGGACTCGTCGGGGCCGTGCCGCAGAGCCGACCCGAGAACGGTCGCCTCTGGATCACCGCGGGCTTCGTAACCGAGCACGTTCCCGCCGACGCCGTCATCCTCTCCGTCGGCGCGGACCCGCGCCTGCGTCTCGGACTGGGCTACCTCTCCGGACGGCGGATCGTCGATCTGACGCTCGTCGTGCGCTCGGCCGGTCTCAACGGGCGCCCTCCCGCGGAAGGTCTGAGCTACTGGCTCGAGCGGGCCCGCGAGGCTCCGAGTTTGTGGGCGCTCGATGAGGTCTACAGTGCGGAAGGTGAGCACTGGGTCTCGACTCTGGGGATCTCCGACTCGATCTGGCGCGGGGCCGTCTCGAGACTGCCCCGAGTCGAGACGTTCGATCTGGAAGCGGACGGGGCCGTCCTGAGCCGACCATTCCGGATTCACGAAATCCGCTGGTCGGCCGAGGAACCGGTCCGCCGGCCGGACTCGTCCCCGCCGACCGTCATCCTGATCTCGATCGACGGATTCCGAGCCGACTATCTCGAACGCGACCCGACACCGAATCTCGATCGGCTCGTGAAGGGAGGGGTACGCGCCGAATCGCTGATCCCGGTCTTCCCGACCAAGACCTTCCCCAACCACTACTCGATGGTCACGGGTCTCTATCCCGAACACCACGGCATCGTCGGCAACCGATTCCACGATCCCGCAACCGGTAAGGATTTCAAGTACAACGATCGGGAGATCACGAACGATTCGAGCTGGTGGGAGGCCGAACCGATCTGGATCACGATGCGACGCCAAGGCCTGCGCAGCGCCACCTGTTTCTGGCCGGGCTCGGACGTCGAGATCCGGGGCGAGCGGCCGGACTACTGGAAGCCATACAACCCCCGCTTATCCCACAAGGCTCGCGTGGACCAGATCCTCGCCTGGATCGACCTTCCCGATCACGAGCGCCCCGCGTTCCTCACGCTCTACTTCAGCGCCGTGGACACCGCGGGTCATCGCAGCGGACCGGCATCGAAGGAGGTAACCGGCGCCGTGCGCAGGGTCGACGCCGCCATCGGCTGGCTGATCGCGGGGCTCGAGGAGCGAGATCTCTTCGATCGCGTCAACGTGATCGTCGTCTCCGACCACGGCATGTCCGAGTCGAGCCCGGAGCGGGTGATCCTGATCGACGACTACATCGATCTCGACACGGTTCACGTATCGGCGTGGGATCCGGTCGTCGCCTTGTGGCCCGAAGAGGGCCGTGAGGCGGAGATCTTCGAGAAACTGAGCGGGGCCCACCTCCGCCTCTCCGTCTACCGCAGGGACCAGATCCCCGAGCGCCTGCACTATCGCGACAACCGTCGCATCCCACCCATACTGGGAATCGCCGACGAGGGATGGAGAATCGCCAGCCGCGCCTACTTCGCCCGGCACCGCGACCGGTTCGAGGGGGGCACGCACGGCTACGACGATGCCCTACCCTCGATGCGCGGCCTGTTCGTCGCGCGCGGCCCGGCATTCCGCAAGGGAATCATCGTCGAGCCCTTCCGCAGCCTCCACGTGTACGTCCTGCTCGCCGAGATTCTCGGTGTCGAACCGCTACCCAACGACGCAAGCCCGCAGGCCGTCGCCCATCTACTGAAGACTACCGTCCCCGCGGATTAGCCCCAGCGCGGCTGCTCGTCGGGATCGATGCCCAGCGCGGTCTTTGCGATCAGCTCGTGCGTCAGCGACGAGTTCGCGGGATGGAAGCGGCCGGCGCGCGCATCGCGGAACAGGCGCTCGAGCTCGCTCTTCTTGAACATTCCGAACCCGCCCGAAACGTCCAGCGCCTTGTCCGCGATCTTCCAGGTGCTCTCCACGGCGTGGTACTTCGCCGCGACGATTCGCGGCATGAACCCGGCGCCGTGGTCGGTGGTGTCGGACCAATCCCGTGTCACCGAGTCGAGATGCGGGCCGATACCCTCCAGCTCGATGACGATGTCGGCGACGCCGTGTTGGACCTCGGGGTGATAGGCCATCGTCCGTGTCACACCCAGGCTCGTCTTGTCCTTGATCGCGTTCAGCGTCAGGTCGCGTACGCGCTGCGCCAGGCCGAGATAGACGTTGCCGAAGCCCAGCAGGGCCCAGGCGAACAACGCCAGGACGAAGTGGTCGACACCCGCCGCACCGGCCGGCACGATGCGCGCGACGTAGCGGTCGGGCACGAAGGCGCCGTCGATGATCGTGTCGTCGCTGCGCGTGGCGCGCATACCCAGGACATCCCAGGTCTCCTTGATGCTGAAGCCCTCGGTGTCGCGCGGCATGAAGGCGTGGACGATCTTGGGCTGCTGCGGATCGCTCGTGTCCATGCCGTGTAGGCCGAACCGAGTCCACACCGGCGTCAGGCTACCGAAGGACTTGCGGCCCGTGAAGCGGTACCCGCCGTCGACACGCTCGGCCTTGGTCGTCGACAGCAGGACCGGCAGGTCGTTACCCGATTCCGCGTGACCGGCGGCGAAGACCTCGCCGGCGACCGCCTCCTCGAGCAGCCACTGGAGCGACTTGTCGCCGGCGCGCCACAGGTCCGCCGCGATTCCGGTCCAGTAGACGTGCATGTTGATCGCGAGCGCCGTCGGCGGGGCGTAGTGGGCCAGACGACGCGTTTCGTGCGCCGCCTCGTGGAGCGACAGGCCGCGGCCTCCCAGCTCGCTCGGAACGGCCATCAGCAGATAGCCCGCCTCGCGCAGCTCGTCGAAGTCCTCCTGCGCGAAACGGTTCTCGAGATCGTACTGCGGCGCCCTCTCCCGACACCGCTCCAGAAGATCCTGGCTAAGAAATGCTCCGTTCCCTTTTGACATGAACGACCCCCGGCCGGTCTCTCGCACCGGCGCAAATCAGTCAGTGATAGATTGTCCGCTTCTCTCGCCGGCCCGGCGGAACCACCATCGCACGGCGGTTCGTCCGGGTTGTCCAACGAAGAAGTATAGCCCAAGAATCCGCGCAACGTTTCGCGAGATCGGTGGTGCTATTGTTCGACGATGCTCGAAGCGGTGATCTTCGACATGGACGGGGTCCTGATCGACTCGTTTCGCGCCCACTTCGAGAGCTGGCGCGCGCTGGCGAGAGAGCACGGCCTGGAGATGACCGAGTCTCGTTTCACCGAGACCTTCGGAAGGACGAGCCGCGAAATCGTGCGTCATTTCTGGGGAAACGCCGTCGAGTCGAACGACGAGATCGATCGGCTGGATCGACGAAAAGAGGCGCTCTACCGCGATCTCGTCTCGCGAAACTTCCCGGTCATGGACGGTGCCGTCGAGCTTGTCGACGAACTGCACCGTGAGGGCATCGCCCTGGCGGTAGGCTCTTCCGGCCCGCCGGAAAACATCGACCTCGCGCTCGACATGCTCGGACGGCCGGCCCTGTTCGGTGCCGTCGTGACCGGCATGCAGGTCACACGCGGCAAGCCCGACCCGCAGGTGTTCGAGCTCGCGGCGAGCCGCCTCGGAGTCCGACCTTTCCGGTGCGTCGTGGTCGAGGACGCACCGGCCGGGGTCGAGGCGGCACACCGGGCGGGCATGAAGGCCGTCGCCTTGTTGTCGACCGGAAGGACCGAAGACGACCTCCGAACGGTCGGCCCGGATCTTACCGTCTCGTCACTCAGGGCGATCTCCGTTCAACGCCTGCGCAGCTTGGTCCGCTGAGTCAAGACTCCCGCGGAAATCGTACGTTCCGGCGATTACGGAACCGTCAGCGCGCGCACCAGATTTTCCATGGATCGTGCGGGCCGCCGGGACCGATATTCTTATCGGTTGACCAGGAGACCAGAAGGGCCGTCGACCGCAGACGGTCATCGGTGGGCATGGGGCATCGGCGATGACCGTCCGGCGGTCCGGCGTCCGACCAGGAGGAGGACATGCTGGATCACAGGGCCGAGTCTACTTATCGGCGAGGTCGGGACTTACTCGACCGCGGTCGTCCGCGCGACGCCGTCGCGTTCTTCAGAGCGGCGATGGATCTGGACGGACAAATATCGAAGTCCGATCACGGTCAGGCACGATATCTCTCGTACTACGGTCTGTGTCTGGCCCACAACCGCGGTTCGATTCACGAGGCGATGCGATGTTGTCGGCGAGCCGCGGACATGGAAGGCTATCGAACCGACGTCTGGTGGAATCTGGGTCGTGTGGCCCTTGCCGCGGGCCGACGTCGAGAGGCACTCCGCGCGTTTCACAGCGGTCTGCTGGTTCACCCGGGACATCCGGGGTTCGCGACCGAGCTTCGACGGATGGGCGTGCGACGGCCTCCCGTCCTGTCCTTTCTCCCCCGGAAGAACCCGATCAACGTCTTCCTGGGGCGCTTGCGAACCACGGGCGCCGGCTCGGGGCAACGTCTAACAGCGTCTTGACGATCAAGGCCCCGACGCCCGAAGGGCCTACGCCGACGCGATTCCTCGTGTAGACTCGCGTCGGCGGTCTGGGTCTCGCCGTGCGGGTAGGGCCGCCCACAGGCGAGTGCGAAGTGAGGCGCCTGTTCGCGGTGGAGCCGTAACGCGGTCGAGCCGGGCTGCCGCTGTTTGTCGATCTACGGGACTGGCCTACAATCGCGGCATGCAAGCACTTGTGCTCGACTTCGACGGCGTGATATCGGACAGCGTGCGCGAGTCCTTCACCGTTTCGCTGCGAAGCTACCTCGACCTCCGTCCGGACTCGTCGTTGGCCGAGCGAGAGAGAGAGGATCTGTACCCGGCCTTTCTCGAGCTGATGCCACTGGGCAACCGCGCCGAGGACTACGGGACCGCCGTGACGGCCATCGAAGCCGGGCGTACGCTGGCCGATCAGGAAAGCTACGACGCGTTCCGGGCAGTGCAGGACCCGGAATGGCTCGAAAGATACCACCGGCGTTTCTACGAGGTGCGTACCGAAATGGCCGGTAGCGACCCGGGCGGGTGGCTGAAGTTGATGCGGCCGTACGCGCCTTTTCTGGATCTGCTGCGACGCCGAGCCGGCAGCGTCGTCTACGCGATCGCGACCTCGAAGGACCTGCAGTCGGTCGAAGCATCGCTCGCGGCCTACGGCGTCTCCGATCTTTTCTCCCGGAACCTGATCATGGACAAGGAAGCCGGCGCAAGTAAGACGGCTCACCTGCAACGGCTGCGCGAGCTGCTCGGTCTCGACTATCCCGCGATGACCTTCGTCGACGACAAGGTGAACCACCTCGACGCCGTGGCGCCTCTGGGAGCGCGATGCGCGCTGGCGACCTGGGGCTACAACGGCTCCCGCGAACACGAGCTGGCCCAGCAGCGGGGCTACCTGCTGTGCACCCTGGACGAAGCGGAGCGGCAGCTCTTCGATGCCGCCGAGCGTTGAGGCGATCGCCGGTCGCGGCTACCAACGTTCCCAACGACCGAGCTCCTGCCGGGTCAGTTTGTGCTTGTGCCGCTTGGCCTCGACCAGCTTGCGGCGCTCGAAAAGCTTGATCAGTACGATACCGCCGACGAACCCGCCGACGTGCGCCCAGAAGGCCACGCCGCCACCGAGTCCGGGACTCAGAAAGCCGGACAGAAGCTGGAACACGAACCAGAAGCCGAGCATGACTGCCGCGGGCAGCGCCACGATCTGAATGTAGAAGAAGATCGGAATCAGCGTCAGCACGCGGACGCGCGGATAGAGCACGATGTAGGCGCCCATGATGCCGCTGATCGCCCCGGAGGCGCCGACCATGGGAACGCCGCTCGAAAACGAGGTCAGGATGTGCGCGCCGCTGGCGATCAATCCGGTGAGCAGGTAAAAACCGATGAAGCGCAGGTGGCCCATCGAGTCCTCGATGTTGTTACCGAAGACCCACAGGAACCACATGTTGCCGATCAGGTGCATCCAGCCGCCGTGGAGGAAGATCGAGGTCAGCAGCGTGACCCGGACCAGCCCCCCCGTCGGACAGTAGTCGACCGGGCCGAGTTGGAGCAGCTCGCCGCCGGGAATAACGCCCGTGATCTCGCCCGGTATGGCTCCGTATGTGCAAAGGGACGCCAGATACCGGTCACCGAGACCCGCGCCCTGCACGAAGACCCACACGGCGACGTTGATCGCGATCAAAGCCACCGTCACGAACGGCGTGATCTCCGTGGGGTTCTCGTCCTTCAGCGGGATCATGGGCGGGAGATTAGACGGACCCGAGCAGAGGCGCAACGAGCCGCTCGCGCGGAGATCCGCCGAGTGCCAGATTCGGGGCTTTTCCGGAAGGCAAAGCCGTGGCACAATCGGTGGTCGCGGCCCTGAACCCGACGTCCAGCGGATTCCGGAGGAACCGATCGATATGTTAAAGAACCGAACCAGCGGACTCGCTCTTCTCGGCCTGCTTCTCGCAGGCGTTTTGTTGGGGGGTGCTCTCGTCGCGGGCGAAACCACGAATTCGAACTGGCCCCGGTTCCGCGGGTCCGACGCGCGGGGCGTCGCGGACGGTCACTCGATCCCCACGAAATGGGACGTCGAGAGCGGCAAGGGCGTCGCGTGGAAAACCGCGATCCCCGGTCTGGCCCATTCGAGCCCCGTCGTCTGGGGCGATGCGATCTTCGTCACCACCTCGATTAGCGGCAAAACGGACCCGGAGCTGAAGGTCGGCCTCTACGGCAACATCGACTCCGTTGAGGACGACACCTCTCACAGCTTCCGCGTCTACCGTGTGAACCGCAAGACGGGGGAGATCGTCTGGGAGCGCACCGCCTTCGAGGGCGTGCCGAAGGTCAATCGGCACAAGAAGTCCAGCCACGCCAATCCGACGCCGGTCACCGACGGCAAGCGCGTGATCGCCTTCTTCGGCTCGGAGGGTCTGTTCGCCTACGACATGGACGGCGAGCTGTTGTGGAAGAAAAACTTCGGTGTGCTGCACTCGGCCTTCTTTTCGGTACCGGACGCCCAGTGGGGCTTCGGCAGCTCGCCGATCATCCACGACGGCCGCGTCATCGTGCAGGCCGACGTGATGGAGAACTCGTTCCTCACCGCCCTGGACGTCGCGACGGGCGAGGAGATCTGGCGCACGTCGCGCGACGACGTTCCGACTTGGAGCACGCCGACCGTCCACGTGAGCGGTTCACGTGGCCAGGTGCTGGTCAACGGCTTCAAGCACATCGGCGGTTACGATCTCAAGAGCGGCAAGGAACTCTGGCGCATGCAGGGCGGGGGCGACATTCCGATACCCACACCCTACGTGGCGCACGACCTGGTCTTCCTCACCAGCGCGCACGGTCCCGGCTCGCCGATCTACGCCATTCGCACGACGGCGACAGGAGACATCACGCTACCCGAGGGAGAGCGATCGAACGAGCACGTCGCCTGGAGCCGGCGGGGCGGAGGCTCCTACATGCCCACGACCGTGGTCTACGGCGACCACCTCTACGTTCTCAGGGACAACGGCGTGCTCAGCGTCTTCGACGCGAAGATGGGAGAACGCTTCTACCAGCAACGCCTCGGTGGCGGCACGAGCGGCTTCACCGCCTCGGCGGTGGCCGGCGACGGAAAGGTCTACTTCACCTCCGAGATGGGAGACGTCTACGTGGTCAAGGCCGGGCCGGAGTACGAATTGCTGGCCACCAACGATATGAACGAAATCTGCATGGCCACACCGGCGATCTCCGGCGGCACTCTGTATTACCGCACCAAGGACCACCTGATCGCCATCGCCGCGGACTGACGGCGAGCCACGCCGAGCCGCGACGAGCCGGCGACGATCTCGGTCAACCCCATTTCATCCTCGGCGCCTCCCTTCGGGCGGGCGCGAAACTGCCGTCGTGTCCATTCCGACGGACTCGCTGTGGAAGATCGAGGACAGATCGACCGGCCGCCGATCGAAAAACCGAGGGATGCGAGCGGCACGTGGATTGCAGAGCCCAGAGTAGGTGCAATCACCCCACCGCGGAGAGAGAGACGAACGGGAGGATGTCATGAACGACCCCGCCGAGACTCTGGGCCTCGGGAACGAGGACGGATTACGACTGCTCGGACTGTCGAGGATTCCGCGCTGTGCGGCGTGTCCACGCCTCGCGGCGCTCTGGACGACCCACGAGAACAGGCTCCCGGTGCTCGCCTCGCTGCCACCGGCGCCACCGAACTGCACGCATCGCGTCTGCGCCCCGCTGATCAACCGCTTCGGTCTGTCGGTGATCGACCCGGCCACTGATCGTCACACGGATTTCTTGCGGCGCCGCGCGAACAGAAGACCGGACCACGTCGCGTCCACCGCACAGATCTTGTAGTCGACAAAGCGCCGGGCCAGACCGAAGGCGCGCACCTCGGTCTGCGTGAGATCGGAGGCGATGCCCGAAGTTTTCTTGGGCCAGACGATCCACAGCCCGCCCCCCTCGGCCAGCGCGCGCGCCGCGGCGGGGAAGCGGCGCGCCAGATCGGCCTGCGATTTCGAGAACAACAGAATGATGTCGGCACGGCCACGGGCCTGCCTGCGGATCCGGACCTTTTCGGGAAGCTCCCCGAGCGTCCGCTCGAACCCCGCGGGCGCTCCGAGCAGGGCCACCACACGGTCCGCCTTTATGCCGAGCTTTTTGGGCAGCGGTGTTCCCGAGTAACCGGCCATCGTCTCCTTGACCACCGGTTTTTCCGGCGGAGCCTGCAGCGCTCGCCGAAGGTCGCCGCGGATGCGCTTCCACTCGGTGAAGACCGCGTCCGGCAACAGCTTCCGCGCCCGCGCGACCTTGGCCGGCTCGCCGCCGACGAAGACGATGGGTACTCCGCGTGTCGCCTTACGCTGGCGCAGCCAGAGCCCCATGTCGCGTCCCTGCGAAGGAAGACGGCTAAGATCGATCACGAAAGCGTCGGGCGGATCGTCGGCGAGCCGGCGGAGATCCGAAACGCCCCGCGGTACCACAGGCGCGACCTCGTAACCCGAGCGCCGCAAACGCTCCGCACGCTCGACCGCCTCCCCAGAATCCCAGTGAACCAACCCAACGGATTTGGGGACATTCCGCTTTTTTCTCAAATACCTACACCCCGCGGAGAGAGTACACCTGATAGCGGGTTCCGCGGAATCGAGAGGGGTGTAGGTATTTGAGAAAAAAGCGGAATGTCCCCATTTAGCCGCCTACACCTCGTAGGTCTATGGCTTCGCCTGGGAGAGGTGGCTGAATGGGTCTCAGCTCGCCTCGGACTACGGCCATGAACCGAAGCGACAGGTCTTCGAGCGGCCTGTCGAAAGTGAAACGGATTCGCGTGGGCCCGATCTCGTTGACCTCCAGGATGGTGACCTCCATACCGGAGAGCTCGATGCGGTCTCCGGCGCTCAGAGGTGAGGCGGCGCTGCGGATGCTCCTTTCCTGGAAGGTGCCGAGCATCTGACCTTCCGGGAACTCGAGCTCGAGCGTGTCGGACGCCGTGCGCAGGTAACGGTGCGTGAAGGGCGCCGCGGAGAGAATCCACCATCTCTCCGGCATGGGTTGTCCGTTCAGGGTTCGCAGGAAGTACCCGTTGAAGGCCACGTTGAGGTAAGTCGTGAGAAATACCGTCCTCTGACCCGTCGCCTCGCCTCGTACGAACTCCGTCTCGCGCACCGTCCGCTCGAGCCAGGTAGCGCCGCGGTCGAACGCGACCGACTGGGAGAACCAGCGGTAGGGAGCCGCGACCAGGTGGACGAAGACGACGGCGACGCAAACGATTCCGGCAAGAGCCGTCACGGGAGTGAGGCCACGACGCAGGACCGTCCACCAGTGAGCGATGACGAAGGCGATGAGGGTCGACACCCCGATGAAGGGCACGATCAGGTGCCTCGACCCGGGAGGCGACGCGGCCAGCGGCAACAGCGAGCCGCCGGCCCCCAGAATCAACCACCCGATCAGCCGTCGCGTCTCGCGCGAGGCTAGTTTCCACGCCGGCACCAGAAGAACGGCCATCAACACGACGCCGCCCGCCCCGGCCAGCGTGGTGTAGAGGCGCCGGGATTCGACGGCCCAGAGCCATCCCGGGACCCCGGCCAGCAGCTCGCCCAGCATGGCGAGAAGCCGGGTGGGCAGGTCGTGCAAGAAGGCCACCGGCCTGCCCAGGGGATCGAGATACCCGTCCCCTCCGTGGGATCCGAATCCCATCACCCGGTACGCGACCACGTAGGTCACCAGCAGCACGGCGGTCGGTGCAAGTCCTCTCGCGCGCTCGGTGCGGTCCCCCGGCGCAGCGACGAATTCGTACGCAGCCAGGTAGGCCAGAAAGGCGACCCCGGCCTCGCCCGCCAGCAACGACAGCGCGAAGGCAACGACCGACAGCCCGCTCCCCGGCCGCCACCCCTCTTCTCTCCAGCGGATGTGCGCCAGCAATCCGATCGACCCCAACGCAGTCGCCACGAGAACCCAGCGGCTCGCGTTGTACATCACGTTTTGCCAGTGACCGGGCGAGAGGGCCAGGACGATCGGCGCGAGTGTCACGAGCAAACGGGATGTCTGGGTGTCGCCGGGCTTCGACCGGAGCAGCAGGCAACCCAGCGTGATCACGATGGTCAGATACCAGGCGATCGACTGCAGCTTGTAGCCCCAGGCCTTGCGGCCGACGATCGCGTGGTCGAGTGCGAGGAGAGCCGAACTCAACGGTCGAAAGAAGTCGACCTCCATTTCGGGATGGGCCAGCCACGGAACGGGCCCCCTCTCGATAGCACGACGCATCTGTTCGGGGTCGCCCTCGAGGAAGGAGTAGAGCCGGAACGGCGCCCGGCCGTAATCGTCGAGGCGGCCTTCCAGGATGGCCACGTGGATGTAGTCGTCCTCGATGAGGTGCGAGTACGGAAGCTGGGCGCCTGTGATCAGCACGGCCAAGATCGACGCCCACACGATCGGCGAGCGAGCGAGTCTTCCGAACATCGAGTTCGCTTCGTCCATCTCGCGGATTCTATCTTGCTCGCGCCACGCTTTTCGAAGCGAGTGCCGAGCGGATTGCAACCTCGATCGGTCCACAACGGGGGAAAGATATGTCGAGATCTCTGTTGACAAACGCGAAACGATCTCTAAAATGCAACAGTTGTTCTAGGAGTTGATTCGCCATGCGTACCTTGATACCAGCAGGAAGGCATAGCCGGACGGCGAACGGACCCGCGTGCGCCGCGGAGGTGATGGTCCCCTAGAACGAGCTTCAACGTGTCAACGACAAAGCCTTCTGGGGTGACCCGGAAGGCTTTTTTTATTTTTGCTGATTCCACCGGGCCGGCGGTGCACGCGCCTCACGGAGAGTGATGGGTCGCGTGCATTCCGTGTACGGGATCTCACGAAGGTGGGGTCAGACTGGGAGGTGAACCCTCACAGACTGGCTAGCTCAGTGGTAGAGCACCGGACGATCATCCGGCTGTCGCAGGTTCGAATCCTGTGCCAGACCGACCCTTTAAAGGTCGTTTCGCAGCGGGCTGGAGGGGGGAGGTCCTCGGCGCCACCGGCCGGCGCCGTTCGATGGAACGGCGACCGGCAGCGTGCAAGGGCGCTCTGCAGCACGCGGATTCCGGTCCGGCCAAAACGCTCGCCCCGCCCTGCTCTTCGCGGGTCGTGACCGCGGCACGACCTCGAGGATTCGGGGCCGGGAGGCGGAGTCGGCCGGGCCTCAAGCGTTGCTCCGCGAAGGCGCACGTGGTGGAGGTCGATGGACCTCCCCCCGAAGGTTTTTCGGTGCCCGACCGGCAAAGATCCCGCGCCGGAAGGTTTGCGGTTTGTTTCGAAAAGTGAAAGGAGGTGACCGCCATGATTCGATGGATCAAGATTCGCAAGTACGAGCGCGGTCTCTTGTTCCGTGACCGAGAGTTCCACGAGGTGCTGCGCCCGGGCCGTCACTTCATCTTCTACCCGACCCTCCGGGTTCGAGTGAAGGTGGTCTCGGTGCGTGAGGTCTGGCTGGACTCCCCGGTCCTGGACGTGATGGTCCGCTCGGGGCTGCTCGAGGGTGAGACTCGTATCCTCGACCTGAAGGATCACGAGCGTGCCCTGGTCTGGGTGGACGGTCGATTCGAGGGCGTCTACGGCGCCGGCCTGCGTGCGCTGTGGACCACGTTCCACGATGTGCGCGTCGAGATCGTCGACGCCCGGAAGGGTCGTTTCGATCACCCGGACCTGGCAGTCATCCTGGCCAGCAAGACCGGGACGGGAATGCTCGACGCCGTCCAGGTCGAGCAGAACCAGGTTGCCCTGCTGATGGTCAACGGCCGTCACGAGGAGATCCTGACGCCGGGTCGTTACGCCTTCTGGCGCGGCGTGGCGCGGATCGAAACGCGACCGGTCGACGTGCACGAACAGGTGCTGGACATCAGCGGCCAGGAGCTGATGACGGCGGACAAGGTGACCCTGCGGCTCAACGCCGTGGTTGCCTACCGCGTCATCGATCCGGTCAAGGCGCTGATCACGGTCGACTCCTACGTGCAGGCGCTCTACCGTGAGGCCCAGCTGGCGCTGCGCAGCATCATCGGTGCGCGCGAGCTCGACGCCTTCCTCTCCGACAAGGAGCAGGTCGCGCGCGAGCTCGCGGGCCTGATCGAGGATCGCGCCGCGATCCTCGGCCTGCAGGTGGTCGCGTTGGGTATCAAGGACCTGATTCTGCCGGGAGAAATGAAGTCGATCCTGAACCGGGTGACCGAGGCCAGGAAGGCCGCCGAGGCCGACCTGATCACGCGACGCGAGGAGACCGCCGCGATGCGCTCCCAGGCGAACACGGCGCGTATCTTCGAGTCCAACCCGGCTCTGATGCGGCTCCGCGAGCTCGAGGTCCTCGAGAAGGTGGCCGACAAGGCCAACCTGAGCGTGGTCCTGGGCGAGAAGGGCCTGGCAGATCGCATCATGAAGCTCCTGTGAGCTTCGGTGGAACTGGGGACGGACGCACGAATCCGTCCCCAGTTCCGATTCTTCAGATGAAGCGGAGCCAGCTGCCTCGATGCGCCGCCTTGTACCGGCGGTACCACAGACAGGCCGGATAAAGCACTACGAGGACGGCCAGGGTGGCCGCGTAGGTCGCGCCCAGGCCGAGCACGCGATGCTGGCCCAGCAACCGCGCGCTGAAATCGAGCAGGGGGATGTGCAGCAGGTAAAAGAAGAAAGCGGTTTGACCGAAAACGAGCAACGGGTTGGTCGATCGGGAACGATCCCCGAGACGGTTTTGCACTCCGATCAACGACGCCAACAGGAGCGCCATCAGCCCCAGCTCGAACGCACCGAACGAGAGGGCGGGTGGATACTTGCTGAAGTGAAGCCACTGAATCCACGAGCCGTCCTCGCGCAGTAGTCGCATGTTGCCGTAAGCGTTCAGGCCGCGGACGACGGCAAACAACGCGAGCGCGGCCAGGCCCCACCCGGTCAGAAGACGCCTGGTGGAACGGAAGAGCGGATCATCGCCCTGGACTGCCAGCATCTGACGCCCCAGAGTCCAACCGAGCATCATCATCGCCATCCACGGGAGCACGGGATAGATCACGAGCAGCCACGGGAACTGTCCGCCGCTCAGAAGCAGCCCACCGACGAGCGACGGGGATCCGCCGTTCAGCGTGACGTCGACCCCGATCAGAATTTCGCTCGCAGCGAGCAGTCCTATTCCGATGCCGACGTGCCACGCGGTCGCCAGGCGGCGCAGCGGAATCATCAGGATCATCGATGCCCCAATGGCGAAGAGTACCTGCACCAGTGGCACGCCCATCCACCAAACGAACGAAATGAACAACGGATCGAGGCCGCAGATGATCAGGCCGCGAGCCAGCATGTCGCGGTCGATTGCCGCGGCGGGGGTCCCCGCCCGAGCCCGGCGCTCCGCGCTCAGGGCGAGCGACGTGCCGGCGAGAAAGAGAAAGGTCGGCGCGCACAGGTGGGTGATCCACCGGGTGAGGAACTGACCGGTGGGCAACGCCATCCCGGCCTCGTACAGAAACGGCGAATCGGTCACCAGGCGTCCGGCGTTCCACGAGGCCGAGGCGTGGTCGATGGCCATCAGCACCATTACGATGCCGCGTAGCCAATCCAAGGCGGGGAGCCGGTGCGTCATCAGGTAAAAGCATACGCCCCTAGTCGGAGGAATCGCCTCGAAAACTCCGCGGTGATGCGCGCCTGGCGTCCGTGCGATAGCATGGGAATCGCATGGCGCCCCGATCTGCCGGACGGACACCGGGATATCGATAAGGAAGGAGAGCAGCCATGGGCGGCCGAGGACTAAAGAGACACTCGAAAGTCATCTGGCCGGGCTTCTCGAACGCTCCCCTGCCCCGTCACATCGCCAAGGTCGGCCGCAACGATCCCTGCCCCTGCGGTAGCGACAAGAAGTACAAGGATTGCCACGTCTCGGCAGGGTCGACCTACCTCGAGAAGCTGGCACGCGGGGACGAAAGAAAGCGCCTGCGCGAATTGCGCGAACGTTTAAAGAAAGACGGCGTCCCCTGGTACAAGCGTCTGTTCTACCGCTCCTGATCCGGAAACGGGAGCTCGCCGACGGCGGGCGAAACGGATCATCGACTGCCCTGCCGGATGATAGTATTTTCAAGAATGCCGATCCGCGGCCCGCGGATTTTTGTGGATGGGCGCCGGCGTGGAAGATAAAACGACACCAGGCCTGACCGATGATCAGAGCCAACCCGGCCCAGGTCTTTCCGTCGTCATTCCTTGCTACAACAGCGAGCGCACGCTCGACGAGTTGGTGCGGCAGCTGTCCGAAGTGCTTCCGCGCACCGGCGACGACTACGAGCTGATCCTAGTCGACGACGGCAGCCAGGACCGAACCTGGCTGCGAATCACCGAGCTGGCCGCGCGTTATCCCTGGGTCCGCGGGCTCGAGCTGATGCGCAACTTCGGACAGCACAACGCGACGCTGTGCGGCGCCCGGCTCGCCCGGTTCGACGTAACGGTGACGCTCGACGACGATCTGCAGAACCCGCCGTCGGAGATCCCGCGTCTGGTCGAAAAATTGTCGGAAGGCTACGAGGTCGTCTACGGAGTCCCGGTCCGGAAATCCCACTCCCTGTTTCGCAATCTCGCCTCGTGGTTGACGCGCTATGCCCTCGTCTTCGCCAGCGGGCAGCGCACGGTGCGCACGGTCAGCGCTTTTCGCGCCTACCGCACCGACCTGCGCCGGGCCTTTGCCGAATACCGCAGCCCCCAGGTTCTGTTCGACGTCCTGCTGGCCTGGGGCACGTCGCGCTTCGCGAGCGTGACGGTGAGCCACGAGGCCCGCTCCGAGGGTCGCTCGAACTACGGCTTCTTCCGTTTGTGCAGCGCGCTGTTGTTGCTGTGGACGGGCTACACCACGGCCCCGTTGCGCCTGGCCACCTGGCTGGGATTCCTGTTCGTGCTCTTCGGTTTCGGGATCCTGGCCTACGTCTTCGGTGTCTATCACCTCCAGGGGAGTCTGCCGGGCTTTCCGTTCCTGGCCTCGACCATCGCCATCTTCGGCGGCGTCCAACTGTTCGCGCTGGGAATCATCGGGGAATACCTGGCCCGGCTGTTCAACCGCAGCCTCGACCGGCCGACCTACGCGGTCAAGACCCGCACCGCGCTGCGGGAGCACGGCCCTCCGCGATGAATTGCGCCATCATGCAGCCGTCGTACATTCCGTGGCGCGGCTCGTTCGATTTGATTCACAAATCAGACGTCTACGTGTTCTACGACGACGTGCAATACACCAAGCGCAGCTGGCGCAATCGAAACCGGATCAAGACCCCCGCCGGTCCGCGCTGGCTGACGATCCCCGTGCACGCGCGCGGCAACATCACCGAGGCCACGCCGATCCACCGGATCCACATCGATGACGAGCAGCTCTGGAACGTCTCCCACCGTGAGAAGCTGCACCAGTGCTACCGGACGGCGCCGCACTACGCGCGAATCGCCGAGCTGCTAGATCGCATCTACGCGCAGACGACCGAGCTGCTGGCCGATTTCACGATCGCCACGACGATCGCGGTGGCGCGAGAGTTGGGCATCGGGAAAACGCAGTTCCTCCGAGCCTCGGAGCTGGGTGTCTCGGGCTGCGGCACCGAGCGTGTACTGTCGATCCTTCGCCGCGTGGAGGCCGACCATCTGATCAATGGACCGACCGCCCGCGCCTACACGGACGAGAAACTGCTTCAGAGGGAAGGCATCACGGTCGAGTACATGAGCTACGACTATCCCGAATACCCGCAGCTGCACGGGCCGTTCGATGGAAACCTGTCGATTCTCGACCTGATGCTGATGGTCGGGCCCGACGCTCCACGGTATATCTGGAGCTGAGAGCGATGCCACCCGGGTCGAAAAAGGACGGAAACGAACGGCTCGAAGGAGAGACGGTGCCGATAGCCGACGAGCAGCGGGATTTCTACGGCGAGCTCTTCCGGCGCCACGGCGACGATCCGCGCGCGCTGAGTCACCGTGATCCGCCGACCCAGCAGGAGCGTTTCTATCGAATGTCCCGCCTGTTCGGGCGCGAGCGAGGACCGTTCACGATCCACGAAGTGGGATGCGGACTGGGCCACTTCGGCGAGTACCTCGCCGAGCGCTTCCCCGAAGCGGCGTACTCGGGAAGCGAGGTCAATCCGGAGTTCGTCGAGGCCTGCCGCCAGCGTTTCCCCCAGGGGCGTTTCTTCCTGCGCGACGTCAGCAGGCATTTTCCGGAGGATCGCTACGACTTCGTGACCCTGAGCGGGGTTTTCAACATCCCGCTGAGCGCCTCTCGCGACGCGTGGCGGGAGTTCATCCACGGCATGCTGGAGTCGATGTATCGCATGGCGAACAAGGGTATCGCCGTCGATTTTCTATCGGGCTACTGCGACGCCGACCGCATGAGCCCGGACCTGCACTATCAGGCCGAGAAGGAAATCCTGGACTTCGCCGCGGCGGAGCTGTCGCGCCACTTCGAGCTGGACGGCAGCGGCCCGCTCTACGAGTACACGCTGCGCGTCTACCGGCCGCGCTACGTACGCACGTTCTACGGCGAACCGGAATTTTCGCGTTATTTCGGATCGGACGACTGAGAGCCCCGGCGCAAGATGAACGAATTGCCGTGCCACCCGAACGTCAGGAACTCGACCGCCCGAATCTCCGGATGGCGCTCGAGCCATTCGCGGAAGGCTCGTTGTTCGCCGCGCTCCGGGTCGGCGTGAAAGCAGAACCAGTCGTCGAAGGCGATCAGGGTGCCGTTCTGAACGTAAGGGGTGACGAACTCCAGCGCGGGAACGGTCGACTCGTACAGATCGCAGTCGATCCAGACGATCGCCGCCTTGCGCAGCGGTAACCGGCTTCGCGTCTGCTCGTTCAGCACGTCGTCGTACCAGCCGGGTACGATCTCTACGCGGGACAGATCGACACCCTGGCGCGCGATGTTGGTCTTGAACTCGTCGACGCTGCAGGCGAGGGCCCCCTCGCTGAACTCCTCGTGTAGAAACCCCTTCACGTCCACGCCGCGGCTCGCCGGTAGCCCCTCGAAGGAATCGAAGGCATAGAAGCGCATCTCGCGCAGCTTGTTCCAGCGCGCGGCGATGTTGAAGGCCAGGGCGAAGGTGCTACCGCGGTAGACCCCGAATTCGAGATAGTCACCCTGAACCGAATAGTGAGCGTACTCCATCGCCGGGAGCAGCAACTGTTTTTTCGAGTCGATTGCATCGGTCCGACGCTGCAGCTGAGCCCGCTCCACCGAGCGCAGGAAGAAGTGGCGGTGGTAGACGGAAAACGCGATCTCGTAGAAAGGTCTGAAGATCGCCTTGATCGCTCGCCCCAGCATCGAATTCACCTCCGGCAGGCGGCCGACTCACGCGTCGGGCGGTGCCCGAAGCGGTCATTCTAGCGCGTGACGTGGGTAAACTCGATCCGGCGGTCCGCAGAGCGGCGGAACGGGATCAGGGATAGATGCGCTCGTAGGTCTCTTCGCCGGTGGCGACGTCGCTGCCGTAGAGCTCGAGAAACTCGACCCGCGGCCAGAGCTTGCGCTCGATCGATTCGACGTAGACCTTGCCCAGGACCGAGCGCCGACCGTCGATGTCGACCAGCGCGCGGGAACGGCCGTCGCGGATGTCGACCGTGATTTCGCGCTCGATCTTGGCCGACATATTCAGCACGAGAGTGTTGTCGTCCGCGAATTGCGTCTTGAAACCGTACGCGAAGCGACGCTCCAAGCGGGACAGCTTCTCGTACCCGCCGTCCTCGGCGAGTTTGAGCCAGTAAGCCACGACCGGCTCGCGGTCGTCGAGGCGTCCGTCGGTCTTGATCCGGGCGTCGTAGACGACGATGTTGGCGTTCTTGCTGCGCTCGATGCGGAAGAGGCGCTGGGCCATCGTGCCGTCTTCGAAGCTGTCCGCCGAGGCGACGAACGTACCCGCCAGGAACACGACGATCAGCGCCAGGCCGATGCCCCGGTACGCTCCTCCGTCGACGCTTCTGCTCACTCTCGCTACTCCAATGCCAGCTGGTTCCTGGGGAATTCGAGGAGGCCGGCGTCCGGTCTCCTCCTCTCCGGGTAGGCATCCCACGGGGTTCAACGCGTGGGCTGAGCCGAATCGAAGCGAGGAGTGTAGCCGAGAATATAGGTTCTCGCCGCCCGCGAGTCCTCCCCGCCCGGGATGGCGTTAGACCACGCCGCGATCCGGGGCGATCGTCAGGGCCGGTCGCCGTGGTTCTGCGTCGAAAAGTGCCTGGAAATGGCGGTTCCCCCTCTCCCAAATTAGAATGCATGCAGTTGTTTTCCCGCGTTTCGGAGCTATTCAGTCGAAGGGGGCCACAGATGAGCGACGACAAGAAGTTCTACACGTTCGAGGGCAAAAAGATCGACACCGCCTGGGACGGGCGTCTGTGCATCCATGTTCAGGAGTGCACCCGGGCCAGGGGCGACCTTTTCGAGAGCGGCCGGGATCCGTGGGGACAACCCGACCTCGGTGAGGCCGACTACGTCGCCCGCGTGGTCGAGCGATGTCCGACCGGCGCCCTGACCTATTCGCGTAAGGACAAAGGTGCCGAGGAGAAGACGCCGGCGACCAACACCGCCGTTCTCGCCAACAACGGTCCGCTCTACGTTTCGGGTGAGCTCGAGATCGACGGCGCGCAGGACGACATGCCGGGTGTTCGATTCCGTGCCGCGCTCTGCCGCTGCGGGGATTCGAGCAACAAGCCGTTCTGTGACAACACCCATGAGAAGGCTGCCTTCCGCGACCGCGGTGCCGTGGGCGAAACCGGGGGCGGCTTCGAGGCGGCGGGCGGGCCACTCAGCATCAAGCGCGCGCCCGACGGGCCACTCCTGGTCAGCGGAAATCTATCGATCGTCTCGGCGGCCGGCCGCGAGACCTGGCGCGGGACCAAGGCTGCGCTGTGTCGTTGCGGCGCGTCGAAGAACAAGCCGTTCTGTGACGGCAGCCACAAGCCGGCGGGCTTCAAGGCCGAGTAATCGACCCCGGCTTGTTCGGTGAGTCTGGTCCGAGCCGCTGCCACGCCGCCGGGAAAAGCTTGGGAGCCACACGACCACCTTGCCGGTGAGGGCGATGGTGGTAATGGCGATGGCGCCGGCGATGAAGACCATGATTAGGATGTCCATTTCGGCCGGGTGGGGATCGAGCGGAAACCGTTGACTGTCAGGATGATACGCGGCTATGCCGCGCTCTGCGGTATCCTTGAACCGGAGAGAGGAAATCGAGGAGGCGGTCATGAGTGAGACGACACCCGTACCCGACGTCGATTTGGGAGAACTGCGTGAGGCCATACAGTGTGAGTACCGTGAGGTCGCGCGCTCCCCGCGAAATGGCTTTCACTTCCACACCGGCCGCAGGCTGACCGAGATCGTCGAGTACCGCGACGAGTGGCTGGAAGGAATCCCCGCGAGCGTCATCGAGTGCTTTGCCGGGACCGGGAACCCGTTCAGCATCGCGCCTCACGCAGGTCGAGTTCCGCGAAGGCTACCTGGAGGAGTTGCCAGTAGAGGACGGCTGGGCCGACGTCGTGATCTCCAACGGCGTGGCCAACCTCTGTCCCGACAAGATGCAGGCGTACGGTGAGATACACCGTGTGCTCAAGCCGGGCGGAAGGATGCAGATCGCCGACATCATGGTCGACAAACCGGTATCCCAGGAGGCGAAACGCAAGATCGACCTCTGGACCGGGTGAATCGCCGGTGCTCTCCTGGAAGGAGAGCTCGAGGCGATCGTCAAGGCAGCCGGTTTCGAAGGGTTCGAGATCACGTGGAAGGCGCCGGTGTTCGAGGGTGCCCCTCAGAGCTCCAGCGCTGCGGATTTCGGCACCGTCGGGATCAACTTCAAGGCCGCCAGGCCCCGTTGAGCTCCGGTGTTCCGAGGGAACGACCCGCGCTCGGCTCATTGACCCTCCCGCGAGAAACCGCTAGCCTGATGCCTCGAATCAGAACCGGGCAGCCGCGAACTCGCTTGCCACGCCCTCGGAGATCGAGAGGAAACCATGAAGAAGATATTGGGGTTCTTGTTGGTGTTAGGTGCCGCCTCGTTCGTCGGCGGTTGTGGATCGCAGGAGCCGGCCTCCGAGGATGCTGCCGTACCTTCCGCAGAGCCGATTCGACGGCTCGACACGGTTCTCGAGAGCAAGAGCGGGAGCGAGCTGACGGGTATCGCGATGTTCATTCAGGACAGTGCCGGTGTCTCGTTGCAGCTCAACATCGAGAACTCCCCACCCGGCGAGCACGCCGTTCACATTCACGAAATTGGCGACTGTAGCGCGGATGACGCGTCGTCGGCCGGCGGCCACTGGAACCCCACTGTGGAAGACCACGGTAAATGGGGCGAGGCCCCTCACCATCTGGGTGACGTCGGCAACATCACGGTGGGTGAGGACGGCATGGGCGCCCTATCGCTGACCACCGACCGCTGGACCCTCGGTGGCGGGGCGGACAACGACATCTACGGCAAAGCGATCATCGTTCACGCCGATCCGGATGACTTCACCTCGCAACCCACGGGCGCGGCGGGGGGTCGCATCGGCTGTGCCGTAATTCAACAACCGTAAGTAGGCGAACCGGGCGCAAAGGTATCGCTAGGGGCAGGGCCCGAAGCTGTCCCCGTGAGCTAGGTGCGCCGACACCGCGCTCGCGCCAACCCCGATCGTCCGGGGATCGTCCGGATCTTCCTCCGATACGTGGCAAAGCGTGACCCGGTCGCGACGAGCGATATGGAAGACCTTTCCCGTGTCGCCGGCCGGGCCGAGACTTTCCGAGGTCGTCGCGTAGAGCTCACCGGATTCGTCTTCGCCCAGGCCGAGCAGATACAGCCCTAGCGGATCGTTTGCATCGCCCAGCCTCAGCTCGAGAATCCGGGACAGGTCGCCGTCGGCGTCCAAGTAGAACAAACGCCCGTTCCCGGGGAAGAAGGATCGGCTGAAGTCGCCGAAAACGTATTTGCCGAACAACTCCCGGAACCGGCTGCCGCGGTAAACGAAGCCGCCGACCACCGCGATGCCGTCGCCGTGGTCATACTCGGCCACGGGATCGATCAAGGGCTCGCCGTGCGGCCCCGTCGTAGGGCAGGCTGGGGGAGGATTCAACGGATTGAAGGGATCGAAGCAGTGGAATCCCTCCCGGATCACCCAGCCGTAGTTGCCTCCCTTGTCGATGACGTTGATTTCCTCGAACAGGTTCTGGCCGACATCACCGAGGAACAGGCGGCCCGTCTCGCGATCGAACGAAAAGCGGTAAGGATTGCGTAGGCCATAGGCGTATATCTCATCCTCGCCGGGCGCTCCGACGAACGGGTTGTCGGGAGGAATGGCGAACGGGGCGCCGCCATCGACGTCGATGCGCAGGATCGATCCCAGCGTGGTGAAGATGTCCTGGCCGTTTCCGATCGGCCCGTGCGAGGGAGGAGTGTCGGCCAGCCCGTCGTGCGCGCCACCGCCGTCACCGATGGTGAAGTAGAGGAAGCCATCCGGGCCGAAAGCGATGCCGCCGCTGTCGTGGTTGAACTGTGGCTCGTCGACCGAGAACAGAATTGCTCCGGCCGGCTCGGCGACGTTGGGATCGTCCGAGACCCGAAACTCGCCGAGCACTTCCGCGTGGCACCCCCGGCTGGTTCCGAAGCAAGGCTCTTCGGGACTCCCCTCTCTGGGGACGCTGTAGCGCACGAAGAACCTTCCGTTGTTCTCATAGTCGGGGTGGAACACCAGGCCGAGCAGGCCTCGTTCGTCGAAGAACGGATTGACCGAGACGATTTCGGCGGTGAGATCGAGAAACGGTACGCTCAGCAACGTACCGTCTTGAACGACGCGTATCAGTCCCGCCTGGTCCACGACGAACAACCTTCCAGATCCGTCGCCGGCGTGGGTCACGGAAACGGGCGCCGTCAGTCCGTCGGCGACGAGCTCGAGCTCGACCGTGATGTCGCCCTCGGGGATCTGGGCGTGCGCCATCTGTGGCGCCAAGACGAGAATCGTGCAGGCCGTAATCGTCAGTGTCGAGACGACCCGATTCAAAATGGCTCGCATTGCAGTCCTCCTTCGGAGCCCGTGCAGCCTCCTCGCGCTGCATCAGGGAGCTTTACAACCCGCACGTGCTGCTCAGGTCCTTGTCCGTGTTGGCACACTGGCCGGAGGCACCGTTCAGGCCCGGTCCGGTGCGCTCGCCGCCGCCGACGTCCTTGCCCCAGGAACCCTCCGTGCCCGAACCGTCGTCGGCCACGATCACCCACCAGACGAACTCTCCCGACGCCGGTGTCGGGGTCGCGGTCCACACAAAGGGCGACGTCGTGCCGACGCTGCATCTCCCTCCGGTCAGTCCGTAAGTGCCACCGAGCGCGGACGGCAGCTGAGCGCGGGTACCGAAGATGATGTCGTGGTCCACGGCGCCCGGGCAACTCGTGTCGTACGCGATGCTCAGATCGGTTCCGGCTGCAACGAGCTTGTTGACCGTCATGGGCGTGGAACCGCCCGCGCCGCTGGAGACGCCCGGCGGAGCCGTCGGGCCTCCTGCGACCGTGATGTCCCCTTGCATCGTGAGCGTGTGCGATTGGCAGAGATAGGGATTGCTGCCGACGAGAGCAAAAGTGTGGAAAAGATCGAAGGGGGAGCTCGTAACAGGCCCCGACGTGAACGTCTCCGTGGACGTGGCCCCACCACAGCCCGTCTGGGCCGAATTGCAGGAAAAGACGTTGTGGGTAAAAACCGTGGACGGCTTCTCCCAGACGACCGTGTCGCCGACGTTGACGTTTATGACCCCTGCGGGGTTGAAGAAAACGTCGCCAACCTGCACGAAAAACGTCGCGGCCAGGGCAGACTGGTCCTGAAACTCCTGCAGCCCCAGCGCTCCTCCCGCAGCGTAAACCGTTCTACCGGCGAGGAGGATGGCCTGTCCCCGGACACCCGGGTGGACAGTCACGTCGGATGTCTCGTCTGTGCCGGAAAGATCGAGTACGCGTAGGCCGTCGTCGCTCAGCAGGTAGACCTTCGACCCGTTTGCGGCCAGCGCATTCGCTTCGGTATCGAGTGGAACCCGACGGACGAAACCGGGCAGGGCCGGAACGCTCGCATCGATCACGACCAGGTCTCGCTCGGTGGCGACGTAGATCGTCCGAAGAGAGGCGGCGACGGCGAGTATCCTTTCCGGAAGAGGAAAGAACCCGACGGCGGCAAGCGATCCTCCCGTGTCGTGGTGCCCCGAACCGTTGTGTCGATGGCCGGGAAGTCCGAGGATTCGCAGCCCGTACCCGTCCTCGGCCACCAGCAGATAGTCGTCCATCAGACCGAGGCGCAGCGAGGCGCGAGGCTCGGGTTGCAGGCGCACCGGCACAGTCGTGGTGTTATTCGAGGCCAGGGTCAACACGGCGAGCCTCTCGGATCGCTCGAGTTGCTCCACCAAGTAGAGGTTGCCTCGAGCGAGGACCCCCTCCGCGGCCGGCGCGTCCAGAACCAGCCGCGACCGGAGGCGAATGTACGGGCGGGCGGCTGCGACGGTGACGTGTGTGCCGGCCCCGAACACCGCCAGATCCATGTCGAGCGAGACCCAGTCGGCAGATCCGTCGAGCACTTGGCTCTTCGGTGTGAATCGCTCGGGGCCTGTCATTAGCGGTTCGCCGGTGGCCGGCGTCGATCCGGCAGCGGCAAGAATGAGCAACAGGCCCCCGCCGAATCGAAGTACGTTCACCTTGAACCATGTCAAGATCTCGAGGCATCGCAGATGGCGATCGCTCATGAACCCTCCTCACTGTCTCCATCGTGGTGCAGTCGATAACAACTT